>Ga0209802_1000033_pt1 | contig 80819 bp, 71 predicted proteins | sample GraSoiAngelo_129_FD_185886 | JGI IMG/M metagenome (GOLD analysis project Ga0209802, IMG submission 185886) | Grasslands soil microbial communities from the Angelo Coastal Reserve, California, USA - 14_0927_12_40cm (SPAdes) (version 2) | ecosystem: Environmental > Terrestrial > Soil > Grasslands ...
CGAGCTGCAGCCGCTCACCGAGGCGGACTTCGTCCGCATCATGACCGAGCCCGAGAACGCGCTCACCAAGCAGTACGCCGCGCTGTGCGCGGCCGAGGGCGCGACCCTCGAGTTCACCCACGACGGCATCCTGGAGGTCGCCCGCATCGCCGCCAAGGCGAACGAGCGCATGGAAAACATCGGCGCGCGCCGCCTCCACACCGTCATGACCACCCTGCTCGAAGAAGTGCTGTTCAACCTCCCCGACTTCCCGGAAAAGCACATCGTGTTCGACGGCCAGAAAGTGCGTGACCGGCTCGCGCGCATCGTCGATGACGAAGACTTGCGCCGCTACATCCTCTAGGTAGAATGGGAAAACCCATGGCCAAGCGCGACTTTCTCGCCGTCACCGACCTGAGCCGCGATGAAGTAGGGCGTCTGTTCGACCTCGCCCGCCGCATGAAGACCGGGGCTTATCGGGAGACGCCGCTCGCCGGCAAGTCCCTGGCCATGATCTTCGCCAAGTCGAGCACCCGCACGCGCGTCTCCTTTGAGGTCGGCACCTATCAGCTGGGCGGACACGCCCTCTTCCTTTCTTCTCGCGACATCCAGCTCGGGCGGGGCGAGCCGATCCCCGACACGGCGCGGGTCCTGTCCCGCTACGTCGACGGCATCATGATCCGCACCTTCGATCACGGCGAGGTGGAGCAGCTCGCCCGTCACGCCACGGTCCCCGTCATCAACGGCCTCACCGACCGGTCGCACCCCTGCCAGGTGCTCGCCGATCTCCTGACCGTGCAGGAGGCCCTGGGGGGTTGGGAAGGGAAGCGGGTCGCCTGGGTGGGGGATGGGAACAACATGGCGAACAGCTGGATCGAGGCGGCGCAGGTGCTCGGCTTCGAGCTGCGGCTCGCGTGCCCCGAGGGGTACGAGCCGAATCGCGGCATCTTCGATCGGGCGAAGCAGACCGGCGCCTGCATCGAGGTGACCGAAGTGCCGGAGGAGGCAGTCGAGGGCGCGCACGTGGTGAACACCGACGTGTGGGCCTCGATGGGGCAGGAGGGCGAGGCCGAGTCGCGGCGCAACGCATTCCGGGGCTACACGGTCGATGTCGACCTGATGCGCCTGGCGCATCCCACGGCGATCTTCCTGCACTGCCTCCCCGCGCATCGCGGCGAAGAGGTCACAGCCGAGGTGATCGAGGGCCCCCAATCCCGCGTGTGGGACGAGGCCGAAAACCGCCTGCACGTTCAGAAGGCCCTGCTCGCCACGTTGATGGGCTAATGGCCGACGCGGCCCCGAAGCGCACGCCACTCTACGACATCCACGTGAGCCTCGGCGCCAAAATGGTGCCGTTTGGTGGCTACGAGATGCCCGTGACGTACCCGCGCGGGATTGCGGCGGAGCATCGGGCCGTGCGCGAGGCCGTCGGCCTGTTCGACGTCTCGCACATGGGTGAGTTCGAGGTCACGGGGCCGGACCGCAACGCCTTCGTGCAACGTGTGACGTGCAACGATGTGGGGGCCCTGCGGTCCGGGCAGGCGCAGTACTCGGCCATTCTCACCCCACAGGGAACCTTCGTCGACGATTGCCTGATCTATCGCTTCGAGGACCGCGTGATGATGGTCGTCAACGCGGCGAACATCGCGCGGGACTGGGAGCACGTCGTCGACCAGAAGCGCGGCGCCAACGTGCGGCTGCGCGACGTCTCGGACGAGACGGGGCTGCTCGCCCTCCAGGGCCCGCAGGCGGAGGCGCTGCTCGCCCCGCTCACGCCGGTGGGCGTCGCCACCATCCCCTACTATCACTTCGCCGAGGGTAAGGTCGCCGGGGCGCAGTGCTTCATCTCACGCACCGGCTACACCGGCGAAGACGGCTTCGAGCTGTACTGCCGCGCCCGGGATCTCGAGCAGCTGTGGCACGCGCTCGCCGGCGCAGGCCGCGCCGAGCCGTGCGGGCTCGGCGCACGGGACACGCTGCGGCTCGAGGCGGGGTACCCGCTGTACGGCAACGACATCGATGACACCGTCACGCCGCTCGAGGCGGGCCTCGCCTGGATCGTGAAGCTCGACAAGGGCGCCGACTTCACGGGGCTCGCGGCGCTCAAGCGACAGAAGCTGGAAGGGGTGAAGCGGCGCCTGGTCGGCTTCAAGATGACGGAGCCGCGCGTCGTCGCGCGACACGGCTACGGCGTGTTCCTGGACGGGACGTGCGTCGACGTCGTGCGCAGCGGCACCGTCACGCCCACCGCCAACCGGGCCATCGGGATGACGTACCTGCCGGTCGAGCACGCCAAGCCCGACGCGCGGTTCGAGGTCGACGTACGGGGGAAGCGGGCCCCGGCGGAAGTGGTGCGGCTGCCGTTCGTGGAGAGAAAGACGAAGAAATAGGCGGGGAGGCTGGTGGAGGTTGGTGGAGGATGTGGAGGCGATGCGCATCGGGATTCTGACGATCAGCGATCTGGGGGCCGCGGGACAGCGGGCCGACACGTCCGGCGACGCGATCGTGGCATGGGCCGGGGCCCGGGGCTACGAGGTGTCGGTGCGCAGTGTCGTCCCGGACGCGCCCGACCGCATTGCCGCCAAGCTGGTCCGGTGGGCGGACTCGGGTGAGGTCGACGTGATCCTCACGACCGGCGGCACGGGGCTCACCGAGCGGGACGTCACCCCCGAGGCCACGCAGGCCGTGCTCGAGCGCGCTGCCCCCGGGATCGCCGAGGCGCTGCGCGCCGCCGCCGCGCCCGACTTTCCCCGCGCCTGGCTCTCCCGTGGGGTCGCGGGCACGCGGGGGAAGACGCTGATCGTGAACCTCCCCGGCTCGACGGGCGGAGTGACGGATGGGCTGAGAGTCTTGGAGGGCTTCTTGGATCACGCCGTCGAGTTGGTAAGCGGCGAGCGGGTGGCCCACTGATGGCTGATAGCTGATGGCCGACCGCGTCTTGATCACCACCGACGACCTGGAACACGCGGTCCGCGTCAACGCCCATCTCGAGACCGCGGGCTTCCAGACGACGCTCGCCTCGTCGTTCGACGACGTGCGCCGGGTCGTCGGCACGGGCGCCGCCACCCCCGACTGCATCGTCCTGACCGGCGCACTGCACGAGTCGTCCGCAGCCCAGCTGCTGCGGATCGCGCACGACCGCTCGATCTCCACCCTCGGACTAGTCGAGCAGACGGAGCCCGACCCCAAGGCGCTGGCGCGGGAGCTGGGGCTCACGGCCTTCCTCGAGAAGCCCGCCGACCCGGCCGAGGTCACCGCCACGGTGCGGCGGCTGATCGAGCGCCGCCGGCTGCAGGCGCGCACCGGCATCCTGGGTGAGTCCCCGGCCATTCAGGAAGTGCTGGTGAAGATCGAGCAGATGGCACCGGTGAGCGCGACCGTGCTGATCGAGGGGGAGTCGGGCACCGGAAAGGAGCTGGTGGCCCGCGCGATCCACGACTTGTCGCCCCGGCGTGCCAAGCCGTTCATCGCGGTCAACTGCGCCGCCATCCCCGAGACGCTGCTCGAAAGCGAGCTGTTCGGACACGAGAAGGGCGCCTTCACGGGCGCCGCCGAGCGCCGGCTGGGCCGCTTCGAGCTGGCCGAGGGCGGGACGATCTTCCTGGACGAGGTGGCCGAGTGCCCGCCCGCCACGCAAGTGAAGCTGCTGCGCGTGCTCGAGGACCGGAGCTTTTTCCGGGTGGGCGGCACGCAGGCGATCAAGGTGGACGTGCGGGTCACCGCTGCCACCAACAAGTCTCTCAAGGAAGAAGTGGCGCTCGGCCGGTTCCGCGACGACTTGTTCTACCGTCTCAACGTGCTGCACATCGCGCTCGCGCCGCTGCGGGAGCGCAAGACCGACATCCCGCTCCTGGTACGGCGCTTCATCGCCGAGTTCGCCGCGCTGCACGAGCGCAACTTTCGCGGGATCACGCGGGAGGCGCTCCAGATCCTGGTCGACGCCGACTGGCCGGGCAACGTGCGCCAGCTGCGCAACCTGGTCGAGTCGATGGTGGTGCTCGCGCCCGAGGGCGAGATCCAGGCGAGCGACATCCCGCGCGACATCCGGGAGCACGGGGGCTCGCGCGGCCTCCCGGTCCGGGTGGTGGGGGCGATGCGCGACGTCCCGGGCCAGGAGCTGGAGTTCATCTTTCGGTCACTTGTCGAGCTCAAGCTACAGGTGGAAGAGCTGCGGCGGCGGCTGGACGACCGCGTGCCGCAGCGCGTCGAGGTCATCGAAGTCGGCCCGGGTTCTAGCGTCGCGCCTGTCGCGCCGCCGGTCGAAGCGGAGCCGGCGCCCGAGGGTGACGTGGTGTACCGCCCTGGCATGACAATGGCAGATGTTGAGCGTGCCGCCATCGAGGCGGTGCTCCGCCAGACCAAGGGCAACCGCCGCAAGGCGGCTGAAGTGTTGGGAATCGGCGAGCGTACCCTGTATCGCAAGCTGAAGGAATACCAGCTGGCTTAAGTCGCTGTTTGACAAGCTGTTGCGTTAGCACGACCATTGACAGGCTGTGACGTGAATCACATGTTACGTTGCCCTAGAACAGCTTTCTTTGAGTTGCCGCAGCGCCCCGGCCCGGATTCCTGTGGATTTTAGGATCGACCCGGATCAGTGCGTGGCCTGTATGGCGTGCGTGCGGGTGTGTCCCGCCGACGCCGTGGCAGTCCAGGGTCCAGAAGTCCGAATCGTGGATGAGGCGTGTACGCGCTGCGGGTTGTGCCTGCCTGCGTGTCCTCACGACGCCATCGTCGCCACCGGCGACGTAGCGCGGGCCTTGGAGCTCGCGATCGGCGGCCGCGCCGCGCTCATCCTCAGCGTGGAGTCGGCCGCCTACTTTTACCCGGCCACTCCGGAGCAGGTGGTGAACGCGTGCTACGCGGCGGGGTTCCGCACCGTACACCGTGGGGTGCTGGGGGACGAGCTGGTCGCCCGGGAGTACCTGGACCTGTGGAACGAGGACGGCTGGGGGACGATGATCCGCAGCACCTGCCCAGTGATCGTGCAGACGGTGCGGGCGCAGTACCCGGAGCTGATCCCGTATTTGGCGCCGGTGGCGACGCCGATCGCGGCCGAAGCGCGCTACCTGAAGCGCATGTACGGGGCGGGGACGCAGGTGGCGTACGCCGGGGTGTGCATCACGGAGGGAGGGCTGGACGTGGATGCGGCCATCACGCTCGACGACCTGACGACGCTGCTCGAGCGGCGCAACGTACGGATCGATCAGCAGGAGCCGTACTTCAGCCGCCTGCCCGAGGAGCGGCGCCGGCATTGGAGCACTGCGGGGGGCCTGCCGCTCGAGCTGCTGCGGGAGGAGAGCCACGCGAGCAAGCGGTTCCGCAAGGTGCGGGGGCTGGGGGCGCTCGAGGGGATCGCGCGGGCGGTCGCCGTGGACCGCATCGAGTTGGGGTTCGTGGACATCCTGCCGTGCGAGGGGTGTCTCGACCATCCGCTGCTCGGTCCCCGGGACGAGCTGTTCCGGCGCCGCGAGATCGTGGGGGCGACCGAGCCCACGCGCTCGCTCCAGCCGGTGGTGGACGATGCCGTCGCGCAGGGCGTGCAGGTGGGGGAGTCGTTCCCGGTGCTGGTCCCCGGGCGCCGACCGGGTGCCGAGCAGGTGGAGAGCATTCTGGAGCAGATCGGCCTCGCGCCCAACGGGCGGCCGTGGGACTGCGGCGCGTGCGGTTATGGGACGTGTCAAGCGTTTGCGGAGGCGGCGGCGCTGGAGCGCACCACGCTCAAGTCGTGTCCGCCGTACCTCGACAAGACGGCGACGCAGGCGCAGCTTCAGGCGGCCGAAGACGGCCTGACGGGGCTCGCCACGTTCCGGGTGCTGCGGGACCGGCTGTCGAGCGAGGTGGCGCGCAGCGACCGGACCGGCCAGTCGTTTGCCGTGTTGTTCGTGGACCTGGACAACTTCAAGCAGGTGAACGACCAGTTCGGCCACGAGGCGGGGAACGAGGTGCTGCGGCGGACGGCGCTCGAGTGCGGGTCGCATATGCGGCACACCGACCTGGCGGCGCGCTACGGCGGGGACGAGTTCGTGATGGTGCTGGTGCACACGGGGGCGGAGGGGGCGGTGGGGGTGGCGGAGAAGGTGCGGTCGGGCGTGGAGGGGATGGGGCGGCGGGTGGGCTATCCCGCCGGGCTCGTGACGGTGAGCATCGGGGTGGCCGAGTTCGCCCCGGGGCGCGGGCCCGCGGTGGAGGACGTTCTGGTGGCGGCCGACCGGGCGCTGTATCGGGCCAAGGCCGCAGGGCGCAACCAGGTCGCATTGGGAGAACAGTGACGCGTGGATCCTAAGCCGGTAGAGACACCCGACGGGTCGCCCGAGCGCGAGCCGCTGCCGCTGCCCGGCGTGGCCGGCGTGGCTGGCGGGGCTGGGGGCGGGCAGATGCCCGATCCCTGGGGGGTGAAGCGCGCCGAGAATCTGATCGGGAGCCTGACCGGGGTGTTGTCCGCCCGAGTCGTGGTGACGCCGCTGGGCGAGGTGAGCGAGATCCACGTGCTCACCATGAGCGACGTGCAGCCGAAGCAGGTGGTGCGGAACATCGAGTCGGCGCTGATGGCGCAGCTCGGCCTCAAGATCGACCACCGCAAGATCAGCGTCGCCCAGACCGCCGACGTGCGGCCGATCGAGCAGCTCCAGGAGGAGGCCGTCCGGAGTCGCGCCAAGCGGCGCGTCGTGGTGTTTCAGGGGCTCGAGGTGCGGCCCTCGGAGCGACCGCAGCGGGTGCTGGTGCGGGTGAAGCTGTCGTTCGAGGGGAAGGACGCCACGGCCGAGGAGCAGGGGACCGACACCACGCGCAACCGCGTGGAGGCGGCGGCCCGGGCAGCCTCGTTGTGTCTGGACGAGCTGCTCCGCGACAACTCGGTGGCGCTCGAGGGGGCCCAGATCATCGATGCGTTCGACCGCAAGTTTGTGCTCGTCGCGGTGCACGGGCTGGGCGGGCGCGAGGCGCAGTTGCTGACGGGGACGGCGGAGATTCGTGAGAGCGCCGAGCGCAGCGCCGTGTTGGCGGTGCTGGATGCAACCAATCGTTGGGCCGACGCCCGGCGATAATCGTGGTTTTTCCGGTGTTGAGTGAAAACCACACCGGGAGTCAACAAAACGACTCTTACCACTGTGAGGCCGGTCCGTAGCCATTCCGCTGTCGTTGCTAAGCTATTGTAAATAAGCAGTTTATGTAGCGCCCACCGAATCTGTTGCGTCGATCCAACAAACCCCCTTGCGCAATTCCCGTTTTGGTGGTTTTTTGGGTTCTGTGAGTTCATCGGGAACCAAGCGGTATTGGGGTACGCAGCGGGTCGCGCGGGTGTGTCAGGTCACGCCCGCGACGGTCGCGAACTGGATCGACCAGGGTCTGCTCAAGGGGCACAAGACGCCCACGGGCCGGCGCCGGGTCGAGGCGGACGACTTGGCCGCGTTTCTGCGCGCCCACGAGATGTCGGTGCCCGCGGAGCTCGAGAACGGCAACGGCACGCAGTTGGTGGTCGTGGTGGATGACGATCCCGGGTACCTGCGGGCCATGCTGCTGACGATCGAGAACTCGGATCTGGACGTGGAAGTGGTCGAGGCGACGAACGGGGTGGATGCGCTGCTCGAGATCGGGAGGGTGCACCCGTCGCTCATCGTGCTCGACTACACGCTGCCCGACTTGAATGCGACCCAGGTGTTGCAGCGGCTGCTCGAGCCGGGGCGCAAGCTCGATTCCGAGATCATCGTCGTCACGGGGGGCATCCCCGAGGCGGCGTCGGCGCAGCTCAAGGACATGGGTGTGAAGGTCATCGTGAGCAAGGCGGAAGGCATGCCGGCCGTGGTCGAGGCGATGCGGCAGGCGTTGCAAAAACGGAAGGTCGCGTAAGACTGATCAGAGTCTTCTCAAGCTCGCGCCGCGTGATGGTTGGCGCAGCTGTGTAGAACGGACATCGCAGCACAAGGAAAAAGGAGGGAAAGGGGCCCCGGGTCGCCGTGCCCAAGCGAAGCTGAGCGAAAAGCTAACGAGCGGAGCGTCGGGTGCGCCATAGCGAGGCGTGCCACTCCAGGTCTCACGAGCCAATAACTCGTAGGTCTAAAGGGGGTGACGCTCAATGCAGCTTCTCGCGCTACTGGTGGGGACGGTTATTCGCGTCTTGATGGCCGACGCAACGATCCATTGGTAACGGTACCTGGGGCCACCCTCTTCTTACGTATGCCGCAAACTCCGATGGGCCAACCTCGTCTTCTTAAGTTCTACGTCGCCACGGTCCTAGTGGGGGCGATTGCGTCCCTTGGGATCGCTGTCTGGGGACAGGACTGGCAGAGCTCCAACGTCTTCACGAACGGTGTCGTTGTAATCCTGGCAGTCGGCCTGGCTGCGGAACTGAGTTCGGTCAGTCTTCACGTTGGTAGCTCCATTCTGTCGATCGCCTTCATTCCGTTCCTTGCAGCGGCCTTTCTCTTCCCGGCGATCTGGGCCATGAGCGTGGCAGGTCTAACGGTGCTTGTCGTGGAGGCGCTGTTCAGAAGGAAGCCCTGGATCAAGGTCGCCTTTAACACATCGAAGGAAATACTTGCCGTCGGGCTGGCGTCTTCAGCGTATCACCTACTGGGCGGTGAGCCGTCAGTCGTCCAATTCCGAGTCCTCGCGGTTCCAATCGTGGGAGCGGGGATTGTCTACTCCGCTGCCAACTCGCTGACGGTTAGTTTTGCGGTGTCACTATCTGAAGGCTTGGACTTTGGCGACGCATGGGTCAGGGTCTATGGTGGATCCGTTCTCTACGATTTGTTTGCGACGCCCATACCGGCACTTCTAGCCTACCTGTACACTCGGTGGCAGTTGGGTGGTGTCGTAGCGCTTGCCGTGCCCCTTTTTGTCGTTCGGCACATATACTCAATGAACCTTCAGCTCGTGCAGGCCAACCGCGATCTGCTTGAGCTTATGGTCAAAGCGATTGAGGCACGGGACCCCTATACATCGGGACACTCTCAGCGGGTGTCTCAATACGCGCGTATTCTTGCGAAAGAAGCTGGACTGTCCGGCAAGCAAGTGGAGCAGATCACAACCGCTGCGCTTCTGCACGATGTGGGGAAGATCTATGAAGATTATGCGCCACTTCTCAGGAAAGAGGGTAAGCTGACGCCGGAGGAGCGTAGACTGCTTCAGTCCCACCCCTCCAGAAGCGCCGAGCTTGTAACCACGATTTCAAAGCTCCAAGGCCCAGTGGCGGACGCAGTTCGGTATCATCACGAGAACTTCGACGGCAGCGGGTATCCTGATGGAGTTTCCGGTGAGAACATTCCTATCGGCGCCCGGATCATCATGCTCGCCGATACGCTCGACGCCATGACCACGGATCGGCCGTACAGAAAGGCGTTGCCTTTTGAGCGAGTCGTGGACGAGGTACGGAAGTATTCCGGTAGCCAGTTCGACCCCGATCTCGCCGACCTCCTTATTAAGTCGCAAACGATTCGACGGTTGGTGGCGAGCGCCTCGCTTTCCGGGATACAGGCGCCGGCTTCGCCGACCCTTGACCGCGCTGCGTCGATCCGCGCAGAACGAGCTGCGGTCTAGATTCTGGAGCTTGGTTAGTTAAGGGTCTCCCCCTCCCTTCACAGAATGACGAAATGAGTCGTTTCGTTACGCGGCTCCTGCCTCATGTCAGAAAGCCCTGAGCTACTTGTAGCGCGCGGTAACCCCTAAGACTTGGTGTGTCGAACACCTCTAGTTCTGCCAACGTCTCCGGAGTGTTGCAGCCAAGGGTTCGCCTTTCCAACCACGCCGCGGCGGCGAGAACCGTCAAGTAGTACAGCGGGTGTCGGACTCGGAATTTCGCGCGCGCGCTCTTCGCGATCGGCGAAGCGAGTTCCACTCCGCCGACGTGGGCCGCGCGGAATACACGCAGTTTTTCGAATACACCGGGGTTGGGCACGCACCGCTCCTTGCCCCAAGCGTGCTCCTCCGCCGAGCCTATCAGACTGAGCGCAAGGCTGAGATTGCCCATCAGTAGCGCAACGCACGCGCCCTGGCAGAAGAACTCCATGTTTGCTGACCAACTGCGTTGCTCTTTGACCCACCGCTCAGCGCGCTCCAGGTGGTCCAGGGCTTGTGTCCGGTCGCCGGCGAGAATGAAGGCTTCCGCCAGACTGGTAAGACACGTCATGAGAAGCGGGTGATTGAGGGCTCGCGTGCCTAATTGGACGCTTTCGCGACCAGCCTCTATTGCTCCATCATACTCTCCGACAGTTGTTAGTAGAGCACAAATGTTGCCGCTGATAATCAAAGCCCGCGAGTCATCCCCGACCCTCTTGGCAAGTCTCAGTCCTGCGATGTACGACTGACGAGCGCCCGCGAAGTCACACAGGTGATACCTACAACTACCGTATGCGTTGAGGACATAAGACAGTTCGGTGACCCTCGGGCTTTCGGCGAGAAGACCTCGGGCCACGTCCAGTGATGCCGCAGAGGCCCGCGCGTCGAACAGGAAATAGTGGCAGAAGCCTTGAGCGGTGTGAAGAATCGGCACCTGTCTAGCGTTGTCGTCTTCCAGAAGGTTGTCGATCTCCTTCTTAGCAGCGAGCACCCGGTCTTCGTCGCCAGACTGTGCTCCGGACCTCGCGTACTCGAAGAGAGCGCGAGCGATTAGTTCCACGTCGTCTGTTGTTCTCGCTGCGGCAAGCGCCTGGGCTGCTGCTTGGCAATGACTTTCCCCGACGTCTCGATTAACGAGATAGATGGCCGCTGCTCTCATCTGTGTTACTTCAGCCAGAGTGCGGGATGTGAGCCCAGCGCTTACGACGAGCTCGCCGAGAATGGGCAAGGCGTCGTCAGCCTTTGACTGATCGACGAGGGCCCTGGCAAGAAGGAGCTGAATTCTCTCGGAGTGCTCTTTGCCACAGGGTTGGTGCAGGAGAGCAGATAGAACCTGCTCGCTCTCGTACGGAGCTCCCACCTGCATCGCGGCACCAGCACCTTCGATTGCGTAAGTTAGCGAGCGACCGGGATCCCCACCGCGCAAGAAGTGCCAAGCGACCTCGAGGTTGGACGACCGAGGATCGTCGCCAACCTTCCGCTGCGCCAGCACGCTTCCTGCCTCTCGATGCAAATGCTGCCGCGCCGGCCCCGCGATCGCGTAGTACGCCTGCGCCCGGATCAGCTCGTTCCTGAACTCGAGCCCGCCGTGCACCTCTCGCAGGAACCCCTCCTCGAGCAGCCGGGTCAGCGCCTCGCCCGCGGCCGCCGGTGCAAGACCCACGACCTCATAGAGGGGCAGGTCGGCGAGCCGCCGACCCAGCACGGCGGCGAAATCGAGCGCCGCCCGCGATGTGGCATCGAGCCGGCGAATCTGGCGATCGAACACGGCTCCGATGGCGCGCGGGATCCCGATGTTGGCGACGGGCTGGGTGTTCAACGCCTCGATGTCGCTCAACAGCGAGCTCGAGCCGTGCGCTACCCACTCCTTCGTGAGGAGCTCGAGCGCCAGCGGGTTGCCGTTCCCCGCCTGCAAGATCCGCGTGGTGGGGAGATCGTCCGGTTTGAGCGTGGCGTCGGCCCGCACGGCGAGCGCCGTCACCAGCCGCTCCGCGGCCTCCGCGGACAATGGCTCGAGCTCGAGGCCCTGCAGCGCCTGCACCGTGGTGTCCGACACGAGCGCGCTCGGCGCCGCCGCGGTGCGCAGCTCGTTGGTACGACCTGTGAGGATCAGGAGCAGCCGCGTGCGCGGCAGCTTGCGGGCGACCATGTGGAGAATCGCCGCGCTGGCGTTGTCGGCCGCGTGCACATCGTCCACGACCAGCACCAGCGGGCCCTCGTCGGTGGCGGCTTCGACCGCCTTGAGGAACGAATCCGCCAGCCGCAGCGGGACCACTTCGGCCGACCATTCGACCGGCTTGGGCACTCCGGGAAAGACGTTGAAGATCTCCGGCGAGACCCGCGACAGCTCGCTCAGCGCTTCGGGGTCGGCGCCGCCGATCGCCCGCTGTAGCGTAAGTTGCTTGATGAGCTCGGCGAGGATCGCGAACGGCAGCTCGCGCTCGGCGTCGTACGCCTGGGCACGCGCCACGACTGCGCCCTCCATCTGGCACGTCGACACGAAGGCGTTGGTGAGCGTGGTCTTGCCGACTCCGGGATCGCCCGTCACGACCATGATCCGAGGCGTGCGGCGCCGGACCTCGAGCCACGCGTCGTACAGCCGCGCGAAGTCCCGCTCGCGCCCGATCAGCGTCTCTGATTCGAAGCGACGCTCCTGACGCTCCGGTCGCTGGTCGGGGGATTGGGGGCGCGGCGCGGCGCGCCGCCCCTCCCGCAACAGGTCCGCGATCCGCACGAGCTCGGCGCTCGGCTTCGCGCCCAGCTCCGTGGCGAGATCGGCCTCGAACCGCGCGAACGCCTTGAGGGCATTGGTGCGGTCGCCTACCCAAGCGCGGGCTTCGATGAGGCCCCGCACGGCGTCCTCGGACAGCGGGTCCAGGTCGTGCAGTATCTGCGCATGCCGCTCGACCGTGGCGAAATCGCCGATGCGGCGCCCGGCGTCCATCTGCTTCACCAGACAATCGCGGATGCGCGGCGTCAACTTCGCCCGCCACTCATCCTTCCATTGCTCGAATGCCGCCGACGCCGGCACATCGAAGCCGTCGAGGAATGCCCCCCGGATCTGTAGGTCGCATGCATCCAGATGCGCTACGTCGGCGTCCACCGCGCCTTCGACCAGCGCGACGGCGGCCCGTTGGATGAGGAGGTGCTCACGCCCGACCTTCTGCTTGAGGACGGTGAGGGCCTGGGCGAGGGAGTGACGCGCCAGATGAGTGGGCGCGTTGCCCCAGAGGAGATCCATCAGGTAGTCACGCGTCAACCGACGCCCCGCTTCGACGGCGAGACGAATCAACAGCGCGAAGTGCTTACGCGTGCGGAACCGGATCTGCTCCCCCGTTCCCGACAGCAACAGGGGGGCTCCGAGCGTGAGCAAGTGCAGGTGCGGCAGCAAACGGACGGCTCACAATGTTTCGGACTGGTACTATTAGACGCGTAGATCAACGTCGTGTCAACACGTTCTACAGCAAACGATTAAGTGGGATTTTGGGGGTCGCCGCTGCCAGGCGTCAACAGCAGCCCCCCGGGGTCAGGAGGGGTTGGGACGATCCAGCACCTCGCGCACCTTGCGCGCCAAGCTCTCGGTCGTGAACGGCTTCTGCAGGTAGGCGATCCCGGACTCGAGCACGCCGTGCCGCACCACCGCGTCGTCGGTGTACCCCGATGCATACAGCACCCGCGTGTCCGATCGCAGCGCCGTCAGCCGATCGGCCAGCTGCCGCCCGCTTAAGCCCGGCATGATCACGTCGGTGAGCAGCAGGTGGATCGGGCCGGGATGGCCGGCCACGAGCTCGAGCGCCGCGGCGCCGTTGGACGCCTCGAGCACGGCGTAGCCCTGCCGCTCCAGCACGTGACGCATCACCGCGCGCACCGGCGCCGCGTCCTCCACGATCAGCACGGTTTCCGTGCCGCGGGGCAGGTCGCCCGGAGTTGCGGCCGCGCCGGCCTCCGCGGGGGCGTCGACCCGCGGCAGGTAGATCTTGAACGTGGTGCCGCGCCCCGGCTCCGAATACACCCAGATGAAGCCGCCCGACTGCTTCACGATCCCGTAGACCGTGGCGAGCCCGAGCCCGGTGCCCTTGCCCGGCTCCTTGGTCGTGAAGAACGGCTCGAAGATCCGCGCCTTGGTCGCATCGTCCATGCCGATGCCGTTGTCGCTCACGGCCAGCATCACGAAGCGTCGCACGGCCGTCGCCTCGTGCTCGCGCGCGTAGTCCGGATCGTGCTCGGCGTTGCCGGTCTCGATGGTGAGCTTCCCTCCGGTGGGCATGGCGTCGCGCGCGTTCACGGCCAGGTTCATCAGCACCTGCTCGAGCTGCCCCACGTCGGCCTTGACCGAGCCCACGTCGGGATCGAGCCTGGTGGCGAGGTCCACATCCTCCCCGATGACGCGGCGCAGCATCTTCTCGACGCCCGACACCACCGCGCTCATGCTCACAACCTTGGGCTCGAGCACCTGCTGGCGGCTGAAAGCCAGCAGCTGGCGGGTGAGCGCCGTGGCGCCCTCCGCCGCCTTGCGCACCTGCTCCACGTCTTCCCGCTTCGGATCCTCCCGCCCCAGGTCCTCGAGCAGCAGGTCGCAATAGGTCGTGATCACGGTGAGCAGGTTGTTGAAGTCGTGCGCGATCCCGCCCGCCAGCCGGCCCACCGCCTCCATCTTTTGAGACTGCACCAGCTGCTGCTGCAGGCGACGCTGCTCGGTGACGTCGCGGACGAACGTCTCGTAATACTCGACCTGCCGGTCGGCGTTGCGCACCGCGCGCACGCTGAGCTGCACCGTCAGCAGCCGGCCGTCCTGTCGCTTCCAGGTCGCCTCGACTTCGTCGTATTCGCGATCGGTGTAGCTGTCGCGGTCGAGCAGACGCCGGCGCTCGGCCGCGTCGGCGTACACGTCGCGCGCCATGTCGAGCTGGAGGAGCTCCGCGGCGGAATTGTAGCCGAGGACCCGCACCAGGGCGGCGTTCACCGAGAGGAACCGGCCCTCCGGGTTCGAGCGGTAGATGCCGACCGGGGCGTGCTCGACCAGCGTCTCGTAACCGGTCTCGGAGGCGCGCAGCGCCGCGCGCCCTTTCGCGTCGCGCAGCTCGCGCTCGATCGCGGGGATGAGACGCTTGAGCTGTCCCTTCGTGACCCAGTCGTTGGCGCCGGCCCGCATGGCGGCCACCGCCATCTCCTCTGAGATGGTGCCCGAAACACAGATGAACGGGACGTCGAGGCCGCGGCCGCGCACCAGTGCCAGGGCCGCGGTGCCGCTGAAGTGCGGCATGCTATGGTCGCCGATCACCAGGTCCCAGCGATGGCGATCGAGCGCGGCCGCCATGGCCGCGGCACTCGCCACCCGCTCGTACGTGGGGTCGTAGCCGCCGCGCTTCAGCTCGCGCACGATCAGCAGGACGTCGTCTTCGGAGTCTTCCGCGATCAGCACGCGCAGCGGTATGGTCAAGCTACCTCTCCCGTCACAAGGCCTCTGCCTCTACCAAGTTGCACATTTGGACTGCGGACGGCGTGACCACTGTCACCCCGCACCGTCCCGGCAGTCATCCAGGGGAAGCCGTTGGGATAGCGCGACTTACATGGCACGCCGGCCGAGACAGCGAAAGCTATCTGGCCGGGGCGGACCGACTAGGGCGTTTTTGCGACTCGGGCAGGCGGAAATGCGGCGGCGCGGCGAGCCGCCGCCCGCCGCGTAAGGCAGATCGGACACGGCCCGAGCTTGGGAGTCTGGCCGAGCGTCAGCTCGACCGGGCCGAGGGTGACGGCGGTGTCGGTGAGGGTCACCGTGAGCGTCATGGTGTGGCCGAGGACCGAGCCGCTGAAACGGGCGGGGTGGAGGATCCCTCGGTCCACCGGGTGCGCCGTGATATCCTGCTCCCCTGGCAGGTCGAAGCGGCCGTGGGCGTCTGCGACGATCGGCTGATGCACGTTGCCGTAGGTGCAGCCGATGTGGACATGGGCGCTGGTGTCGTCGGCGATCAGCCCGGCGTTGTCGCCGCCCCATGTACCGGCGACCTTGCCGGGTGAGGGGCGGGGACCCGCGAGCTCGCAATCGCGCAGCAGCACGATGGCCAGACCGGCCAGGATGACCCTATTCATGCGTTCCCCTGATACCTACCTCGGGAGCCACTTCCCCGTCACAATCAGCTCCTCGATCAGGTCCGGCGCCGTCCGTCCCGCCGCTTCCGCTGCGAAGTTGATGACCAGGCGGTGCGTGAGCACGGTCGGCGCGACCGCTGTCAAGTCGTCGAAGTCGGGCATGGGGCGCCCGTCCAGCGCCGCTCGCGCCTTGGCACCCAGGATCAAGTACTGCGACGCCCGCGGGCCGGCCCCCCACGACACGAACTCCTTAATGAATGCGGGTGACTCGGCGTCCGGGGCGCGGGTCATCCGCACCAGCGTCACCGCCGCGCGCACCAGCGGCTGCGTCACCGGGATGCGGCGCACCAGGTGCTGCAGCGCCAGCACGTCTTCCGCCGTGAGCACGGGCGAAATGGTCGCCGCGAGATCCCCCGTCGTCGCCTCGACGATCGTCTCCTCCTCGTCCTTGGACGGATACGCCACCCGCAGCTCGAACATGAAGCGGTCGAGTTGCGCTTCGGGGAGCGGATAGGTGCCCTCCTGCTCGATCGGGTTCTGGGTGGCGAGCACGAAGAACGGCGACGGCAGCTGATGCGTCTGCCCCGCCGCCGTCACCTGGTGCTCTTGCATCGCCTGCAGCAGCGCCGCCTGCGTCTTGGGGGGCGTGCGGTTGACCTCGTCGGCGAGCACGATGTTGGCGAATACGGGCCCGCGCACGAAGCGGAAAGCGCGCTTGCCGGTCGCCTGGTCCTCCTCGATGATCTCGGTGCCGGTGATGTCGGACGGCATCAGGTCGGGGGTGAACTGGATGCGCGAGAACTTGAGCTCGAGCGCTTGGGCCACCGTGGATACCATCAGCGTCTTGGCGAGTCCGGGGACGCCGAGCAGCAGCGCATGGCCGCCCGAGAAGACGGCGGTGAGGATGCCGTCGAGCACGTCTTTCTGGCCGACGATGCGGCGCCCCACCTGCGCCAGGAGGTCGGCGCGCGCCCGGGCCAGTCGCTCGAGCAGCTCGACGTCGCCTTGAGGCGGGGAAGAAGGGCGGGGCAAAGGGGAAGGGTTCGGCGTCATCCGGCCTCAAGGTTAGTACATCATACTCCCAAGCGCCACATAAGTTTGCGCGTCCGGTGCCTTGCTTGCGAAACTTTTCACAAGCGGGTAAGTTTCCGCGCGCAACATGGCCGACGACGACAGAAATCGGTTCGGTCGCAATTTCGGTGAGGGCTACGCGTACGTCGCCGTCGGCTTTCAGCTCGCCGCCATCATCCTCGTGTTCGGCGGGCTCGGCTGGGTCGTGGACGGCTGGCTGCACACTCGCCCGCTCCTGGCGATCGCGGGATTCCTCCTGGGTACGGTGGGCTGGTTCGTGAGCCTGTACTATCGGGTCCAGCGCGATACGGAAGCCGCGAAACGGGAAACGAGAAAGGGCAAACCGGAAGGGTGAGGGCCTACCTCCTTCTCGTGGCGTTGGGGGCGGTACTGATCGTGGTGGCGACGGGTCTGGGTGGCGGGGCGGCGGGGACCGGTGGGCTCGTGGCGCTCGCGGCCCAGATCACGGCGGTGGCGCTACTCCGTCCGGTGATGCGCGCCCCGCAGCGCGCCTTCATGGCGCGGTGGCTGGGCGGGATGGGAGTACGGGCACTGGTGCTGGGCGGCGTCCTGATCTTCGCGGCCACGCACCGGACGTTGCTCGATCCGCTGCGGGCGTCGCTCGGGTTCCTCGGCGTGCTGTTGCCGCTGCTCTTTCTCGAGACGAGGTTCTTGCGATGATGCAGGGCCCCGACATCGGCAAAGCGATCTTCGAGCACACGTCGGACAGCCGCGTGGTGGAACTGCCGTTCGGGTTGGGCGAATGGCACCTGCCGACTGGCTGGCACCTCTTCGGGATCGACGTCTCCCCCACCAAGCACGTGGTGTTCATGGTCGTGGCGGCGATCCTCGTGTTCGTGACCGTGCGGATCGCGGGGCGCCAGATCGAGCGGCGCCACCGCGAGGGGAAGGCGCCGCACGGCTTCGGCGCGGCGATCGAGGCGATCGTGCTGTTCGTACGAAACGACGTCGCGATCGCCAACATCGGTCACGGCGGCGAGAAGTTCGCCCCGTACATCCTCACGCTCTTCTTCTTCATTCTCTACTGCAACCTGTTCGGTTTGCTTCCCTGGGGCGCCACCGCGACCGGCAACCTGGCGGTGACCGGCACGCTCGCGCTGACCGCGTTCGTGACCGTCGAGGTGTCGGGCCTCGTCACGCTCGGGCCCAAGGGCTACCTCAAGACGATCGTGTTCGTGCCGCCCGGGATCACGGGTATCGGTGCGGTGCTGATGGCGCTCATCATGACACCGATCGAGATCATCGGGAAGCTCGTCAAACCGTTCGCGCTGACGCTGCGGTTGTTCGCGAACATGACGGCGGGGCACTTCGTGATCCTGGCGCTGCTCGGCTTGATCTTCATCTTCAGCAGCTGGCTGGTCGCCGCGGCCACGGTGGCGTTCGTGGTGTTCATGATGCTGCTCGAGCTGCTGGTGGCGTTCCTGCAGGCGTATATCTTTGCGCTCTTGACGTCGGTGTTCATCGGGATGATGCGGCACGCACACTGACCGTCGTGGAGCGGCACTCCACGACTCACACGAGGGGACACATGGTCGACATGTCGATGCTGCTTCAAGGCGGTCAGCCCACGGGGGCGGACATCGCCGCCGCCGCGAAGAACGCCAACGCATTGCTGGGCGCGGGGATCGGGCTCGGCCTCGCCGTGATCGGCGCCGGGCTCGGCATCGGCCGCATCGGCGGCCAGGCGGTCGAGGCGATCGCGCGGCAACCCGAGGCGTCGGGCGATATCCGCGGCGCCATGATCCTGACGGCGGCCCTCATCGAAGGCGTGGCGCTCGCCGCCCTCGTGTTCGCGCTGCTCTTCAAGTTGTTCTAATGCCGGTCCTGCTGTTGCGGCTGCAGGAGGCGACCGCCGGTGGCGAAGCAGCGTTCACCCCGTTCTCGATCAACACGGGGCTGATCTTCTGGACCATCGTGGTCTTCCTGATTCTGCTGGGGCTGCTCTGGCGACTCGGCTGGCCAGCGATCCTCAAATCGGTGGAGGAGCGGGAGCGGCGCATCCAGCAGCAGCTCGACGAGGCGGAGCGGGCCCGCGCGGAGGCGCAGCGTTTGTTGGAGGAGCACCGCCGCCTGGCCGCGAGCGCCAAGGCCGAGGCGCAGGAGCTGATCGCCAACGCGAAGGCCATCGCCGACAAGGAGCGCGCGACGCTGCTCGCCAAGGCGCGGGAGGAGTACGAAGACCTGCTGGCGCGGGCCCGCAAGGACATCGAGGAGGAACGGGAGAAGGCGATCCTGGCGCTGCGCCGCGAGGCGGTGGACCTCTCGATCGCCGCGGCGTCGAAGCTGCTCGAGGCGCAGCTCGACAACGAGGCCAACCGCCGCCTGGTGACGGAATACCTGGCGACGCTCGAGGAGCGACGGTGAAATCGGTCACGATCGCGCGCAACTACGCACAGGCGTTGTTCCTGGCCGCGGAGGCACACGGCGCAGACACCGCCGAGCGCTACGGCCGGCTCATGGAGGCGGTGGCCGGCGCCGTCGCGGCCGACGAGCGCATCGCCATGGTCCTCGAGTCGCCGCGCGTCGCCAAAGCGACCAAGGGCCAGCTGCTCGCGCGCGCGCTCGGCGACGTGGCCCCGGCCGAGTTCGTCCGGTTTCTGCAAGCGGTGGTGCGGCGCGGGCGGCAGGGACTGCTGAGCGAGATCGCCCAGCAGTACCATGGGCTGCTGGACGTAAAGTTCAATCGGGTGCACGCCGGCGTGATTCTGACCCACCCGCCGGACGACGAGCTTTCGAAGCAGATCACCGAGCGGCTCGCCAGGGCGATCGGCAAGGAGGTGCGCGCGCATTTCCGCGCCGACCGTGCCATCCTCGGCGGTATCGTCGTGCGGGTGGGAGACCGGATCTTCGACGGCTCGATGCGGCGCAAGCTCAACGTGCTGCGGAGGAAGATGTTGACGGGGGAGTGACCTTCTGGCCGATTTGCTGGGGCAGCTCCAATCCCACTTGGCAGGCGCCTACCGCGTCGAGCGGGAGCTGGGCGGCGGGGGGATGAGCCGTGTCTTTCTCGCGCACGAGATCGCCCTGGGCCGCCGGGTAGTCCTCAAGGTTTTCCCTCCCGAGCTCGCAGCCGCCTTGAGCGTCGATCGTTTCCAGCGCGAGGTGAGGGTCGCCGCCGGGCTCCAGCACCCCAACATCGTGCCGCTCTTGGCCGCCGGCAGTGCCGGCGGGGTGCTGTACTACACCATGCCGTTCGTGGAGGGGGAATCGCTGCGCTCCCGGCTGGCGAGCGAAGGGGAGCTCCCCGTCGCCGAAGCCGTGCGTCTGTTCCGGGAGGTCGCCGACGCCCTCGCCCACGCGCACCGGCAGGGGGTTGTCCATCGCGACATCAAGCCCGACAACGTCCTGCTCAGCCACCACCACGCAGTGGTGACCGACTTCGGAATCGTCAAGGCGCTCGCCGCCGCCGGTGGCGCCACACCCCTCACCGCCACCGGGATGTCGCTGGGCACGCCCGTTTACATGGCCCCGGAGCAAGGGACCGCCGACCCACATGTCGACCATCGGGCCGATCTCTACTCGCTGGGCGTGGTGGCGTACGAGATGCTCGCGGGCGAGCCGCCGTTCCGGGGCAGCACCGCGCAGGCGGTGATCGCCGCCCACGTGACCCAAGCGCCGGCGCCGCTCGCCGAGGCGCGTCCAGCCGTGCCGCCGCAACTCGGTGCGATCGTCCACCGCTGTCTCGAGAAGCGCCCGGCTGACCGCTTCCAGCACGCCGAAGAGCTGCTCGCCGCCCTCGACGCGCTGACCGGAGCGTTACCGGCCCCTTCCCCCGCGGCCCGCGAATGGCCCCTGGCTCGGACGCTAGGGTTTTTCGCGCTCAGCGGCTCAGCGGTGCTGGGCGTCGCGTGGGCGCTCCGCACCTTGGCGGGCCTCCCTGACTGGTTCTTCCCGGCCGCGGTTCTGCTGCTCGCGCTCGGGCTCCCCGTAGTGGTCCTCGCCACGATGCTCCACAACCGCCGACTGGCCGGGGCGGGGCGCGCACCGTTAGCGGTCCCTGGGGTGGTCCATCGGCGGCTCACGCTGCGTGGAGCGGTGTGGGGTGGTGTCATGGCGTTTTCCGCGCTGGGCGTGGTTACCGCGACCTACATGGGCATGCGGGTGCTGGGCATTGGACCGGTGGGCACGCTGCTCGCGAGTGGGAAGCTGCGGGAACGTGATCGGCTCGTCATCGCCGACTTCGCGAACCAGACCCGCGACGCCCTGCTGGGCCCCGCCGTCACCGAAGCGTTCCGGGTGGATTTCAGCCAGTCGACGCTCGTCTCGCCCGTTGCAGCCGACTATGTGCGGCGGGTGCTGCGGCGGATGCAACGCCCCGACACCACGTCGGTGGACGAGGGCGTGGCGCGCGAAATCGCCCAGCGCGCGGGGATCAAGGCGGTGGTGGCGGGAGAGCTGCGGCAGGCCGGTCCCAGCATCCTGATCTCGGCGCAGCTCGTGAGCGCTGAATCCGGAGAAGTGCTGGCGATCGCGCGGGAGACGGCCCGCGACTCGACGCGCATCCTCGACGCGGTAGACCGGGTCTCCAAGCGGCTGCGGGAGAAGATCGGCGAGTCGCTGCGGAGCATCCGCGCCAATGCGCCGCTGGCGGAGGTGACTACCGGATCGCTCGAAGCGCTCCGAAAGTACTCTCAGGCGGTCCGAGCCGAGGACATCGCCGACTTTGATCGGGGCATTGCGCTCCTCGAGGAGGCCGTGGCCACTGACAGCGGATTCGCGATGGCGTGGCGGAAGCTCGGGACGATGGTCTTCAATGAGGGTGGGCCAGCGGCGCAGGCCGAGGCGGCTCTCACGCGGGCGTTCCGGCTGCGCGATCGCCTGACCTTCCGCGAGCGCAAGCTCACCGAGAGCTCCTACTACAGCGACGTGGCCGGGGAGCTGGATAGCGCGGTCACCGCCCTGGAATCCCTGTTGCAGGAGTACCCCGACGATGCCTGGGCGATCAACAACCTCGGCGTCATGCAGGAGTTTGCCGGAGACGCGACCGCGGCGGAACAGACCTATCGACGCGCCGTCATCGCCGAGCCGGAGAACTTCCTCGCCTGGAGCAACCTCCTCCTGGAACAACTCTATCTCGGGCATTCCGACTCGGCGACCGCGACGCTCCGTTTCATCAAGTCGCGCGTCCCTCCCGGTCCCGGGCTCGACGAGCTCGATGTAATCAACGACCTGGCTAAGCGAGACTTCAGCGCCGCCGAGACCCGGATCCGCGAGCAGATCGAGCGCTATCGCAGCAACGGCGGCGCCCGGCTGCGGCTGACGCGCCTGCTCGCGGGAACCCTGACCGTTCGTGGCAAGCTCGCCGAAGCGGACCGGGCGTTGATCACCTCGGCGGAGCTGTACGGCGCGCGCGGACTCCCGGGCGCGGCCCTGGCCCTGCAGGCCCGGCGGGCCGAGCCGATCGCCCTCTACCGGGGTGACCGCCGGGCAGCAATGGCCCGCCTGAACGAGGTGCTGCGCGCCTCGCCGGTCGAGCGGCTCGCCCCGCGGGAGCAGCCGCTGGCGCGGCTGATCCTGACGGCCGCACAGGTGGGGGACCGGCAGCGAGCCGAGGCCCTGACCGCAGAGTTCGCACTGAATCCGGGAATGTCGGCCGGGCGCGCCAGGACATACATGCGGAACTTCACGCGGGGTGCAGTACTCGCCATGCGGGACGAGACGCTACCCCAGGCGATCGCGGCGTTTCGTCGCGCCGAACACGGTATCTGTGGATATTGTGCCCATGTGGCGATGGCCGGGGCCTTCGACCGCATGGGGTTACCAGATTCTGCACTCACGTACTACGAGAAGTGGGCCGGAGCCGGTGAGGCTGACTGGTACGGGCCGGGAGTCTACAACATCTGGCAGCCGCTCGCCTTCTTCCGGATGGGAGAGCTGTACGAGGCGAAGGGCGAGCGCGCCAAAGCCGTCGACTTCTACGGAAGGTTCGCCGACCTCTGGCGCGACGCCGACCCGGCGCTCCAGCCCCGGGTGCGCGAGGCCAAGCGACGGCTGGCCAACCTCGTGGCCGAGCCACGGCCGTGACCCCCGGGCCGACGTTTCGTTACCGAGCTACAGCCGATAGCGCAGCCCGACCGACACGCCCCCACGCCGCGTCGTGCGTCGGTCCACCCCCGGCGGAGTCTCGCCACGATTCATCACCGATCCGCTCACGACGGCGGTCGCGCGCAGCGAGCCGGTGCACCGTTCAGAAAGCGGCCAGTCGAATGCGACCGCTCCCCGCGCCCCGACTCGCGTGCGCGACACGCCGTCCACGTCCCAGATGGCGAGGCTGGGACCGCCGGCGACGCGGGTCACGACGCCGGCGCCGAAGCGCACCACCGTGATCGAGAGCTCCGGAGCAGCTTCGACCAGCGACGCGCGGTCGTAGAAGACAACCGCGGTCTGGTCCTGCTCCCCCGCGAGGCCGGTGCGGGCGTACAGCAGGCCGAGGCCGACTCGCACGGGGCCGAGATCCCGGTCGACCCGCACTGCGAACGTCGTCGGGCGGTAGGGCCCGAGCGTGGCGCCTGAGCTGTCTTGGGCCGTGCCGGCGAAGCGCGCCACCCCGACCTCCGCCGAGAGGCCCCACTGCAGGGCGCCGGCCCGACCTGGAGCGGCCAGGGCCACCGCGGCGAGCAATCCGATGAGCGTGCGCATTCCTGCTCCCCTGTGTGAGTCGTTCACTTCATCTCCAGCTGCACCCAGCCGTTGGTGACGTTGTTCTCACCCTTGACGATCCAGTTAAATCCTGGGTGATACTCCGCGACGACGTTGTCCTGTACCGCGTCACCCACGAGCTCGTCGTTGGTGTTGATCAGCGACGGGAGCGCGCTCAGGAGCTTCTGAAGCGCCTTGGCGAACTTCCACAGCGTCTGGCCCGTGCTCGAGGTCGTGTCCTTACCGGCCGTCAGGAGCTGGTTCGCCCCGTCCACGGCGTCGAGCGCCTTCTTCCAGGCATCGGCACTCGTCTTGATCTGGCACGCCGTGTCGTCGTCCTCCACGACGTAGACCCGCACGTTGTGGCCGGGGTGGGCGGCGTTGTAGGCATCGATCTGGCTCTTGCTGAACACCATGACGCTGCCGCTCCAGTCGAGCCCGTTCTGGTCGAAGTAGTAGGGCGCCGGCTGTTTCTCACCGGCGCACTGGTAATCGGTGAGCGAGTCGGTCTGCCCCTTCTGGCCGAGCACGTGCACCTCAAATTCGGGGGCGCCTTTCAACCAACCCTCAAAATCGTTCCCGAAATGGGCTTGCGTCATGTAGAGCCCGGATGGGGGCGGGGGCGGGGGCGGAGGCGGGGCAGGCGCAGGCGGCGAGGCGCCGCCGCCGCCGCCGCCGCCGCCGCCGCAGTCCTCCTGGCACAACATCATCGAGGGCGACGGGGTGAAGTCCGTCTCGACCGGGACGAGGGCGATCACCGGGGTCGCGGGCGGGCGGTCCGGGTCCAACAGGATGCGGTGCCCCTGCGGGTCGAACGCCACCGGGACGTCGTGGTCGCGCAGGGCGGTCGCGACGAGCACGTTAGCGTCGCCGCTCCAGGCGAGCCGGTGAGCCGGCACCGGGAAGTAGAACTCGAGCGGGATCGCCGCCTGAGCCTCGCGGTCGAGCTCGGCGGCCGTTACCCCGGCGTGCTGAGCAACTGCGTCGCGAGCGTGACCCGCGTGCGCGCCAAGGAAGCGCTGAAAGTGAAGCTTGTGCTCGCGGAACGGCGACGAATCGAGCTGCGCTTTGACGTACGCCCGAAAACCCGGGTGCGCGAGTGCGCGCGCCAGGTGTTGCGCCAATGCCTCGGATGTCGTCTGCGGTCCTGTGTTGCGAGCGGTCGCCGCCGGTTCGGGTGTGCCGGGGGCTGGGCCCGTCGCGGGCGGACGGTCGCTGCACCCCGCCAGCGCGGCGAGGGCGGCCACGGCCGGCAGGATCCCACAGATCGGGAGATAGCGCGATTTATGCGTCATAACTGGCTCCTGTTGTCGAGGTTTACGCGCCCAACATGAGGAGTCAGTCGTCGAAAACCGGCGCCCGATTCGTGCGCCGCAGGCCGAAATCACGCGTCACGCCTCCCCGTCCGAGCGAGGGGCGAGTAGCTTCCCCATCCCCATGAGCCCGATGATCCCAATCCTTCTCTTTTTGTTGGCCCCTGACACCGCGGGCTACTGGCAGCAGCGGGCTGCCTACCACATCACGGCGGCGCTGGACGAGCCGGCGGGCGTGCTGGTCGGTCACGCACGCATCACGTACGTGAACCGCTCCCCGGACACGCTGCGTGACTTCTTCGTGCACCAGTACCTGAACGCCTTCCGGCCGGGCTCGCGCTGGTCCGCGGCGGACGCCGCCGAAGGACGGGTGCGATTCCAGCGGTTGCGGGACCCGGACTACGCGTTCGAGCGCATCACCGATGCGACGGTGATGGGAGAGCGAGCCAGACCCGACTATCCGTACGCGCCCGATTCGACGATCGCGCACTGGGCGCTGCCGCGGCCGCTCGTGCCGGGAGACTCGGCGGTGATGGAGATCGACTGGCGGGCGCGGCCCTCGACCCTGCCGCGGCGACAGGGGCGCCAGGGACGACGCCTCGACTTCGCGCAGTGGTATCCGAAGGTCGTGGTGTACGACCGGTGGGGATGGCAGGACCACCCGCTCTATCCGGCGGGTGAGTTCTACGGCGAGTTTGCCACGTACGACGTGATGCTCGACCTTCCGCAGGACCAGATCATCGGTGCCACCGGCGTGGTGGTCGAGGGCGACCCGGGATGGGAGCGCGCCAAGGCCGATCCGCGGCTCCGGATCGATTACCAGCGCGGCTGGTACGGGTCACGCGCCCCCGCTCCCGGGCCGGGGTGTGGCGCGGTAGCGACCGGACGCAAGTGCGTCCATTTCCACGCCGAGCAGGTCCATCATTTCGCCTTCTCGCTCAACCCGCGCTACGTGTACGACGAAGGGCGCTACGGCGATGTCGTGGTGCGGGTACTGTACCTGCCGGAGGATAGCGCGACGTGGGGACGGGGGATCGCCGCACGCAACACGGAGGTGGCGCTCGCGTGGCTCGACTCGCTGTACGGAAAGTTTGCCTGGCCGACGCTCACCAACGTGCACCGCATCGAAGGCGGCGGCACCGAGTTCCCGATGATGGTGATGGACGGCTCGGCCGGGCTCGGCCTCATCGTCCACGAAGTCGGCCACAACTACACCATGGGAATCCTCGCGAACAACGAATGGCGCGAGGCCTTTCTCGACGAGGGGTTCACGAGCTTCCAGACGAGCTGGTTCTTCGAGCGGCACGGGAGTCCCTCGGCATACCCGGCTCTCGAGGCCGACGTGCTGATGCTCGACCTCGATCGCTGGAGCGAGCCCGTCTCCATGCCGAGCGAGCGGTTCCGCGACTTCGTCACCTACAACCAGATGGTGTACGACAAGGCACACCTGTTCTACGAGCAGCTGCGTTACGTGGTGGGCGACGAAATGATGCGGCGGATCCTGCGGGCCTACTACGCCCGCTGGAAGCTCAAGCACGTGGACGAGGAGGCGTTCCGCGAGGTGGCGGAGCAGGTCTCGCGGCAGGACTTGAAGTGGCTGTTCGGCCAATGGCTGCACGGGACGCCCTTGATCGATTACTCCCTGAAGCACGTGCAACGAACGCGGCAGGCTGACGGCCGCTGGCTGACGGGTGTCACGATCGAGCGGAAGGGCGACGGCTTCATGCCGGTCGAGATCGGCACGCAGGGCCGAGGAGGGGCGGCCGACACGGTCTATGCCCGCGCGACCGGCCGGCCGGCGCTCGAGCGCATCGAGTTCACGACCCCAAAGCGACCAGGTCCCCTGATGCTCGACCCGCGGGTGCGGGCCCACGACTACAACATGCTGAACAACCGGGAACGGCACGGGCTCCTGGGAGGCACGGGCGCGTGGACGCTGCGGATCGACGATCCGTTCCAGGAGGCCGCACGCCGCGATCGCGGCGTGCGGGGGTTGCTCCCGGTGCTCTGGTCCAACGACTTCGGTGGCGTCACGGTCGGCCTGCGGGAGCGGGCCAACTATCTCGGCGCTTACAACCGCGCCCTGCTGCTCGGCACGGTAGCGACGCGGCGCGGCGCGAGCCCGGCGCTCGGGTTGTACGGCCGCTGGAGCAATCCGATCGGCCAGATCCGGCCGCGCACCGCAACGAGCCTGGCGGCATGGGCCGTCGAGGGTCGTGCGGGGGCCAAGATCCAGGTAGACCATGCCTTGCGGCAGCGTCTCGTGGACGCCGTCGACCCGCACGTGGGATTCGACGCCGTATGGATGGCGACGACCGGCCTGGGATACCTCGATCGCCGGTTGTGGGACGACGCGGGTACGGTGGAGGCTGGGCCGTGGGTGAGCACGACCCGGACCCGGGGCACTACGGTGCGGCGGGCGCGGCTCGGCGCCCATGTGGGCGTCCTGTACTGGAACCCCGGGCCCGGCATCGTCGCCAGCAACCGCTACGACGTCGAGGCGTTCGGCCGTGTCACCGGTGAAGCGAGCGTGCGTAGTCCGTCGTGGGGTGCGCGGCTGTTCGCGGGGGCCTACCTCGGCTCGTCCTATCCCGTGCGGCAGCGGCGCATCTCCATCGCGGGCGCCGATCCGTACGAGACGTTCACGAACCCCTTCCTGCGGAGCCAGGGCGCGTTGCTGGTGCGCCCCGACTTTCATTATCAAGCGCCCGGCGGCGCGAACGTCCGGGGGTTCCGGCCCGACCTGGGTGGGCGCTGGGCGGTGGGGCTCAACCTCGAAGCCACGCCGTGGGTCCTGCGGCGCGATCAGGGTATCTTGCGGAGGTTGGGGTTCGAGGTGTTCGCGGACGGCGGGGTCGTGGACACGACGGTGATCCCGTCGTCGCCGCCGGGGCAGTGGTACACGACGGTATGGGACTTGGGGGTGGGGTTGGTGACGCGCCATCAGGTGAAAGAGCTGGCCTGGACGATGCGCTTCGAGGTGCCGCTGGCGGTGAACCGCTGGGACAATGCCCGGGATTTCGCCCCGGGAGACAAGACCTTCGCGTTCCGCTGGCAGGTCAGCCTCGGGCCCACCTTCTGATGGACACGCGGGCGAGCGACCGGCGCGGTTTCTTCCGCGAGACGTTCGGCCGCCTGCTCCAGGAGGTGCGGGTGCGCACCGAGCAGCGCGTCGCCCCCCGCCGCCACTTCCGCCCGCCGGGCGCGTCGGATGAGCTCGCCTTCCTCGCTTCCTGCACGCGGTGCGGCGACTGCATCGACGTGTGTCCGGTGCACGCGATCGTCAAGGCGCCGCCCGGCGCCGGGCTCGCCGCCGGCACGCCGATGATCGACCCCGGCATCCAGGCGTGCGTCGCGTGCGCCGACATGCCCTGCGCGCACGCCTGCCAGACGGGCGCGCTCGTCCCGCCCGCCGACGGCTGGGCGGGCGTGCACCTGGGGATCCTCGAGCTCGAGCCGGAGCGCTGCATCACGTTCCACGGCGTCCCGTGCGGCGTGTGCGCACGCGCCTGTCCCGTGGGAGAGCGGGCGCTCGCCCTCGACGCCGGCGGCCATCCGATCCTCAAGCCCGAGGGGTGCGTGGGGTGCGGGGTGTGTGTCACGGCGTGCGTCACTTCACCGTCTTCCCTGCGGCTGAGCCTGGTGGCGTCCGTATGAACGAGTGCGGAATGCGGAATGCGGAATGCGGAGTTGAAGTGGGAGGTCGTTCGCCGAGCGACACTCACCGTTACATTCCGCACTCCGCACTCCGCATTCCGCATTGGGAGGGTCCCTGACCGACCTCCCCTACCGCGTCGACAAGCCCTGGGGCCACGAGCTCATCTGGGCAAAGACCAGCCGCTATGTCGGGAAGATCCTGCACATCGAGCCCGGGCACGTCCTGTCGCTGCAGTATCACAACAGGAAGGACGAGTCGATCTACGTGCTGTCCGGGGAGATCGTGCTGCGCATCCAGCAGGGGGAGACCCTGATCGAGCGGCCGCTGCGGGAAGGGGAGACGTTTCACATCACGCCCAAGACCATACACCAGTTCGAGGCCGTCCTGACGACCGACCTGCTCGAGGCCTCGACGCCCGAGATCGACGACGTAGTGCGGCTCAAGGACCGCTACGGGAGGGTGTAAGTGCAGATCATCGTGCCGCTGGCGGGAAAAGGGACCCGGCTGCTGCCGCTCACCAAGCGCGTGCCCAAACCCCTGGTCCGCGTGGCGGGGCGACCAGTCATGGACTACGTGATGGACACGGTGAAAGGCCTGAGCGTCGACGAGTTGATTGTCATTACCGGGCATTTGAAAGAAACCGTCGAGCGCTACATCGTCGAGCACTACCCCATAAAAGCGAGATTCGTCGAACAGAAGACGTTGGATGGCACCGCCGGGGCCATCAATCTCGCGCGACCGTTCGTAAAGGGACCGGTGCTCATCATCTTCGTCGATACGCTGTTCGACGCCGACTTGTCGCTCACGCGGACGAGCGACGCCGACGGCATTCTCTGGGCGAAGGAAGTCGAGGATTATCAGCGGTTCGGCGTGATCGTCACCGACCGGCACGGCTACATGAAGACGATCGTCGAGAAACCCAGTACGCCCGTGTCGAAGCTCGCCAACATCGGGCTGTACTACGTCAAGGACTGGAAGACGTTGTTCGACGGTATCGCGCACGTGCTGGAGCAGCCGCCCGGAAAGGGGGGCGAGTACTATCTCACCGACGCCTTCCAGTACATGGTGGACCGCGGGCGACGGCTGTACACCGCACCGGTGGGTGGGTGGTACGACTGCGGCAAGGTCGAGACGCTGCTCGAGACCAATCGCCACCTGCTCGAGCAGGGGCGGGCCCGCATCCCGCAGGGGCCCTGCCCCCGTTGCACCATCGTGCCGCCGGTCTACATCGAGGACGGCGTGACGATCCACGACGCCACGGTCGGTCCCAACGTCTCGCTCGAGGCGGGGAGCTTCGTCACCGAGAGCGCGATCGCGAACGCGATCGTCGGGCGCAACGTCCGCGTGGTGCGAAGCGCGGTGCGCGATTCGCTGGTGGGAGACGACCAGGTGATCGAGGGGAAGACGATCGAGCGCAGCGTGCTCGACGGAGGCGCGCTGGCCCCGGCATGACCGTGGCCCTGGTGCGGGAGCTGTACCAGTTCAACGCCTGGGCGCAGCGCCGCATCTTCGATGCGCTGGCCGGCCTTCCCGCGGAGCCGTACCAGCGGGACTTGAAGAGCAGCCACGGCGGCATCCACGGCACCCTGTGTCACATTGTCTGGGCCGAGCAGCTGTGGCTCACCCGCTGGCTCGGCGCCCCACCACCCGCAGTGCCCCAGGGACGGGACCTCGGCTCACTCGCAGAGGTGCGGGCCCGGTGGGAGGATGTCGAAACGAAACGGTGCCAGTTCCTCGACGCCTTGACCGAAGCGAAGTTGACCGCGACCCTCACCGTGCAGCCCTCCACGGGCGGCGCGTACATCCATACCTACTTGCAGACGTTGCAACATGCCGTGGATCACTCGTCCTACCACCGGGGTCAAATCATCACGCTGCTGCGACAGCTGGGCCTGAAGCCGCCCAGCACCGGTCTGATCCTGTTCTACCGCGAGCGGGCCACCGGCCGTCAAATTCCTAACTTCTGATTTATCAGCTGGTTGGGACATGTTGACGGTTCACGGGAACCAGACTTACTTACTTACCGTTCAGTAACTAATTACCTGGAGGCACCCGTGTCGCACGCCGTCGTTCCCTCGAAGCGCATCGCCAAGCCGCGCTGGCAGCGTCGCAAAGACGCGCGGCCCGAGGAGCTGGTCGCGGCCGCGCTCGAAGTATTCGTCGAGCGAGGCTATGAGGGCACGACGCTGGCCGACGTGGCCCGTCGCGCCGGCGTCACCAAGGGCACGATCTACCTCTACTTCGAGAACAAGGAAGCGCTGTTCAAGGCCGTGGTGCGGGAGACTATCGTGCCCGTGATCGCTCAGGGCGAAGCGTTGGCGCGCTCCTTCACCGGCAGCGCCCGCGACCTGCTCGAGCAGCTGGTGCGGGAATACTGGCGCTTGGTCGGGGAGACCGCACTCGCCGGCATCCCCAAGCTCATGATGGCCGAAGCGGCAACCTTTCCGGAGCTGACGCGCTTCTACTACGACGAAGTGGTGGTGCGCGGGCAGCGCCTGATGGCGGGCGTGATCGAGCGCGGCGTCAAGAATGGCGAGTTCCGGCCTGTCAACGTCATGCTGGCCGCGAAACTGGCGATGTCGCCGCTGATGCACGCGACGGTGGTGCGCCGGGCCTTCGCCTCGTGCATGCCGGAGGGCTTCAACGTTCAGGCATACCTCGACACTCACATCGACCTCTATCTCCATGGTATCGCGAAGCAGTAGCACCGGGCTGCTCGCCGTGTTAGCAGGGCTCGTGGCCGCTCCGGCCGCGGCGCAAGCGCCGGCGGCGCCCGCGCCATTGCGTCTGTCGTTCGCGGACGCAGTGAGCATGGCCGCCGGGAAGACGCCGGTCGTCGAGCTCGCCACGCTGCGCACCACGGAGGCGGACGCGCGGGTGCGGCAGGCGCGGGCGGCGCTGCTGCCGTCGTTGTCGGGGAGCGGCGCCTGGCTCAATCGCTCGTTCAACTCGCGCTCCATCGGGATCTCGTTCCCCGGCGTGCCGGAGCTGATCGGACCGTTCAACAACTACGACGCCCGCCTCAATGCGGTCCAGACGCTGTTCGACTGGTCGAGTGTGGCGCGGGTGCGAGCGGCCGGCGCGCAGGCCGACGGGAGCCGCGCCGAGCGCGGCGTGACGGTCGAGGGCTCCGTGCTCACGACGGCGCTCGCGTATGTGCGCGCCGTGCGCACGCAGTCGGTGGTCGCGGCCCGGCAGGCGGATTCGGTCATTGCCACCGAGCTGGTCGGGCTGGCCGAGGCACAGCGGGCCGCGGGGGTGAGCCCGGCGATCGATGTGACGCGCGCCCGGGCGCAGCTCGCCACGGCGGAGGGCCTGCTGCTGGTGGCGAGGAACCAGCTCGACCGCGGCCGCATCGACGTGGCGCGCGCGCTGGGCCTCGATGCCGCCACCCCCCTCGCGTTCACGGATTCGCTCGCCCCGTCGCTCGGCGCCGCCGACGTGCCGGTCCGGCGGGACTCGGCCGTCACGGCCGCCCTCGCCAACCGGCCCGAGCTGCGGGCGGAGCTGGCGCGCGCCGCCGCGGCGCGGCAGACCGGATCCGCGATCCGCGCGGAGCGGCTGCCCCGGCTCGAGCTGGCCGGCGATTACGGCGTGAACGGCATGACCGTGCCGGGGGCGATCTCGACCCGCGACCTCACGCTGCAGGTGAGCGTGCCGATTCTCGACGGCTTTCGGCGCGAGGCGCGGCTCGCCGAGCAGGACGCCGTGGTGCGCGAGTCGCAGGTGCGCGAGGCCGACCTGCGTCGCCAGATCGCCGCCGAAGTGGATGCCGCTCTGCTCGACCTGGGCTCGGCCGAAGCGCAGCAGGCGGTGGCCCGCGAGCAGCTGCGGCTCGCCGAGAGTGAGCTCAGCCAGTCGCGCGAGCGTTTCAAAGCCGGGGTCGCCGGCAACATCGACGTCATCACCGCGCAGGCAGGGCTGATTCGCGCGCGCGACACCGAGATCGACGCCCGGTTCGCCGCCGCTGCCGCCCGAATCTCGCTGGCGCGCGCCGCCGGCGTCGCCCGTACCCTTCACTAACGCCCACACCAGATGAGTGACGACATGGCAACGACAATCGAACGTGAGACTGCCCAGCGGTCCGCCCGGCCTTCCCCCGTGTCGCCCGAGCAACCGGCCGACCCGGCCAAACCGAGCGGCCGCAAGCGCACCGTCTTCATTATCATGGGCGTCGTCCTGCTCGGCCTGGTGGCCGTGGGCGCGCGGCGCTGGATCTACAGCCTCAGCCACGTGTCGACCGACAACGCCCAGGTGGACGGGCACATCGTCCCGATCCTCCCGAAAGTGGGTGGCTACGTGCTGGAGGTGCGGACCGACGAGAATCGGCCGGCCAAGGCGGGCGACACGCTGGTCGTGCTCGACGACCGCGATTACAAGGCACGGCTCGCGCAGGCGGAAGCCGACCTCGCGGTGGCGCTCGCCGGTGTGAGCAATCGCGAGCGGGTGGGCCAGGCGGAGGCACAGGTGGCGCAGGCCCAGGCGAACGCCGAGAAGGCGCATGCCGACCTCGAGCGGATCAAGCCGCTCGCCGAGAAGGACATCGTTCCCAAGCAGGCGCTCGACGCGGCCGAGGCCGCGGCACGCGCGGCCGACGCGGCCCTCGCCGCCGCCCAGGCCGCACTGCTGGGTGCGGACGCCCGGGTGGGCGCGGCCCGCGCGGCGCGCGACCAGGCGGCGCTGAACCTGTCGTACACCCGGATCACCGCGCCCGCCGAGGGCGTCGTGAGCAAGAAGACGGTCGAGGTTGGGCAGCTGGTGCAGCCCGGTCAGCCGCTCATGAGCCTGGTGCCGCTGGGCGACGTGTGGGTGACCGCGAACCTGAAGGAGACGCAGACGGCCGACGTGAGCCCGGGTGACCCCGCGGACTTCACCGTCGACGCGTACCCCGGCCGGCACTTCAGCGGGCACGTGGAGAGTCTCTCGCCCGCGACCGGGGCGAAGTTCTCGCTGCTGCCGCCCGACAACGCGACCGGGAACTTCACGAAGGTCGTGCAGCGGATCCCTGTGCGGATCCGGCTCGACGGGAAGAATGACGCCGCGCATCCGCTCCGGCCGGGGATGAGCGTGAACGTGACCATCACGACGAAGTAGGCGATCCAGTGGCCACTGCCGCCCTGCCCGTACCCGCCCTCGGCGCCGACGCCGACCGGTACAGGTACCGCTACATCATCGCGATCACGGTGTCGCTCGCGTCGGTGCTGGAGCTGCTCGACACCAGCATCGTAAACGTGGCGATTCCCCACATGATGGGGAACCTGGGGGCGACGCTCGACGAGATCGCCTGGGTGTCGACCGGCTATATCGTCGCCAACGTGATCATCCTGCCGATCACCGGCTGGCTGTCGGCGTTCTTCGGGCGGCGCAGCTATTTCGCCGGCTCGATCGCGCTGTTCGTGGTCTCGTCGTTCTTCTGCGGCAACGCACATTCGCTCGTCGCCCTCGTGTTCTGGCGGATCATCCAGGGCCTGGGCGGTGGGGCGCTGCTCTCCACCTCGCAGGCGATCCTGTATGAGGAGTTCCCGCGCGAGGAGTACGGCACCGCCATGGCGATCTTCGGGGTGGGGGTGATGGTCGGTCCCACGCTGGGGCCCACCCTCGGTGGCTACATCACCGATGCGTTCGGCTGGCCGTGGATCTTCTACATCAACATCCCGATCGGGATGCTGGCGCTCGCGCTATCGCTCAGCTTCATCCAGAACTCGCGCTACCAGGTGAAGGCCGAGAAGGTGGACTACCCGGGTCTGCTGCTGCTCGCCATCGGCATCGGCACCCTGCAGACGATGCTGGAGCGGGGCGAGCGGCTGGATTGGTTCGACTCACGGGAGGTCACGCTGTACGGCGTGATCAGCGCGGCTTCCCTGATCGCGTTCGTGTGGCACGAGCTCACGACCGAGCATCCGGTCGTGGACCTCCGCATCCTGAACAGCCGGCAGCTCGCCGTGGGCGTGGTGTTCGGCGGGGTGCTGGGGATCTGTCTGTACGCAACGGTGTTCGTCCTGCCGGTGTACTTACAGACCCTTCAGAACTTCACCGCGGAGCAGACCGGATTCGTAATCCTGCCGGGTGCGCTCGCCAGCGCGTTCACGATGGCCACGATGGGGCGAACTGCGGGCAAGTTCGACGCGCGACTCTCGATTCTCGCCGGGGTCTCGATCTTCGCCCTGTCGATGTGGAAGCACGCCCACTTCACCACCGACAGCGGCATGTCCGACTTCTTCTGGCCGCTGATCTTCCGAGGGGTGGGGCTCGGGCTGATCTTCGTTCCGCTCACCAATCTGGCGCTCGCCGACCTGCCGATGAGCAAGATCCCGAACGGCACCGGGCTGTTCAACCTGATGCGCCAGCTCGGGGGGAGCGTGGGGATCGCGATCTCGGCGACGCTGGTGCAGCGGTTCACGGCGATCCACCGGGCCGACCTGATCGCCAACGTCACGCAGTACTCGGAAGTGACGCGCGAGCGGCTCGCCGGGATCATGACCCGACTCGTCGCCACGGGCACGCCCGCATCGCTCGCCGAGTCGAAGGCGCTGATGGTGCTGAACGGCCAGGTGACGCGGCAGGCGATGATGCTTTCGTTCGAACAGCTGTTCCTGTTGTTCGGGGCGTGCTTCGTGTTGTCCCTGCCGCTCTTGCTGCTGATGCACAAGAGCAAGGGGATGCCGGGGGGCGCCGCCGCGCATTGAAACACGTTGTCCCAAGCGAATGGAGCCTGTCTCTGTGAGGAAAGAAAAGAAAGTACGCGTCGGGGATCGCGCGCCGGATTTCACACTGCCGGACCAAACGGGTAAGCCGGTGCAGCTGCGGGATCTGCTGGGCCGCGGCACCGTCGTGCTGTACTTCTACCCGAAGGACGAGACCCCCGGATGCACGCTCGAAGCCCGAGCTTTCCGGGACAGCTACGACCGGTTCACCGCCCGAGGCGCGGAAGTCGTGGGCATCAGCTCGGACTCGGTCGCGGCGCACCGCCGGTTCGCGGCGCGCCACGGGCTGCCGTTCCTCTTACTCTCCGACCGTGGCGCCAGCGTGCGCGAGCTGTATGGCGTCGAGAAGACGCTGGGCTTCTTGCCCGGCCGAGTGACGTATGTGATCGATCAGGCCGGCGTGGTGCGGCACACGTACTCCTCGCAAGTGCGCGCCACCAGGCACAGCCGGGTGGCGCTCGAGGCGCTGGCGGCGCTCACGGAGGCTGTATTCTGACGCGCCGTCACGCGAGCTCCGCCATCGCCACCGTCACCAACAGGGCGCGCACGATTCCCAGCGCGCCTTCGGTGTTTTCATACCACTCGGTCGCGAGGTGCGCGTCGCCGGCCTTGCCGCCCGCCCCCAGCGCGATCGCCGGGATGCCGAGGGCGATCGGCACGTTGGCATCCGTGGACGCGCTGGCCAACTCGGCGTCGCGGCCCAGCACCCGGTTGGCCGCGACCGCCGCGAGGACCAGGGGGTGGGTGCGCGGCGTGACGCCCGACGGTCGGTCGCCGACGGGCTGGTGCTCGAGCGTGAGCGGCGGCGTGCCGGGCGCGCGGCGGCGATTCTCGTCGTCGAGCGCACGGTCGAGGGCGGCGCGCACGGTGACGTCGAGCTGGGCGAGCGCCTTCGGGTCTTCGCTCCGCAGGTCCAGGTCGAGCCACGCCTCCTGGGGGATGGAGTTGAGTCCGGTACCTCCGCCGAGCCGCACGACGGCGCAGGTCGTGCGGGGAGCGGGGGGGGCGGCGCGGCTGGGCAAGTCGGCGAGCAGCGCGGTGGCGCGGCCGACCGCGTTCGCGGGATTGGCGACGCCGAACGCGGCCCACGAGTGGCCGCCGGGCCCGCGAAATGTGACGCGGTAGCGCTTGGAGCCGAGCGCCCGGTGCACCACGCGCTCGAGCCCCGCGCCGTCGAGCGCGATGAAGGCGGCGGGCTTGCCGTTTCCCGTTTCCCGTTTCCCGTTCAGCAGGTACTTGACGCCCCGCAAATCCCCCGATCCTTCTTCGCCGACGGTGGCGGCGAACAGCACCGGCCGAGCTGTGGGCACGCGCGTGACGACCATGGCTTCAGCCACGGCGACGAGCGCGGCCAGGCCGCGCGCGTTGTCGCTGATGCCAGGGCCCTCGAGCCGCTGGCCACGCCGCGCGACGGCGACGTTGACTTCGGGGCCGAATACGGTGTCCAGGTGGGCGGATAACACCACCGGCGCGGCGCCTTCCCCGTTTCCCCTTCCCCCTTCCCGGGCCGTCCACCCGTAGACGTTCCCGACCTCGTCGATCGCGACGTCGTGCAGGCCGACGGTGCGGAACAGCTCGGCCACGTGCGCGGCGCGGCGGCCCTCAGCACCCGTCGGCGCGGGAATCGCGCAGAGCGCGGCTTGGCGCGCGAGCGTCACTTCGTCGCTGCGCTCGAGGTGTGAGCGCGCGGCGCGGACGCAGTCGTGCGCGAGCAGGCGTGAGATGGTCTGATCCACCCCTGCACACTAACTGCCTTGACGGTGCCCGGCGAGAGGGCGACACTAGGGTCATGGACGAGCGCGAGCTGATTTACGACTGGAACGAGAGGGGCGGCGGGACGGCGCTCGACTGGTCGCGGGCACGGGTCGAGCTGAACGACGAGACGTTGCGGGACGGGCTGCAGTCCCCCTCGGTGCGGGATCCCTCCATCGAGGTCAAGCGGCGGCTGCTCCACCTGATGGCGGACCTCGGGATCGTGGCGGCGGATATCGGGCTCCCGGGGGCGGGGCCCCGCGTGGTGGAGCAGGTGCGGGTGCTCGCCCGGGAAATCCGAGACCAGAAGCTCCCCATCTTTCCCAACTGCGCGGCCCGCACGGTGATCGCGGACGTCGAGCCGATCGTCCGGGTCTCCGAGGAGGTCGGGATTCCGATAGAGGCCGCCACCTTCATCGGCTCTTCCCCGATCCGGCAATACGCCGAGGACTGGACCCTGGATCGCATCCTCACGGCCAGCGAGGAGGCGGTGACGTACGCTGTCAAGCACGGCCTGCCGGTCATGTACGTCACCGAGGACACGACCCGGGCCAGGCCCGAGGCCCTCAAGGCGCTGTACGGCGCCGCGATCGATTGCGGCGCGACACGAATCTGTCTCGCCGACACCGTCGGCCATGCGACTCCCGATGGCGTCAAGGCGTTGGTGGGATTCGTCAAGCGTGAAATCGTCACGGACAAACGGGTGGCGATCGACTGGCACGGGCACCGCGACCGCGGGCTGGGACTGATCAACTGTCTCGCGGCGATCGAGGCCGGGGTGGACCGCGTCCACGCTACGGCCCTGGGGGTGGGCGAACGGGTGGGCAACGCCGAGATGGATCTCCTGATCGTCAACCTGAAGCTGCTGGGCGCGCATCGGCACGACATCACCAAGCTGCCGCAGTACTGCCGCCTGGTGGCGGACGCCGTGGGGGTGCCAATTCCGGTGAACTACCCGGTGCTGGGTGCGGACGCGTTTCGTACCGGCACCGGGGTGCACGCGGCGGCGATCATCAAAGCGAAAAAGAAGGGCCACGCGTGGCTCGCCGACCGGGTGTACAGCTCGGTGCCCGCCGAGGAGTTCGGGCTCGAGCAGAAGATCGAGATCTCCCCCGTCTCGGGGCTGTCCAATGTGAAGTACTGGCTCGAGACCCACGGCTACGACGCCGAAGACGAAGCGGCGTGCCGCGTGCTGTTCGAGGCGGCGAAACGCACCGACCGCGTGCTCTCGGACGACGAGTGCCACCGCTTGGTCAGGCAAGGGGCATGGCGGTAGGGACGCTCCACGAAATCGAGAAGGCGTACTTCGACCTGCGGTGGCACTTCGACCCCGTCGCCGCCACGCAGGCCGGAGTGCAGACGTACGACGACCGCTACGGGCGCTACAGCCCGCCGGCGCTCGTGCCCCACGTCGCCGCGCTGAAGTCGCTCGCGGCGGCGCTGGAAGAGACGTCTGCCGAGGAGCTGGAAGACGAAATCGACCGGACCGCGCTGCTGAACGACATCCGCGTGGTGCTGCGCCGCTTCGAGCGCGAACGGCCGCAGGCGAAGAGTCCGGCGTTCTGGCTGAACCACCTGCTCGGCGGGCTGCACTTTCTGCTGGGGCGCGGCGACCGGAGCGACGAAGAGCGGGCCCGCGCTCTGATCGGGCGGCTCGAGGACGTGCCGCGGCTGCTGGACGACGCGCGCGCAGCGCTGGTGCAGCCGGTCCGGGTGTTCGTCGAAACGGCGCTGCGGATCAATGCGGGGGGGCTGCAGTTGGTGCGCGGCATCGGCGCCGCTATTCCGGACGCGCCCCCCGGACCGGGCGACGCCTTACGGGTGGCGGTCGAGCAGGCGGCGGACGCGATGACGGGCTTCGAGCGGGATCTCGAGCGCTGGCTCGAGACGGCCTCGGAAGAGTTCGCACTGGGCGAAGAGGACTTCAACTTCCACCTGCACTACGAGCACGCGCTGCGCGACACCGCGCCGGAACTATGGCGCTATGGGCTTCATCTGAAGGAGGAGGTCGAGGCCGATCTGGGGCGCCGCGCGGCCCGGCTCGACGGCGGCAAGCGCTGGCAGGACGTCGCAGAGCGGCTGCGCGGCGACCACCCCCCCGCCGCCGGGCTGGTGGAAGCGTATGCTCGCGAGATGGTGCGGGCGCGCGACTTCGTGGCGGAGCGCGGCCTCGCGCCGATCCCCAACGCCCCGCTCGACGTCGTGCCCACGCCGGCCTTCATGCGGCCGCTGATTCCCTTCGCCGCCTACGACAGCCCCGGCCCCTACTCGACGGACCGGACCGGGTGGTTCTACGTGACCCTGCCTGATCCGGCGCTCCCGGCGAGCGCCCAGGAGCGGATCCTCCGCGACCACTGCCGCCACGAGCTTGCCGCCACGGCGCTCCACGAAGGCTACCCCGGCCATCACCTCCAGCTGGTGCACGCGCAGCAACAGCGGTCTGAGACGCGGAAGAACGTGTGGACACCGGTCACGGTCGAAGGGTGGGCGCTGTACTGCGAGGACATGATGGGGGAGGAGGGATTCTACCGGTCGGAGGAGGAGCAGTTCTTCCAGCGGGTGCACCTGTTGTGGCGCGCGGTCCGGGTGCTGCTCGACGTAGGGTTGCACACCCGGGGGATGACGTTCGCCCAGGCGGTGGACTATCTCACGACGCACGTCAACGTGGAGCGGGCCAACGCGGAGGGGGAGGTGCGGCGCTACTGCGCCGAGCCGGCATACCCGCTGAGCTATGCGGTGGGGCGGCGCGAGCTGCTCACCCTCAGGGACGACTTTCGCATGGCGCGCGGCGCGGCGTACACGCTGCGCGGCTTCCACGATGCGATCCTCAGATACGGTGGCCTGCCCGTCACGCTGATCCGGTGGGGTCTGGGGCTCGATGACCGCTAGCGGCGCCGCGGTAGCGCGGCTGCCGCGGCCCGTGAAGCTGTTCGGGTTCGTCTCGCTGCTGAACGACTTCGCGAGCGAGATGATCTATCCCCTGCTGCCGGCGTTCGTCACGGGCGTGCTCGGCGCGGGCCCGCAGGCGCTCGGCGCACTGGACGGTGTGGCCGAGTTCGCGGCGTCGGTCGTGAAGTTTGGCGCGGGTCGGTTGGCGGATCGGACAGCGCGCCGCGGGCCGCTCATCGTGCTGGGCTACGCCATCGCCGTGCTGGTGCGGCCGATCATCGCCCTCACTGGGGCCGCGTGGCAGGTGATCGGGCTGCGGGTGGTGGACCGCATCGGCAAGGGCATCCGCACGCCGCCGCGCGATGCCCTCATGGCGGATGTCACGCCCGCGCCGCTGTTGGGTCGAGCGTTCGGCCTGCAGCGGGGGATGGACCACGCAGGCGCGGTGCTCGGTCCGCTCACCGCGTGGTGGCTGCTGACGTCGGGGAGCGCGGACGTGCGGACGGTGATCGGAGCGAGTCTGGCGCCGGGAGTGGCGGTCCTGGTGCTGGCGGTCTGGGCCGTCAAGGACAGTGGAGGATGGTGGAGGATGGTGGCACCTCCACAATCCTTCACCAACCTCCACCAACCATCACGGATCTTCCCTCTCTTCGGGATCTCCGCCTTCTATCTCCTCCGCATGCCAGAGACGCTCCTGATCCTGCGATGCCAGCAGCTCGGCGTCTCGACGGCGGCGGTGCTGTTGCTATGGGCCGCGCTGCACGTGGTGCGCTCGTCGGCGAGCTTCGCGGGCGGCCGCCTCACCGACCGCATCGGCGCGGGTCGTACCATGTGGCTGGGATGGCTCGCCTACGCGGGCGTAGCGGCTGGCTTCGCGCTGGCGCGCAGCGCCGGAGCGGCGTGGACGCTGTTCCTGGCATTCGGGACAGTGGCCGGCCTCACCGAAAGCCCCGAGCGGGCCCTCGTCGCGCAGCTCGCCGGTGCGCGCCAGGGGAGCGGATTCGGGATGTATCACGGCGTGACCGGGCTGGCGGCGCTCGCCGGCGGCATCGGGCTGGGCGCGGTGTTTCAGGCGTACGGTGCAGGCCCGGCCTTCTTCGGCAGCGCGGCGGGCGGGCTTGCATTGACGGTGGTATGGCCGGTGGTAATGCTGCGACGGGTAGCCTAGAGTGGCGGAACGGGCGACTAAACGGTATGTCCCCTAGTGGTGGGGTTATGAGGGACTTCAGTCCCTCACAAGACACACGACACGAGATTCTCCGGACGACACCAGATCCTACATCTCCCCAACAGGAGCCGACCATGAAAGCCAGCGCATTGCTCGCCCTAGGTCTTGCCATCGCGCTCCCCGTCGCCGCGCAGCAACGCCAGGTCATCAGTCCCCCCGGCACAGCCGTCGGTCTGCCGTTCTCCCCGGCGGTGCGCGTCGGGAACATGGTGTACTTGTCCGGCCAGATCGGGAATCGCCCCGGCACGCGCGAGCTCGCCGACACCGGCATCACGGGTCAGACGCGCCAGGCCCTCGAGAACGTCAAGGCGCTGCTCGCCGCGGCAGGGAGTTCGCTTGACCGGGTCGTGAAGTGCACGGTGTTCCTGGTCGACATCAAGGACTATGCGAAGATGAACGAGCTGTACGCGACCTACTTCTCGAAGGATCCACCGGCGCGCTCCACCGTCGCGGGGAGCGGGCTGGCGCTCGGCGCCCGGGTGGAGATCGAATGTCTGGCGACGGCGGCGGGCTGAGTAGCCGATGCGCCTTCCGTTCCGCGCTGTCCTCGCGGCCCTCGCCGCCGCCGCACCGGGGCTAGCGGCCCAGGCGCTGCCGCAGACGACGGCCGAGCGGACAGACTACGCGGCCACGTCCACCAACGCAGAGGTAGGCGCTTTCCTCGATAGTCTCGAGCTCGCCGGGGCGCCCGTCCGAGTCTCCGAGATGGGCACCTCCGCGCTCGGCCAGCCGATCTACTTCGTGATCGCCTCCGACCCGACGGTGACGTCCCCGGGCGAAGCGGCGGCGTCCGGAAAGTTGGTGGTGTACCTGCAGGCGAACATCCACGGAGGGGAAGTAGAGGGGAAGGAAGCCGTGCTCGCACTGCTGCGCGAGCTGGCGGGAGCGCGCCGCGAGCTGCTGCGGACCCTCGTGATCCTCGTGGCGCCGGACTACAACCCCGACGGCAACGACGCCCTCGGCCCGCAGGCGGTGAACCGCTCTGAGCAGAGCGGCCCCGCCCTGATCGGACAGCGCGCCGACGGGAAGAACCTCGACTTGAACCGGGACTACTTCAAGGCCGAAGCACCCGAAACCCGCGCGTCGCTCGCCCGGGTGTACACCACGTGGGACCCAGCGCTGATGGTGGACCTCCACACCACAGACGGGACCCTGCACGGCTATCAACTCACCTACGCGCCGCCGCTCGATCCCAACGGGCCGGCGGGGCCCAGTACCTTCGTGCGGGACCGGATGCTCCCCGCGCTCCGCAAGACGCTCCAGGACAAGTACCACGAGTCGATCTTCGACTACGGCAACGTGGAGACGCCGCAGGCGCCGCAGAGCTGGGATACCTACGCTCCGCTCGGTTGGTACGGAACGAATTACGTGGGCCTGCGAGGGCGGATGGCGATCCTGTCGGAGGCATACTCGCACGCCGACTTCAAGACGCGCGTGCAGGTGACGCACGACTTCCTGGTGGAGATCCTGGAGTACACGGGGCGGCACGGCGACGAGATCCGCCGTCTCGAGCGCGCAGCCGACCGCCAGACGGCACTGGAAGGGGCGAGCTCAGCCCCGCGGCCGTCGCTGGCGGTCGCCTACAGGCTGGCGTCGCGCGGCGTCGAGGCCGTTCGGCTCGAGGTGATGCAGCAGGTCCGCACCTACCGGCTGCCAGTAAGGGACCGCTTCGTTGATTCGCTCACCCGCCCGTTGCCGGCAGGCTACTTCCTGCCGGCGGCCGACAGCGACGGCGCCGCCCTGCTCCGCCTCCACGGCATCCAAGTGCAGCGGCTCGCCCGAGAGTGGACGGACACGGTAGAAGTCCTCACCGGGACCGAGCTCAACTGGGCGACGCGGGAGTTCCAGGGACACCATCTGCTGGAGGTGACGGGGACGTGGGCGCGCACGCCGCGCAGCGTGCCGGCGGGGTGCTATTTCGTGTCCACGGCGCAACCGCTCGGCAGGCTCGTCTTCGCCCTGCTCGAGCCGGAGGGGTTCGGGCTGGCGCGCTGGGGTGCGTTCAGCCGGGCGCCCGGTATGCAGCTCGGCGCCTCGGCGGGACGCGAATTCCCAGTGTGGCGGGCGGAGCGTGCGCCCCGCGCGCCTTCACGCGTTCTCCCCTAGGCTGCTACGGGTCGGCGTCCTCGTCGTCGTCGAACGCGAACGACGCGCCAGCGCCCGTCCCGCTCGCCCGCTCGACGCGCAGCACCCGGGAGAGGGTCTTCCCGTCCACGGTGATACTCACGAGGTAGTCGCCGCTCGAGACGGCGGCCGCTCCGCCGAACCCGCCGAATCCCCCGCCCCCGCCCCCGCCCCCGGCCGTGCGACCAAACGCCTGGGCGATGAAGCCGAGTCCGCCCAAACCGCCGCCGCCGCCCCCACCGGGCCCGCGTTGGTTCGGAAGCGCGACGCGGATCAGCTGGCCCAGCGTGCCGAGGAAGCCTACGTCGGGTTGCTCCGTGCCCGCCTCACCGCCTTCTTGCTGAGCTGCGCCGCCCTGCGGGCCCCCGGCCGCGCCCGGCGTGCGGGGCGTCGTCTCGCCCGGCCGCTCGACGAAGCGTCCCGCCGCGGCGGCGGCGCCACCTCCCCCGCCGCCACCGCCGCCACCACCTCCACCCCCTCCAAACCCGAATCGCTGCGCCAGGCCCTGCAGATCACCGGCCAGCAGGGCCGTCTTCAAGGGCCCGAGCATTTGCGCATTGGTGCCCGCCTTTTCGAGCGAATCGAACACGAGCTGGATGCGGCGCACGATCAGCGTCGAGTCCCGCCGCTGCGACGGCGACAGCGTTTGCGGGGGCGGCGTCCGTCCCTGGAATCCCCAGGTGGCGCGATGCAGTCCCGGGCCGCCCGGGCCGTTGACGGTGCGCACCGTGTCGCCGCGTACGTCCCGGATCACCACCTTGGTCTGCGTGCGGCGGTCGCCGCTCGTCAGCCGGTACACGATCTCGGCGCCGTATTGCGGGCTCGGCGAGACGAACTGCTTGTGGCCTCCGCTCGTATTCGCCCGCACGGCCTCGCCGTATTCGTAAGCGGTCTTGGGCTCGAACAGGTACGCGCTCGCCGCGAGCACGCTGTCCGCGAGCTGCTCGAGCGGTGCGACGTCCACGATCCAGATCCCCCGGCCGTGCGTCGCCGCCATCAGCTCGTGCTCCCGCGGGTGGACCTTGAGGTCGTGCACCGGCACGACGGGCAGGCCGGTCATGAACTTCTGCCACGACGCCCCGCGGTCGCGCGATACGTACGCGCCCACGTCGGTGCCGTAGTCCGGCCCCCCGGTCGGCAGGTTGTGGCTGATCGCCGTGAACGTCTTGCCGAAGTCAGTGGTGACGTACACGTAGGGGGTGAAGTTGTTGGTGCGGTGGCCGTCGAACGTCACGTAGAAGGTGGCCGTGTCGAAGTGTGAGGGCTCGATGCGGCTCACGTAGGTGCCCGCCGGCGCGCCGGGGAACCGGCCCGTGAGGTTTTCCCACGTCCCGCCGTCGTTGCGCGTGAGCCAGACGTTGCCGTCGTCGGTGCCCGCGTACAACAGGCCCGGCCGCACCGGCGACTCGGCGAGCGCCACGATGGTGCAGAACGTCTCCGCACCGGTGACATCGGGCGTGATCCCGCCGGTCGTGTGCGTGCTGACCACGATCTTCATGCTATCGCGCGTGGTCAGGTCGGGCGAGATGGCCGACAGGTTCTCGCCGCGGTTGGTGGATTTCATCACCTTGTTCGAGCCGGCGTAGAACGTGGTCGGCGAGTGCGGTGAGAGGAAGAACGGGGTGTTCCAGTTCCAGCGCAGGTCCACCTCGGCCGAGTCGGCGAGCTGGCGCCGGCGCAGGTCGGCGAGCCGCTTCTGCTGCGTCGATGTGGGCGGTTTGGTCGTATCGGGGCGCTCGATGAGGATGGAATCCTCGAAGATCTGGTAGCGCGGCCGCCAGTTGGGCTTCTGGAGCGAGGTCCGCTCGCCGGTGGCGAGGTTCAGCCGTCCCATGTTCCCGCCCTGCGACTCCGAGTAAACGATGTTCGGGTCGGTCGGGTCCTGGGCGGTGTAGAAGCCGTCCCCGCCGCCGATGGTGATCCAGTCGGCGTTGGTCACGGCGCCCTGGCGATGACGGCTCGGGCCGCACCAGGAGCCGTTGTCCTGGAGCCCCGCGCACACGTGATAGGGGAACGCCATGTCGTAGCTGACGATGTACGGCTGCGCAATCGTGATGACGTTCAGAAAGTCGAAGTTCCCACCCTTGTCCCACGTCTGCGACACGCCGCCGTCATCGCCCACGATGAAGTGACCTGCGTCGTTAGGGTCGATCCACATGGCGTGATGGTCCACGTGGATGCCCTGGGTCGCCAGGCCGACGGTCTTACCCCCGTCGTTGGAGTAGTTCACCGGTGTGGACGACCAGTATACGCGATTCGGGTCCTTCGGATCGACGCGGACTTGAGAGTAATAGAAGGGGCGGACGTCGTTGTCGTTCGTCTTGGTCCACGTCGCTCCGCCGTCGGCAGAGCGATACAGACCGGAGGGCCGCTTCTGCGCGGGCTTAGTCTTGTCGACCTTTGGATTGGGCGCGGTATCCGCTTCGACCAGGGCGTACACCACCTTCGCATCGCTCGGTGCGATCGCGAGGCCGATGCGCCCCTTCATCGTTTCGGGGAACCCGCCGCCTTTCACCTCAGTCCACGTCTTGCCGCCGTCGCTGGTCTTCCACAGAGCGCTGCCGGGGCCGCCGCTCTTCAGGAAGTAGGGCCCGCGCACCCGCTCCCAGCTCGAGGCGAACAGCACTTCGGGGTTGGTGGGGTCCATGGCGATATCAATGAACCCTGCCTTGTCGCTGATGAACTTGACGAGCTGCCACGTCTGGCCACCGTCGGTGGTCTTGTAGAGCCCGCGCTCGGGGTTCGCGGTCCAGGCTTGGCCGAGCGCCGCGACGTACACGATGTTCGGGTTGGTCGGGTGCACCACGATGCGGCCGATGGCGCCGGTCTTCTCGAGGCCCGCGAGCTTCCAGGTGAGCCCGCCGTCGGTCGACTTGAAGATGCCGCAGCCCGGGGAGATCGTGTTGCGGGAGTCTTCCTCGCCGGTGCCCGCCCATACCTGCAGCGTGTCGCTCGGCGCGATCGCCAGCTCGCCCATCGAGATGCAGGGCTGGTTGTCGAACACCGGCCGGAACGACGTTCCGGCGTTGGTGGTCTTCCAGATCCCGCCCGCCGCGCCGGCGACGAAGAACGTCTTCGAAGGGCTGGGAATGCCGGCCACGCTCGAGACACGACCGCCCATGTTGGCAGGCCCGACGTTACGCCACCGGAACCCGGCGAGCAGGGTGGAGTCGAGGGGAGCGGTGGTCTGCGCGGCCAGCGGCGGCAGGGCGGGGGAGACGAGCGCGAGGACGACGAAACGGGCCCAGCGGCGTAGGGACATGACGGCCTCAAGGAGTGAAGTGGAAGGGTGCGACGGCGCACCGAAAGAAATACGCGCGAGGGCAGCCAGGCGTTAGCCCCCCGTGGAACGGGGGACCACGCACCGCGGGGGGAGTCGGGACGGTCACCTCCAGCTCCTGGGGCTTTCGTGGTCCGCGATCCCCCTGCGCATCGTTATCGTCGTCGTCCAAGTCGCCAAGTGGCGCGCGCGTCGTCATCCAGATATCGAACCCACCGAGATTGGGCTTCCGATTCCCGCCGGCAATGAACAGCAGCGTGCGACCGTCGAACGACCCGTTGGGGTGAAACTCGGCGAACTGGGAGTTCACCGGCGCTCCCAGGTTCACGGGCGCGGACCAGTCATCGTGGACGCTAGGGCGCGTGGACGTCCAAATATCGAAGCCCATGCCACCGGGGCGGCGCGAGTCGAAGAAGATCTCCCGTCCATCGGCGCGCACCGAGGCATGGTTGTCCTCGACACTCGAGTTGAGCTCCGAGACGGGCAGCGCCGGCCCGCGAGGCATGCCGTTCCGGTCAACCGGCACCGAATAGATGTCAGTCGCGAGGGAGGTCGCTCCGCGGTCGAAAAACAGCACGGCAGTCCCATCTGATCCATGCCGTAGGTAGCTCGGTCCTTCTTCCGTGTCCGTCGTGTTCACGTCAGGGCCGAGATTCACCGGGGCCTCCCAGACCATGTCCTGCTTCTGGTGGGCACGCCGCGCGACGTAGATGTCGCGCTGTCCGCCAGCACCCTCCCAGCGGTAGAAGAAGAGCAGGCGTCCGTCGGGAGACAACGCAGGTCCCGCCTCGTTGACCGGTGTATTGACCGGTGATCCCAGATTGACGGGTGTTTCCCAAGGACTGTCGTGCGAAGCGCGACGGGCGACCCAGAGGTCGAAGGTATCCTGGCAACCGTCCGGCGTGTCGGCGCCGAGCCCACCCCGCCTGTTCGACATGAAGTACAGGGCTAGCTGGTCTCGTGAGAGCGTTGGGGTCTGGTCCTGGCACGGAGAATTGATGGGCGCGTCGAGATGCACGGGGTCGGACCACGGCGACCAATCGGATGCAATGCGCTGCGCGAGGATGCGGAGCGCCGGCCCGGGCTGCGACGGGAGCGTGCCCGAGTCCGTTGCGCAGGCGACGAGTAGAGTGAGCAGGAACGATGCTCTGACGGTGGACGCGGTTGCCATAAGACCTCCTTGAATACGTCGTAATCACTTATCAGGCGTCTTCACGAGCGGGCCGACGTTGACCGAGTGGACCAGGCCGAGAACTGGCGGCTCGTCGCGGCTACCGGGGCGAGCCAACCCCAGGGCGATACAATGAGCGAATCCGTTGCGCGCGGAAGACGTAGCCGGGGTTGCCCTCGATGTGCCACACGACTTGCCCTGACGCGTCGTACTCCTCGACGCGGCCCGCCGGCCCGAACGACACGAGGGTGCGGCCGCCGGGCAGGTCCTGCGTGCTGCCGCCGAGTTGCGCCGTTACCCCCGGGCTCGGCCCATAGGACGCGACCAACTGGGCCGTGTGAAGTTCCGCGTCGTAGACATACCGCTCGGCCCGGCTGGCTGTGGGATCACCGAGGTTGTCGAGCAGCAGCAGGTGCGCGGGCGCCGTCAGCCGAACTCCATGCTGAAACGAGAAGGCCGGGGCCCCGGCGTCCTGGAAGACGAACTGGTTCTTGAGGCCGCCCATACGCCACAGCACCGCGCCGGTTCGCGTGTCGATCTTGGTGATCTCACTCAGGCTCCGGAACGAGACGATCAGGTTGCCGTCGGTGTCCAGGTCCAGCGAGTTGCCGTGCATCCAGTTGACGCTCGGCCCGGTCCGGCTCGCCGGCACCAAGTCCGTGATCTCGAAGTGGTCGAACGGATCCCACTGGAACAACAGGTCGCCCTCCGAGCTGACGTGCTGGACGACGGTGCCCATCACCTGCGCGTTCGCGACGCCGCCCAGCCCCGAGAGGTCCATGGTCCGCGTCTCGTCGCACATGATCCAGTACGCGCCGTCCGGCTCGGCGATCAGATCGTGGAAGCGGGGCGAGAGGCCTCCCGCGCAGCCGAAGGTCCGCGTCACGGTGCCGAGGGGATCGATCTCGACCCAGTGAGGGAGAACCGTCGGGTCGGGGACCGAGGGTCGGGCGACGTAGCGTCCAGTGGGCTGGGCCTCGAAGTTGAGCCCGGGGCCGTACGGGGAGAAGCGGTGATACCACACCACCCGCCCGCCGTTGTCGATCACCAGGCCGTACAAGCCGGTGGCGAAGACGACATACCCGGGCGAGGGATCCGCGCCGTCCGCGACGTAGCGCGGCAGGTCGGCCGGAAGCGTGCCGGTAGCGAAGCCGACGGTATCGCCGAGGATGGTCTGATCGCCCGCGTACGCCACGAACCGCAAGAGGTAGCGGGTATCGGGAAGGAGGCCGAGCACGGGGACCAGGACGGAGTCGACCGCCAGGGTCACGGCCGGCGTGGCGCTGTCGAGCGCTGACCCCGCGACGCCGTAGCGAACCGCGACGCTGTCGGCGCCTCGGACTCGGCCCGTGACCACGGCGCTCAGCACATTGCTCGGGTTGTCAGCCACGGCACTCGCGAGGATTGCAGGCGTCGGAGCAGGCGTCACGCCGCCGTCCGTCCCGCACCCGACGCCGCTGAGCAGCGCCGCTACGAGCAGGCCTCTGCGGCGCGACGCGTCGGGCCCGCGCGGCGGGCCGCACCCACGGGTCGTGCCCATCACCTCACGGCCGCCAGGCGGGTGCATAGTCGGCGCCGGCCGAGACCGTGGTCAATCCCGTGCCACCGGCAGTCATCACCAGCAACCCGCGCGAGGAGCATCCGGAGGACGAACCGCAAACGAGGTTCGCGACCACGAGCTTGGTGCCGTCCGGCTTCCAGGCGGGTTCCGAGGCGGCGGTTGCCGGGCTGAGTCTCGTAACGTCGCCGCCGTCAGGGGTCATCGAAGCGAGCTCGTACGCCCCCGCATACCGAGTGGTGGCGAACGCGATCCGTGAGCCGTCCGGCTTCCAGGCGGGCCCGGCGTCCTGCCCCGGATCGCTCGTCAGCCGGGTAAACCCGGTACCATTCGCGTTGATGACGCAGATATCGCTGTTGCCGCTGTCAACCTCGCACGTGAACGCCAGCCGGGTGCCGTCCGGCGACCAGGCAGGCTTGGACACGGCGCGAGGTGTGTTGGTGAGCAGGGTAGGGACGCCGGCGTTCAGGACGTACACGCCGCTGCGACCATTGCGCGAGCTGATGAACGCGATCCTCGTGCCGTCGGGGGACCAAGTCGGCTGAGCATCCGAGGCTTCGTTCGTGAGGAACACGAGGCCCGAGCCGTCGGCGCTCATTACGGCTAACCCGACGGGATAATAGTAGCAATCGTAGTAGTAATAGTCACAGTAGTAGTCTATCGCGGCGAACGCGATCTTCGTGCCGTCCGGCGACCAGCTCGGCCCGGTGCCCCTCGCGAGGGTGACCGTGTTCGAGCCGTCGGCGTATGCCACGGCGATGATCGCCTGGTCGACCGACGCCCCGGACTGGAAGGCGATCTTCTCCACTCGCACGCAGGTGAGCTGGAACGTCGTGCGCACGGTATCGCGCGTAGACCCGCCGGTGGTCACGTGCACGGTGCGCGGGTTGTTACCGGCCAGCGCGCAGTTCCCCACCGCGCCGAACAGAATGACGCTGTGATCCCCCGCGCTCACCCCCTCGATGACGGTCGTCCCGTTGTCGCCGAGCGGGCGCTGCTGCCCGTTGTCCAGGAGCACGGTGTAGCCGTCCGGGTCCAGATCCATTCCCGCGGTCGCCGTCGTGACCTGGATGCTGCCGGTCGCCGCGACGCAGCTCACACTGAAGGTCGTCCGTGCCGTGTCGCGCGTAACGCCGCCCGTCGTCACATGCACGGCGCGCGGATTATCGCCGGTGATCGTGCAGTTCCCTGCCGAGCCGACCAGCCGGACGGTGTGATCCCCGGCGCTCAAGCCCCCGATGGTCGCTGCTCCGTTCACGGGCAGCGGTGCCAGCGATCCGACGTCGATCAGGACGGTGTAGCCGTTAGGAGTGAAATCCACTCCCGTGGTCGCGGCCTTCACCTCGATGCTGCCGGTCACGGCGACGCAGGTCACCTGGAACAGGGTCCGTGCCGTGTCGCGCGCGGCGCCACCGGTGATCACATGCAGCACGCGGGGATTGTCCCCGCCGACCGTGCAGTTCCCGGCGGCGCCCGATAGCACCACGCTGTGGTCTCCTCCGGCGAGACCGTCGATCGTGACGGTCCCGGCTCCGAGGAGTAGCCGCAGGGACCCGCCATCGATCTGCATCGCGTAGCCGTTCGGATCGAGATCGATTCCCGAGGTCGCCGTCGTGACCTGGATGCTGCCGGTCGCCGCCCCGCAGGTTACCTGGAACTTCGTCCGGGCGGTGTCACGCGTGACCGCGCCCGTTGTGACGTTCACGGTGCGCGGGTTGTCCGGGGCGATCGGGCAGTTCGCCGCCGCCCCGGTCATGGTGACCGTGTGGCTCCCCGCGCCGAGACCCTCGAACCTGATGGTGCCGCTCACGGCGAGCGCCCGGGAGGCGCCACCGTCCACCTGGACGGTGTAGCCGTCGGGATCGAGATCGATCCCCGAGGTGACGGCGGCGACCTCGATGACCGCCGTCGTGGCGACGCAGATGACCTGGAACGTCGTCCGCGCGGTGTCGCGTTTGACGGCGCCCGTCGTGACGCTCACCGTGCGCGGGTTGTCAGCGGCGACCGGGCAGTTCGTCGCGGCGCCTGCCAGCGTGACCGTATGGCTCCCCGCCGAGAGTCCCTCGAACCTGGTGGTGCCGCTCACGGCCAGCGCCGCGGTCGTGCCGCCGTCTACCTGGACGGTGTAGCCGTCGGGATCGACATCGGCCCCGGACGTCGCAGCCTTGATCTCGATCGTGCCGGTGACCGCGACGCACACGACCGCGAAGGCGACCTGCAGGGTGTCGCCGGCCCTGACGGTGACCGCGCGGGGATTTTCCCCGCCCGCCGTGCAGTTGGCCGCCAGTCCTGCCAGCGTGACCGAGTGAGCCCCAGTACCCAAGTCCCGCAGCACCAGCGTCCCGTTCACGCCGACCGTGCGTGGGGCGGCACCGTCCAGCGTTACGGCGTAGCCGTCCGCATCCGGATCCGCTCCGATGGTCGTAAGCACGATGCGGATCGCGCCGCTGGTTGGGACCAACGGCCCCTCCCCGCATGCGGTGGAGAGGGCGACGGCGAGAGCCACGAGTGCGAAGCGAGTGCGCATGGACGCCTCCGGGTTCGGCTCGCCACGCAACGAATGAAAAACCGGCCGAATGGGTGTGCCCCACTCAGCCGGTTTCGCGATTCGCTCCCCCCGAGGCATTGGCGAGCCGCACGACATCGCGCCACGGGGTTCATAGCACCTGAGCTGGTTTCAATATGCACCCAGGAGGGGGGGCGTCAAGCTGGCGGCCTAGCGCACGGACGCGAGCAGATACAGCGCGGCGCCGAGGATGAGCGGCGCCGAGTGCACCCCCGGCATCGCTTTCTTCATATAGATCGACCCGACCAGGTGCAGCAGGCCGTTTCCCGCCATCATTAGGCCAAACAAATAGGCCGCCGGTCGCATCCCGGGCTCCCCGCGGAATGCCGCCGGTGACAGGGCGAGCAGCAGGACGGTCATCGCGATCAGCCCGCCGAGCCAGACACCGAACGTGAAGGTCGGTAGTGGAAGGAAGGGAAACCGCGCTCGGATCGCCCGTACGGCGGGATTGTAAACCGATAGGAAATCCGTTAACGCCTCGTCCGCCACGTGGATCGCGAGCGCCACGCACAACGCGACCCACGCGATGCCGAAGCGGGAGTAGTCAGCGAGCGCTAGCAGCAGCGCAGGCCCTTTCCCTTTGCCTCGAAGAACTGCGCGACGTACTCCCGCTCGCTCATGCCGGGCTCGTGCCCGGCCACGCGGCAGTGCTCGAGGTACGCGTCATAATCCGGCGCCCCCAGGACGCGCCGAGCGGCCCGAAGGGCGCGCCTCACCCACGTTTCCCCTTTCCCCTTTCCCGTTTCCCGCTCAGTCTCCCGTCGCATACGCACTCTCCACGAATGGCGCCTCGTGCACCAGGGCCGGCTTGCGTCGCGACAGCACCAGCCACCACTCGCGCAGCGACGTGACGATCAGCACCGCCACCACCGTCATGAACAACAGCGCCACGAAGGTGTTCAGCCGGTCGTTGAAGATCAGTCGCGCGGCATCGGGATTGGACGAGCCCGCGAGCGACGCGGCGTGGGCGAGGAAGCCGAGCCGCGGATCGGGCGAGAACACCTTCTGCCACCCCGCCGTCATCGTCACGATCACGAGCCAGGCGAGCGGCGTGAGCGTGACCCAGGCGAAACGCGCCCGGCCCATCTTGATGAGAATCGTCGTGCCGACGCACAACGCCACCGCGGCGAGCAGCTGGTTCGAGATCCCGAACAGGGGCCAGAGGGAGTTGATCCCGCCCAAGGGGTCCACCACGCCTTGGTAGAGGAAGTACCCCCATCCCGCGACGATCAGGGCGCTCGAGGCGAGGACGCTCGGGTACCACGACGTCTCCCCGAAGCGCGGCCACACGTGGCCCACGATCTCCTGCAGCATGAACCGCCCGACGCGCGTGCCTGTATCGATCGTCGTCAGGATGAACAGTGCCTCGAACATGATGGCGAAGTGGTACCACAGAGCGGTGAGCGTCCGGCCGCCCAGCGCCGAGGTCACGCCGGCGAAGATCTGGGCCATCCCGACGGCGAGCGAGGGCGCACCGCCCGAGCGCGCGATCAGCGTCTGCTCGCCCATCTGGGTCGCGAGCTGGTGCATGACGTCCGGTGTGACGACGAATCCTGCCTGACTCAGCACCTGCGACGCCTGCGCCAGGCCGGCGGGGGTCGTATTCATCGCGAAATACACGCCCGGGTCGAGCGTGCACGCCGCGATCATCGCCATCACTCCGACGAACGACTCCATCAGCATCCCGCCATAGCCGATGAGGCGGGCGTCCGACTCGCGGGCAATCATCTTGGGCGTCGTGCCCGAGGCGACGAGCGCGTGGAACCCCGAGATCGCCCCGCACGCGATCGTGATGAAGGCGAACGGGAACAGCTTCCCCGCGAACACCGGTCCCTCCCCCAACCGCGCGAAGGGCGTGAGCGCGGGCATCTTGAGCGGGGGCAGGATCACTAGGATCGCGAGCGCGAGCACGACGATCGTCGTGATCTTGAGGAAGGTGGACAGATAGTCCCGCGGGCAGAGCAGCATCCACACCGGGAGCACCGACGCGACGAACCCGTAGGCGACCATCATCCAGGTGAGCGCCGTGGCGGAGTGCGTGAACACGGGTGCGAGCTGGGGCTGAGCCGCCACCCATCCCCCCGCCACCAGCGCGCCCAGGAGCAGCACGGCTCCCACCGACGAGGCCTCGCCCACCTTGCCCGGGCGCCACCGCTTCATCCACCACCCCATCAGGAGGGCGATCGGGATCGTGCACGTGATGGTGAACAACCCCCAGGGCGACGCTTTGAGTGCGTTCACAACGATCAGCGCCAGCACGGCGAGCAGAATGATCATGATGAACAGGACGGCCAGCATCCCGGTGATCCCGGCGGACTGGTTGATCTCTTCTTTTGCCATCTGGCCCAGGGACTTGCCGTCGCGCCGTAGCGAGCAGAACAGGATCGTGAAATCCTGCACCGCGCCCCCCAGCACCACGCCGATCACGAGCCACAGCGTACCCGGCAGGAAGCCGAACTGCGCGGCGAGCACCGGCCCCACGAGCGGGCCCGCGCCGGCGATCGCCGCGAAGTGGTGTCCGTACAACACCCACCGGTTGGTCGGGACGAAGTCCCGGCCGTTGTTGAACCGTTCCGCCGGAGTGGCGCGACGGTCGTCCAGTCCGAAGACGCTGCTCGCGAGGAACCGGGAATAGAAGCGATAACCGACCGCGTAGGTGCACACGGCGGCGGTGAGCAGCCAGGCGGCGTTGATGGTCTCCCCGCGGGACAGCGCCAGCACCCCGAAGGCGGCGGCGCCCAGCGCGGAGATCCCGCCCCACACGAGCAGCACGCCGATCCGGTTCATGGGGCCCAAGTTACGCCGTGCCTTGCCGATGTTCAATTTCGAACATAGGTTCGAAATCTTGACGACTCAAGCGTCGTGGGTGCTCGCGTCCCGCGGGGCATCGGCCGTCGGTGCTCCGGCGACGGAGACGCGCCCCGATCCGCTCCGCCTGACCGAGACCGTGCAGGGCCGGGTGGCGATCGTCACGGGCGGCGCGACAGGCCTGGGTCGCGCCACGGCGATCGAGTTCGCGCAACGCGGCACGGCGGTGGCCATCAATTACGTCGAGCTCCCGGAGCGCGACGTCGGCGCCCAGGCGCTGCTCACCGAGACCGCGATCCGCGCCCTGGGGGTGCCGGTCTACTGCGCCCGCTGCGACGTCCGCAACCACGCTGAAGTCGCCAAGTTCGTCGGCACGGTGCGCGAGCGGCTGGGCGGGGTGCATTACTTGGTCAACAATGCCGGCGTGGCCCATGACGGCGCCCTGTGGCGGCTCGAGCCGGACGCTTGGCAGGAGGTGCTGGACACCAACGTCACCGGCGCCTTCAACTGTATTCAGGCCGTGGCGCAGCCGATGCGCGCCCAGCGCTTCGGCAAGATCGTCAACGTCGCGAGCCATCAGGCGTTCCGGCCCGGGTTCGGGATCGCGAACTACGCGGCGAGCAAGGCGGGACTGATCGGGCTCACCAAGTCGGCGGCGGTCGACCTCGGCCCCTCCAACGTCAACGTCAACGCGGTCGCCCCTGGGTTCGTCAAGACCGATCTGCTGTCCAAGCTGCCACGCGAAGTGCTGGAACGGGCTGAGCACGAGTCGGTGTTGGGGCGGGTGGCGGACCCGGAGGACGTGGCGCGCGTCATCGTGTTTCTGTGCAGCGAGGCGGCGCGGCACATCACCGGGCAGGTGATCGTGGTGGACGGCGGCTTGACACTCGCTTCTTGAAAAACCCAGGCGCGCTCACGATATTGGCGCCGTGACTAATCCCTTACAAATCAAAAACTTAGTGCGTGGTGCCCGGTGCGGCGTGGCCATCGCGTTGCTCGCCGGCTGCGGCGGCCGGCAGCACGTCGAGACTCCAGCGCCCACTCAGCCACTCCCCACCGCCGGGCTGGCCGCCCAACAGGTCAGCGTGCTGCCGCTCACCCTGCTCGCCGCCGAAGACTCACTGCACTGGCAGGCCAAGTTCGCGGACCGGCGTGCGGCGCTGGCCCAGGCCGACAGCGTGATCGGCACGCTGCTCACGGCGCGTGCACCGGAGGTGACGTGGGTGCTCCCCGAAGCGTTGCGCAAGGCGGCGCGCCGCGCCCCCGGGATCGCACCCGATCCGGACCAGATGGGCACCGCGCTCCTGCGGGCGCCGAACATCGAGATCGTGCCCGACCCGCTGCGCGGCGAGCTACGCACCCTGGTGGCGCTGGCCGCGAACGGCGGCCGCTACGCGCTCGTGCCGGCGGCGCTGGTCTACCGGCGGGCGGGCGGTCAGGCGGTCGGGCGGCCGGTCGTGGCGCCGCCCCTCCCGGCCGCCCGACCGCCCGACCGCCCGCCCGCGACAGCGGAGCTGACAATCGTGATGGTCGACGTGCGCACCGGGCGCCTGGGGTTCCGGACCACGGCGCGCGGCGACGGCGACGATCCCTGGTCGGCGCTGACGGGCGCCGTGAAGAGCCTCACGCCGGGGCTGCCGTGACGCGCGAGGCGACGCTGATCGCCGGCGACGGAATCGGACCCGAGATCACGCAGGCAACGCTGCAGGTGCTGGACGGTTTGGGGGTACGGATCGAGTGGGACGAGGAGTACGGCGGGATGAGCGCCATCGAGAAGGCCGGCACGCCGCTCCCCAACGCCACGCTCGACTCGATCCGCCGCACCGGGCTCGCGCTCAAGGGCCCGCTCACCACGCCGGTAGGCGGCGGATACCGGTCGGTCAACGTGGCGCTGCGGCAGGAGTTCGAGCTGTACGCCAACGTGCGCCCGGTGAAGTCCATCGTGCCGGGCGGGCGTTACCAGAACGTCGACCTCGTCATCGTCCGCGAGAACACCGAGGGGCTGTACGTCGGGATGGATCGCACGTTCAAGGTCGGGGGCGATCCCAAGGCGCTCGCGCAGGCAACCTCGGTGATGACGCGCGACGGGTGCCGGCGCATCGTGCGCTACGCCTTCGAGTATGCCAAGCGGCACGGCCGCAAGAAGGTGACGGTGGTCCACAAGGCGAACATCCTCAAGGCGACGTCGGGGTTGTTCCTCGAAACGGCGCGGCAGATCGCGCAGGAATACGAGGGACAGATCGCCTCGGATGACAAGATCGTGGACAACGCCGCCATGCAGCTGGTGATCAACCCGGCACAGTTCGACGTGATCGTGACGACGAACCTGTTCGGCGACATCCTGTCGGACGAGGCCTCGGGTCTGGTGGGCGGCCTGGGACTCGCCCCCGGGGCGAACATCGGGGAAACGGCCGCGATCTTCGAAGCGGTGCACGGCTCCGCACCCGATATCGCGGGGCAGGGGATCGCCAACCCGTCGGCGCAGCTGCTCGCAGCGGCGATGATGCTCGATCACATCGGCGAGCTCGGGGCGGGGGACCGGCTGCGCCGGGCGCTCGAAACCGCCATCGTCAAGGACAACGTTCGCACGAAAGACCTGGGAGGCAGTGCTTCGACCACCGAGTTCGCCCGCGCCGTGGTCCGGCGGCTCTAGCCACCCCTGCGGCCGCTGCGGGGAGACCACCGGGGGCATCGAGATAGGTGGTCTCTGCGGCCGCTGTGCCCAAATCGTCACGGGAAAGGCGTCACGCATAGGACGTCTAGTGGCGCTGGTAACTACGGTGCTGCTCGCGGGGTACGTGATGCTTACGCTCCGATCCGTCTCCCCCGACTGGCAGGCGACCGCGCGGACCGTGGGAGCGGTCGCCGTGGTGGCGTGGTACCTGCTGACCTATCGGATTGCCATGAGGATCGCGCTCGAATGGCTGCGATGACGTTTCCCGTCGCACGTCGCATGTTGCACGTGCTTGCAGGGCTGGCCGTCGCGGTGCCGCTCGCCGGCCAGACATCCCTCTCGATTTACTCAGACGGCCGGGTGGTGGTGCGGCGCACGCTGGCCCAGGCGCTCGAGAAGGGGCGGAACACCCTCACGCTGAGGGTCGAGGACTTGGACCCGGCCACGCTCTTCTCTCCGGACACGGGCGTCGCGCTCCTGTCGGCGATCGCGCGGACGCCCACGGATCGGGACGGCGCACTGCGGCGCGCCGCAGGGCAGACGCTCGCGTTCGTGCGGCGGCGGGAGGACGGCAGGAGCGATACCGTGCGGGCGACCGTGGTTCGGGCCAGCCCGCCGCAGTACCGCCTGTCCGACGGGCGCTTCGTCTTGTCGGAGCCGGGTGAGCCGATGTTCCCCGCGGAGCTGGTCCGCACGGCGCCCGAGGCGACGGTGGTGCTCGAGGCAGCGCGGGCACGGCCGCGCACCGAGCTTGCCTGGCTCACTCGAGGAGCGAGCTGGGAGGCGGTCTACCAAGTGATACTGACGGGTGTCCGGTGTCAGGTATCAGGGGCGGCCACGATCACGTCCCAGTCGCTCGCCGCCGACAGCGCGGAGGTGCAGCTCGTGGCGGGGTCGATCGGCCGGGCTCGGGGCCCGGCTCCGGTCGTGTTCGAGACCGCTCGAGCCGAGCGGATGGTGATCGGGTCGCCCCCCGTTCTCGCGGGCGCCGCGGAGGAGGCCGTCGGCGAGACGCACGTGTACCAGCTCTCCGGTCGCCTCTCGATCGAGCCCGGCGCCCCGGTCACGACCGCCCTGTTCCCCCGGGCCGCCGTCCTGTACACGCAGGAGCTAAGCGTGCCCGGGGCGCTGCCGTGGCGTGGCTTTCTGGGGCAGTCTGCCGCCGAGCCGAATCGCGTGCCCGTGCAGGTGTGGTACACGCTCAAGCGCCCTCGTGGGACGCCGTTCGGCGATCGGCCGTTGCCCGGTGGCACGCTGCAGCTCTATCAGGCGGACTCCGCCGGCCGGGTACAGCTCGTGGGCGAGGCACGCAGCGATCACACCGCGCCGGGGCGCGACCTCCGGGTGCAGTCTGGGGAGGCCTTCGACGTGACTGCCGAGCGGGTGCAGACTGATTACAATCAGGAGCAGCTGGCGCCGCCGCGCCGCGGCCTGCCGCCGCGGCAGCGTGTCACCGCGGCGTACCGGGTGACGATCACCAACGCGAAGCCGGAGGCCGTCACGGTGGACGTGCGCGAAGCGCGCTACGGCGTGTGGCAAATCGTGGAAAGCAGCCTCCCCGCCGAGAAGCTCTCCGCGACGGAGGTGCGCTTCCGCATCCCCGTGGCGGCGAGCGGCGCGGCGATGCTCACCTATACCGTGCAGGCAGAATCGTGACCGTCCAGCTGCTGCACCTCGCCGATCTGCATTTCGGCGGCCTCGCCGACGTCCGGAAGATCGAAGCGCTCGAGAAAATGATTCCGGACCTCCGCCCCGATGTCACCGTGATCGCCGGGGACCTGTCGCAACGCGCCCGCCACGGCGAGCTGCAACGGGCCCGGGCGTTCGCGAACCTCGCGGCCGAAACCGCTCCGGTGCACGTGATCCCGGGGAACCACGACGTGCAGTGGTGGACCCGGCCCCTCATCCCGTTCGGTAAGGACGCGCTGTACCGCAAGTACGTGCACTATTTCGGCGCCGACTTGGCGCCGACGCTCACCGTGCGGGGCGCGGTCATCGTGGGTGCCCTGACGTCGCACGGGGTGGCGTGGGGCTCGCTCACGCTCCGGCTGCGGGACCTGGCCGTCAAAGGGCACCTGCCGAAGCGGGAGGTGGCGCGGGTGAAGCAGGTCTTCGCGGCCGCGGCTCCCGAGCAGGCGCGCATCCTGGTGCTGCACCACAACGTTCTGCGGGGGGAGATCTCGCGCCGCATGGGGCTCGCCCGCTGGCGCCAGGCGCAGCGCCGCATCGTCGAGTCCGGTGCGGAGGTGGTGCTGTGCGGGCACGACCACCAGGAGGTCGCGGAGCAGCTGCAGGGGCGCGTGGTCGTCTCCGCCGCGGGGACGCTCTCCACCCGCACCCGGGGCGGCCGACCGTCGAGCTTCAACTTCGTCACCATCGAGCCGTCGGCGGTGCAGGTCACCATCTTCCGGTGGGAGACGGAGCGCGGGAAATTCCGCGCGTCGGATACGGTCGCCTTCGCCCGCACTAGCCGCCAGGCGCCAGCGCCGCAGGTGCAAGTCGCCGGTTAAGTTCCAAGTCGCGAGTCGCGACGTTGAACCCTGCTCCCTGAGGCTCACATGGCCAAGTTCCAGGGCGTCGACTTCTATAACGTCGACGGGCTCTTGTCCGAGGAAGAGCGTGCGGTGCGCGACACGGTGCGCGCCTGGGTGGACGACAACCTCATGCCCGTGATCGCCGAGCACTACCTCGAGGGACGGTTCCCGAAGCACCTGGTGCCCCAGATGGCGGAGCTGGGGTTGTTCGGCGCCAACCTGCCCGAAGAGTACGGCTGCGCCGGCCTCAACCACGTCGCCTACGGGCTCATCATGCAGGAGCTCGAGCGCGGCGATTCGGGCGTGCGCTCGTTCGCCTCAGTGCAGGGCGCCCTTGTGATGTACCCGATCTTCGCCTTCGGCTCGGAGGAACAGAAGCGGCACTGGCTCCCGAAGATGGCCACAGGCGAGGTGATCGGGTGCTTCGGACTGACGGAGCCCGACTACGGCTCGAACCCCGCCGGCATGATTACGGTCGCCAGGGAGACCAAGAGCGGCTGGATCCTGAACGGCGCCAAGATGTGGATCACCAATGGGTCGACCGCGCACGCGGCGATCATCTGGGCGAAGACCGGCAAGCCCGACGACGTGGAATCGATCCGCGGCTTCATCGTCCCGACCGACACGCAGGGCTTCTCGGCGAAGGACCAGAAGGGGAAGCTGTCGCTACGCGCCAGCGACACGAGCGAGCTGGTCTTACAGGATGTGTGCGTGGCGAAGGACGCCGTGCTGCCGAAATCGGCGGGCTTGAAGTCGCCGCTGATGTGCCTCACGCAGGCACGCTACGGCATCGCGTGGGGAGCGGTGGGCTCGGCCATGGCGTGCTACGACGAAGCGGTGAGCTACGCCAAGGCCCGGGTGATGTTCGGCAAGCCGATCGGCGGCTTTCAGCTGCAGCAGGCGCGGCTCGCCGAGATGCTCACCGAAATCACCAAGGCGCAGCTGCTCTGCCTCCAGCTCGGCCGCCTCAAGGATCAGGGGAAGGTCACGCCCCAGCAGGTGTCGCTCGCGAAGCGCAACAACGTCAGCATGGCGACCGACATCGCGCGCGAGACCCGGCGGCTGCTCGGCGCCAACGGCATCCTCGCCGAGTATCAGGCCATGCGCCACCTCGCGAACCTCGAGTCGGTCTATACGTACGAAGGGACGCACGACATCCACACACTCATCTTGGGGCAGGAGATTACGGGGCTGAATGCGTTCAACTGATTGCGGATTGGCGATTGTGGATTGCGGATTGGCCGTCCGTCCTGCAAATCCGCAATCCCCAATCCGCAATCCGCAATTGCTCGCCGGCGCACTCATCCTCGCCTCGCTGCCTTCGCTCGCCGGCGCCCAGCAGCCCGACTCCCTCCCCACCGACACCCTGGCCGCCGTCGTGGTCAGCGGCGTCCGGCTCCCCACCGTGCGCGAGCTGGCGCGCGGGCTCGCCGGCCGTACCGCCACGCTGCACGCGGCGGACCTCGATGCGCGCGGGGTGCGCTCGCTCGCGGACGCGCTCGAGCAGCTGCCGGGCATCACGACGTCGGACGAGCTCGGTGCGCCGGGCCAGCTGGACGTGACGCTCCGGGGATTTCAGGTCTCGCCGACCATCGGCCTGCCCCAAGGAGTGACGGTGTACCTGGACGGCGTGCGGGTGAATGAGCCCGACGCCCACGAGGTGAACTTCGACCTGCTGCCGCTCGAGGACGTGGACCACGTGGACGTGACCTACGGTCCCTCGGTGCTGCTGGGCCGGAACTCCCTTGGCGCGGCAGTGAACCTCGTGACGCGACGCGGCACCGTGCCGGCCGAGCGGGAGGTCGAGGTCTCCGGCGGCAGCTTCGGACGCTACGAGCTGAAGGCGCGCGCCGGGGATCGCCGCGGGATGTGGGACTACTACGTCGGCACGCGGTACGAGCACGAGGATGGCTGGCGCGCCGCGACCCCGAGCCGCACCGCCACGCTGTTCGGCAAGCTCGGCGTCACTTCCGGCACGTGGGATGCGACGCTGAGCTACGCGGCAGCCGACAACCGCATCTTCCAGGCGGGGAGCCTGCCCGAAAGTGCGTACGCCGCGGCGCCCCGCGTGAACTTCACACCGGGAGACTATTTCGCCCCGCTGGCCCATCTGGTCACGCTGAACGCACACCGCCTCGTGGGTGGGATGCAGCTCGCGCTCAACGGCTTCGGCCGGGCCCTCACCACTGATCAGTTCAACCGCAACGCGAGCCCGCCCGACACCCGCGAGCGCAATCGCGAGCGCCTCGGCGGAGGGGCGGTGCAGGTCTCGGGCTCCGTGGCCCTGGCCGGGCGGCCGCTGCGCTGGCTCGCAGGCGTGGACGGCGCCTATCAGCACACGGCGGTGCGGCTCTACGCCGTGCGATCGACCAGCCCGGACTCGCTCACCGAGTCGGTGCTGACGAACGAAGTCGACCTGGGCGCCTTCGTCGGCGCCAACTGGCCGCTCGCGCCGGCGCTGACCGCGACGGTGGCGGGGCGCTACGACTACATCCGCGTGCCGTTCGAGGACTTGCTCGATCCGGGCCAAAGCGGGCTCAACATCTTTCGACGGCTGAGCCCCCGGGTGGGCCTCACCTGGAGCGCGGGGTCGGGGCACGAGCTGTTTTGGTCGGTGAGCCGGGGGTTTCGCGCCCCGGCGCTCGTCGAGATCGGCTGCGCGGATCCGGCGGCGGCGTGCCCGCTGCCGTTCGCGCTGGGGCCCGATCCGGCGCTCCGACCGGTGATCGCGACCACGTACGAGAGCGGGTGGCACTTTCGCGGCCCCGGAGGTCACGTGGACCTGAGCGCCGACGCGTTCTGGACGGACGTGTCCGACGACATCTTCTTCGTCGCCTCGAATCTCACGGCGGGCTATTTCCAGAACATCGGGGCGACGCGGCGCGCGGGGATCGAGCTGGCGGGTCAGTGGGAGAGCGGGGGCGTGCGCCTGTACGCCAACTATGGCTACACCGCCGCAACGTTCCGGAGCGCGGCGCGGCTCGCGACACCGCGGGACCCGGCGGGCGAGACGGTCGTCCCGGGCGACGTGTTGCCCCTCGTCCCCGACAGCCGAGCCAACGCAGGGATTCAGGCCCCGGTCGTCGCGGGCGGGACCACGGGGCGGTCGCTGCGCGTCGGCGTCGACGCGCGTTACGTCGGCCGCCAGTGGCTCCGGGGCGACGAGGCCAACACGACGCGGCGGCTCCCGGACTACGCGGCGGCCGACGCGTCGCTCCTCCTGGAGTGGCAGCGGTTCGAGCTGCGCTGCATGGTGCGCAACGTCTTCGACAGGCGATACGCGAGCTTCGGAACGTTCGCGGCGAACCCGCTCGCGCCGGGCTCGCCGGTGCAGCGGTTTCTCACGCCCGGCCTGCCGCGGCATGTGCAGGTGAGCGTGAGCGCGGAGTTCTGAAGGCGTTGTACGACGCTACGTTGTATAAGGTTGCCAGCCAGACGTCGTCAGGTTTCTTTTCCCCACGCCTTTTCGTACAACCTAGCGTCGTAGCGTCGTACCACGTGAGGACTCAGTGAAGATCGCTGTATGCGTGAAGCGGGTCCCCGACTCTGAGACCCGCGTCAAGATCGCCTCCGACGGCAAATCGCTCGACGAAGCGGGCGTCAAGTTCATCCTCAATCCGTACGACGAGTTCGCGGTAGAGGAAGCGCTGCGACGCAGGGAGCAGGCGGGCACGGGCGAGGTCGTGGTCGTGTCGCTCGGTCCCGCCGCCGCGCAGGAAACGATCCGGACCGCGCTGGCCATGGGGGCGGACCGGGGCGTGTTGTTGCAGACCGATCGGATCCCCGCCGACGGGCTGGAGGTGGCCAAGGCGCTCGCCGCCGAGCTCACGAACGGCGGCTACGATCTCGTCCTGTTCGGCAGGATGGCGATCGACGACTACAACCATCAGGTCGGACCGATGGTGGCGGAGTTGCTCGACCTGCCGTGCGTGACCGCGGTCGCGCACTTGGACATCGCGGGGCAGCGCGGGAGCGCCGAGCGGGAAATCGAGGGCGGGGTCGAGATAGTGGAGTTCCCGCTTCCCGCCGTGCTCACCACCGACAAGGGGCTCAACGAGCCGCGCTATCCCGCCCTGAAGGGCATCATGGCGGCGAAGAAGAAGCCGCTCGAGGTAAAACCCACGACGCCAGCGGCGGGCGGGCTCGAGGTGGTCGCGATGACCCCGCCGCCCCAACGCAAGGAAGGCAAGGTGGTGGGCGAGGGGCCCGCCGCCGTGCCCGAGCTGCTCCGACTGCTCCGCGAAGAGGCGAAGGTCCTGTGAGCGACGTCCTCGCGGTGGCCGAGCAGCGCGAGGGCGCGCTGCGGAAGGTGTCGAGCGAAGTGGTGACGGGGGCGCGACGGCTCGCGGACGCCCTCGCCGCCCGCGTGGAGGCGCTCGTAGTCGCCGCAGGCCCGGTCCAGGGGGCGGACCAGCTCGGCGGATTCGGGGCGGACAAGGTGATCACCCTGGCGAATCCCGCCTTCGGGCGGTACGCGCCAGAGGGCTACGCTCGGGTGATCGCGGACCGCGCGCGCGCGGGTGGGTACCGAGCGGTGGTGTTCGCCGCGAGCGCGGCAGGACGGGATCTGGCGCCCCGGGTGGCAGCCCGCTTGGGCGTCGCCCTGGCCCAGGATATCACCGACGTTACCGTCGAGGGCGGCGCCGTGACGGTGATGCACCCGGTGTACGCGGGAAAGGCGCTTCTGAAGCTCAAGCTCACGGCGACGCCCGCGGTCGTGTCATTGCGGCCCAACGTGTTCACGCCGGTGCAGCGCCCCAAGGCGGGGGCCGCGGAGATCGTACCGGTGGACGCGGCGGCGGGCCGCGTGGTGGTGACGGGAATCAAGGCCGCCGCAGGCGCACTGGACGTGGCCGAAGCGTCGATCGTCATCTCCGGTGGTCGCGGCCTGAAGGAGCCCGCCAACTTCAAGGTGCTCGAGGCGCTCGCGGCGGCGTTCGGGGGCCGGGCCGCGGTGGGCGCTTCGCGGGCAGTAGTGGACGCCGGCTGGCGGCCGCACGCCGATCAGGTGGGCCAGACCGGGAAGACGGTGAGCCCGACGCTGTATATCGCGGTGGGGATCTCGGGCGCGATCCAGCACCTCGCCGGGATGCGCACCTCGAAGGTGATCGTCGCGATCAACAAGGACAAGGACGCACCCATCTTCAAGGTGGCCGACTACGGGGTCGTGGGGGATCTGTTCGAGGTGGTGCCGAAGCTGACGGAAGAGATTAGGAAACTGCATGGCTGAGGGAGCAGGGAGCCGGGAGCAGTTCCTGCCGGCGCAGTACCAGCCGGCGCTGCCTTTAGACCGGCTCATCCTCAAGGATGGCTCCCCCGGCGCGGGCGATCGGATGGAGCTGGACGTGCTGATCGTCGGGGCGGGACCGGCAGGGCTGGCCTGTGCGATCGAGCTGGCGCAGCTCGCCAAAGGCGCGAGCACCGAGCTCAGCATCGGGGTGCTCGAGAAAGCGGCGGCGCTGGGGGAGCACTCACTCTCCGGCGCCGTCGTCAACCCACGAGCGTTTCGCGAGCTGTTCCCCGACATGCAGGATTCGGACCTCCCATTCCGCGCGCCGGTTCGCAAAGAGGCGGTATATCTGCTGACGGCCGAAAGCCGCCTGCGCTTTCCGACCCCTCCCACGATGCGCAACAAGGGCAACTACATCGCATCGCTGTGCGAGATCGTCCGCTGGCTGGGCGAGAAGGCCGAGGCGCTGGGCGTGAATGTCTTCACGGGTTTCCCTGGCGCGAGCTTGCTCGTGGACGGCCCTCGCGTGGTGGGCGTGCGCACGGCGGCGAGTGGCCTCGACCGCGACGGCCGGCCGCTCGCCACCTACCTCGCGCCCAATGACCTCGCCGCGAAGGTGACGGTACTGGCCGAGGGGACCCGCGGGATGCTGTCGCAGGCGTGGTGCACGTGGCAGCAGGTGACGGCCGCGAATCCGCAACTGTTCGCCCTCGGCGTCAAAGAGCTGTGGGAGACGCGGCACCCGCTCGACCGGATCATCCACACGCTGGGATGGCCGCTGCCGAGGGACGCCTTCGGCGGGAGCTTCATGTACCCGCTCGCGCCCAACCTCGTCGCGCTCGGGCTCGTGGTCGGCCTCGACTACCGGGACGGCGCGCTCGACGTGCACAGCTTGTTCCAGCGGATGAAATTGCATCCCCTGTTCCGCCGCTACCTCGAGGGCGGAGAGATGGTCGAGTGGGGCGCGAAGACCATCCCCGAAGGAGGCTACCACTCCGTACCGGCGCGACGCTCGGGGGACGGCGTGGTTATCCTGGGTGATGCGGCTGGCTTCGTGGACGTGCCGTCGCTCAAGGGGATCCACTACGCGATGCAGTCGGGGATGCTCGCGGCACGAGCCATCCTCGGCGCCCTGCAGGCGGGTGACGTCTCCCCGGCCCGACTCGCTGACTACGACCGGATGGTGAGCGAGTCCTTCATCGTGCAGGACCTGTACCGCACACGGAACATGCGGCTCGCCTTCAAAGACGGGTTCTACGCGGGCGGGCTCAAGGCGGCGCTCATGACTCTCACGGGTGGCCGTTTCCCTGGGAGGAAGATCACCATGCAGCGCGACGCCGAAGTCGCCCGTCACATAGCCCCGGGCGTGAGCCCGGGGCCCTTGGTCCCCGACGGCCGCCTCACCTTCTCGAAGGTCGACGGGGTGTTCAAATCCGGGAACGTCACCCGCGACACGATCCCTGGCCACCTCATCGTGGGTTGGGAAGGGACGGCCGAACTGGCCGAGTTCTATGCGCGTCTGTGTCCGGCGGGCGTGTATGAGCAGGTGGACGGCGGCCTGCGTGTGAACGCGCCGAACTGCATCGATTGCAAAGCGACCGATGTGCTGGGGCCCCGTTGGACGCCCCGGGAAGGGGGGAGCGGGCCGAAGTACAAGCGGATGTAGGCGCAGGCGCAACACCGCTGCGTCGGCGTCGCCGCACCATTAATGGGGCCCCTCGCACACGATTGGTGCGTGGTCATTTGACCACAAAACGTGGCCACATGGCATCTCCAATCCTGCCAACCAGATAGTTTACCGCGCCTCGCGGTCGGTATATGGCCCCGAACGTGCAGCGAGTTTCGGGCGCCGCGCGAAACCATCGTCCATTTCATGTGCATCTCGTTTGCAGAGACAGGCTCGTGCGGCCTGCGAACGAACGCCGCGACAGGGCGTCAGGCGAGGGAAGGTGGTTCACATGGTAGGGGAAGGTGGTTCACATGGTAAACGATACCAGGCTCAGCGATCCAGCGCGGGAACGGCCCCACCGACGGGGGTGGGACCGGCGGACGAATCTCGGGGGCCGCCGCATGATCCGCGATCGGCGCCGCGAGACGATCACGGTCCAGTTCGAGCGCCGCGATGGTGTCGACCGCCGCTCCGGCGGGCAACGGCGTGCTAGCGCCGAGCGCCGCATTTCGGACCCCGAAGGCTTCCATCGCATAGAAATGTAGTGAGCCGGCGCCGTACGCCATGGCCTGGAACATCACCGTTGTGGCGGCGCTACTGCTCGCGCTCGGCTACATCGGATTCCTGCACTCCCAGGGGCGTCGCCGGGAGCGCGCGCTTGCGCACACCGACGATGTGACGCACATCGACAACCGACGCGCGTTCTACCAGAGTGCGAGTCGGGAGTTCGAGCGCGCACGACGGTACAACCATCCGTTCACCCTGGCGTACTTCGACGCTGACGATTTCAGGGAATTGCACGATCGGTTTGGGCACCAGCTAGCAGACGGTGTACTCCGCCTGGTAGCCGAGACCGCGCGAGACGCGATTCGCGCCAGCGATCTCGTAGCGCGCTTGGGGGCCGACCAGTTCGCCTTGCTGCTGCCGGAAGCCGGCGCCGACGCCGCGGGCGCGGTGATCCGCAAGCTGCAGCAGGCGCTGCGACAAGCGTCGCAGGTGACGGGCATGCCGCTGACCGTGAGCGGGGGCGTGGTGACGTGCCTGCAGCCGGCGGAGAGCCTGGAGACGGTGATGGGTAGCGCCGACCAGCTACTGCACGGAGCGAAGAGCGCGGGGCGGGACATCTTCTGGTCCGAGGTGGTGGCGCCTCAGCCGCTCGAGGGGTTCGAGCCGGCGCGCCTGCGCCGGCCATGGCGCCTGCCGCCGAGCTTCGACGTCCCGATGCCGCCCCACCAGTAGGCCAGCAAGGCTAGCCGATCGTCACAGCGCCACCTGCACCACGCGGTCTTTTCCTCCCCGCTTCGCTTCGTACATCGCCTGGTCGGCCTTGCGCAACAGCTCGTCGGTCCCCGCCTCGCTGCCGGTGACGGACACGACGCCGATGCTGGCCGTGACGGATGGCGTGCCGCGGAACACCGTGCGGATCCCCGCCGCGAGCCGGGTGGCGGCGGCGTGCGCGACGATGCCCTCGGTCTCCGGCATCAGAACCCCGAACTCGTCGCCCCCGAGACGGCCCACCACGTCCGCCTGGCGGACGGCGCTGCGCGTTGCGTCGGCCACGAGCCGCAGCACGGCATCGCCCGTGGCGTGGCCGTGTACGTCGTTCACCTTCTTGAAGTCGTCGAGATCCAGGTATATCACGGCCAGCGGACGGCCGTAGCGGCGGTTGCGACCGAGCTCCTGCGCCAGCTCCGCCGAGAAGGCCCGTGCGTTGAGCACGTTGGTGAGCGGGTCGTGGGTGGCGAGCTGCTGCAGCTGCGCCTGCGTGCGCCGCAGCTGTGACAGTCCGGTGATCGCGACGCCCACGACGGCGAGATAGGATACCTCGTTCACGAGCCGCGCGATCAGGGGGGTATCCGCCGGCATCTGGTCGATCCCGATCACGAAGCGGAGCAGTGTCGTCGCGGCGGCGAACCCGCTGCCCCACGCCAAGCCGTCGTGCCACGCCACGAGCAGGACGGGTATGACGTACAGGATGCCCAGGCGGAACTCGGGCGGCGTGCGCACGTTGGCCCAGTACACCAACGCGCTGAGCGCCAGAGCGCCTGCGAGGCGGAGGGCGCGGCGCAGGTCCGGGGCGAGGGCCACCTAGAACGGCGCCTCGGCGACGTGATGCGGATCGTCCAGGAGCAGGGCCCGGAGCGTCTCCCCGGGCGCAACCGACGCACGGTCTTCCGGCACGATCAGGAGCGCATTCGCGCGGGCCATGGACGTGAGGATGCCGGAACCCTGGGGGCCCGTCAAGCGCGCCGTGAGCGCTCCCGCTCCGTCCGCGGGGCTGACCACGGCCCGCAGGAAGTGGCGCAGCCGGGGGCCGAGGGTGATCGGTTCGACCACGCACACCGGCACGGCGCGCCGGAATGGCAGCGCGTGCCCCAGCATCTTGCGGATCGCTGGGCGCACGAACAGCTCGAACGTCACCATCGTGCTCACGGGGTTCCCCGGGAGCCCGATCCACGGCTTGCCGTCGAGCAGCCCGAACCCGAGCGGGGCGCCGGGACGCATCCGAATGCGCCACAGCTTCATATCGCAGCCGAGCTCGGTGAGCACGGCGCGCACCAGGTCGTGCTCGCCCACGCTGACCCCGGCCGTGGTGACCAGGAGGTCGGCCTCCCGAGCCCGAGCGAGGTGGTCGCGCAGGCTTTGCTTCGTGTCGCGAGCCACGCCGAGGTCGAGCGGTACCCCGCCGGCCCTGAGGATCGAGCCGAACAGGGTGTAGGAGTTCGACGTCGCGATTTTCGTCCCGGCGAGGATCTCGTCGGCGTGGTCTAAGTCGACGATCTCGTCCCCTGAGCCCAGGAAGGCGACCCGCGGCGGGCGATGCACCAGGGGCGCAGCGTGAGCGATCGAGGCGAGCACCCCGAGCTGCGCGGGGCCGAGCGCGGTGCCTGTCGCGAGCGCGACGGCTCCCGTCCGGATATCCTCGCCGCGGTGGCGGATGTTCTTGCGGGCGTCCCGGCCGTCGCGCACAGCGACGCGGCCGCCCTCGAGCGGCTCGGTGTCCTCCTGGCGGATCACGGTGTCGGCGCCCGCGGGAAGCGGCGCGCCCGTGAAGATCCGGACCGTCTCGCCCGCACTCACCGGCTTCGCGGGAAAGCGGCCCGCGGGGACGGTCTCGATCACCGCGAGCGTGACGGGGCGCTCCGGCGTGGCGCCGCCGACGTCCTCGGCACGGACCGCGTAGCCGTCCATCGCCGAGTTGTCCCAGCCCGGCAGGTCGATCGGGCTGATGACGTCCTCGGCGAGCACCAGGTCGAGCGCCTCTTTGAGTGGCCGGCGCTCGGTGGGGAGCGGCGCGACGTGCTCGAGGATGGTGCGCGCCGCTTCGGGCGGGGTCAGCATCTCACGGCGCCAGAATCTTGGCGCGGTCCCACGCCAGGTTGGCCAGCGTCACGAGCCACGCGGTGTCGGAGAAGCGGAACACGGGAAACTCGGCGCGGTAGCGCGGGTGGTCCGTGACCATCGCGACCCAATCCTCGGGGTCATGGGCCGCGGCGTCGAAGATCGGCTCCGGGCCAGCGACCAGCCGATACACTTCGACCTTGGGGAGCGGCGCGCGCTTGAACCCCTCCACGAGGACGATGTCTGCGCCGTCGAGGTAGCGTCGGGCAAGCGTGATCGGGTCGGACTCCTGCGGGGTGCGCTCGAACAGGACGCGCTCGCCAGGGGCCTCCATCAGCACCCGCTCGACCTTCCCCTCGTGCCAGTGCCGCCAGGTGTCCTTGCCCTGCTGGTCCATGTCAGCCGGGTGGGTGCCGTGCTTGATGGTCATAACCCGGAACTTGCGACGCACCAGCTCCGCCGCGAGGGCCACGAGCAGGGTGGTCTTGCCGGCGTTCTTGCGCCCGATGATCGAGATCATGCGCGTCGCCGCCACAGGGCCTCCGCCTGCTCCAGGTCTTCCGGCGTGTTCACGTTGAAAAACAGCACGGCCGGGTCGCCGAACGCCCGGACGCGCTCGAGGGGTAGTGTACCGACCTTCACGGACCGGTGGAAGCCGATCGCCTGCAGGTCGCCCCCGGCCAGCTGGCGCTCGATAGCGGGGCCGCACGCCGGGCCGTACACGGCGCACAGCGGCTCGACCCCGCGCCGCGAGCCGCTCTCCGGGAGGTAGGCGTCACAGCCGGCGGCACCATCCCGCAGCGCCTGTAACAGCTCGGGACTCACGAAGGGCATGTCCCACGCCACGCACAGCACCGGGCCGGAGCCCGACACGACCGCCGTATAGATCCCACCCAGGCTGCCGCACCCCGGGCGCACGTCGGGCACCGTGCGGAGGTCGGGACGCCAAGTGGACGCGTCGGGGGCGTTGGCGACGAGCAGCGGCGACTCGCCCGCGACGCTTTGCACCGCGTCCACCACGCGGTCGAGGATGCGTCGCCCGCCGAGTGCGACGAGCCCTTTGGGACGGCCGCCGTAGCGGCGTGCCGCGCCGCCGGCGAGGACGGCCGCGCGCACGCTCAGTAGCGGCGCCCCCGCTTCTGCTCGAGCACCACGTCGAGTCCCATCGTCAGCACGAAGTGGTGGAAGAACCTGGCTCCGGTGGGGGGGACGAGCGATGCGTCCGACGCGCCCGTGACGCGCTGGAACCGGGTCATGGCATCGCGCGCCTCGAGGCGGAACCGGTACGCGCTTCCGAGCGCCATGGTGAAACCCGCGCCCGCGATGAAGCTCACGGCGATCCGCTGTGGCGAGTCGTCGATGAAGACCTGATACGAGTTGGCCGCGCTGTCGACGCCCACGAGCTCGATCGGGCTGTGATCGAACGTGACGAGCCCGACACCGCCGCGCAGGTATGGGCTGAGCTGCCCGCGAGGCGCCCCGCGCACGAGGGCGCTCGCCGCGAACGAGATCGCCCCTGTGGAATGCGACGCCCCTTGCATGTTGGCGCACAGCTGGCGGCTTGGCTGGCTGGGGGAGAGGTTGAGCACCGCGCAGGCGTCGCGCAGCGGCAAGCCCAGGTAGGCCATCTCGGCTTGGATGCCGACGCTCGAGCCGGGAAAGTAGCTCACCGCCGCGCCGATGGTGATGCTCGAGCTCTGCTCGCGCGCGAGGCGCAACGTGTCGCTGGGCGCGGCGCAAGAGCCGCTCGAGTAAACCGGGCAGAACGGCTGTCGGGGAACCGTCCACAGACCGGCGCCGTCCGCCACCCCGGCGACGAGCGTCAGGACGAGGGTCGGCCGGGGCCCCACCTGGACGGCCGCCCGCCCCGGGGCGGGCACGCCAGCGAGCAGGCCGAGCAGCAGAAGCACTGGGCGTGGCTGGGAGCCGGGCACTTCACACCTCGAGCAGTTGCTGGTGGTCGACCATGAGACAGCGGTCCATGATGCACGGGATGCCGGCGGCGGCTGCACGCCCCCCCGCCGCGGGGTCCACCACGCCGACTTGCAGCCAGATCAGACGGGGCTGCACGGCGATCGCCTCGTCCACGATCGCACCCGCGAACTCGCTGCGCCGGAACACGTCTACGACATCGATGGAGCCCGCCGCCGCGGCCGCGGTGAGCGACGGGTAGCTCCGCTCGCCGAGCACGGCCTCGTGCTCGGGGTTCACCGGTACGATGCGGTAGCCGGCCTCCTGGAGGTATCGCGCCACTTGATGGCTGGCCCGCCAGGGCTTGGGCGACAGGCCTACGATCGCGATCGTCGTCGCTTCCCGCAGGAGGGCGCGCAGCGCCTCCGGGTTCATGCGTCCGGCCGGTGGATGTGCGGCGTCCCGCTCACCGCGCGTCCGACGAGCACCATGCCCGCGCGCTGGGCGACCGTGAGCGCGAGCGTGGACGGGACGCTGGGCGTCGCGACGTACGCGAGGCCGGCGCGGGCTGCTTTATGCGCCAGCTCGGCCGAGATGCGGCCCGTGACGAGCAGTCCCCGGCCGGCGATCGGGTGTCGCGCGATTACGGCGGCGCCGATCACCTTATCCACGGCGTTGTGCCGCCCGATGTCCTCGGCGTGGAACTGAAGCGCCGCGTCGTCGGTCAGGGCGGCGGCGTGGATTCCGCCGGTCTCGTTGTAGCGCGCGCCGCGGGCGAACAGCTCCTTGAAGAGTGCCCGCAAGTTCTCCGGAGAGGGGGGCTCGCGCCGGGCGGGTGCGTGCCGCACCGCGGGCGGATCAGCCAGGAAGGTGGACACCGCGCCGCACCCCGACGCGAGCACCCGGCGCCGTTCGTCGCCCTGCACCAGCGTCACGCGCTCCGGTTTCACCTCCGCCCAGAAACCGAGATCCGTCGCGCAGGGGCGCAGCTTGACGAGGTCGTCGAGCGTCTCGATGTAGCCCTCGCCGTGCAGCCACCCGGTCGCCAGCTCTTCCAGCTGGTCGGGCGTACACATCCACGTCACCGCCGGCGCGCCGTTCACTTCGAGCCACACGGGCCACTCCTCGACCACGGCCGAGTCGGCGAGCATCCGGCCCCTCCGGGAGCCGGCGGCGTGCGCTGGCGCTGACCCCGGGCGCAAGCCCGGGGTTAATGGGTCAGCGTTCACCGAAGTACTCCGAGTAAATGTGCGACCCTTCCTGCACGCGCACGGCGTGCAATGTCACGCCCGGCGGCAGCCGCGCGGCAAGTCGTTCCCAGACGTACACGGCCAGGGCTTCACCGGTGGCGAGGCGCCGGCCGTCCGCGAACTCCGGCAACGCGTCATTGATGCTGCGCCCGTCGAGCCGCGCGGTCACTTCCGCGGCGAGCAGGACGTCGAGCGCCGCCAGGCTCATCACGCCACCCGCCTCGGCCACGAGCCGTCCCTGCACGGTGACCCGGCACTGGTAGCGGTGGCTGTGATCAACGGCCGCTTTGCCGAACTCGGCTCGGTTCTGCTGGTCGGTCCAGTCGGCGCGCCGGATCCGGTGCGTCGCGGTAAACTCAACGATACGCGTAAGATAGCTGATCGGCATCCCTAGAACACCCGCACCGCATTGGCCTTGAACGCCAGCACCACCGGGCTCCCCGGCGTGAGCTGGAGATCGCGGGCGGCCTCTTCCGTGACCACCGCGACGAGCTCCACCCCTACGTCCGCTGTCACGTGCACGGCTCCGGGACGCTGTCGGGCGAGCCGCGTGACCCGCCCGCGGAACGCGTTCCGCGCCGACGACGCGAGGGGCTCCCGGCTCACCAGGATGTCGGTAGGCGGCACGGCGAGGATCGCGGGCCCCGTCTTGTCGGTCATCGCGGCGATCTCGATCGTGCCGACGCGCACGTGCTTCAGGTCCCCCGCGCCGGTCTGCGGCAGCTCGACGCGAAACAGATTCTCGGGGGTCACGGGCGAGAGCTTCCCCTCGGCGAGGGCGCGCACATCGTCCGCCCAGCGGTAGGCGTCCTCGAGCTGGTGCGACGCGAGGCAGATGGCGAGCGGTCGGCGGCTGCGCTCCTCGCGCAGCGCGGCGTACAGCGTTTGCGCCGCCGCGCGGTCGGCCGAGCTCACCGGCTCGTCGAGCAGCAGGACCTGGGGCTCGACGGCGAGCGCGCGGGCGACGGCGACGCGTTGCACTTCGCCTTCCGACAGCTCGTGGCGGCGGCGCTCCAGCAGCGGCGTCACGCCGAGCCGCGCGGCGACTTGTTCTATCAACCGGTTCACCTCTGCCCGTCTCATCCCCCGCGCCCGTAATCCGAATCCGATATTATCACGGACCGTTCCCTGCAGCAGAATCGGCCGCTGCTCGACCAGCGTGACCCGGCGGCGCGCCGCCGTGCCGGGCCGGACGTGCGCCGGTCCGCCGGAAACGGCCTTGCCGTCGAGCCGCACCTCGCCCTCGCTCGGCCGCTCGAGCAGGGCGAGGAGCCGGAGCAAGGTGCTCTTGCCCGAGCCGTTGGGTCCCACCATCGCGATGAGGGCTCCCGGCGGGATGGCGAACCGGTCCAGGTCCAGGACCACGCGCGCCGCATAGCGGTGGCGCACGCCCACGAGCTCAAGCATGACCTTGGCCCTGGAGCACCTGCAGGGCGATGTTGACGAGCAGCGCGAGCACCAGCAGGATGACGCCGAGCGCGAGCGCCAGCCCGAAGTCGCCCTGGCCGGTGTAGAGCGCGATGGCCGTGGTGAGGGTCCGGGTCGAGCCGCGGATGTTGCCGCCGACCATCATGGCGGAGCCGATCTCCGCGATCACGTGACCGAAGGCGGCGGTGATCACCGCCGCCAGCGCGAAGCGCGCTTCGCGCGCGACCGCCCACGCCGTGCGCCACGCCGAGGCGCCGAGGGTCTGGGCGGTGCGGCGGATCCGCGGGTCCACTCCTTGAACCGCCGCGGCCGACAGCGCCGCGGCGATCGGGAGCGCGATGCACACGTCGCCCAGCGCGATCGCCTGCCACGTGTACAACCACCCCACGCCCCCCAGCGGCCCGCGCCGGGACAGGAGGCCGAACAGCAGCAAGCCGGTGACGACGGTGGGGAAGGCGAGCGCGGTGTTGACGAGCGTAAACGCCGCGCGGCGTCCCCAGAACGGACGGGTCGCCAGGAAAAAGCCGAGTGGCAGGCCGAAGGCGCACGCGATCAGCGTGGCCGTGACGGCGACCTTCAAGGTGAGCAAGACGACGCCGCTCACTTCGGCGTCGCCCCCGAGCAAGAGGGCGAAGGCGCGCCGCAGGCCCTCCCCTAGAAAGTCCACCCCAGGCCAATCGTGATCCAGGGATGGGCGGTCCACTCGGTGAGCGGGGCGGTGAGCGGCAGCACGCGGCTGCCGTCGGGGGACGGGTTCTTGTAGTCGAGAGGGTACTTGAGCCGCCACAGCACCAGGCGGAAATCGGTTCGGACCGACACGCGCCGCGCGGGATACCATCGCAGCCCCGCTCCCGGCGCGACGGTCAGCTTCGTGCCGAAGTCGTACCCGGTCGGATCAGGCGGCGAGCCGCCGCCGATCGCCGCGCCGAACGCGCCTCCCAGGTAGGGCGCAAAGCCGTGCCACGTCTTGCGGCCGGTGAGGGCGAGCTGCAGCGCCACATCGGCGAGCACGACGTCGGTATTGAACGGACCGGTGCGACGCGACAGGGAGTCCTTGGTCGGGTCCACGACGAACCGCGTCGTCTGCGCGTAGGCGATCCCGAGGGAGGCGCCCAGCGCGTTCCCGAAGGCCACCTCGTAGCGCAGCCCGCCGGTCGGCCCATCCGAGATCCCGACGCCGGGGCCCCCCCGCGAGCCACCCAGATAACCAACCGTGATCACGCCGACCCCGCCCCGGCGGATATCGTGGTAGGGCGAGTGCGAAGGCTCGTGGCCGACCTGAGCGGAAAGGTGCAAGGCCGGAAGGATGGAAAGGAGCAGCCACCGTCCAACCTTCCAACCTTGATTCGTTCGTCCCATCAGTCCGTCTCCCTCAGATCCCGCCCCGTCATTTCGGGCGGCGGTTCGAGCCCCAGCATCCGCAGCACGGTGGGCCCCACGTCGCGCAGGGCGCCGCCGTGGCGGAGCGGGGTGGTGGCGTGATCCCCGACGATAAGGAAAGGGACGGGGTTCGTGGTGTGGGCGGTGTGCGGGCCATCGGTCGTCGGGTCGATCATCAGCTCGCAATTGCCGTGGTCCGCGGTGATCAGCAGCGTGGCGCCGGCTTGCTCGGCGGTCTTCAGTACTCGCGCGAGGCACTGGTCCACCGTCTCCACTGCCTTGACTGCCGCCGGTAGTACCCCGGAGTGACCGACCATGTCCCCGTTGGCGTAGTTGCACAGGATGAAGTCGTGGTGACGCGCGCGGATCGCCTTGCAGAGTACGTCGGTCACGCCGGCCGCGCTCATCTCCGGCATGAGATCGTAGGTCGCCACCTTCTGCGACGGCACGAGCAGCCGCTCCTCGCCCGGGTACGGCGTCTCGAGGCCGCCGTTGAAGAAGTAAGTGACGTGCGCGTACTTCTCGGTTTCGGCGGTGCGGAACATCGTCTTGCCCTGGTCCGACAGCACTTGGGCCACGATCTGCGACAGCACCATCGGTCCGAACGCCATCGGGAAGGAGAAGGTCTCGTCGTACTGCGTCATCGTGACGAGCTCCACGGACGGTCGCCGGCCGGTGTCGAACGCGTCGAAGCCGTCGAGCGCCAGGGCCCGCACGATCTGGCGCATGCGGTCGGCGCGGAAGTTGAAGCAGAAGACGCCATCCCCGCTCCGGATGCGGGGCGTGCCCGTGATGACCCGCGGCTTCACGAACTCGTCGGTCTCGCCAGCCGCATAGGCCGTGCGGATCGCCGCGATCGGGTCCGGGGAGGGCTCGCCCACCCCGTGGACCATGGCATCGTAGGCGATCTTGGTCCGTTCCCAGCGCTTGTCGCGGTCCATGGCGTAGTACCGGCCGACGACAGTGGAAACGACCGGGGCCGGGGGGCCGGGCGCCGGGTCCCGGGCCCCGATTCCGTCCAGCAGCTCCTGCATGAACCCGAGCCCCGACTGGGGCGGCGTATCCCGCCCATCGAGCCAGGCGTGGATCGCGACCGGCAGCTCGTGCTGGTGGCCCAGCATGATCGCGGCGACGAGGTGCTGATCGAGGGCGTGCACGCCGCCGTTCCCGAGCAGGCCCATGAGGTGGAGTGTGGCACCGCGTCGCTTCACGCCGCGGCACAGCTCGACGAGCGCCGGCAAGCGGAAGAACTCTCCCGACTGGATCGCCTGCGAGATGCGCACGATGTCTTGGGGCACCACGCGTCCGGCGCCGAGATTCAGGTGTCCGACCTCGCTGTTACCGATTTGTCCGGCGGGGAGTCCCACGGGGAGCCCCGAGGCGTCGAGCAGTGTGCGCGACGCTTTGGCCCAGAGGCGGTGCCAGGTGCGCGTGTCACCCAGCTCGACGGCGTTTCCCTCGCGGCCGGGACGGAAGCCCCAGCCATCGAGCACGATCAAGACGACCGGGGTGCGCGGCCCATCCCTCTTAGGCATATTTGAGAGCGATGCAATTTAGTCGGGCCCTCCGCGCCCTACCAGTTGTCTTCTGCCTCGGGCCCTCCGCGCCGGATGCGTCGCTGGCCGCCCAAGCGCGCTACCGCATCACCACCGACGGCGCCTGGTTCTTCCAGGAGGCGGGCGGCAAGCGCCTCGCGCGCCTCGCGCGGGGTGCGCAGGTCGCGGGCGGCGACGCGCGGGGCGACTGGCTCGCCGTCACGCTCGAGGGCTGGATCTTCGCGACATCGGTCGGACCGACGCCGCGCGCCGGCTTCGATCTGGCGGTCACCCGGACGCCCGAGGAGAACCTGCGCTCGGCCCCCGCCGGTGCGCTGGTCGGGAAGCTGCCGCAGGGGTTTCTGCTCACGCGGGTCGCCGACGGCGCCACGGATCGGTGGGTGCACGTGACACGCACGGGCTGGGTGCAGAAGGGGGACGTCGAGCCCATCGCGGCAGTCGTGAGTTCCCGGACTGCGGCCGACTCGGACACGGTGGTGGCGGCGCCGCCCCCGGGGCGGAGCCCCGGGGTTGCGGCGACCCCGGAACCCCCGGGCCGCGCCGGCGATGAGGGAACCCCGGGCCACCGGCCCGGGGTCAGCCGTGGAGACACGAGCGGCGGCGCGCCCGACCCCACCCGCGTCGAGTCCGCGCGGCGCACCGTGCTGTATCGCGCGCCCGAAGGGGCGCCGACGGGAACGCTCGCGCCGGCCGCGCCGCTGCGCGTGCTGAGCCGCTCGGGCGACTGGACGCGGGTGGAGATCGACGGGTGGGTGCGCAGCGGCGACCTCCAGGCCGCGCCTGCCGGCGTGCTGGTGGGCGTTTCCGCGGCGGAGCTGCGCGCCGAGCCGCAGCGCTACGTGGGGCAGGTGCTGCGCTGGACGCTCCAGTTCATCGCCGTGCAGAAGGCCGACGAGCTCCGCCCCGACATTCCGAACGGCGCCACGTACCTGCTCGCACGAGGACCGCTGCCGGAGCGCGGCTTCGTGTACGTCGTCGTTCCCGACGCGAAGCGCGCGCAGCTCGACGCGCTCACCCCGCTTGCTACCGTCCAGGTCACGGCGCGCGTGCGCGCCGGCCGCACCCGGTTCCTCGGCAACCCGGTGCTCGACCTCATGTCGTTGGAGACGCTGCCATGAACGAGATCCTGCGCGACCGGCTGCAGCGCAAGCTGGAGGCGCTGCCCGAAGACAAGGCTTACCAGGTGCTCGACTACGTGGAATTTCTCGAGTCGAAGTACGCCGACCGCCCCGCCGGGGCCGCGCCGTTCCAAAAGGTGGCCGAGACGCTCGAGGACACGCTGCGGGCGGGGCGCGTCCCGGTGAACATCATCCGCGGGACGATGGATGCGGTGGGCAAGGCGGGGAAGATGCTCGAGAAGTTCGCGGCGGCGGGGAAGGCGGCGGTGGAGCAGGCCGCGAAGAAGCCACCCGAGAAGGTTGAGGAACCGCCGCCGCCCCAGTAACTTTCGCCATGGGAACCTTCCGCCCCGGCACCGCCCTCACCTTCGACGACGTCCTGCTCGTTCCGCGGCACTCGAGTGTGCATCCGCGCAACGTCGACGTCCGCTCGCGCTTCACCCGGGGCATCCCGCTCAACCTGCCGCTCGTCTCGGCCGCGATGGACACGGTGACCGAGTCGGAGATGGCGATGGCAATCGCGCGCGAGGGCGGGATCGGCGTGATGCACAAGAACATGCCGATCGACCGTCAGGCGGCCGAGGTGGACCGGGTCAAGCGCAGCGAGTCGGGGATGATCCTCCATCCCATCACGCTCGGCCCCGACCGCCCGCTGCGGGAGGCGGTGCGGCTGATGGAGCGGTTCCGCATCTCCGGCGTCCCGGTGGTGGACGACGCGGGGCGCCTGGTCGGCATCATCACCAATCGCGACCTCCAGTTCGAGCGCGAGCTCGACCGCCCGATTCGCGCCGCGATGACGCAGGAGCGCCTGGTCACGGCACCCGTCGGCACGACGCTCGAGGAGGCGGAGCGGCTCCTCGCCAAGCACCGCATCGAAAAGCTGCCGGTCGTCGACGAGCAGGGCATCCTCAGGGGCCTCATCACCATCAAGGACATCTTCAAACGCCGGCGGCACCCCGATGCCAACAAGGACCAGCACGGCCGCCTGCGGGTGGCGGCGGCGGTGGGGGGCACGCCCGACGCGCTGTCGCGGGCGCGCGCGCTGGTCGACGCCGGCTGCGACGTGCTCGTGGTGGACTCGGCGCACGGTCACTCCGAGGGCGTGCTCAACACCGTGGCGTGTTTGCGCGAGGCGTTTCCCGACGCCCAGATCGTGGGTGGCAACGTGGCGAGCGAGGCGGGCGCGCGCCAGCTGGTCGAGCGCGGCGTCGACGCCGTGAAGGTCGGGGTCGGGCCGGGCTCGATCTGCACCACGCGCGTCGTGACGGGCGTGGGCGTCCCGCAGATCACCGCCATCCTCGACGCCGTCCGAGGCGCGGGGGAGGTGCCGGTCATCGCGGACGGCGGCATCAAGTACTCCGGCGACGTCGTCAAGGCGCTGGCCGCCGGCGCCTCCAGCGTGATGATGGGCTCGATGCTGGCCGGCACCGAGGAGAGCCCGGGCGAATCGTTCCTGCTCGAAGGGCGCCGCTTCAAGGTGATCCGCGGCATGGGAAGCCTCGGCGCCATGGAGGAAGGCTCGGCCGATCGCTACTTCCAGGAGGGCGAGGTCTCGCCGTCCAAGCTCGTGCCCGAGGGGATCGAAGCGCGCGTGCCGTACAAGGGGCCGGTGGCCGACGTGATCTTCCAGATGGCGGGCGGGCTGCGCAGCGGCATGGGATACTGCGGCGTATGCGACATCGCGGCTCTCCAGACCGAGACCGAATTCATCCAGATCACCACCGCAGGGCTGCGCGAGTCGCATCCGCACGACGTCGTGATCACGCGCGAAGCACCGAACTACTCCTTGTAAGCAACGTCCGGGTCCGTTGCGTTGACGCATCACCCGGTGTCTGACCCGAGCGCGCCACCGCGCGGCGCGCGCCTTGCGGCCCTGCTTGGGCGCCATGAGCGCCTCCTCCCGCCGAGCGATGGTCGCGCTGATCCTCAGCCTCCTGGGCCGGTCGCTGCTTGGCCAAAGCACGCCGGACAGCAACACAACGCCGTCCCCTAGCGACGCTGCGACGGTCCTGCCGGAGCATGGCGCTCGCAGTGTGACCGACGTCCTCATCAGCCGGGTCCCCGGTCTGCTGCTGGTCCCGGCCTCCGGTGTGAACGGCATGGGGTCGCGCATTCGCCTGCGCGGCGTGCTGAGCCTGGTGGCCGACCGCGCACCCGTCGTGTTGGTGGACGGGATGCGCATCGACGCGGCGGAAGACGCGTTCTCACCTGGTCCTCCGCCGAACCCCTATGTGTTCGGCTACCCGTATCCGGGGCCTGTCCCTCCCGGCCCGCTCCGGCTGGACGACCTCAACCCAGACGATATCGCATCGATAGAAATACTC
>Ga0209802_1000035_pt1 | contig 79804 bp, 62 predicted proteins | sample GraSoiAngelo_129_FD_185886 | JGI IMG/M metagenome (GOLD analysis project Ga0209802, IMG submission 185886) | Grasslands soil microbial communities from the Angelo Coastal Reserve, California, USA - 14_0927_12_40cm (SPAdes) (version 2) | ecosystem: Environmental > Terrestrial > Soil > Grasslands ...
CTCGCTCAGATAGACATACAGCCCGCCGGCCCGGGGCATCGCCGCCCCCAGCTCCGCCACGCACAAGGCGCCCAGCAGGGACACGGCGCCGCCCACGACCCACACGAGAATCGTGGGCGCCGACGCGTGCAGCTGGAGTGCGATCGTGCTCGGGACGATGAAGATGGCGGAGGCGATGATCGTCCCCACATTGATCATCGTCGAGTCGAGCAGGCCGAGCTGGCGCTTGAGCTCAGCCACGACGCAGCCGCTGGCGATACGCCTGCTTCACGAGGTTCTGGAAGTGATAGACGCCTTCCTCGAAGCGCACCGAGAACCGCCCCTTGTCGTAGGCGCGGGACCCGAGCCCGCGCTGCACCCGCTCGCAGATCTCGGCGTCCTCGTGCTGCACCTTGTCGGAGAAGGCGATGTCGGCTTCGATCCGCCCCCGCGCCGCCGGCGTCTCTACGTCGTCGTAGTAGTACCGGAAGATCACGCGGCAGCGGTCCGCCGCCACCGGGATCACGACGTTCGACTGCAGCCGTCCCGGCACCACGTTCAGCATCAGGTTGGGGAAGACCTGATAGTAGAGCGCGTTGCCGCCGCCCGCGGTGTAGACGTTGCGGTCGCCGGTGAGGGGGCCGACCTGCACCGAGTACCAGTCGCGCACCTCCGTCACATAACCCGCGTAGTCGTACAGCGTGAACAGCTCGGGGTGGACGTACGGGACGTGATAGCCCTCGAGATAGTTATCGACGTACACCTTCCAGTTGGCGTGAACCTCGTAATCGATGCGGCGCGCGAATTGGAGCGCGCCGAGTCGCGTCGGGGCGATGCGCTCCCGGATGCCCGCCACGTACGTCTCGAGGGGCCTGGGCCGCTCGGCCAGGCTCACGAACACGAGGCCTTCCCACACGGCGAGCGGCACCGGCGTGAGCCCGTAGTCCCGCTTGTCGAACAGCTCGACCGCGTTGAAGTGCGGCACGCCCCGCAGCATCCCGTCCAGCCGGTAGGTCCAGCCGTGGTACTTGCAGATCAGCATGTCGGCGTTGCCGTCCTTCAGCGCCAACGGGCCGCCGCGGTGGCGGCACACATTGTAGAACGCCCGCAGCGCGCCGTCCTTCCCCCGCACCACGATGATCGGCTCGCCCGCGACGTCGGTGATCACATGGTCGCCGGGCTGGGCGAGCTGGTGTTCATCGGCCACATGTTGCCAGGTGGTGGCGAAGATCGCGTCGCGATCAAGCTCGTGGAACTCTGCGCCGGTGTACCACGCGGAGGGAATCGTCTCGGCGCGCGCCAGCGGGCGGACGCGCAGGTCCGCCGCCGCGATCTTCGGTACCGAGCCGTTCCGCGCCATCAGGGATTGAGCCGGTTGTACTTGCGGAGGGTCTCCCGCAACCGGTCGTGCGGCAGCGCGTACACCGTGAGGTCGTCCGCCCCGGTCATCGTCTGAGCGGCGAGCATCGCGTTGATGATCGCTTCCTCGGTGGCCTGGATCGTCGCCTCGAACAGGGAAGTGATCTGGTCGTTCGCGATCATGGCGACCTGGGCGAGCCCCGAGTCGCGCGACGCGCGCGGGTTCGCCGTGGAGAACGCGATGAAGATGTCGCCCGACGAGTTGGCGGCGAGCCCGCCCATGCGGCCCACGCCCAGCGCGGCACGCTTCGCGACGCGTTTCAGCTGATGGGGCAGGAGCGGCGCGTCGGTGGCGACGACGATGATGATAGAACCGAAGTCCGGCGGGATCGCGACCGGCAGCCCCGAGCGCGGACGGCGACACGGCTCCCGGCACGGCGTCAGGTCGGTGATCTCCTGGCCCACGGGCACGCCGGCGATGCGCAGCGGGCGGCGTCGCCCGTAGTTGCACTGCACCAGCACGCCCACCGTGTAGCCGCCGTCCCGCGCGTCGAGCCTGCGCGACGCCGTCCCGATCCCGCCCTTGAACTGGTTGCACACCATCCCCGTCCCACCGCCCACGTTCCCCTCGGCCACGGCTCCGCCCCGGGCGCTGTCGAGCGCGGCCCAGGCGTCCTCTTTGGTGACGTGGAAGCCGTTGATGTCGTTGAGCCCGCCGTCCCACGTTTCGGCGACGACGGGTAGCGACCACTCGTCGTGGTGCAGGCGCTCCTTGCGCACGTACCACTCGATCACCGCGTCGCGCACCACCCCCACCGAGTGCGTATTCGTGATCGCCACCGGACCCCACAGGAACCCCGACTCCTCGATCCACGTCGTCCCAGTCATCTCCCCGTTGCCGTTCATCGTGAACCACGCGGCGAACACGGGCTCGGCCGATTCCCTGCCGCGGGGAAAGATCGCGGTGACGCCGGTGCGGATGGGCCCCTTCCCGACCACGAGCTTGCCGCTACCCGAGATCAGCGTGCGGTGCCCGACCTCGACGCCCGGGACGTCGGTGATGGCATCGAGCGACCCCGGCGTACCCTCGAGCGGGATGCCGAGGTCGCGGGCGCGCTCGCGACGCTGCCCCGGGGCGGTCGCCGCCGCAGCCACGACGAGCGCGAGAATGAGAAACGTGACCTTCATGAGGTGCGGTAGGATACGGGGCGGCGGGAGGGGTGGCAAGCACGCGAAACACGAGATCCTGAACCGTCGTCGTAGTGGTCGCGCGCCGAGCCCGGGCTCTCAGCCCGGGTCCCACTCGCGATAGATTCTTGGACCTTATGACCGCCGGCTTCTCGTCGTTCACTACTCCTAGCTCCTATTGGCAGGCGAGTCGCGCACCGCGTTACAGCCTGCTGTTCGCGCTGCCGCTGCTGCTGTTCTATCAGACCCTGGCGGTGCTGCTGTCGCACGGCGCGCGCTCGGTGCGGAACGGCGCGGACGTGATCCTGCAGAGCTTGTTCGTCGCGCTCGCGGGCAACTGGGGGCCGCCGCTCTTCATGCTGTGCCTGATCGGCGGTGGGCTGTGGCTCGTGGCGCGGGACATGCGCGCCCACGGCTCACGGCTCCGTGGCCGCGTGTTCGCCGCGATGCTGGGAGAGTCCGTACTGCTGGCGGCGCTGTTCGGGCTCGCGGTGGGGAGCGTCACGTCGGGCGTGCTGGGGCTGCTGCAAACGCTGGCGCTGCCGCCCGCGCGGGGCGGCGATCTCGACTGGTGGACGCGGCTCATGGTGTCGCTGGGCGCGGGGATCTACGAGGAGCTGCTGTTCCGGGTGGTCCTGGTCGGCGCGCTCGCGACCGTGTGCCGCGCCCTGTTCGGGTGGCGCCCCGTCACGGCCGGCGTGGCCGCCACGCTCGCCGGCGCCGCGATCTTCTCCGCCTTCCATTATATCGGCCCGTTCGGCGACCGCCTGCAGCTCTATTCGTTCCTGTTCCGGATGATCGCGGGCGTGTTCTTCTCGGCGCTCTACCTGGCGCGCGGATTCGGGATCACGGCGTGGACGCATGCACTATACGACGTGTCACTACTGCTGCTTCAGTAGACTGTTGGCTAGTTCCCGCAACCTGAACCGTTGGATCTTGCCCGTGGCCGTCTTCGGCAGCTCGGGGACGAACACGATCCAGCGCGGGTACTTGAACGGCGCGAGGCGCTCCTTCACGAACGCCTTCAGCTCATCCTCGAGCGCCGGGCTCGGCGCGCGATCGCGCGCCAGCACGACGAACGCGAGCGGTTTCACGAGCTCATCCTGGTCGGCCGCGCCCACGACGCCCGCCTCCACCACCGCCGGGTGCTCGGCGAGCGCGCCCTCCACCTCCGCCGGCGACACCCACATGCCGCCCGCTTTGATCATGTCGTCCGCCCGGCCGGCGTACCAGAAGTAGCCGTCCGCGTCGCGGCGATACTTGTCGCCCGTCCGCACCCACTCGCCTTGAAACGTCCGGGTGGAGCGCTCGTGCTGGTTCCAGTAGCAGGCGCATGCGCTGTCGCCCTTCACCAGCAGATTGCCAACTTCGCCCGGCGCCGCCTCGCGGCCCTCGTCGTCCACCACCCGCGCGTCGTACCCCGGCACGAGCGTCCCGCTCGACCCGGGCCGCACCCGGCCACGCCGGTTCGCGATGAACGTGTGGCACATCTCAGTCGACCCGATGCCGTCCAGGATCTCGAGCCCGAACCGCTCGCCCCAGCGCTCGTACAGCGCCTTGGGGAGCGGCTCGCCCGCTGAGAGGCAGAGCCGCACTGAGCTGAGGTCGTACGTGCGCTCGGCACCCGCGACCTGGAGCAGCGCCGCGAACGCCGTCGGCACCGCGAAGAACAACGTGGGCCGCTCACGCGTGATGATCTCGAACACCCGCACGGGCTCGGGGCGCCCCGGGAACAGCACCGTCGCGGCACCGACGTGGAACGGGAAGTAGAGCGCGTTGCCGAGGCCGTAAGCGAAGAACAGCTTCGCCACCGAGAAGGTCCGGTCGTCCGGCGTGATCTCGAGCACCTGGCGGCCGAAGCCTTCACAGCACACCGCCATGTCGTGGTGCAGATGGACCGCCGCCTTGGGCGTCCCCGTCGTGCCCGACGTGTAGAGCCAGAAGGCGACATCGTCCTGCGTCGTGGCGGCGGGCGCGAGCTCGTCGGGCTCGTCGGCCACCAGCTCCTCGAGCGCCAGCTGGCCCGCGCCCGCCCGCCCCGCCACCACGAGGCGCTCGAGGAACGGCAACTGCCCCCGCACCCGTTCGATCGCCGGCGCCAGGTCCTCGCCGACGATCGCGACCGCGGCGCGACTGTCGTTCAGCATGTACGCGTAGTCGCGCGGCTTGAGCAGCGTGTTGGTGGGAATGGCGACGGCCCCGATCTTGAGCGTGCCCCAGAACGCGTAGACGAACTCGGGGCAGTCGGGGAGCAACAGCAGCACGCGCTGCTCCATCCGCACGCCGAGCCGCTTGAGCGCATTCCCGACGCGGTTCGTGCCGGCGGCGACGTCGCCGTAGGTGAGGCGCCGACCGTCGTGCAGCACGGCGAGCCGGCCTTCCCGACCCTCCCGCACGTGCCGGTCCACGAACCACCCGGCGGCGTTGAAGTCGCGGGGGATGTCCATCGCCGCCGATGTTACCCGCGGTCCCCGCGCCGTCAAGCTCGCGCCTCCGCCCCGTCGGCCGTATGTTGGCGCAGAGGGCCCGATGACCTCGCTCCGCTCGGTGCTCATCCTGTTACACGTCGCGTGGTCCCAGCAGCCCGACTCGCTCACCACACTGCGGGCCGCGCGCCGCGCCCAGGCCACCTTCGAGTCGATCCGGCAGCAGCATCTGCCGTACGGATCGGGCCACCCGAGCGGGCCGTGCGACCTGCGTATCGGGCGCTTCTGCTACTGGTATGACGAGGGCGACCGGGAACACGCCGAGTCGGAACCGGGGTCGATCCGGGAGGCCCGGACGACGCTCCTGGGTGCGCTCGACGACGCCGGCGCGCACCTCCCGGGCGACGCTTGGATCGCGGGCCAGCGCATCCGCTACCTGGTAGAGGCCGGCCGCGTTCGGGCCGCCGTCGCGGCGGCCCGCGAGTGCCGCACCGAGGGGTGGTGGTGCGCGGCACTGCTGGGCCTCGCGCTCCACGCGGCCGCGGACTTCGCCGGCGCCGACTCGGCGTTCGCCGCGGCGTTGCGAGACATGCCGCAGCCCGAGCGGTGCCGCTGGTACGATCTCTCGCCGCTGCTCCCGAGCGAGCTGCGGCATCGCTACGAACGGCTCAGCTGCGATGACCGTGCGGCCTTCGAGTCACGCTGGTGGTGGCTCGCCACTCCCCTGCTCTCGCGACCAGGAAACGACCGCCGCACCGAGCACTTCGCGCGACTCACGCTGGCGCGCATCGGGCAGACGTCCCGCACGGCGTACGGTCTCAGCTGGGGCGACGACCTGCGCGAGCTGCTGTTGCGCTTTGGGTGGCCCACGTACTGGACGCGTGAGCCGTCTCCGTCCGTCACGGCGCCCGCGCCCGTGATCGTGGGACACGATCCGACGCCGGCGTTTCATTTCTTCCCCAGCGCGCGCGCCTTCGACGACCCGGCGGGTGCGGGGGTCGACGATTGGGCACTCGCGACCTCGCACGCGCCGGAGCGCTACGCCCCGATCTACGCGGACACGTTTCAGACGCTCGAGGACCAAGCAGCCGTGTTTCGGCGTGGCGACTCTTGCGTGGTGGTCGCCGCGTACGACCTCTCCGACGACGTGGTGCTCGCATACCAGAGCGCGCAAGCGGCCCTCGTCGTCGCACGAGACGAGCATTCCCGTGTGGTCACCCAGCAGCCCGCTCGATCCGACGGCGCCGACGTGCTCAGGCTCTCGACCCCCTGCGAGCCTCAGCTGCTGAGCCTCGAGATCGTCGCCGACCGGGGGCGACGCGTGGCTCGCGTGCGGCACGGCATTCGGCCGCGCGGCCCGTCCGGCGGGGGCCTCGCGGTGTCGGACGTGCTGTTGTTCGACCCTCTGCCGTCCCTCTCCCCATCCGATTCCCTGCCGGGCGATCTGAGCGCGGTCCTGCCGCATGCGCTCGGCACGACACGGGTCCGCGCGGACCGGAAGCTGGGCCTGTTCTGGGAGCTGTACGGCCTGACCTCGCCGGCGGCGCGTGTGAGTGCGTCGCTCGCCCTTACGCCGCACGGCGCCGGGTGGCTGCGCCGGACCGCCCAGTCGCTCGGCCTCGCCTCCCGCACCGCGACTGTCAGCCTGCACTGGGAGGAGCTGCCGGCGGCGCGCGCGGCCGACGTCACGGTCACCAGCCGTGCGCTGGCCGTGGACTTGTCCGCCCTCTCGCCCGGCCGGTACCGCATCGAGCTGACCGTGAAGGCGCCAGGTGAGGAGCCTGCCACGGCCGGTCGTGAAATCGAGCTGGTGCGACCCTAGCGAGCCTCGCGAGCCAGCCCCGCGTAGACCGCGCGGGCGTCCGCAAGCTGCTTGAGCACGGCATCCCGTTCCTGGGGGCTGTTCCAGCCGGTGTGCGCTCCGGCCGCGGCCGCGAGGCGGTCGATCCAGCGCTGGAAGAACTCCGCGTCCTCGCGCGACCGCACCGGCTCGCCGCCCACGGTGACGTAGATCGGGCTCGTCGAGGCGAACGGATAGACGTCGAGCACCGGGAGCCGGGCGCGATCGCCGTACGCCCGGAGCACGTACCACCCGCTGTGCGCGACAGGAATCGAAACCGTATCGCGTGCGCCAGTGCGATCTCCCGGCAGCGGGATCGTGGCCACCACCCGGCCGTCGCCGATGATCTCGAGGTGATCGACCGGCACGCTCGATCGCAGCGTCACGCGGGCCGAGAGCCGGCCGCCCGGCGCGGGCAGCCGGATCTCCTCGCCGATCTCGCGGCCGGCGAGGGTGAACTCGAGCAGCGGCGCGTTGGTCACGAACGTCCGGCCTCTCTTGATGGCGGCCAGCCAGCCGCGGTGCTCGAGCGACGCGCCGCTCTTCACGTAGACGCGCACCAGCCCCGGCGGCCCGCGCAGCGACGCGAAGTTCGGGAATGCGTCGGTCCCCGCGCCCGCGGGGAGCCGGAAGCCGCAGTTCAGCAGCCGGTACCACACCTGCGACGTCACGAGATGGTCCGAGTATCCCATCACCTCGATGTAGTCCACCTTGCCGAGCGCCACGTCGGCCGGGAGCTCGTGCGTAAGCGGCTCAGTGGTGTCCGCGGGGTCGGGCGCCGTTTCGAACGGGTGCACGTAGCCGACCACCGCACGCTGGGCGTGCGCCAGATCGGCGACGTCGGCGTTGGTGGGAGCGAGACTCGCGGCCGCCGTGTTGGGATACCCGGCGTACTCCGGGAGGATGTAGTGGTCCATGAGGCCGAGAAACGCGATGTGTCCCCAGTAGCTCGTGTGGTACTCCTGGCCGTACATCAACAGGAAGCCGCCGGTCGAGACGGGATCCGGGTCGGTGCGGAAGTAGGCGATGTCGGGGATGCGTTGCTCCTTGTTCACGACCAGTGCCTCCACGACGTGCAGATCCTCGGCGCGCGCCTGCAACGCAAGGTGCGCCGGCGTGTTGCGGTAGGCGCCGCCGTAATTCATGTGCACGTGCAGGTCGCCGCTCCACCAGCCGTGGGCTGGGAGGTCGGCGAGCCGCTCGAGCACGAGCCGGGCGACAGTCGTGCCGCCGGGGCGCACCGTGACGTCCGCCCGGGCCGGGCGGTATTCCGGCCCGTGCCACGCGGACACGCTCACCTTCCCCACCGGCACGGTGACCTCGGCCGACCCCGCCAGATGGAAGTATCCGTACTCGAATGCCTGCGCGGTGCGGTCAAGCGCCTCGTCGGCGTGGCGCCAGGCGTGATCCGGCGCCCAGCTGCGGCCGTCGGGCGTGGTGACCGAGACGCGCGCCGGCTCGGGTCGTCCCGAGCGGCCCACCGTGACGATCCGCAGCCTCCCCATCGGCTCGCGATAGCGCCGCCCGGTGGCGACGACTCGCTGCTTCCGCGCCCCCGGCAGGTCCATGATCCAGAGCGACGTGTTCCCGCCCTCGTTCGAGACGTAGGCGATATGACGGCCATCGCGCGACCAGCGAGGCGCCGTGGCGTCGAACTCGCCATAGGTGAGCGGGAACACGTCGCCGCCGTCGGCGGTCATGAGCCACAGTTGATTCCACTGGCGGCCGAGGTAGGAGCTGTACACAACGCTGGTGCCGTCGGGCGACCAGTCAGGCCGCGCCTTCCACGTGGTCTCCTCGTAGCGGATCTCGCGCAGCGGCGCGCCGGGAGTGGCGTCCATGCGCCAGAACCCACCCGTCCCGTGGATATGTCCGCGGTTCGACACGACCAACAGCTCGCGGCCGTCAGGGGACCACGCGGGCGAGAGGAAGTGGTCCCAGCGGGAGTAGTAGTAGCGCGGCAGGTTGGAGTCGTTGTCGTCCGTGAGTCGGGTGACTGCGCCGCTGGCCGGCGTGAGCGTGAAGATGTGCCACCGCCGGTTGAAGAGCGACGACACGAACGCGATGCGTGACCCGTCGGGGGACCAGCGTGGCTCGACGTTCACGGCCCCATTCGCCGTGAGCGGCCGCACCGCCCCCGAGGGCAGATCGAGCAGCTCCAGCTCGATGGCATCGCTCGCGTAGCGCGCGAACGAAACAAAGCGACCATCGGGAGACCAGTCCGGCTGGTAGTCATAGCCCGGCCCGCTCGTGAGCTGCCGGGCGACCATGGAGCCGATCTTCTGGCGCCACAGCGAGCCCTGCATCGAATAGATCAATTCGGTCCCGTCCGGCGACCACGTCACGGCGCTCGGGCCGCTCGTCACCTGGGGGACGTACATCTCGCGCCAGTAATAGGCGTGCGGCAGGCCGACCTGCTGCAGCACCGGGGCGCGCTGGGCCAGCGCGGGCACGACGGTGCTGCAGGAGAGCGCGACCGCGACGGCGCACCTCATCCTTTCAGATACAGCTTCCCGGGGTCGAGCACCTCTCGCAGCAGCCGCAGCTCGGTCTCGGTCGGCGGCGCGAGGTCGCGCAGCCGGGCGCGCCGGGCGAGCGGCCATCCCACGCCCGCCTGCACGTCCCCCGGCTCGACGCCGGGATAGAGCGCCGCCAGCGTCATCTCGCCGCTCTCCTCGTCCGCCTCGAGAATCGCCTTGTCCGTGATCACTTTCACCGGCCCGGCCCCCGGCATGCCCAGGTCGCGCCGGCGCCGGCCGTTGGGGCGCTGTCCCGGGCTCGTGATGAAGTCCACCCGCTCGGGGAACGCCCGCGGATTGAGCTTCGAGACGATCAGAGTGCGTTGCGCGTGGATCGCGATCTCGGCGGCGCCGCCCGACCCGGGCAGCCGCACCGCCGGCCGGTCGTACGACCCGATCACCGTCGTGTTGATGTTGCCGTACCGGTCCACCTGCGCCCCGCCCAGGAAGCCGACCTCGATGCGCCCGTTCTGGAGCATCAGCTGGAATACCGCCGCCATGCCGCACACCATGAGCGAGCCGGTGACAAGCGCCGGGTCGCCGATCGAGACAGGTAGCCGCTCCGGCACCGCGCCCACGGCACCCGATTCGTAGATCAGCACGAGGCGGGGGGCGTGCGTGCGGCGCGCCAGATTGCACGCCAGGTTGGGGAGGCCGATGCCGACGAACACGACCTCGCCGTCGGCGAGCTCTCGGGCGGCGACGGCGGCCATCATCTCGCTGGGCGTGTACGCCGGCTCAGAAACCGTAGTTCACTCCGCCCGAGTAGCGCGCTTGCGCCTTGAGCCGTGTGGCCAACCCCGGCTGTTTGGTCATGTACGCCGCGCGGTCGGGGAGGCCGCGGATGTATTCCTCCAGGTAGCGCTCGAGCCGCCGGGCATCGCGCGAGATCCCCTCCCACGCCACGTAGAAGTCGTTGTCGCGATCGTAATAACCCTGCGCGTACGACGGGTGCGCGCCCCAAGGCTCCACCACCACCGCGTCCACGATCATCCCGGGAATGAGCGTCCGGTTCGGATCGGACCGGATCACCGTTTCATCCACGAGCTCCTCGACGACCACGATCACATGTGCCGAGGCGAAGGCCGCCTCCTGCTGCACGCCCACGAGGCCCCAGATCTGCGTATTGCCCTCGGCGTCGGCGCGCTGCGCGTGCACGATCGTCACGTCGGGGTTGAGCGCCGGCACCGTCGCGAGCCGCTCGCCGGTGTAGGGGCACGCGACGCTGCGGATGCGCTCGTTCGCCGCCGGCAGGTCCGTCCCCATGTAGTCCTTGAGCGGCCAGAACGGCAGCCTCGCCGCGCCCGCCGAGAAGCGCGCCACCATGCCGAAGTGGGAGTATTCCTCTATCTCCAGGGGCGGGGCGGCCTGTCCCTCCACGGCGCGCCGGAAGGCGTGCAGCGACCCTACGCCGGGGTTTCCCGCCCACGAAAACACCAGCTTGCGGGCGCAGCCCGCGGCGATCATCTGATCGTAGATCAGGTCCGGTGTGAGACGGGCGAGCGTGAGATCGCGCCGCCCCTGGCGGATGATCTCGTGGCCCGCGGCAAAGCAGATGAGATGCGTGAACCCCTCGATGACGACCGTGTCGCCATCGCGCACGAAGCGGGAGATCGCCTCGCGCATCGGCATCACCTTGGAGTGCGTTAGTCCGTCATCTCCCGCAGGCACGCGTCGATGATCCCGAGCGCCGTGTCCACGTCGTGCTCGTCGATCACGAGCGGCGGGGCGAGGCGGAGCGAGCTCTTGCCAGCGCCCAGCAGCAGCAGCCCCTGCCGGAACGCCCGCTCTACGAGCTGGTGGGGGATGTCCGGCGCCGGTTCCCGCGTCTTGCGATCCTTCACGAACTCGACCCCGATCATCAGGCCGCGGCCCCGTACATCGCCGATCGCAGGATACTTCTGCTGCAGGCGTTGCGCGCCCAGGAGCAACCGCTCACCCAACGGGACCACCTTGGGGAGGAGCTCGCGCTCCACGATGTCCAGCGTGGCGAGCGCCGCCGCGCAGCATACGGGGTTGCCACCGAAGGTGCTGCCGTGCGCGCCCGACTGCCACTTCATGATGGACTCCTTCGCGATGATGGCGCCGATCGGCATCCCACTGCCCAGCCCCTTCGCCGCGAGCAGGATGTCGGGCTCGATGTCCTCGTACTCGCAGGCGAACATCCGCCCCGTCCGCCCGATGCCGCTCTGCACCTCGTCGCACACCAGCAGGATGCCATGGCGGTCGCACAGCTCGCGCAGCGCCTTGAGATAGCCGGGCGGCGGCACCACGTAGCCGCCCTCCCCTTGGATCGGCTCGACGAAGACGGCCGCCACGCTCGTGGGATCGAGCCGTTTGGCGAACAGATCGTCCTCGATGGACGAGACGCAACGCATGGTGCAGGCGGGCTCACCCCGACAGAAGTCACAGCGATAGCGATAGCCGTAGGGAACGTGGTACACCTCGGGGAGGAACGGCGCGAACCCGGCGCGCTGCACCGCCTTCGAGGCGGTCAGGCTCACACCGCCCATGGTGCGGCCGTGGAACGCACCGCTGAACGCGACCAGCGCCGGCCGTCCGGTCGAGTGGCGCGCCAGCTTGATCGCCCCCTCCACCGCCTCGGTGCCCGAGTTGGTGAGAAACACGCGTTTCTTGCTCGAGCCCGGCGCCAGGCCCGCGAGCCGCTCGCACAGCGCCGCGAAGCTTTCGTAGTAGAAGTCGCTGCCGCAGATGTGGAGGAACTTGCCCGCCGCTTCCTGGACGGCTTTCACCACCTGCGGGTGCCCGTAGCCGGTCGAGGCGACGGCGATCCCCGCCATGAAGTCGAGATAGCGGTTCCCGTCCACGTCCTCGACCACGGCGCCCTCCCCCCGGGCGATGACGAGCGGGTACTCCTTCGGGTACGAGGTCGAGGCCCAACGGTTCTGGCGCGCCACGATCGCTTGCGCCTTCGGGCCCGGCGGCGGCACGACGATCCGCGGATAGTCCCGCTTCATCGCGACTCCTCGATGACGGTCCGGCTCTGCTCCCGCATGAACTCCGCGACGTAATACGGTCCGCACCCGCCCTTGCCGCTCGACCCTGATCCCTTCCATCCCGTGAACGGCTGCGCACCCGGCCAGGCACCCGTGGTGGCGCCCGTGCGCTTGTTCGCGTAGCACACGCCGGCCTCGATCGCGTCGAAGAAACGCTCGACCTCTTCGGGCTGGGCCGAGAAGATCCCCGCGGTGAGCCCGTACTCCGCCTTATTCGTCTCGGCGATGGCCTGGTCGAGCCCCGACACCTCGCCGATCGCGAGCAACGGCACGAACAGCTCTTCCAAGAACAGCGACGACGTGAGCGGCAGCTCCACGATCGTGGGCGCCACATAGTGGCCGCGGTCGAACACCCCGCCCGTCAACCGGGCGCCGCCCAGCAGGATCCGGCCCTCCCGTCCGGCCTGCGCCGCGGCGCGCTCGAAGCGCGCCACCGCGTCCCGGCTGATCACCGGTCCGAACGAGACGTCGCGCTCGGTCGGATCGCCGAGCGTGAGGGCTTTGGTCTTCGCGAGCAGCTGCTCGAGGAACGGCGCCTTGACCCGGCGGTGCACGTAGACGCGCGAGGTGGCGCTGCACTTCTGATTCTGCAGCCCGAAGGCGGAGCGCATCACCCCTTCCGCCGCGGCGTCGAGGTCGGCGCTCTCCATCACCACGGCCGCGTTCTTCCCCCCCATCTCGAGCAGGCACGGCTTGATCCACTGCTGCGACAGACCCTGGAAGATGCGCATCCCGATCGCCTTCGATCCCGTGAACACCACGCCGTCCACGCCGGGGTGGCGCCACAGGGCCTCGCCCGCCTCCTCGCCCGTGCCCGAGAGATAGTTGAAGGCGCCGACCGGCACCCCCGCGTCGCGATACACCTCGTACAGCTTGACGCCGGTCCAGGGCGTCTCTTCCGCCGGCTTGTACACCACCGTGTTGCCGGCGACCAGCGCCGCCGCGGACATCCCCGTGGAGAGCGCGAGCGGAAAGTTGAACGGCGCGATGCAGGCGAACACGCCGTAGGGGCGCAGCGCGTCGGTGTTCCGCTCCACGGGCGTCACCCGCGCCATGGAGCGAACGAAGCCGCTCGCCTCTTCCATCTGCTGACAGTAATAGTCGATGAGATCGGCCGACTCCTCGGCGTCGCCCATCGACTCGAGCCGGCTCTTCCCGACCTCGAGGCTCATGATCGCCGCGAGCTCGAACTTGCGCTCGCGGATGAGCCCCGCCGCCTTGCGGAGCGTCGCCACGCGGTCGCGCCAGCCGTGGAGCGGCCCCCCCCAGGCCCGCTGCGCCGTGCGCGCGGCTGCCACGGCCCGGTCCACCTGCGGCGCGCTCGCCGCGGCGAACCGGCCCAGCACCACGCTGGTGTCGATCGGCGACGTGTCCACGAGGGCCGAGCTGCTTCCCGCGACCGCGTCACCGGCGATGTACAGGGGATAGTCCCGGCCCAGCTGCGCGCGGACCCGCGCCAGCGCGTCGTCGAACTGGCGGTGAAACAGCTCCCAGTCGACGTTCGCGGAGGTGTATGTGACCTTGGACTGTGCCGCTGCCGTGGCGGTCACGGGCGCTCCATGTGATGACTGACGACTTTTCTCACCGTCGCCTCGTACGCGCTTGTCAAGCGTTGCACCATCTCCTCGATCTCCTGCTCCGTGACGATGAACGGCGGTGCCACCATCACGAGATCCCCGTTCACGCCGTCCGCGTGACCGATATTCGGCCACACGACGAGCCCCGCGTCCTGCGCGGCCTCGGTGAACGCCTCGACGAACTTCGCGGCACGGGGGAAGGGAGCCCGGGTGGGTTTGTCCTCGACGAACTCGACCCCAGCCAGCAGCCCGCGCCCGCGCACGTCGCCGACGTGCGGCAGGTGCTTGAGGGCGGCGAGTCTCCGCTGCAGCACCACGCCCAGCTTGGCGCACCGCTCGACCAGTTTGTGCTGCTTGATCAGCCGCACCGCGGCGAGCCCCGCGGCGCAGCCGACCGGATGGAACGAGAACGTCTGCGCGTGCAGGAAGCTCCCGGAGCCGCGGGCGATGGCGTCCACGATGCGCTCGGACGTGGCCACCGCCGACAGCGCGGCGTAGCCCCCCGAGATGCCCTTCCCCAGCGTCATGATGTCGGGTGCGACGCCGTACGGCTCGATCGCCCACCACGTGCCGGTCCGGCCCGCGCCGCACAGGATCTCGTCCGCGACGAACAGCACCTCGGCGCGGTCGCAGATCTCGCGGATGCGCTTGAAGTAGTCGGGGCGCGGCGTCGAGGCGCCCGTGGACGAGCCGCCCACCGGCTCGGCGATGAACGCCGCCACCGTGTCGGCACCGAGCCGCCGGATCGCGGCTTCGAGCGCGCTGCCGCTGCACGTCGGGCACGCGGCGTCCTCACCTCGGCAGACGCAGCGGTACGGATATGGGGCTGGGATGCGTGCCACCTCCACGAGCCACTCGCGGAACGGCACCTTGTACTGCTCGCGCGCCGACGCGGACAGGGCGAGCAGCGTGTTACCGTGGTACGACGGAGCGAGGGCGATGATTTGGTGCTTCTGCGGCTTTCCCGCCTCGATCCAGTACTGGCGGGCGAGCTTCAGTGCGGCCTCGACCGCCTCCGACCCGCTCGAGAGGAAATACAGCTTATCGAGATCGCCGGGCAGGGTGGCGGCGAGCTCGCGCGCGAGCTCTTCCACCGCGCCGTGGGTAAACGCCGTCGCCGAGAGGTACCCGAACTCGCGCGCCTGGCGCGCGACGGCGTCGGCGACCTCGGGGTTCGAGTGGCCCAGGTTGGCGACGTACGCCCCTCCTACTGCGTCGAAGTAGCGCTTGCCCCGCTCGTCGACGAGCCAGCACCCTTCCCCGCGCACGATCCGCGGATAGGAGCGCCCCAGCTTGCGGTAGAAGACGTTACTGTCGGGATAGCGATACGGGCCGCTCATGGGCCTGAAAACTACACGTCCCGCCCGTCGACGCGCGACTCGGGCGTCACGCCCCCGCAGCGCAACCGTCGACAAGGCGCAGGGCCGCTAGTCTCGGTCCGGCACCAGCCGCCAGGTCACCGGCCCGCCGGCGGAGTCGAGCACGGCGACCGTGCGGGCCTGCCCCGCAATGACCGGGACTGGCCCGGCGACGAACACTGTGTCCGGCATCCCCATGTGGGACACGACGAGGGACCAGTCGCCCGGTGTCACGTCGTAGAAGTCCGACACCGCGCGGAAGGAGAACGGCGATACCGCCACCGTCCCGCCACCGCCCGACGGGGAGAAGTGTGCCGCCAGCCCCGCGACCTTCGAGAAATCCGCTACGCGGAGCGCCGCCTGGCCGGCGCCCGGCCCGCTGTCCGTCGCGACCTCGAGCTCGATGACCGCGCCGGACGGGCCCGTCGTGTCCGTCACGAAGACGATGTAGTTCACGCTGTCCGCGGCGACCAGTAGCCAGTCGAAGGACGAGGCGTCCGACAGGGATAGATTGTGCTCGCCCGGCAGCACGACCATCGCGGGCGTAAGCGTACCGAAGGTGAAGCTCCTCTTGACCACCCGGCCGTCCACGCTCAGCTGAAAGGCGGCGCCGGGGATCGTCTCCAGCAGCCGCAGCTTCGAGCCCACCGGTGGCGGGGGGCCGCTTCCGGTGTCGCACGCGGCGAGGGCGAGTAGCGCCGCGACGGCGGGACAGCGCATCACGACTCGCGGTCCACCACGTAGACGTTCCGTTGCGCGGTGGGCACGATGATCAGGTCGAGGATGTTCACGTGCTCCGGAAGGTTCACCACGTACGCGATCGCGTCGGCGACGTCGTCCGCGCTGAGCGGCCGGAACCCCCGATACACCGCCGCCGCGCGCTCCCGGTCGCCGTGGAAGCGCACGTCGGAGAACTCCGTCTCGACGAACCCCGGGTCCACGCTCGAGACCCGGATCGGCGTGCCGGCGACGTCGAGGTTCATGCCTTCGGTGAGCGCGCGCACTCCGAACTTGGTCGCGTTGTACACGTTCCCCATCGGGTAGGTCTGGTGCCCCGCCGTCGAGCCGATGTTCACCACGTGCCCGCGGCGCCGCGCGACCATGTGCGGCAGGATCGCGCGGGTCACGTGCAGCAGGCCTTTCACGTTCGTGTCGATCATGCGATCCCAGTCGTCGGGATCGCCCTCGTGGATCTTGGCGAGCCCGCTCGCGAGCCCGGCGTTGTTCAGCAACACGTCCGGTACCGGCCCGGCAGCGACCAGCTCGTCCGCCGCGTGGCTCACGGCGGCGCGGTCACGCACGTCCACTTGGGCGAGGCGGACCGTGCCGCGGTACCGATCCCGCAGCTCCGCGGCGAGCTGTTCGAGCCGGTCCAGCCGCCGCGCCCACAGGGCGAGGTGCGCGCCGTCGGCCGCGAACCGCCGGGCACAGGCTTCGCCGATCCCCGAGCTCGCGCCCGTGATGAGGATGAGTTTGCCTTTGATTCGGTTCAGCGGAGTCAGAATGTGAGTTTGCCGCGCTCGACTACGGTCTTGCCGTCAAGCGACACGGTTGCATCCTTGATCGGAAAGCCAAATCCGAAGTTGCCGGTCGTTTTGTTGTTCCCTCCGAAGAGTTGATTGTCGCCGATGGACAGGTACACGATGCCCGCGGCGCTTCCCCCGCCGTAGTAGGCGGCATTCCGCTCTTCGTGAATCTTCAGACCGGGATTGAGCCCGATGGAGAAGGCGCCGATCACGTCGGTCGGCCCACCCGAGTTCGCGATGAGCTCGGTTAGGCAGGGCAGGCCCTTCGTCGCCTTCAGGCCTTCCATCTTACCGTCCTTGAACTCAAAGCTGACGCCGGTCATGGTCAGGAATCGGCACTGTACCCGCGGCGCGACCACCCGGCCCGTGGCCGACGTCTCGAGCGGCGCGATCACCACCGTCCCCCCTGGCAGCGCGATGTCGCGAGCAACGAACTTCTTGCCCTTCGCCTTCTCCGCCGTCATGACGCCGTCGTCCACGAAGGCCTGTCGACCTTCCACCGCGAACGTCACGTCGGTGCCGCCCGGCGACGTTACGTGGACGCTCTTGGCCGCCTCCAACATGTCGCGGAGCGCCCTTCCCTTCTCGGCAATTCGCTGATAGTCCGCTCCGATCGCGTCCCACATCATGGCCACGTATGTGGCGCCCGCGATACCCCATGATGCGCCGCGCTCCGTCGTGGGATACGTGATGTCCAATTCCCTGAACCGCATGTCGTCGAGTAGCGGAGTCAAGTACTCCCCGGCGGCGTTCACCTTCGCCAACCGGGCGGCCGGAACGCCGGCGTCGAGCGCCTTGATGTCCGAGGTCGTCGGCAGCGTGATGAAGACGTCCACACGCTTCAGCCAGTCGCCGAAGTAGCGCGGCTCCTGCGTGAGAAACTGCTCCGGTACATCGACGTTGAGAGAGCGCGTGACCCTGTCGGAGGCGAGCAGGATCGATACCATCCCGCCCGCTTTCTGCGCTTCGATGGCAATCGCCTCCATGAGGGGAATGGTGTGCTTGCCGCCGGTGATCAAGACGACCTCACCGGGCTTGATCGCCAGCGACGTGGTGACGATGCGATGGGCGAGCTGGTCGTTATTCCGTTGCTGGCCGGCCGCCGCCGATAGTGGGATGACGAGGCACAGCGCGCCCGTTGCGAGCAGTGAACGTTTCATGGTCCCCTGCCTCTCTCGATCTCGCGGGTAGCTTATGCACCGGGCGCGAGCCCGTCAAATGAGGCCTGCCAGGCGTCCGTAGCTCATCGCATGTTGCCCGTGTGCCCGAGCGAGTAGCGCCCCGGCTGCGGCCAGACGCACAGCCCGTGCGGCTCGCGCCCCACCTTGATGCGGTGCGTGAGGCGCCCGGTCGCGGTGTCGAAAACATACACCTCGTCGTCGTAGCGGCCGGAGACCCACAGCTCCCGGCCGTCGGCGCTCACGTTCCCCATGTCGGGGCTGCCGCCGCCGGGCACGGGCCACGTCGCGACGATGCGCTCGGTCGCGGCGTCGAGCACCGTGATCGTGCCCGGCCCGTGCCGGCCGCCCGCGGTGGTGTTCCACCCGCGGTTCGTGACATACAACAGGCGCCCGTCGCGGCTCGGGTAGATCCCGTGGGTGCCCTTCCCCGTCGCGAGGAACCCGATGCGTCGAAACGCGTCCGGGTCCACGAGATACACGCCGTTCGCCTTCATGTCGGCGACGTAGAAGACGCGCCCGTCCGCTCGCGAGCGGATGTCCTGCGGCATCGCGGCGCTGTCCAATCCGCCCGGGTCGAGCGTCAAATAGCCCACCACCGTCCGCGTCGCCAGGTCCACCTTCACAAGCTGCCCCGAGAACTCGCAGGTGGCGACCGCCGCGCGCCCGTCCGCCGTGAACTCCATGTGGTCGACGCCCTTGCATGCGACGGGGAGCGACTGGACCAGCGCCATGGTGTGCGCGTCGCGGAAATCGAGCCGGCGCCGCCGCTCCGCGATCACGATCGCGTACCGCCCGTCCGGCGTGAAATAGAGATTGTAGGGATCGTCCACCGGCACGCTCGGCCCCTCGCGTCCGGTGCCGGGATCGATCGGCGTGAGACTGTTGCCGAGGTTGTTCGCCACCCACAGCGTCGTCAGATCGTAGGACGGCACGACATGTTGCGGCAGCGCGCCCGAGGGGAAGGTACGCACGGCCCGATAGGTCGTCGGATCGATAACCGTGACGGTCCCGTCATGCGAGTTCGGGACATAGACGAGCGGCAGGGCGCGCGCCGCAGCGGGAGCCAGGGCGTTCGGACCGGTGTGCGCGTAGATGTCCACCGTGTCGACGTGCCGCGCGGTGTCGGGCGGCGCCGCGTGCGCGGCGGCGGGCGGCCTCCGCTCGCCGCGACATCCCGCCGCCGCGAGCGCGATGCTGCCGAAGGCGAGCAGGCGCGAGCGCCTCATGCGCGCGAAAGATACACGGCGAGCCGTGCGTTCACTCGTGGTTCGGCGCCCACGCGATCACGATCTTGCCCACGTTGCGGTTCTGCCGCATCCGCTGGAACGCCTCCGCCGCCCGCGTCGGGGGGAACGCCGAGTCCAGCGTCACCCGGAGCCGTCCCGCCGCGAACCCGGACAGGATCTCGTCGCGGCACCGCGCCACGATCGCGGCTTTCTCGGCGCGGCTGCGGGATCGGAGCATCGAGCCGACGAGCCGGGCCCGTTTCCGCATCAAAAGGGCGAGGTCGGTCTCGACGACGGCGCCCCCCAGGGTGGCGATGCAGATGACCCGGCCCCCGGGGGCGAGGACCCGTAGATCGCCCGACAGGCTCGCCGCGCCGATCGGGTCGAGCACGATGTCCACCGCATCGCGACCCCAGCGCTGCTCGATCTCCGCCGCGAAGTCGACGCTCGCGCTGTCGATCGCCAGGTCCGCGCCGGCGGCCGCGAGCGCGCCGAGCTTCGTCGCCGTACGCGTGGTGGCGGCGACGCGCGCCCCGCGGAGCTTCGCGACCTGGATCGCGGCCAGTCCGACGCCCGACGCACCCGCATGCACCAGCACGCCCGCGCCGGACGCGACGCCCCCCTCGACGACGAGATTCACCAACGCCGTGAGGAACGCCTCCGGAATGCCCGCCGCCACCACGAGATCCAGCGGCGCGGGCGCCGGGAACACCTGCCCCGCTGGCGCCGCGACGTACTCGGCGTGGCCGCCGCCCGCGAGCAGCGCGCACACCCGCTCCCCGGTCTCGTCGAGGGTGCCCGACACCTCGAGGCCCAGGATCTCCGACTCCCCGGGAGGGGGAGGGTAGCGGCCGGCGATCTGGGACAGGTCGGCGCGGTTCACGCCCGACGCTGCCACCCGAATCAATACCTCACCCTCCTCGGGCACGGGCACGGCCGTTTCGCGGAGCGACGCGGCGTACCGGCCCTCCCCGCCCGGCTGCTCCGTGACGTGGAGAAACTTCATGGCGCGAATACTAGCCGGGCGGCGCGGACGGGTGCAAAATTCGCCGCCCATGCTCAAGCGCTGTTGGGTCGGCGGGGACGATCCCCTCATGCTCGCCTATCACGACGAGGAGTGGGGCGTGCCCGTCCACGACGACCGCGCCCTGTTCGGCAAGCTCGTGCTCGACGGCTTCCAGGCCGGGCTGTCGTGGCGCGTGATCCTGCACAAGCGGGCCCGCTTTCTCGAGGTGTTCGACGGCTTCGACCCCGAGCGCATGGCACGCTACGACCGCCGCAAGATCACGCAGCTGCTCCGGGATCCCGGTATCGTCCGCAACCGTCAGAAGGTGGCGGCGGCGGTGACGAACGCGCGCGCGTTCCTCGAGTTCCAGGCGCGCGAGGGCGCCTTCGCGCCCTTCCTCTGGCGCTTCGTGGGCGGGGCGACCAAGCAGAACCGCCGCCGCTCGCTGCGCGACCTTCCCTCGCGCACCCGCCAATCGGATGCCATGAGCGAGGCCCTCGGCGCGCGCGGGTTCCGCTTCACGGGTTCCACGATCTGCTACGCGTTCATGCAGGCCGTCGGGATGGTGAACGATCACCTCGTGACCTGCTTCCGACACGCGCAGCTCGGCGGGGGGGACCTAGCCGCGCGCCGCCGGTAGGTCGGCGGTTGCGCGGAAGCCTGGCGGCCGGCGCGTTTTCGTCGCCTGCTCAAACGCGTACGCGCACTTGATCAGCGTCCCCTCGCTCCACGGCCGTCCCACGAACGACAGTCCCACCGGCAGGCCCACCACGTAACCCAGCGGGACGGTCACGTGGGGATAGCCGGCCACGGCCGCGGGCGACGAGAAGCTGCCCCCGCCCCCGGGGTCGCCGTTCACGAGGTCGATGAGCGACGGCGGTCCGCCCGTGGGCGCGATGAGCGCGTCGAGCTGATGCTCGACCATCACCGCGTCGATTCCTTGCGTGCGCGACAGCAGATGATCCTTGTCGAGCGCGCGCAGGTAGTCCTGGTCGGTGAGCGCGCCCTTCGCCTGCGCCTGCACGAAGATCTCCTGCCCGAAGTAGGGCAGCTCCCGCTCCTTGTTCCGCTCGTTGAAGCCGATCAGGTCCTCCAGCGTCTTCGCCCCGGCCGCCCCAGCCGCCCCGCCCGCCCCGGCCGCCCAGTCGGCGAGATAGCGGTTCAGGTCTGCCTTGAATTCGTACAACAGCACGGTGAACTCGGCATCGTCGAACTGGCCCGCGGTCGCGATGTCGGCCGGGTCCACGATGACCGCGCCGAGCCGCTTGAGGGCGTCGATGGCGCCTTCCATCAGGGCGTCGGTCGCCGGGCTGTACCCCATGAAGTGCGACCGGCACACCCCGAGCCGGGCGCCCTTCAGCCCGTTCGGGTCGAGGAACGCGGTGTAATCGGGGCGCGATTGCCCGGCGCTCGCCGCGGTGGCGTCGTCGCGGGCATCGACGCCGGCGAGCACGCCCAGCAGCGTCGCCGCGTCCGCCACGGTGCGCGCCATCGGCCCGGCGGTGTCCTGGCTGTGCGCGATGGGGATGATCCCCGTCCGGCTTACGAGCCCGAGCGTGGGTTTGATGCCCACGATGGAGCAGCATGTGGCGGGCGACACGATCGAGCCGTCCGTCTCGGTCCCGATCGCCACGGCGCAGAGGTTGGCCGCGACCGCTACGCCCGAGCCCGAGCTCGAGCCCGACGGCGTGCGGTCGAGGGCATAGGGGTTCCGGCACTGCCCGCCCCGGGCGCTCCACCCGCTCGAGGAATGGGTCGACCGGAAGTTCGCCCACTCCGACAGGTTCGCTTTCCCGAGGATCACGGCCCCGCTCGCGCGCAAGCGCTCCACGATGAAGGCGTCCCGCGGGGGCGCAACGCCCACCAGCGCGAGGGAGCCCGCCGTGGACTGCATGCGGTCGCGCGTGGCGACGTTGTCCTTCACGAGCACGGGGATGCCGTGGAGCGGCCCGCGCGCGCCCTTCGCCTTGCGCTCGACGTCGAGCGCCTCGGCCTGAGCGAGCGCGTCGGGATTCGCCTCGAGCACCGCGTGCAGCAGCGGCCCCTTCCGGTCGAGGGCGTCGATCCGCTGCAGGTAGGACGTGGTCAACCCGCGGGCGGTGTACTTGCCAGATTTCATGCCCGCCTGCAGTTCGGCGATGGTGGCTTCCTCGAGCTCGGACGGCGCGACCGCGGGCCGACCGGCCCAGCGGGCGAGCGCCGGGATCGTGGGCTCCACCGCCACGGCCCCGCTCGCCGCGGCGCATCCGAGAAAGGTGCGACGGTCCATCGTCCGATCGCTCATGGCTCTCCTCCCGCGAGAATGACAGGCGTCACGGCCGGGGCTAAACTTGCCGCAGGAACGATGGAGCGGCCAGGATGGAGCGCGTGGTCGGAGGGCAAAACGAGGTAGGGCGGCTGCGGCGCGTGGCGGTGAAGCACGCGCGGGACGCATTCCGCAGCGACGCGAGGCTCGATCGCGAGTGGCGCGACCTGAACTACACGGCCCGCCCCGATCTCGCCCGGGCGACGTCCGAGTACGAGCGATTCCTCGAGGTGCTGCGCGGCGCCGGCGCCGAGCTGCACTGCCTGGCGCCGAGCGAGCACGTCGGGCTGGACTCGCTGTACGTGCGGGATGCCTCGGTCGTGTGCGACCGTGGGATCATTCTGTGCAACATGGGCAAGCCGCAGCGTGCGACCGAGCCCGCGGCACAGGAGGCGGCGTTCCGCGCGCTGGGCCTCCCGATCGTCGGCGCAATCACGGGCGACGGCCGGCTGGAGGGAGGCGACGTCTTGTGGATCGACGGGCGCACGGTCGCCGTCGGCCGGGGCTATCGCACCAATGACGAGGGCGTCCGCCAGCTCCGCACGCTGCTCGCCGGCGCGATCGACGAGCTCATCGTGGTCCCCCTGCCCCACTGGCGCGGCCCCGCCGACGTGTTCCACCTCATGTCCATCGCGAGCCCGGTCGACCGTGATCTGTTCGTGGTGTACTCCGCGCTCCTGCCGCTGCCGTTCCGTGAGGCGCTCCTGGCGCGCGGCATCGCCCTGGTAGAAGTGCCCGAGCCCGAGTTCCCAACACTCGGTTGCAACGTTCTCGCCGTCGCGCCCCGCACCGCCGTCCTGGTGGCCGGCAATCCGGAGACGCGGGCGCGGTTGCAGCGCGCGGGCGTCCACGTGCACGAGGTCAACGGGCGGGAGATCTGCCTCAAGGGGGGTGGCGGCCCTACCTGTCTCACGCGGCCGCTGGTGCGGGAATAGGGGCGCCGGCCGGCGCGATTTCCTATATTGGAAGGACCCCGGCCGTCGGAGGACCTATGCCGAGGACATTCTGTGCACTGCTAGCCGTGTTCGCCCTCGCGGCGTGCGGCGGCGGCACCAAGCACCCCACCCGGGCGCCCCACAAGACCGCGGCTCCGGCCGCGACCCGGACCGCCACCAGGGGGAAGACCCAGCGGAAGCCTGCCGCGCGACCGGATTCTGCCCAGCGCAACCCCCTGATGAACCGCTAAGCCGACAGCTTCCGCAGCTCGGCGTCGACGCGGTCGCGTTCCAGGGCTTCGCCGACCGAATCGAAGATCTCGCGCGCGCGCTCGAGATAGGCGCGCGCCTCGTCCCGCTGCCCCAGCCGGTCGCGGAACAGCCCGTATTCCAGGTACACCAGGCCCTCGGTGGCTGCCGCGCGCTCCACGGTCTTGCACAGCTCGATCGCCTGCTCGAAGAACACGAAGCCCGTCTCGTCTTCCTGCTGCCCGCGCAGCCGGCCCATCAAGGTGTAGACCTGCACCAACGGGCGGGTCAGGTTGCCGGCGATCGCGACCTGCTCGGCCCGCCGGAGCTCTTCGTCGACCTCGAGGAAACGCCCCGTCTCGAGCTGCAGCTCAGCGAGGTTTAGGCGAATCACGAGCTCGAGCGCCGGATCGCGCGGCGGCCGCTGCGCCCACGCCAGGGCCTCCCGATAGGCCGTCGCCGCCGCCCCGTGCCGCCCCTGCTGGGCCTCGAGCTGTCCTTGCGTGTCCAGCACGCGGGCCATCTCGTCCGCCGCTCCGACCGCCTCAGCGGACTCGCGGGCGCGGCGCAGGTGGTCGCCGGCCGCGGCCAGATCGCCCTGGCGGCGGGCCAGCACCCCGAGGTGCCGCTCCAGCCGGCCCACCGCGCGGCGGTCCTGCGAGGCTTGCGCGAGCCGCAGCCCGCGGGAGTACCAAGCCAGAGCCCCCGACCATTGCCCCTGCCCCAGCGCCGCGTCCCCGAGGCCCTGGCACGCCGCGATCGCTCCGGCCTGGTCGAACTCTGCTTCGGCGAGCGCCAGCGCCCGCTGGAAGTGACGGGCCCCCTCGGCGTGCCCGCCGAGCGCCAGCGCCAGCCGGCCCAGCGCGTCGAGCGACTGCACCTCCGGCCGCCGATCCGGCAGCCCCTCGGCTACTCGCAGCGCCACCTGGTACCACGCCTGCGCCTGCGTCAACCGGCCCACGCCTTCCTCGAGCGTTCCGGCGAGGAGCAGCGCCGTGACCACCCCGTTCGCGTCGCTGCGCTGCTGCGCGTCGAGGGCCTCCACGTAGGCCGTGTACAGCGCCTGCAGATGACCGGTGACCTGGTGGAACGCGTGCGGCATGCGGCGCCGCAGCTCGTCGGGTTGAATGCCCCGTTTTCCCAGCGTCAGGTACGGGCCGGAGCTCGACCACAATGACCGTTCGTCGGGGCGGGAGATCGACACGAGCAGGGCCCGCAGCGGCGCGACCGCCTCGAGCTCGGGGAGCAGCCCGAGCGCCCGCTGCACGCGTACCGGCGGCAGCGGCGCGCTCACAGGCCGTATTCCTTCATCTTGCGGGTGAGCGTGTTGCGGTGGATCCCGAGGACCTCGGCGGCGGCTCCGATCTGTCCGTTGGTATGGGCCAGCACGCGCGCGATGTGACGCGCCTCGAGTTCGGCCAGCGTGAGCAGCGCGCCCTGAGGACGGTCGGGGAGCGACGCCTCCTCGCCCCGGAGCTCGTCCGGCAGGTGCTCCGCTCGCAGCGTGTCGCCGGCGGCGACGATGACGGCACGCTCGATCACGTTGCGCAGCTCCCGCACGTTCCCCACCCATGCGTGGTTGCGCAGCAGGTCCAGCGCCCGATCGGAGATCGCGCGGACCTGCTTGCCGTAGCGCTCGGCGAACTGGCGCACGAAATAGGCGGTGAGTAAGACGAGATCGTCCCCGCGGTCCGCCAGCTTCGGCAGCTGGATCGTCACGACCGCGAGTCGGTAGTACAGATCCTCGCGGAACCGGCCTTGCGCGATCGCCGCGCGGAGGTCGCGATTGGTCGCGGCGATCAGTCGCACGGCCACGGGGATCGGCTCCGCGCCGCCGACCCGTTCGATCTCGCGCTCCTGCACCGCTCGCAAGATCTTCGCCTGCAGCGCGAGGCTCATGTCCGCTACTTCGTCGAGGAACAGGGTGCCGCTCCCGGCCTGCTCGAACCGACCGATCTTCCGCGTGATGGCCCCCGTGAACGCGCCCTTCTCGTGTCCGAACAGCTCGCTCTCCAGCAGGTTCTCCGGAATGGCGGCGCAGTTGACCGCGACGAACGGCCCCGCGGCCTCCGTGCCGTTCTGATGGATGGTGCGGGCCACGACCTCCTTGCCCGTCCCCGACTCGCCCTGGATGAGCACCGTCGCCTCGCTCGCCGCGACGCGCGCCATGAGCTTGTAAACCTCGAGCATCGCCGGGCTCTGGCCGACCAAGGCGTAGGGCCCGACGGAATGATGCTCCGCCGCGGGCAGGGCGACCGGCACCTCGGTCGCGGCGGCGCGCACGCGCCGCAGCGCCTGCAGCAGATCGTCACGCCGCAGCGGCAGGGAGAGGAGGTCGAGCACGCCGAGCTTTTCGGCGCGCAGCACGAGGCCCATCGAGGGCGCCTGGGCGACCGCGACGAGACGGGGGCTGCCGGTCGCGCCGCGCAGCGCCTCCACCCACCAGGCCAGGTCTTCGTCGCCGTGGTCGCCCAGCACCGCGAGCACCACGTCCCAGCGTTTCGCCGCAAGCTGGCGCACCGCGCGGGGCAGATCCGGGGCCGTCTCCAGCTCGAGCGGTGTGTCCCCGGCCCACTGGCGCACGCTCTGCGCGACGCCGCCGCCTTCGGCGGCGACCACGAGAATCCGCAACAGCGTCGCGTTCTCCTTGCGAGGCGCGGCGGGGGACGGCGAGGCATGCGTTGACACGTGGGCCATCAGCCGCCTGCCCCGACGCCCGTGTAGCGCGCGACCAGCACGAGGGCATCATCCGTACCCTTGCCGTGGCGCGACAGGATGTGATCCGCGAGCTGCTGCGGCCTCGCGTCGGCCGGCAGGCCGTCGCTGAAGCCCTCCTTGATTCCGTCCGTGGCGAAGATGAGTGTGTCCCCCGGGGTGAGCGAGATGACCTCGGCGCGTAGCCGCGGGAGCTCCGAGCCGACGATGCCGCCGCGCGTCAACAACGTCGTGCGAGCCCGACGTGCCGCCGGGTCGGTGTACAGCAGCACCCCCTCAACGTTGCCGACGCCGAGCCAGGTGACCGAGGCTTGCACGCGATCGAACAGCGCCACACTCATCACCACCCCGCGGGTGCCGCGCAGCGCCTCGTGGCAGCGGGAGATGAGCGGCAGGACGGCCTCGTCCGCGTTGCGATTCAGCGCGGCGACCGCGGCCCGCGCCGCAGCCGCCGCCTCCGCCCCGTGGCCGAGGCCGTCGACCACACACACCAGCACACCGCTCCGTACGGCGCGCACCAAGTGGAGATCCCCTGACTCGGCTTCCCCCGCGAGCGTCAATCGCGCGACGCCCCAGTCGATCAGGGTGGCGGCGTGCAACGGCGCCTCAGGTCGCCAGTCGCCGCCACTTCCGCATCGTCACGGTCGTCCCCTGACCCACGACGGAGGCGATGTCGAAGTCGTCCATCAGCCGCCGCGCACCCGGGAGGCCGAGGCCCAGGCCGCCCGAAGTGGAATAGCCGTCCTGCAACGCCCGCGAGACGTCGGGAATGCCGGGGCCCTGATCGCGCGCGACGATGACCACACCCTGCTGGTCACCGTTCGCGACCACGCTCAGGAGGATCTCCCCGCGCCTCGCGTACATCAGGATGTTGCGCGCCACCTCGGAGATGGCGGCGGCGATGACGGTCTGGTCGCCGGTCGAGAATCCCGCGCCGGCGGCGAGTTCCCGTCCGTGCTGGCGCGCCTGCACCACGTCGACGTCCGACGCGATCGCGACGCGGAGCTCGTCAGCCACGCTCGATGCGTCCACGTTCGCCCTTCTCGTCGAGCCGCCCCTCGGTACGGTCGTTCAGAAACGCCAGGCCCTCTTCGAGGTCGAGGGCCGTCGAGATGCCCTTGAGGGTCAGCCCCAGCTGCACCATCGCGAAGGCGACCTCGGGCTGAATTCCCACGATCACCGTTTCCGCGCCCCGCAGCCGCGCCATGTGCGCGATGTCGCGGAGCGTGCGGACGGCGAACGAGTCCATCACGTCGAGCGCGGTCACGTCCACGATGACGCCGCGGGCGCGGAACCGGCCCACCCGCTCGATCAGTTTCTCCCGCAGCTGCGAGAGATCGGCATCGGAGAGTGCCGACTGGATCGAAGCGATGAGAAAGTGACCCTGCTTGAGGATCGGGACGTCCACGGGTCACGCCTTGGGCGTCAGCTCGTCCAACGGCAGCACCTTATAGCCGAGCAACCGCTCCGCTTCCTCGATGCCGCCCTGCAGGTCGCCCACCGTCGCCATCTCGCTCAGATCCACGCCGATGGTGACGAGCGTCTGCGCGATCTCGGGGGAGAGGCCGGTGACGATGACCGTGGCGCCCAGCAGGCGCGAGGCCTCGACGGTCTGCACCAGGTGGTTGGCCACATTGGAGTCCATGGCCGCGACACCCGTGATGTCGATCACGACCACCTTCGCGCGATTGGTGCGGATGGCCTGCAGCAGCTGCTCGGTGAGCTGGCGCGCGCGTTGCGGGTCGATGACGCCGATGATCGGCAGAATGAGGAGCCGCTCGCGTACCTGCAACACCGGCGTGGACAGCTCGCGGATCGCTTCCTGCTGCTGCCGGATGATGCGCTCGCGCTCCTGCACGAACCCCACCGCCACGGTATTAGCGATGCGGTTGGCCGCGGGCTCGTAGGCGTCGAGAATGCGATTGAGCTTGTCGAAATCCTCGTGGTACTTGCCGAACAGCGAGCGGGCGAGCACGTCGCGCAACAGCAGCACGATCCCGACGACTTCGTGCGTTTCGACGCCGCGGGGAATGATGCGCTCCGACAGGTTGCGCGCGTACGCTTGCAGCGCTTCGAAGGTCCCCGTCTCGAGTGCCTCGACGTAGTTGTCGTACACCGACGTCGCCTCGGCGAAGATCTCCTCCTCCGTCATCGCCGTGAGCAATTGGGCGCGGGTGATGCGGCGGGCCCACTCTTCCCGCAGTTGCGTCCGGTTTTGTCTCAGGTGGGCCACGAGCTCGCGCAACAGCGCGGCCGTGTCTGGCATCTGCACGGGAAGACCGGCAGGGGGCGACTCCCGCTGCTCTTTGGACCTGGTGGCCATGGCGATTCCTGAAAGGGGGAATGTTGCCGCGACGCAACAGCAAGGCTAGTGCCAATGACCGGGTTCCGCCAGGATGCAGTAACTGATTGATTCACGGTATCTTGTATGATGAGGTCGTGATCCACCGATATCTCGATGCGTCAGATCAGGGCGTCGCGCCCAGGCGCGCTGCACCAAAACAGAGCGCGGGGAGCCGGGCCACGCGGGCCCGTACTCCCCGGGTATGTCTCTACGCACGCCCCCTCAGCAGGACGCGTGCTGCTACGACTCGGCCCTCTCTCAGGGACCGACGGAACTCGATGCCGACCCGACGATGATCTCGCCGACGGTTTGGTACCCGAGCACCTGGCCCAGCAAGCCAAGGATCGGGCTCTGTTCAAAGACGTGAATCATGTTCACCGTCAGGCCGCTGCTCGTCACACCGTCGCCCGAGGGGATCTGCTCGTTCAGCACGACGTAGCCGACCCCAGGCAAGGGGATGTTCGTGTTCGGCGCCACCGGCTGATCGCCGGAAAGCGACCCCACGCCGGCGATCACCAGGTTCGTGAACGTCGAGCCGTCGGCGCTGCTGAACGCAGCGCCTTGGCTGGCGCTACTCACGACGTTGGCGACGAGCTCATCCGCCGTGATCAGCCCGTTCAGAATGTTCACGCTTGCCGCCGTCGCGGTGCTCTGCGCGCCCGCCTCGGCAGCTCCGATTTCGCCCGAGGTGATGCTGTTCAGGAAATCGGACGACAGGGTGTTCGCAATAGTCTGCGTACTGCCCTCGGCGTCTGCCTCCGCCCCGTCAGTCCCGGAGACGGCCGGCAGCACCGCCAGCGGCGACTGACCACTGGAAGCGAGCGGCGTGTTGACATACGTCCCGTACGCCTGCCCACCCACCGATTGGGCGACGCCTGCCACCGCGAACCCGGCCGTCAGACCGACGACGAGCCCGAGGGCCACGAGGCGGTTCACCCAATGTATGCGCTTGCCGTTCATCAGTTCACTCCTTCGTTGGATTCCTAAAGTCCTCAATGCGCTTGGATGTAGCCGCCCGTTCACGACCCGCCGTGCTCCACGATGTTGCCGCCCGTCAAGTACGTGAGACCCGTGTCTCCGCCATCACCACTGACCATCCCCGTAGCCCGCCACCTCATCGCATCGACGTGGAACCCGTTGATGCGGCCGTTCTGTGCCTCGCCGCGATCGTTGTCGCAACTCTCGAATTGCACCTTTTCGAAGCCTTTTGACCCGTTGACGCGCGCGGTCATGTAGCCCGTCGGGGGCGGGGTCGTAGCATCGGCGGGCCGATCGGGCAGACCCACGACGAGACAGAAGCCCCTCTTACTGTCATCAGCAAACACCGCGGCAAAGACCTTGTGACCGTCGAAGGCATCCACCCCGTCGTGGATCGACACGTGCCAACTGGTCTTCGCCGGGTGATGGTTGACTTGGATCTCGCCCTTCTGCACGAAGCAGCTCCCGCTGCCATCCACCGCGAGAAAGACGTTGAACCCGAAGGTGACCTTCTGCGTCATGAAGGGGCCCGGGTCCGGGGGTGGGGGCTGGCCTCCAGATTCTTCATCCATTGCATCGTCGTTGGGTGCCGTGCGGCTGACGTCGCCTGTCGGGTCGATGCGACCACCGCCCGTCCACTTGCCAGCGGTGCACACCGGCGGCGGCCCGAACCAGAAGTTCGGGCGTTTCGGCGCCATGTTGAGGTTCGTCTGGTCGCTACAGGCCGCGGCTGCCAACGCGACAGCGAGCAGACTCGGCCAGACGATGCGGTTTCCGTGTTCTCGCGTCATGTGCGTTCTGCCCTCCTCGAGTTGACGATTCACGCCAGGAGTTGACGATTCGCGTCACAACTGACCCGAGCGAAGCCGAACGCAAAGCCGATGCCAGGGCGGTGCCGGTGGGAAAAGCTTGACATGTAGCGACATACAGAGGCTGCTGCAGCGCTGCGACGGCGCGCGCGCGGTAGCGTTCGCTCCGCACTTTGATATACGGGAGCAACGCAGACCTCGCGCAACAACAACGGCCCGGCGTGTGCCGGGCCGTTGTTCATCGCTGTGCGAGTCGGGCGTCACGGGGAGCGGCGTGCGGTCCGCTCCCCGCCGGGCGCCTCTTTACTCATGTCGACACCTCCTTCGTTGAATACGTCCTTGCGACGCCGGCCGCAACGCCTGCGTCGGCGGGCATCAGTTGGTCGGGGTCCTCGGCATCAAACCGCTCGTCCTCGCACAACACTCGGGCGATCCGCTCGGCCGTGCGACCGTCCCACCGCTCGATCACGGGGCGCACGGGCGGCCGCCGCGTGACGGCGCGCTCGGCCGCGGCGAGAATGGTGTCTCCGCGCGGCGGGACGAGCCGGTTAGTGCCGTTGGTGCAGGTGATCGGTCGCTCCGTGTTCGGTCGCACGGTGAGGCACGGCACGCCGAGGTAGGTGGTCTCCTCCTGGAGTCCGCCCGAATCCGTGATGACGAGCGCCGCTCCGGCGACGAGGCCCAGCATCTCGAGATAGCCTACCGGCTCGATGAGGCGGAGATCACCGTCGTGCGCGACGTCGAACCCGTCGCCGTTCACCTGCTTCCGGACCCGCGGGTGCATCGGGAATACGACCGGTCGCTCCCGGCTCAAGCGATGCAGCGCATCGAGCAGCGCTCGCAGCGTGGCCGGGTCGTCGACGTTCGACGGCCGGTGGAGCGTCACGACCACGTAGCCGGCCTCGCGCAACCCGTGGCGGGCGGACGCGTTCCCTTCGAGGGCGCGGGGCAACGCCCAACACAGCGAGTCGATCATCACGTTCCCGACGAAATGCACGCGGTCGGCCGACGCGCCTTCAGCCGCCAGATTGGCCGCCGCGTCGCGCGACGGGATGAACAGCAACTCCGAGAGCCGATCGGTGACCACCCGGTTGATCTCCTCGGGCATCGTCCACTCGCCGCTCCGCAACCCGGCCTCCACGTGACCCACGCGCAACCCGAGCTTGGCGGCGACGAGCGCGGCCGCGAGCGTGGAGTTGACGTCGCCGTACACCAGAACGGCGTCGGGCTGCAAGCGAGTGAGCACCGGCTCGAGCCGCTGCATCACGGCGGCGGTCTGCGCCGCGTGCGAGCCGGATCCGACGCCGAGGTGGTGGTCGGGTGCCGGGATCCACAACTCCTCGAAGAAGGCGTCCGACATCCCCGGATCGTAGTGCTGGCCGGTGTGAACAATCACGTGCTCGACGTCGCCGCGCTTCGCGAGCTCGCGGTCAACGGGAGCGAGCTTCATGAAGTTGGGCCGGGCGCCGACGACGGAGACGATCCTCATCAGACCTTTTCACTCCACCGTGACGCTCTTCGCCAAGTTGCGCGGGCGATCCACGTCGCAACCTCGCAGCACCGCGAGGTGGTAGGCGAGCAGTTGCAGCGGGATGACCGTCAGCACCGGCGACAGGAGTGGTGAGCACGCCGGCACCCGCAGCTCGTGGTCGGCCAGGTGGCTCAGGTCGCCGTTTCCCTCGCTCGTGATCGCGACGATACGGCCCCCCCGCGCCTTCACCTCCTGCATGTTGGAGACGACTTTCGGGTAGACCTGGTCTCGGGGCGCCACGAACACGACCGGCATGTTTTCGTCGATCAGCGCGATGGGCCCGTGCTTCATCTCGGCCGCCGGGTAGCCCTCGGCGTGGATGTAGGAGATCTCCTTGAGCTTGAGCGCCCCCTCGAGCGCCACCGGGAAGTTGACGCCGCGCCCGAGGTACAGCGCGTGGTCGGCGTGCGTGTAGCGTTGGGCCAGCGACCGCACGGCCGCCTCGAGCCCGAGCGTGCGCTCCACCAACTCCGGCAGCGCGGCCAGCTGCTCCGCCAGGCGCCGCCCCTCGTCCCGCGGCAGCCCGCGCATTCTCCCGAGGTACAGCCCGAAGAGCACCAGCGCCACGAGCTGCGACGTGAACGCTTTGGTGGACGCGACGCCGATTTCCGGCCCGGCATGGAGGTAGCTGCCGCCGTCCGCCTCGCGGGCGATGGTCGAGCCCACGACGTTGACGATGCCGATCACCGGTGAGCCCGCCGCCCGAGCGGCGCGTAGCGCTTCGAGCGTGTCCGCGGTCTCGCCCGATTGGGAGATCGCGACGGTGACGGTCCCCGGTACGCACAGCTGCGTGCGATAGCGGTACTCGGAGGCGTACTCGACCGACACCGGCACGCCCACGAGCTCCTCGAGCACGTGGCGCCCCACCAATCCCGCGTGCCAGGACGTGCCACAGGCCACGATCACGATGCGCCGGATGCGTGCGCACCGAGCCGGCGGCAGGTTCAGGCCGTCGAGCCGCGCGCTGCCCTCCTCCAGCAGGAGGCGACCTCGCAGGGTGCTCTGGACCGTCTGCGACTGCTCGCAGATCTCCTTGAGCATGAAGTGCGCGTACCGCCCCACCGCCAGCGTGTCGAGGTCCCACTCGATGTCGTCCACGGCGCGGTCCTGCACCCGGGCTTCGCCGTCGAGCACTTGGTAGCCATCCCGCGTGATCACGGCGATATCACCATCGTCGAGGTAAACCACGGAGCGGGTGTGCGGCAGCACGGCGTTGGCGTCGGACGCCACGAGGTACTCTGCCTCGCCTACGCCGATCAAGAGCGGCGAGCCACGTCGCGCCACGACGATCTTGCCCGGCTCGCCCTCGCCGATCACGGCGAGGCCGTACGTGCCTTCGACATGTGTCAGGGCCGCCATCACCCGGGCTTCGAGGGTCGCGCCCGCCGCGTCTTCAATCAGGTGGACCAGCGTCTCGGTGTCCGTGTCGGTAGCTAGTCGATGACCGGCGCGCTCGAGGCGCGCGCGCAGGAGATCGGCGTTCTCGATAATGCCGTTGTGCACCAGCGCGAGCGTGCCGGTGCAATCGGTGTGCGGATGGGCGTTGCGCTCTGTCGGCGCGCCGTGCGTCGCCCAGCGCGTGTGCCCGATGCCGCAGCGGCCGTGCACGGGCTCCCGCGTCAACAGCGCGCGCAGGCCGTCAACGCGCCCCGCGAGCTTGCGCGTCTCCACGCCCCGGCCGTTGAGCACGGCGAGTCCGGCCGAGTCATAGCCGCGGTACTCGAGGCGCGAGAGACAGTCCACCAACACGGCCGCGGCTTCGCTCGGCCCCACGTACCCCACGATGCCGCACATCGGTCACGCCCTTTCGCGACTGGTCTCGAGCAGCGGCAGACCGGTGCTTGCGAGGCCGAACCGTGCCAGGTGAGCCAGGGTACCGTCCCCCACACCCACCGCGACGCCCTCGAGCATGAGAATCGCTGCGCCGCACCGATCGCACGTCGCGGTGCGGCAGGGATCGTCGGGGGCGCGCCGGGCCGTGTCGCGCCCGGCTTCGCTCTGGCAGGCTTTGCACAGCATGCGGATCCTCGACCCTCTCGTTGCTCGCGGTGGTAGCACTTCAAGTTTGAGGCCCGCCCTGCCGCACCCCTCGGGGGCATCGGTTAGCGCGCGGGCGTGCAACGGTTTAGGGCACCGCTCCGGCCCCGGGCGCGACGCGCCGGAGCGGCGCTTCGTTGCGCAGGCGCGGCACTCCCCGCCTGCCTTGGGCGCGCCGCGCTGCGGCCTCCCGCTTGCAGTCGGAGTAGGAGCGGCGCCCGCTCGCATCGACCGCGCAACGGCGCGGAGTTCCCTAATGAGGGCGGAGTACTTATGACCGATCGCATTTCAGTGGACGGGTTGCCCCTGGCGCTACTCGCCGACGACCGTGAGGACCGCACCCGCTGGCTCGCGCGCCTCCTCGAGGAGGCGGGGTACGCGGTGCTGCGGGAGCGCACGGCCCGGCATGCCCTGGAGCGGGGCCGCGCGGCCCAACCCGACCTGATCGTGATCGGCGGCGATCTTCCCGACATGCCGGGGATCGAGCTGTGCCGCCAGCTGCGGGTCGACGTCCACATCCCGCAAGTCACGCCGATCTTCCTCGCGTCCCCCGAGCCCGTCACGCGCGAGCGACGGCTGGCCGCGCTGCGCGAGGGCGCGTGGGAGTGCATTTCTCCGCCCCACGACCCGGATGAGATCGTCCTCAAGGCGAATGCCTATGTGCGCGGCAAGCTCGAAAGCGATCGGACGCGAGCGGAGGGGTTGCTCGATCCACAGACCGGGCTCTACAACCACCAGGGACTCGCCCGTCGCGCCCGCGAACTCGCCTCCCAGGCGTTCCGCGAGCACAGTGCGCTGGCGTGCGTCGCGCTGGTGCTCGATGTCGACCGCCCCGACCTGACCCGCGACGAGGCGGCGCAAACGATCGCGCGCGGCGTCCGCACGCTCCAAGCGACCGCCCGGCGCGCCGACGTCATCGGTCGGCTCGGCCCCGCCGAGTTCGCGGTGCTGGCGCCCGGCACCGACGCCGCGGGCGCGCGCCGTCTCGCGGAGCGCTTGGCGGGCTCGATGCAGGTCGCGATGGCGCCTCCCTCCAGCGCCCCCGGGGCCGCGCTCCCGACGTCCTCCGGCCTCGGCATCGGCGTGAGGTTCGGGTACGAGGCCGTGGCCAACGTGGGCTACGCGCCGATCGAGCCCGCCGAGCTGCTGGTGCGGGCCTCTGCGGCCGTCCGCACTGGAAAGGCCGAAGTGGGCGGGTGGATTCGCCGGTTCGAGCAGGGCGCCGCGTCGGCCGGTTAGACCGGCACCCTTCATTCACACCTGTTGGGCCTGGTCCGAAGCAGCAGCGCACGTTCCCCCTCAACCTCCCCAGTAATGACGCGCCCTCCTTTAGGATCGCGTCGTAGTCCGAACCGCACCCGTGATCGGTTGTGCCATCGCCTCGGGGCTCGAGAGCTCGGGGGTGCTTCGCACACCGGGATGCCGCAAATCGGTGCAGCGCAAGGTGGCTGGCCGATGCAGCTTGGTGCGATTTCGCCGCCACTCGTGCTGCTGCGAGGTCGCGACAGCGTGGCCCGAAGCGTGCGTAGGGAGGCGGCGAAGGAGGTTGCGAGACGCGCACAATGGCGATCCCTGTGAGACAAGACAGATCCGGCGAGCCGGACGAGGCGCAGAGCCTGGCGGCGCTCTTGCCGATCGGCGCCGAGCTGAAGGCGCGGGTCCGCATTCTTGTCGTGGACGACGAGCACACCCTGCGCGAGAGCTGTGCCGCCGTGCTGCGGCAGGAAGGCTATGACGTCACGGTGAGCGGCCGCGGTCAGGAGGCGCTGGACCTCCTGAAGCGTCGGGCCTTCGACGTGGTCCTGGTGGACCTGTACCTGCCGCAAGTCGGCGGCCTGGCGCTGCTCCGCGCGGCGCTCTCCACGAACCGCGACACCATAGTCATCGTGATGACCGGGAACCCGACGGTCGATTCCAGCGTCGAAGCGCTGCGGCAGGGGGCGTTCGACTACCTGCCGAAGCCCTTTTCGGCCACGCACCTCCAAGTACTGATCGGGCGCGCCGTCCACACCCTGCTCGTCGCGCGCGAGACGCGCGACCAGGAAGCGGAGCTGGAGCGGCGCCACGTGCACTCCGAAAAGGTCACGCTGCTCGGCACGGCGCCGGCGTTTCGCCAGGCCATTGAGCTGGCCCGCAAGGTGGCGCCGACGGACGCCTCGGTGTTCATCACGGGGGAGAGCGGCACCGGGAAGGAGATGATCGCGCAGTTCATCCATCACCACAGCCGGCGCTCGAGCCGGCCGTTCGTGGCGATCAATTGCGCGGCGCTGCCCGAAGGACTGCTCGAATCCGAGATGTTCGGGCACCGCAAGGGGGCGTTCACCGGCGCGGTGCGCGACAAACCCGGCCTCCTCGAGGCGGCGAACGGCGGCACGTTGTTCCTCGACGAGCTGATCGAGATGTCGAAGCCGATCCAGGCGAAGCTGCTGCGCGTGATCCAGGACGGTGTGGTGCGCCGGGTGGGCAGCGAGGCGACCGACGCGGTCGTCAACGTGCGCTTCATCGCGGCGACAAACGGTGATCCCGAGGCGGCGGTGAAGGCGGGCGACATGCGGGAAGACCTCTATTACCGCCTGCGCGTGGTGCCGATCCACGTACCGCCGCTACGCGAGCGCCCGGAGGACATTCCCCTCCTCGCCGAATACTTCCTGTCGACCTACTGGGTCCGGCACCGCAGCAAGGGAGCACCCTTCCCGAAGCTGACCGAGGTGGCGCTGCGGGCGCTGTGTGCCTACTCGTGGCGCGGCAACGTGCGCGAGCTGCAGAACGTGATCGAGCACGTGGCGGTGGTGGTGGAGCCCGGCGCGGCAATCCAGCCCGAGGAGCTGCACCTCCCGGGCAGCGACGTCGCCTCGCCGGCCGGCGCGAATCCCGCGTCGCTGATCTCGACTCTGCTCGAGGAGAGCTACCACGTGGCGCGAGACCGCGTGATCGCCCAGTTCGAGCGTCAATACTTGACGTGGCTCGTCAACCGGGCGGCCGGCAACATGTCGAAGGCGGCTCGGGTGGCGGGGGTGGACCGCACCACGCTGTACCGCATGATGGAACGGCACGGATTGCAGCGCAGCCCTACGGCCGGCTGGGTGGTGGAGCGCGAGGCCGAGACGCCCGGGGAGGCGGACGCCAGCCAACCGGAGCAAGGCGCCGTGGCCGACGTCCGGGAGGCTTGAGATGCGCGCGACAGCGGCCCGACGACTCGACTGGATGGCCGCGCGGCCGCCCGCGCAGCCGGCGCCCGAGCCCGACAATCTCGCCGCTTGCCTGGGCGGCTCGAACGGGCTTGAGCTCGTGGTCGAGATGGCACACGACCTCCGCTCCCCGCTGACGTCGATCCTGTTCCTGGCGGACGTCCTGCAGCGTGGTGAGAACGGTCCGGTGAACGATGCGCAGCGCCGCGCGCTCGGGCTCATGTACAGCGCTGCGCTCTCGCTCTGCACCGCGGCGAGCGACGTGCTCGAGCTCGCCCGCGGCGGCAACCGGCTAGTGGACCAGCGGCCCGCGTCATTCTCGACCGCCGAGATGTTCGCCTCGGTGCGCGACATGGTCCTGCCCCTCGCCGTGGAAAAGGGACTCGAAGTGCGGCTGGTGCACCCCGTGCCCGAGCGGCGAGTCGGTTACCCGCGCGCGCTGTCCCGCGTGCTGCTTAACCTGGCCACCAACGCGGTGAAATACACCGACGCCGGCTTCGTGGAGATCGCGGCGCGCCCCACCGGCCGGACGCGACTCGAATTCTCGGTGCGCGATACCGGGGACGGGTTCGATCCCGACCGGGTGCGCACGCTGTACCAGCCGTTCCGCAAGGCGTCATCCGACCTGCGGCATCATTTCTCCAGCTCCGGCCTGGGGCTCGCGATCTGCCGCAAGCTCGTGAAGGCGATGGGCGCGATGCTGCAGGTGGAGACCGGCCCGCGCGGCACGCGCTTCTGGTTCGCGCTCGAGCTGCCGCCGCCCGCGGTGTCCTAGCTACCCACCGCCCCTCCGACCCTGCCGCCGCTCGTCGGCGACCCGAACGCGCGACGCACCGGCTCCATGCTGACTAAACGTGGCAAGCGGCTTGACCCTGCGCTGAAACTGATGTTTGTCCCGGTGGAGCAGGGTATGGTCTACTTCACGTCGAGTGCGCCAGCTGCAATCGCGGGGTGCTCTCCACGCAGGGGGGCATCGTCTTCGGTGGCGACCAAACGACCTTCTTCGCGCTCGACGCACACACCGGCACGCCCCTCTGGTTCGTAGCGACCGGCGGCACAGCGGCGCCGCCCCCGTGACGGTCTCGACGGACCGGGAGCGGTTCGCCGTAATCGCGGCGGGACGAAACTTGTTTGCCTTCGCGTTACCCAAGGCCGGCCGAGAGCCGCGCTCACTGGCGCGCCGCGACGGGCGGTCTCCCGCGCTTCGTGCCGTCCACGAGCGGCCGGAAGAGAGGTTCCCCCGTGAGCTCGTAGCCGTCCATGTAATAGCTGTAGGCGCGATACTCGGACCCTTCCCGCACATCATTGAGGACCGCGCCCAACACCCGCAGCGACAGCTGACGCAGCAGGTCGATCTTGGCCTCGGCTAGTTCCCGGTCGGTTTTTCCCAGCCGCAGGACCACGAGCAGGCTTCCGGCCAGCGAAGCCAGCAGGAAGGCATCCACGCCCGCTCCGAGCGGAGGCGTGTCCACCACGATCACTCCGTAGCTCGACCGCAGACTGGTCAGGAAGTCGGCCATCCGCGGTGAGCCCAGCAGCTCGGGCGCGTCGCCGCGGCGAGACCCGCTGGCAATGAAGTCGAGCGACGGATGCGTGGTGGCTTGCAGCACCTGCTCCGGGGAGGCATCGGCGACGAGCAGGTCCGTCAAGCCCGGCTGCCGACGCACTTTCAGCGCGCGGTGCAGCGCGCCGCGCCGGAGGTCGGCATCGACCAACAACGTGCGATGGTTCGCATAGGCGAACGCGAGCGCCAGGTTCGAGCTGACGAACGACTTCCCATCGCCGCTCCCCGGGCTCGTCACCGCCACCACGGCAGGGCCGGGGGCGCCGTGTGCGTTCAGCACGTTTAGCCGGATACCACGGAACGCTTCGACCGCCGCGTCCGCGCTCCCGGGGCCCTTCTTGTCGGCGTCCCGGCCGCACCGCGGCACGATGCCCAGGACCGAGAGACCGAGGTGCTCCACCTCGACTCGCCGGGCGATCGAGCTCCCCACGCGCTCGGCCACGAAGGCGCCGCCGGCGCCGAGCATCAGGCCCACTAGTAAACCGAGGACGAGCTGCTCCAAGAGCCCGATGCCGGCGGGCTTCGTCGGGAGGGTGGCGTGGTCGACGATCTCGACTTGCCCCACCGTGACAGCCTCGGCGATCCCTGCCTTCTGGTACTCAAGGCGGAGCTCGTCCGCAACCTTCTGCGCATTGTCGACCCGTTCAGTCAGCCGCGCTTCCTCCGCGTCGGTGGCCGACAGCTGCCGTTGGCGGGTCCGCAAATCGTTCAACGCGGCGATGCGCGCCTCGAGTGCGCCGATAGAGTTCTGCACGCCCGCCTGCACCGCGTGGAGTAGATCAGCCTCGGTCGACGTAATCAGCCGATTGAGACGTGGCAGGTCGGGATGGGACACCGAGCGGCTCGCCAATGAGTCGCGGGCCCGTTGGTACTGGAAAAGCTGCGTGCTGAGCTGGGTCACCGCGGGACTGGTCGTCACACTGGGCGTCGCCAACGCGGTTTGGAGGGCCTTGCGGCTGGCACTACTGTCCCGGAGCGAGAGCAGGAGGCCTTCGTCGGTGCGCCGCTCGGCCTCGAGTTCCTGGCGCTGCAGCTCGACCCCCGCCAGTCCGATCTGCTCGCGCGCCAACGCCTCCCGTGAACCGTAGGCGCCGGCACGCTGACGAAACGTGGTGAGCGCCTGCCGCGCGTCGGCCAGGAGCGAATCGTTCACTTTGAGCTGGCCCTCGAGGAACTCGCGGCGTCGTCTGGACTGCTGTTGCGCGGCTTCGGCGCTCGTGCTCCGGAAGATGTCAACCACGCGGTTCACGACCTGCTGCGCGAACTGCGGGTCTGGCGCCGCGTACGAGACGTCCACGATATCGGTGTTGAGGCGCGGCCTGACACGGACATGCGCGAGCAAGCGGCTGATCGCGGCTTCGCGGCCCAGCACCAGCAGCCGCCCTTTGCTCGCCTCCGGGCGCTGCAGGACGGCGAACTGAATACCGGGAGACCCCACGGCTGTGCCGTACGCCGCACTCCGCTCCCCGGTGGGACCCAGCACGACGACGCTGTCCGGGCCGAACGTGAGCTGGAATGACGCGGGCCCGGCAGCGGGCGGGACCGCCACCTCCCCCAGTAGGCTCGGCGGAAAGTTCCGGGTCGTTAGCATCCGCAGCGCGGGCACGCTGTCAACCACTGCACCAGCGACCGCGCGGCTGGTGAGCAGTTGCACCTGCGACAACAGGGGGTCTGAGAACCTCTCGTCCGCACTCGCCGGGTCCAACACCACGCCGCCGGTCAACGCACGCCGGGGATCCGACAAGCGAATGACCGCGACGGCGCGGTAAACCGGTCCCGTCACGTATGCCACGACCCCGGCGGCCGCCACTGTCCCCGCCACCACCCCGACGACCAAGCGCAGGTGCCGACGTAGGATCGAGAGCAGCTCTTCCAGACGGACCGTGCTTACCGACGCCTCCAGCTCTCCACGGTCCGCGGGGAGGCTCGAAGCAGCGAGGCGATCGTGGGGCAGTTGCTCGGACACTTTACCCGGCTCAGCGCCGACTGTACGCAAGAATGGCCGCGACCGCCGCCGTCACACTGGTCAGCGGATACAGGACGTCCCGCAACACGTTGAAACTGGAGCGACGCGCCACGAGCACCTGGTCACCGGATGCAATCGCCAGCGCTTCGTATCTGGAATACCCACTGCCCAGGTTGATCACCATGGCGCCATCCCTGCGGATCACGCGCACCTTGTCCAAGCGGCCCAGTTCCGTCGGCCCGCCCGCCTGCGCGATCGCCTGCGCGATCGTCGTCCCCTGGGGCAACCGATAGAGGTTGGGCTGACGCACCTCTCCCGCCACGGTCACCGGGAACAGCGGCTCGAGAACGAACGGCACGCCCTGCTCATAGGTGGCCAGAACGCCGCGCAATCGTTCCCGCACCACCGCCAGAGGTGCTCCCCCGACCCTCACAACCTGATACACCGGGTCCACGAGGGTGCTGTCCGGGGCGACGACGAAGTCGCCGCTCAGCTCCGGGTGACGCCACACGTTGATCCGCAGGGCATCGCCAGGCCGGAGGGCTGGATCCTCCGGTGCTCGAACCGGCCGCTGCGCCGATGCGAACCCGAGAGGCGCCATCTGCAGCACAGCCACGAGCCATCCAGCCCAGAGCCTCATCACGGCGACGGGGACTTGCAAGGAACGTGCTGATACCCGGCACCGTTGGGGTGATGGGTAACTGCCTGTGCCGCAATGAGTTGGTAGAACGGAGCGGTGTTTCGGCCAGCACCAAGAGAGGGCGCAACGCGGTGGCATGTGGCTCGCGCGCAGTGCCACTGGTGTTGCGGACCCGCAACGTGCCATCCGCACGCAAACGAAATGCGCGGCGCTACCAACGACTTCCCACCACCTCGGACAGGGCACGGCATATGCTCTTTGAGTTGTCCTGCCTATGAGTAAGGCTGCGTTCTCGCTTCTCTGGTGCTTTGTCTTCGTCCTGCCGTGGGACGCCTTTGGCTACCTGCCGGTCTTGGGCTCCCTCCCTCGCCTAGTCGGCCTTGTGGCTTCGGGGGTTGGTATCGTCTACATCCTCGCGCGCCGCCGCCTGCGGCCACCGGGTTGGTTTCACCTGTTCGCCGTACTGTTTGTCCTTTGGGCCGGGTTGAGCAGCTTCTGGTCGCTTGATCCGGAGACGACCAGGGCGCGTGTCATGACCTATCTCCAACTCGTCGTCTTGGCGTGGCTGATCTGGCAGGTCGCGTGGTCGCCGGCACGCCAACGGGCGCTGCTCCAAGCGTATGTCTTGGGCGGATGCGTTGCGGCCGTCGTCACCATCCACAACTACTTGTCGGGCGCTCATTATCTGTCGGGCTTTAGCTGGGGTGTTCCGCTCGACGCTGATATTCGGTTCGCGGCCTTGAACCAGGACCCGAACGAGCTGGGGTTGACGCTGGCGCTGGGCCTTCCGATGGCGTGGTACGTCAGCCTTTCGCAGCCGCACCGGCGCATCGCGTGGCTGTGGCAACTCTACCTGCCTCTTGCCATCACGGCGATTCTCCTCACTGCGTCCCGCGGAGCCTTCCTTACGATGCTCGTAGCCCTCGCCATCATTCCATGGACGCAAGAGCGCCTGCGTCTGCGAGTGAAGGCCGCGCTATATACGCTAGTTGTCGGATCGCTCGTGCTCGCTGTTAGCTTCGTGCCCAAATCGTCCCTAGAACGCCTTGGAAGCACGCAAGCCGACATCGAGGCCGGCTACTTCGGCGGCCGTGGACGTATCTGGCGCGCCGGTCTGGAGGTGGCTCGGGAGCATCCGATAGTCGGCGTAGGTGCCGGAGGGTTCCAGGCGGCCCTCGAGCCGACACTCCTCAGGGAACGGGACCCCCACCAGGTCCTCCTTGCGATTCTGGTCGAGGACGGCATGGTCGGACTCTGCTTGTTTCTCGCGATGGTGGCGGGGGCGATGAAGCCCCTGCGGCACTTGTCGCCCCTTCAGCGACGGTTCTCGATTATCCTGTTTCTCGCGCTTGCGGTCGGATCGTTATCCCTGTCGTGGGATCACCGAAAGCAGATGTGGTTTGTCTTGGGGGTGCTGGCGGCGCAAGTCGCACAACCACCCGCGGGGAGAGCGGCCCCGCGCACACCAGTGGTCCGTGCCGTCGGGACGATCTGAGGAGGCGGCGAGAGCCGGGCGAAAGATGGCTACGATCACCTATAGTGTCGGTCCACAGCATTGCGCGGACCGCGCGGCGGCACCGACGATCCCGTGGCAGCTCGACTGAGCGCGGGCGGCAGACATACCTCGCGCAGGGTTCTGATGATCAGCAGCAAGTCCCTCCAGAGTGTTGCCCGGTCGCTATAGGCCAGATTGAGCCGGATTTTCTCAGGCATGATCGCCTCGACGAAGGCACGTTCAGGATCGTCCACCTGAGCCAAAACCTCGCTCTCGTTGCGATACCGGAGCGAACCTTCGCTGGTGATCCCGGGCACCAAGTCCAGCACTCTACGCTCCGCTGCCTCGTAGCGCGCGACGTAGCATGGGAGTTCAGGGCGAGGACCGACAAGACTCATTTCGCCCGCCAGGACGTTGATCACCTGGGGGAGTTCGTCGAGCTTCAGCCGCCGCAGCCAACCACCGATGCGTGTCACGCGAGGGTCGTCTCCGACGGTGAGTGGCGTGTTATAACAATCCGCGTCGGTCACCATGGTCCGGAATTTCCAGATGCGGAAGCAGCGTCCTCGATACCCCACCCTCACTTGGCGGAAGAAGACCCGACCACCGTCATCCAGCTTGATCAAGAGCGCAATCACGAGAAAGAGCGGCCAGAGGAGGGCGATTCCCAGGGCGCTTAGCAACACGTCGAAGACGCGCTTCTCAATCCTCATTGCCGCGAGAGTTCGGGACGCGAAACGAGAGAACCTTCATCCGGCGCTAGCACGTCGCACGACTTTCACACGAGAGGGGACTCGCCGTCTGCCGCTAACGCGGCGATGGGCCAGCCGAATGGCTGCAACGATGCGCTCCAAATCGCCGGGAGACAGGTTGGAGCCGGACGGGAGGCAGAGCCCGTGGGCGAACAAATCCTCCGCGACGGTTCCCCCGACGCGGGGGTATCGAGCGAAGATGGGCTGCAGGTGCATCGGCTTCCAGACAGGCCGGGACTCGATGTTTGCCGCCTCCAAGGCGACTCGCAGCGCTTCGCGATCCATCCCGAACTCTTGTGGCTCGACCGTAATGCAGGTGAGCCAACGGGCGTGGCGCCCCCAAGGCGCCTCGGGCATGAATGCGATGCCGGGAAGTCCGCTGAGCGCTTCGACATAGAACGCGAAGTTCTGTCTGCGAGCTGTCACTCGCCCTTCGAGCACGCGCAGCTGCCCGCGTCCTATAGCAGCGAGCACGTTGCTCAGACGGTAGTTGTAACCGATTTCCAGGTGTTCGTAGTGAGCTACTGGTTCTCGCGCTTGAGCAGCGAGCTTTCGGGCATGCGCGATCAGCTCCGGATCCTCGGACACTAGCATGCCGCCGCCGCCAGTCGTAATGATCTTGTTGCCGTTGAATGAATAGATGCCAGCATAGCCAAAGGTCCCCGCTGAGCGCCCGTCGTAGGTGGCGCCCAGCGCCTCCGCCGCGTCCTCCACGAGCGCCACGTCGAACCGACGGCAAACGTCCATGATCGGGGCGAGGTCGGCGCTCTGGCCGTAGAGGTGCACCACAACCACTGCCTTCGGCGCCCTCCCGGCAAGGGCGCGGGCCTCGAGCCTCTCTGCCAGGAGCGTCGGATCCATGTTCCAGGAAACGCGCTCGCTGTCGACAAACACCGGCGTGGCACCGAGGTACACGATCGGGCTCACGCTGGCAACAAACGTCAGGGTACTGACCAGAACCTCATCCCCGGGGCCGACGCCGACCAGTCGGAGCGCGAGGTGCAGCGCCGCAGTGCCGGAGCAGACAGCCACGGCGTGGGGAGCCCCTATCGCTCGAGCGAACTCTCGCTCGAAGGCGTCCACATGCGGGCCGAGGGGGGCGACCCAATTGCTGGCGAAGACCTCGGCCACGAGTCGCCCTTCCAGACCGCTCATGTGGGGAGGGGACAAGTAAATCCGCCGTGGGGGCATTGCACCGGGGCCATCGGTGACCGCCTCGGTAGCTGACATGCTGGACTCCTTGTCGTGTCGAAGCGCGCGCAGCATGATATGGAAGCTGGCAAGGAGTATACCGAAGGCGCACTCGGAACACACCCCGCAGCGATTGCGGCGGGGACGCGACAGTTTAGGTGACGGTTACCGCGTCAACGGCACCGGGCGAGCCTTGCGCCGTCGGCGCAGGAGAAGGTCCAACGTCCCGAGTAGGTACCCGACCCCATACGCGACGTGGAGCACGGGGAAGACAACGCTCGATGTGAGACCCACGACCCATCCCTCGCGCCCGACCACCATCGCCGTGCCGACAAGCTCGGCGGCGGCGTACGCCCCTAGCTCGAGGGAAAGGATCAGGCGAGCACCACGCAGCCAGGGCGCGAGGAGCGCCGCGAGCAACAGGATCGAGACGAACAGCGGGGGCACGAGCTGGCGCGCGGTCATGACCGCCCCGACCTTGCGCGCGACCAAAGGCTTGAAGTAGCCGTATTGGAAGAACATGCGCCAGAGCTTGCCAAGCGACGCGCGCGCGTAGTACTGCGAGACTACACCGGGTACGATCACGACGCGGCCACCCGCCCGGAGCAGCCGGAAGTTGAATTCATCATCCTGGTTGCGCACCAAGTCTTCGTCGAACAGCCCCACGCGCTCGAACACCTCGCGGCGAAAGCAGCCGAACGGCACGGTGTCCACGTCACGCAACTCCGTTGTGCCCAGGCGGAAGCGGGCATTGCCGATCCCGAACGGATGGGCCAGCGCCGCCGCGATCGCGCGAGCCGTCGCCGTTCCGTTCGCCGGGAGCGTCACGCACGCCCCGCCGACATTATCCGCACCGGTTCGCACGAGCCAGTCGACGAGGTCGGCGACGTAGGTCGGCGGGTAATGGACATGGGCATCCATGCGCATGATGATCGTCCCGCGCGTCCGGGAGATGCCGAGGTTCAGGGCGCACGGCGTGATGCGTTTCGGGTTGTCGAGCAACTTGATCACCGAATGGCGGCTGGCGTAGCCCGCGATCACGGCGCGCGTGCCGTCGTCGCTCATGCCGTCGACGATTAGCACCTCGAGCCGGTCGCGCGGGTATTCGTTGGCCAGGATCGAGTCCAGCAGCGGGCCGATGTATTCGGCCTCGTTGCGGCACGGTACCACAATCGAGACGACGGGCCGCTGGGAGCCGTGGAGAGCGGGAGTCAGCGCTGGGCGTGTGACTCGTGTATGCCGCGACATGCTGCGGGAGTCACAAGGCAAGGCGCACACCGCGTCACCCACAGCCCGTGTGAGTCCGGCTCCTCGCTGCGCAGGCCCGACTCGGTAACCGCGATTGTATTGCGCAATGCAAGTATCAGTGCGAAGTGCGGCATAGATGGTGCTGAGATTTTGTTGAAATTGCTTGATCTAGTGGTTTCATAACTCATTGAGTCCCGCCTTTGCTTCGCCCTAGTGGCGCTTGAGCGGCATGCGTGTTGCGGCAACGCCACGTCGAACAGACGCTGCTCAGAGCAAAACCGCCGAAAGGCGGTGACGCAGAGCTTCAGGGGACTACGGCGACCCAAGGTCGCTATGTCAGCCCGGCCGCCAGCGACTCGAGAAAGTTCACGAGCTGCTGGCGGTTTTTTTGTCGGCGGTCGGACAACACCAGGTCGGCAGGATCGCTGTCCCCTCCTCGAGGGGGCGACAAAGGCAAACCCGGCGAAAGCCGGCGACGCAAAGCTCCGAGGCTACCGCACGCCGCTGCGTGCCACGCCAGTCGAGCCGCCGAACCTCACGCAGGAGGGGATATGCGTTCTTGCACCAGGAGCTGGGCAATGGCCGTCGCGGGCCTCGGGCTGCTCGCGGCGTGCGAGCGCGTACTGGGTCCCACCCAGCCGACGCAGCCCAGCGCCGCAGTGGTGCAAGTCGTCACGTCTCCCGACATCGTCACGCTCGATCCCTACCAGACGCAACAATTTCTGGCCTACGGTCGCACACAGGCGGGCGACACCGTCGCCGTCGTCGTGAGTTGGAGCGTTTCGGGGGGAAGGATCACCAGTGGCGGTCTGTACACCACGGACAGCATCGCCGGCACGTACCTAGTGACGGCGACGACTCAAGTAACGGCATCAGCTCCAGCGGCGACCCCTGCCAGCACCACGGTGTCGGGTAGTTCGCAGGTCAGAAACAGGGGCCCACTGACACAGGTTATTCTCACTCCGGCGACCGCCTCAGTCACCGTCGGGAAAACGCTGCAGTTTGCTGCGTACGGCGGGAAGAAGAACGGTGACAGCGTGGCGGTGACTGTGGCGTACTCCGCCACGGGTGGCACCATCTCCGCAGCCGGCTTGTACACGGCCGGGCAGAGCGCGGGGACGTACCGCGTGATCGCCACTCAGAGCGGCGGGACGCTGGCCGACACCGCGGCCGTCACACTCAGCAGCGTGCCGGTGGCGTCGGTGACGGTGAGCCCGACGGCGGCGAGTCTCACGGTGGGCGCGACGACCCAGTTGACGGCTACGGCGAAGGACTCAACTGGCACGGTGCTCACTGGTCGGGAGGTGACGTGGGCGAGCAGCAAGGCGGCCGTCGCGACGGTCAGCGCGAGCGGCTTGGTTACAGGCCTAGCGACAGGCTCAGCCACGATCAGCGCCACGAGCGAAGGAAAGAGCAGCACGGCGGCGATCACCGCCACCACCTCGAGTTGCCTGACGAGCGCCGGGGCCTGGCAAGACAGCACCATTCCCTCGCAAACCAGCCCGTTCGAAGCCCAGTTCGACGCCATGCCAAGCACCGCGAACATGGACGGGGTGGCGGGCCTCTCTAACGGCGCCGCCGCTGATTATACGAGCCTGGCCGCCATCGTGCGGTTCAACTCCGCGGGCACGATCGACGCCCGCAACGGGGGCGCCTATAGCGCCGCTGCCACCATCCTGTACACCGCGGGCGCGACCTACCACTTCCGCCTGGACGTGAACCTCCCGTCCCATACCTATGACATCTATGTGACGCCCGCCGGCGCCTCGGAACAGCTCCTGGGCAGGGGCTTTACCTTCCGCACCGAGCAGGCGGCGGTGAGCGTCCTCAACAACTGGGATGTTTACGCCGATGTGGGCAGTGCAACGGCCTGCAACCTCGCCATCGCGTCATGGACCCCGCCCCCACCCGCCCCGGTGGCCTCGGTGACGGTGAGCCCGGCGGCGGCGAGCGTTACGGTGGGCGCGACGACGCTATTGACGGCCAGCCCGAAGGACTCGAACGGCACCCCCCTCACCGGTCGGACTGTGACGTGGGTGAGCAGCAATACGGCCCTTGCAACGGTCAGCGCGAGCGGATTGGTTACGGGTGTGGCGGCGGGTTCCGCTACGATTACTGCGACGAGTGAGGGAAAGAACGGCACGTCCGTCATCAGCGTGACGAACGCACCGGTGGCCACCGTGACAGTGACTCCAGCGGTTGCGAGCATTTTGGTGGGGGCGACGTTACAGCTGACGGCGACGCCGAAGGATTCCCTCGGCAATCCGCTCAGCGGACGAGTCGTCACCTGGTCGAGCAACGCGCTCAGTGTCGCCTCGGTGACGGGCACGGGGCTGGTCACTGGGGTGGCCGTCGGGTTTGCGACCATTACGGCCACGAGCGAGGGCGTCTCGGGGTCGGCGGCGATCACCGTCACCGTTCTCAGCACCGGCGGCAACTACTACGTCGCGCCCTCTGGTAGCGACGCGAACCCGTGCAGCGCGGCGGCCCCCTGCTTCACGATGCAGCGCGTCAGCCAGCTGCTCGCTCCGGGCGACGTGGCCCACTTCGCGGCGGGGAATTACTCCTGGGGCGTGCAGAACGTGTCGGTCAGCGGCACCGCGAGCGCTCGTATCACGTATATCTCCGATGTGAAATGGGGAGCGAAGATCACGGGCGGCTGCCCGGCCCTCGAGAACAACGGCGATTACGTGGATTTCGTCAACTTCGACGTGACCGGCAGCTGTGCCACCGGGATCATGGTCAACGGGAACTATAATGGGGTCATTGGCAATCACGTGCACGATCTGCCCGGGAACAACGGTGGCTATGGCGGGATCTTGGTGGATTGCTGCAAATACACGTCCAAGGGCGACCGCATCATCGGTAATGTGGTGCACGACATTGCGACCTCTCTCGGCCAGTCGAACACCGTCCATGGGATCTACGTGGCCAATGCCGCGACCATCGTGCAGAACAACATCGTGTACCGGGCGGCGGGCTGGGGCCTCCAGCTGTGGCACTGCCCCACCAATGACACCTTATCCAACAATACCGTCTTCAACAACTTCAATGGCGGCATCGTGATCGGCGGCAACTCGGAGTGCCCCTTCGCCAGCACCAATAGCAACTCCGTGATCAATAACAACATCGTCTACAACAACGGCACCGCCTCCAATGCGAACGGCTATGGCATTGAGGAATATGCCAGCGGCGGGATAGTGAATGCCCAGTACGCCAACAACTTGGTGTACGGCAACAGCCCGGGCAATTGGAATCTGATGGTCACCGGCGGTCAGGGCACGAACACGGTCACTGCCGCTCCGCTCTTCATAAACTACAACCCAACCGGTTGGGGCGACTACCATGAAGCTGTCGGTAGCCCGTCGATCGACGCCGGTACATCGAGCCGGGCGCCCAGCATCGACTTCGACGCCGTCCTCAGGCCCCAGGGACCGGCCTACGACATCGGGGCTTACGAGTGGCATTGATGCTGCCATTAGAACCGGTTCGTTTCACCGCGCCAACTTCAACGCCGCGTCGTCGTGAAAACGCCGTCCAGGGCTCGAGCCTTGCTGTCTCTACGGGACTCTTGGGCTTCCGATGCCAACGCTACTTCGCCCCCGGCCGGAAGCAACAGCCGGGCCGCCCGAGCTGCCAGCCGAGTTTCTCGCCCGCGGGCCTCTCCAACTCCGTGCGCTGGCGTTGCGATCGCGCAACACTACAAGGGGGTTGAGGCCCACCCTCTAGACAATCGCCGGGTGCCAGCTGGCACTAGGTTTGCCGTGTTGCCTGGGCGCCATGGTGAGCTCATACGCGCCGACCTCCAGGGTTTCCGTGCTCCATCTTCTTACCCCCGCCGAAGTCGGAGGCAAGGAGGCGGTTGTTCCTGCGCTGGTCTTGGGAGCGCGCGGGTCCAAGGTCGAGGCCCGCGTAGCGGCTGTGGTCTTTTCCGGCCCGCTCGACCACCCTTTCCTCGCGCCGTTCCGGGACGCTGGGGTCGAGGTCCTCACGATCGCAATCCCTCGGCGGGGCTATCTGCAAGAGCGGGCGGAGGTCGCGCGGCTGTGTCGCAGGCTGCGTCCCGACGTGGTCCACACACACGGGTATCGGGCGGATGTATTGGATGCGGCCATAGCGCGTGGCCTGGGCATTCCCGTGGTTTCGACCGTCCACGGTTTCACGGGTGGCGACAGGAGGAATCGCTTCTACGAATGGCTGCAGCGCCGCGCGCTGCGGCGGTTCGACGCCGTCGTAGCCGTTTCCCGCACGCTCGTGGACGACCTGGCCGCGAGCGGCGTGCCGCGCGAGCGGCTCCACTACGTGCAGAACGCGTGGTACCCCTCGGAGCCTCCCCTCGACCGGGGAGCGGCGTGTCGGGCGCTCGGGCTCGGAGTCGCACCCAATGGCTTTCGCGTGGGGTGGGTCGGGCGCTTGAGTGCGGAGAAAGGCCCCGACGTACTAGTCGAGGCCTTGCGGCAGCTGGAAGATCTTCCCGTGACGGTCTCGTTCGTGGGGGCCGGTCCACTGCGGCAGGCACTCGAAACCCGCGCCGCGTCTGTGGACGTTGTAGACCGGATCCGGTGGCACGGCCTCGTGCCTCGCGCCGGACGCTTGCTTCGAGCCTTCGAGGCGTTTGTGCTGACTTCTCGCTCGGAGGGGACACCGATTGCACTGTTTGAGGCGATGGCCGCTGAGGTGCCTATCATCGCCGCCGGTGTCGGAGGAGTCCCCGAGATGCTGTCGGCCAAGGAGGCCCTACTCGTGCCTCCAGACGATTCCCACGCGGTCGCCACGGCGCTCCGAGACGTGTTTCAGAATCCGGCCGCGGCCCGGCGACGGGCGCGCGCAGCTCGGGGACGGCTGGAGCGAGAATTCGGGCTCGCCGCCTGGCTCAGGTCGTACGAAGCCGTGTACCAAACCGTACGCTCCAAGAGCGGATCCCGGACGCGATGAGTGCCACGAAGGTCGTCCAGTTCCTCCGCCCAGGAGCCGAGTGTTCTGCTACGGGCGGCGACCTGAAACGCGGTCTCGAGCCCCGCGTCCTGATGCTGAACCCGTCGTTCTCCGCTCCGGGGTACATGCACAATCTGTGCAAGGCGCTGGTGGACGCGGGATGCGAAGTCGAGCTCTTCACGGGTCCGGCGTTCGGGCGCGCGAGCCGCTGCTGGCGGGAAATCACGTATACGCCACGGATCGCGTTTTATCGGCGGACGCAGCTGCCCACGTATCGGGCTGGGCGCCTGACGCGGCCGGTGTGGCTGTGCCTGCGCCTCGCTGGCCACCTCACGTCTCTTGCCCGCCTCACGGCGTCGCTGGGCCGGTATGATGTGCTGCATCTCCATTTCCCGCCCGCTCTCCCCGTGGACGCCCGGTGGTTGCAGTGGATTCGGGACCAAATCCCTATCGTGCATACTGTTCACAACCTGTGGCCGCACGGCTCCAGACGGAACGCACGGGACCGGCAGCGGCTCCGGCGACTGTACCACGCCTGCCACCACCTCATCGCGCATACGAAGGACACGGTCCGGGGCTTAATCGAGGAGTTCGGGGTCCCGCCCGAGCGCATCTCGCGCATTCCCCACGGCAACTTCCGGCAGTTTTGGAATCAGGAACGGGCTTCGGTGCCGGCGCTCGACGGGGCGGCGGAGCATACGCCCATCATCCTCATGTTTGGGGAGCTGCGGCCGTCGAAGCGCGCAGACGTGCTTCTACGCGCCGCAGCGACTCTTCGGGACCGGGGGTTGGTCTTCCGCGTCGTACTAGCCGGCGCACCGTTCGCCACCATTGAGCGCTATCGCGGTCTCGCGCGCGAACTCGACATCGAGGATCGCGTGATGTTCCACCTGCACTATATCGAGGAGCAGCAGGTACCGTCGTATTTCGAGGCCGCCTCGGTGGTCGCCCTACCCTATCGCGCCATCGACCAGAGCGGCGTCGCCATCGCCGCCATCACGATGGGCCGCGCGATCGTCGCGACGCGGATCGCCGGGCTCGCCGAGCTCGTGGAGCAGGGCGACTGCGGGCTCCTCGTGCCGGTGGACGACGTCGAGAGCCTGGCGGCAGCGCTCGAGCGCCTGCTCACCGACGGCGGCCTACGTCGCCGTTTCGAGGCAAACGCCCGGCGCTATGCCGAGACGGCGCTCGCGTGGGAACCCATCGCGGAGCGGACCATCGACGCCTATCGCAACGCCGGCGCGGCCATCCGCAGATTTGTTACATCCGATTTCGCCCCCACACAACACACGGAATGACACTCGACTTCTCCAGCACCTGATCAAGACCACACGAACTTGCTAATAACGACGATGAATCGCAACGCACCGCTCCGGCTTCTACTCGTTACAGATGGCAAAACGATTCCCAACTGGTTGTTCAAGTGCGTAGAAGACGTTAAGCGCTCCGGAACTGCAAAGTTCGTGCTGGTGTTGCAAGCGGCCTTCGAAGAGGACCGGGGGTCAGTTAGATTTGTTCAGCAATTGCGCCACGCCCTTTTCTTCTTGTACAAGCACGTAGATCGGTATTTGTTTCGCAGTTTTCTTGACGCCCTTGCACCAATCGATCTGCACTCCGGGCTCCCCAATTGTCGCGTTCTCAATGGGGCTCATCGTCGAGATGCTCTGGTGGGATCGCAACGGGTGAATACTCCATTAGCTCGCATGTTTCAAGAAGAGCGGATTGACGTGGTGTTGGATCCTTTTGCCTTAATGCCGGATGGGTGTTTAGACGAACTACCTAAGTATGGTGTTTGGAGCACAACGTTTGGTCAGAGCGACGACCCGAGAACGCAATCAACCCCAGCGTTTTGGGAGCTTATCGATGGGAGGCCAACCACGGAAGCCGGCCTCTGTGTCCACTGGAAGGGGTTCGACAAGAAGCGTGTGATTTATAGGTCTGTTGCCCCCACCGATCGTCGTTCACTGTCTCGCAGCCAAAATCATGTTTACTGGAAGATCGCCGGCGCTTTGGCGAGGAAGATTCGGTTGCTGTGGGAAGATGCGGACGCATTCGTCGAAACCCTCAAGGCGGCTGCGCCGGTTGAAGGTACAAAACGCCCGGCACTGCTTCCGGGTAATCCTGCCATGTTGCGGGCAGGGACCTTCTTAGTGGGACGTTACCTTTCTGACAAGTGGGTGAGCATGCTTTATCGTGAGCAATGGGCTTTGGCATATCAATACGGGGTAGGTGACCGACCAGTGATGGGAACCTTTCGGCAGTTGATTCCTCCAACGGATCGTTTTTGGGCCGATCCCTTTCCCATCCAAGTAGGGACGGACTATTACATATTTCACGAGGAATTGCGCTTTTCAACCGCTAAGGGATCCATTGTCTTGACCGTGGTTGATGATAGGGGAAATAGTGCCGCGCCCACTCCTATCCTCGAAAAGGATTATCACTTGTCCTATCCCTTTGTGTTCCAGTGGGATGGAGATTGGTTCATGATACCGGAGACGGGGGCACACCATCAAGTTGAACTGTATCGTTGCCTCAATTTTCCTTCGCAGTGGAAATTGGAACGCGTGCTCCTTTCTGGCCTGACAGCTTGGGACCCCACCCTAGCGTTCCTGTTTGGAAAATGGTGGTTGTTCGCAAGCATTCCTGCCTATGGTGCCGGGAGTTGGGATGAACTCCACCTATTCCATGCAGATTCACCATTAGGGCCGTGGACTCCGCATCGTAACAACCCCATAAAGAGCGACGTTCGCTCAGCCCGGCCGGCGGGGCGCATTTTCGAGAAGCATGGCCAGCTTTATAGACCGGCTCAAGACTGCTCCAATCGCTACGGGTATGCTGTTTCAATCAACCGCATCCTCCACCTAAGCCCAGAACGCTATGAAGAAGTTGAGGTGGACAGAATTATTCCCGATTGGGCGCCGAACGTGGCGGGCGTGCACACGTTTAATCAGGTAGGTAACATGACCGTGATCGATTGTCTTGTTAGGAGAAGAAAGCGCTGGTGATGTCGGAGATTCTCGGTAAGAAGCAAAACGGGCGTGCTACCGCCTCGGGCCTTCCCAAACCTCGAGGCGTAGAAGGTCTGATGACCTAGACATCCATCATCTCCGGCCGTCGGGGGAGGACCTCGGGCGAGTCGCTGACGAGCGCCATCTGCGAGGCCCAGAGCTTCCGGAATGTCTTGCAGCTCGTGAGCAGCCGCGTGCGCGAGTCGAACCCGACCATCCGCCCCTGCTCGAGGACAATGATCCGATCGGCGTTGCGGAGCGTGGAGAAGCGGTGTGCGATCACGAAGGTGGTCCGGTGCCGCATCAGGCGCTCGATCGCGGCCTGCACCTTCGCCTCCGACACGGAATCGAGGCTGTTGGTCGCTTCGTCGAGGAACAGCAGCGGCGCGTTCTTCAAGAGCGCCGCCGCGACGCAGATCCGCTGCTTCTGCCCTCCCGACAACCCGCGAGCCTCGGGCCCGGTCCCGACGACCGTCTCGTAGCCGAACTCCATCTGGAGGATCTCGTCGTGCACGCCCGCGGCCTTCGCGGCGGCGACCACTTCGTCCAGCGTCGCCCCGGGTCGCCCCATGCGGATGTTGTTGGCGATCGTGTCGATGAAGAGAAATGGCTCTTGGAGCACGATCGAGCTCTGGCTCATGAGATCCCGGTGCCGGAGGTCACGCAGGTCAACGCCGTCGAACAGGATCGCGCCGTCCGTGGGGTCATAGAAGCGCAGTAGGAGCGACAGCAGCGTGGACTTGCCGGCACCCGTCGGTCCTACGATGCCGATCGTTTCGCCGCGATGGATCACGGCCGAGATGTCGCTGAGCGCGGGCTGGCCGTTGTAGGTGAACGACACGTTCCGGAGCTCAATCGTGGCCGGCCCCTCGTGCAGCGGCCGCGCGCCGGGCCGGTCCTGGATCTCCGGCACTGTGTTCAGGATCCGGTCGAGACGATCGAGATCTGGAATCGCCTGGCGGATGTATGAGTAGATGCTGAGCAATCCGAGAACGGGGGCGTAGATCGCCATCACGGCGAGGAGCAAGCCGAGCAGCGACTGCCACGGCATGCGCCCGGCGGCCACGTCCGCGCCGCCGATGACCAAGATGAGGATCAGACCAAAGCCCTCCACGCCGTCGAGCAGCAGGCGCGCGAGCCCTCCCGCGTGGATCTGCCGCAGCACGCTGCGCCACAACTGCTGGGAGACCTGTCGGGCACGTTCCAAGATCTGGCTCTCTCCGGCATTGACCTTGATCACTCGGATCCCCGAGGTCAGCTGGAGATAACTGTCCTGAAGCGAGACCCCCTGTTTTTGCTCTCGTCGTGCAGCCTCGGTGAGTCGCCGCCCCAGCCAATAGACCGGAACACACCCGAGCGGTGCGAAGAAGAGCCCGATAAGCGTGAGCTTCGCACTCATCGCCCAGGCCGCGACCATTAGCCCGGCGAGCTGCGAGAGGTAGAGCACCAGCTGGCCGAACTGGACCGTGACGAGGCGGACGGTCTTCGTGTCGTTGTAGGCGGTCATGACGAGATCGCCCCGGCTGCTCTTGTCAAAGAAGCTGACCGGAAGCGTCAACAGTTTCTCGAGCACCTCTCGCATCCACCGCAGCTCGACGCGGGAGGCCAGCCGGCCCGCGAGCACCTGAGCGGCATAGATCCCGGCGGCGCGCACGAACCAGATCGCGCACACGGCCAGGGCGCCCACGAGCAAGACGCGGCGGTTCATCCCCCCGGGCCCGTTGAGGATGATGAGCACTTGGCGCAGCGCCCACACCATGCCGCCCTGGAGCGTCCCCTGCGTGAGCGTCGCCACGAGGAAGGCGACGGCGAGTCCAGGATGCTGCCACAGCGAGCGCGCCCCGACTAGGAAGGCGGTGAACGTGGTATGCCTCGTGCCGCTGCTTGTCGTCATCGCATCACCCGTCTATTTGTCCACACTAGCGATCCTCTCCGCGAGCCTCGCAGCGGTTGCGAGACGAGTTCCGCGACACCATCCGCCGCACGCCGGTCACGCCCCCTCACGTCTGGTTCGCAGGAGGTTTCGCTCCACGACAAAGAGGCCCCGAAGAAAGCCAAGCGCTCTCCTCCGCTGTGCAGGCCGAATAAGGCTGTTCAGTGTTAGCCCGAGGGCAGTCCATTGGAGGGCAACGTAGTTCCACCAGCGCGCCTTGCGGACTCGAAGGACGTGATACATCATGGAAATGACCGTGGGGGCTATGACGCCCGCGTTAGCGCGCGAGACCTTTGAGACGTAATGAAGCACCCGGAGAGCCGGATCGACCCACAGTGGCCCGGTACGGCCAGCTACGAGGGACAAGTAAATATCCTCGCCTAGGCTGTAACCCTGCAGCCAGTCTACCGCCGCCAGTTCTGTCAGCGCTCGGCGCCGGAATGACATGTTGCAGCCGTCCAAATACTCGGTTTCGAACGGAGCTTGCGCGTCAATCCAGCGAGATATCGATGCGTTATAGCCACTCGGGGATAGGCGACCGGGGTGACCCGAGTCCATGCAAAAGACACTATCGAAGGCCCGCGAAGCGAAGCTGCGGCGCCGCAGCAGTGCGTCGACCCCGCCGATACCAGCCGCGTCTGGCCACTCGACATAGCGGCCGACCAGCCGGACCAAGTACTCAGGGCCAACCTCGACGTCGTCATCGAGGAAGAGGATGACCTCCCCAGCGGCCGCTGCGAGCGCTGCCAGGCGCGCGTTCAACAGCCCGTGTCGGTTAAGCATCCGGTGATATGCGAAGCGACCACCCCACGCTTCCGTCAAGCGACGCAGCTCGGTGACGAGGGACGGCTGCAATTCCCCGTCGTCCACCACTAGCAACTCCATGAACTGCGCGGCGGCCGGCCGCGCCACGCGCGTCACGGATCGCACGCACCGCTTGAGATCAGTGGGCCGGTTCCTTGTGCACACAGCAATGGTGAAGCCAGGTGTAGGGGACATTATGCTTGGCCTCGCGTCAACGACCCGACCGCTGTCAGTGTGGTGCTCGCCGCCCGTCGGGGTGTAGGCACGAAGGGCACAGTCACGCTCGGCAATTCCCAACCAAGAGTCAGCGGCGCCCGTGATCCAATTCCGACGCCACCTTCAAGATTGGCCGACACGTACTGCCGCCGTTCCCACTGGGGCGCGCACATCGAAGTCGCAATGATCACGGCCAGCGACCTCATCGCTCGACTACGGCCACGGGGCGACGGGCCGCCGCACGGGGCGTTCGCTGCAACGCTTTCGCGATGAGTATCGCAACACGCTCCCCCGCCCGCCCGTCAACGGGTCCGAGAAGCGCGTCGAGAGCCTCCCCGGACCGGGCGGGCTTTGCGGTGTGCATGTACGCGGCGCTCACTAGCCGCTGAACCTCCCTGGTCAGCTCCTCCAGTCCCCGCACCGCGGTGGCGATCCCAGCCTCAACGAAGTCCGCCGAGCCGGAGCGGCCTCCGAAATCTGCGATTATCACCGGCTTCCCCAGGAGCGCTGCCTCGAGGACGACGGTGGAGTGCTGAGTGACCAGCGCGTCGCACGCGCGCACGAGCCCGAAGCTGTCGCCCGCCCGATGCAGCGTCATGCGGTTGGACGCGTGCTCTCGCATGAGGCGCTCCCACAGGTCGCGCGGATCGGAGGGGTGCGGCCGCAGCATGACGTGAATGCCGGGCACGGCGAGAAGCGCGGAGAGGACGCCCCAAACATAGTCCGGGCCGTGCATCCATTGTGCGGCGAACAACACCGCGAACGTCGACGGGTCGAGGCCGAGCGCGGCCCGAGCAGTGCGCTGGTCGTCCGGCCCGGACCGCGCCAGGAAGTCATAGCGAGGCTGCCCGGTCACACGACATCGCTCCGGCGGAACGCCGTGGCGGACGAGCATCTGCACCAGGTGTTGGCTTGTGGCTGCCAGGCGGTCGGCCGTCAGCGACCACCACCACGGGACGTCCCCCGCCACCCCGTCCTGCACACTCAGGGACGGGATCCCGCGCCGACGGGCTAACTGCACGAAGGCTTGCGACTCCCACGCCTGGTCGGGGCCCACGACGACCACGTCCGGCTGCAGCAGCTCAAGCGCGGTGTCGGCTGCCCACAGGTGCCTAGCCTGAACGTCGAACGCCGACTCGTACAAGCGGCCGACGAGGCCCTCTATAAGCGGTGCTTCGCTGGAGACTTCCGACGCCGCCGGCGCAACGCGGCTGCGGATCTCTCGCGTCACGTCGCTCCACTGCGCGCGAAGCAGCCCCGCCTTGAACCCGAGGGCGCCCGGAGCCCCGCAGCGACAGACCGTGCCGCTGGATTCTCTGGCCCCGGTCGTGGGGGCGCAAAAGTCCAGCCGCATGACCGGTCCGATCCCAGCTTGCGCGAGGGCGCCCTCAACCGCGTCAAACGTCTGTGCCAGCGGCGTTGATTGGGAGACGATGAGCACACGGGGGCGCGCGCCGCCGGGTCCCTGCTCTCGGAGCAGCGCCGCCATGGCGCCGCGCGCCGCTTGCTCCGCCCTTCGATAACCAACGAAGCGCAACGCTGCAGACTTCGACCCAGCCCATCGGGTTAGCTCCAGGAGCCGCCGCGGCGGCCAGGTGGAAATTGTGTTCGCTCTGCCCGCGACCTGGCGCTCGAGGGCCCCGGCGAATCCCACGTCTGCCGAGACGATGTGGCAGGCCGTTACTGCACCTTCGCCAAGCAGATCGTCCAGAGCTGTGGAGAGGACGCCGAACGAGGCCAGGTACATCTGGATCGTCTCCAGGTTCAGCGCGCCCAAACTGACCCCGCAGACTTCCGGAAACACGTTCCCGGTCGGGCCGCGTATCAACTCGAACGACCGAGCGAACACCCGCTCGTGAATGTTGCGGAGCTGGCTCGAGGAGAGCCGATCCACCGCCCGGACCACGCGGGCTCCTGCAGGCCATCTAACGCCCGGCCCGTGTCCGGGCGGCACGTGGAGAAGCACCCGGGGCAGGCCGTCAGCGCGCCTGCCACGAGCTCCCAGGCGTCCAACTACTTGCCGAGCATGCCACTCCAGAACGCCCCGCGCGCGAACCCATGCGACGTCCACCACGACGAGCGAGGGTCCGGTAGGCCGCGCCCTAGTCAGCATGACCACTGCCTCCATTCACGGCGCCACACCTCTTGGGGAGACCGCAAGGATCCTCTCGGCGGTCCAGTCGCCAAGCTCGCTGCTGAGACCTTGCTCGGCAGCTTGCCCGCCGGCAGGTGAGAACCGATGGCAGCCTTCCGACATTCGACCTTCATTCGACCGCCTGTGCAGGTATTCCTCTGCCGCGCAGCCATGGCAAGCGGCTCGACTCGGCATGCTACGGGATGATCGCCGCTCTGGGAGCGCGCCGCATCGTCACTGCGACTGCTACGAACGCACCGTTCATACCCGAGAGCGGCTTGCTTTAAATCGCATGCCGACTTGCGGTTCGCTTGGGCCCTGAGCGCCCAGGTGCGGCGGGGTGTTGCCGCAGGCCGGCAGTCGTTGCATCTCCGCGACGGTCGGGAACGGAGGCAGAAGTGTCGGCGTAAGGTCCCTCCGCGGAAGTCGCTACGGGCCTCAAGGCGACACGGCTGGGGCGGGCAAGCTATTTGCACGGTGGGGGGGCGACAACTCATCTCCGGCACCTGCCGCGCAGGGGCACCGTAACGATCGCGAGCAAGTGGAACCACCACCTCTTCCCTTCCCTGTGGAGCCTGCGACCGTGAGGACAGTGATTGTCATTCCCGCTCGGGGAGGATCGAAGCGGCTCCCGTGGAAGAACCTCCTAGCGGTCAGGGGGGTGAGTCTCGTCGCCCGGGCCGTTGTGGCCGCCCGCGAGTTCGCAACAAGCACGTTGCACGGTCGTGCGAACATCATCGTGGACACCGATTCGCACGAGATCGCGGAAGAGGGGAGACGATGGGGCGCCGCAGTGCCGTTTCTCCGTCCTCCGGAACTAGCGGGTGATGCCACCTCGACAATTGAGAACGTTGTGTTCTTGCTGGAGCGACTCGCAGATCAGCTGCCGCCGACCGATGCCGTGGTGCTGCTGCAACCAACGTCCCCACTTCGGAGAGCAGAGGACATCACCCGCTGCTGGGCGAAGTTCGATCCGGCGAAGAGCCCCTCCGTGGTGTCGGTCACCGCCAGGTCTCATCCTGGGGAGCTGCTCGAACAGCGGGAGGAAGATGGTACGTTGCAGTGGGCGCCTGGGTTGCCTCAGCAAGCCGTGGCGCCGAGCTACTACGTCAACGGCGCCGTCTACATCACTACCCCAGCCTTTCTGCGGCACCACAGGGCGTTTGTCGTCCCCGGATGCACGCGCGGCGTGCCGCTACTCCCGCAGCGCTCCATCGACATCGATACGGCAGGGGACTTGGCGCTGGCTGACGCAATGCTAGCGCAGACCGAGACGCCTGTGGTGCACGTCGGAGATCGGCAGATCGGGGGGGGCGCGGATTGCTTCATTATCGCAGAAGCCGGCATCAATCATAACGGCGATGTCGACCTCGCTCATGGTTTGGTGGACGCGGCCGCTGAGGCCGGCGCGGACGCAGTCAAGTTCCAGACCTTCGATCCCGAACATGTCGTGTCCCGACGCGACGAATCGCTGCTGGCGATGGGGCGCAAACTCGCGCTTGCACCCGACGCCTTCGCGCAACTGCGGGCGCACGCGATTGCGCGCCACCTCATGTTCCTCTCCACGCCGTTCGACGCAGGCAGCGCGGACTTGCTCGATAGTATTGGCGTGCCCGCTTTCAAGATCCCGTCGGGTGAGATCACGAATCCGCCGTTCCTCGCCCACGTGGCCCGCAAGGGCAAGCCGATGCTCATCTCGACCGGGATGGCGAGCCTTCCAGAGGTGGTCGACGCCCTCGATATCGTCCGCGCGCATGGGAATCCCCCGGTTGCCTTGTTCCACTGTGTCTCCAACTACCCTGCGGCTCCCCAAGAGTGCAACCTGCGCGCGATGGGAACCATGCGATCATTGCTGCACGTCCCGGTGGGATGGAGTGATCACAGTGAAGGGATCACCCTGGGCGTCGCCGCCGTCGCGATGGGGGCGGAACTCCTAGAAAAACACGTCACCTTAGATCGTTCGCTCCCGGGCCCGGACCATCAGGCCTCCTTAGAGCCGGCTGAAGTGCGGGCGTTGGTGAAAGAGGTCCGCGCGACGCAGGCCGCGCTTGGGGACGGAGTGAAGGCACCTGCGACATCGGAACTCACCACCGCGCGCTGGGCGCGCCGCAGCCTGCATGCGGCCCGGGACCTCGAAGTGGGAGACGTCTTGGCGATGAGCGACCTCGTGCTGCTGCGTCCTGGGAGTGGCATTCCGGCCTCTCATGCAGGACCCTTGGTCGGCCGGCGGCTGAGAGCCCGGGTACCTGGGGGAGCTCTGTTGCGCGAGGCCGACCTTGAATAGCGCCCGCACGATCGCCGTTCTCACGACGGGTCGGCAGGATTACGGGATCCTGCGAAGCACGTTGCTGCTACTGCAGGAACACCCAACGCTCCGTCTCGTGCTGTGGGCAGGCGGCATGCACTTACAGGAGCGGTTCGGGCATTTCGTCGATCACGTCCGGCGAGATGGCTTTGAGATCGCGCAAGAGTTGCCTTTCGTCGGCGAGCCGCCGCATCCCGGCCGCGATGCCGCCGGCGCGCTGGACCAAGTCACGGGTGCGCTCGAACGACACCGGTGCGACGCGTTGCTGCTGGTGGGGGACCGTGCGGAGACGCTCGCAGCTGCCGTTGCCGCAACCATCGCCACCGTTCCCATCATCCACCTGTCCGGTGGCGAGGAATCGGAGGGCGCGATCGACAACGCCATGCGACACGCCATCACAAAGCTGAGCCATCTCCATCTTGTGAGCCACGAGGTGCACGCCCGACGCGTCCGCCAGATGGGGGAAGATCCAAGCACGGTGGTCGTAGTGGGGGCACCGGGGCTGGACAACCTGTACCGGACCGATCTGCCGACCCGCTGCGTACTCGAAAAGGAGCTCGGTTGTTCGTTAACGCCGCCGCTCGTCTTGGTCACACTGCATCCCACCACCCTGGGGGGAGATCCCCGATCCGAGGTCGAGGCCGTCGCTGGCGCGATGGAGACGGTGCCCGCGACCTACATCGTGACGCAAGCGAACGCGGACGCCGGCGGAGTCGTGATTCAGGACTACTGGCGCGAGTGGGCCCGCGGCCGCCACAATGTCGTCCTCGTGGATGGGCTCGGTGTGGCCCGATACTGGGGCCTCCTGCGCCTCGCTTCTGCGGTCTTGGGCAACTCGTCCAGTGGGCTCGCCGAGGCTCCGGCGGCGGGTGTACCGGTCGTCAATGTGGGCGATCGGCAGCAAGGCCGTCTCCGCGGAACGGGCGTCTCGGATGTCCCCGCGGAGCCGGGGGCTATCGCCGCCGCCTTGGGTCAGGCGATCAGGCTCGTGCGTGAGGGAAAAACGGCTGGGACTCATGCACCTTTTCCGTCAGGACCAGCCGCTCCCCGGATTGTCGCGGCGATCGCAAGCTGGGATCCACCGCGGCCGCCACGCAAGCGCTTTCACGAGGTCCAATGAGCCGGCGCGCGGTCATCCTGATCGGCGGCGGCGAGTACGCACGCGTGGTGGCGGACGCCCTCCGCTCGAATCCGGATGCGTTCGAGCTGATTGGTTTTGTCGATCCCAGCCCGGATGGCGGTATGGCATCACGGTTGCGGGCTCCTCATCTCGGCGATGATAGCGCTCTGGTCCGCTACCCGGACGCGCTGGCCGTCCTGGCCTTCGGGAGTTTGCGGCCCACTTCAGCCCGATGCGAGACCGTGGCACGACTGACGTCGACCGTCGGTGGATGGGCCACGGTCGTGCACCGGGACGCTCGAGTCGCGCCCGACGTGGCGGTCGGCGAGGGCACGGTGGTCGAGAGCGGGGCCGTGGTGCAGGTCGGCGCGCGCATCGGCGTACACTGCGTGATCAGTGCGTCAGCCGGCGTTGGGCATGACGTCGCGATCGGGGACTATGCGCAGGTGGGGGGACTGGTGGGCGGTGGAGCTTCGGTCGGCGCGCGCGCTTTTGTCGGGCTCGGGGCTCTCATACGAGACCACTGCACGGTCGGTGCTGACGCGTTTGTCGGCATGGGGGCGATCGTTGTCCGCGACGTGGCATCGGGAACGCAAGTCCTCCCAGGTGGCATTGGCATTCAAGGACCGCGGCAATGGAAGACTTCCTGAACGAGCGCCTCGCCAAGATGGTTGTTCGCCCTGACGGCACACTGTTGGAGGGGCTTCAGGCTATTAATGAGGGTCGTTGCGGGATCGCGTTCGTCTGCGACGCGGCCGGACGCGTAGTAGGCACAGTCGCCGACGGCGATATTCGCCGCGCCCTGCTCGCCGGCAAGACGCTCGACAGCCACTGTCTCAAGTCCACGATGCGGAGCGACTTTGTGGCGGTGGATCAGTCCCCCAGCCGAGCCGAAGTGCTCGACCTCATGCGGGCCCGTCAGATTGCTCAGGTGCCGGTGCTGGACGCCGAGGGACACTTGATCGGGCTCCATCTGATGCGCGAGCTGATCGGAAACGGCGAGCGGCGTAACTGGGCGCTCATTCTAGCCGGGGGGAAGGGCACGCGGCTGCGTCCGTTGACCGAGACGACCCCCAAGCCGATGATCACGGTGGCAGGCCGGCCGATCCTAGAGCGGTTGGTGCTGCACCTAGTTGGCTGGGGAGTCCGCCGCATCTTCCTGTCCGTGAACCACCTCGCCAAGGTCATCGAGGACCACTTCGGGGATGGCGCTCGGTTTGGGTGCACGATTGAGTACCTCCGAGAAGACGTTCCGCTGGGCACAGGCGGACCGCTCAGCCTGTTGCCCAACACTCCGGGCGAGCCCGTCCTGGTTATGAACGGCGATCTGGTCACTCAGATCAGCGTCGGCCGCTTGCTGGATTTTCACACGCGCGGCCGGTACAGCGCCACCGTTGGAGTCCGACCCTACACAGTCGAGATCCCCTTCGGTGTGGCCGAGGTCCACGACGGAGAGCTCGAGCAACTACGTGAGAAACCCACGATGGAGTTGTTGGTCAACGCAGGTATTTACGTATTGGCTCCAGAGGCGTTGGCGCTGGTGCCTCGCGGCCAGGCGTTTCCGATCACTGACCTGCTCACGCAGGTGCGGGTGCGCGGCTGTAGGGTTGGGGCCTTTCTCGTTGAAGACGAGTGGGCAGACATCGGACGCACGGAAGAACTACGGAAGGCGAGGGGGGCTGTATGACGTGGTCGGGGCGCCGCGTCCTCGTCACCGGCGCCGACGGCTTCATCGGAAGCCACCTGACTGAAGCGCTCGTGGAGGCAGGTGCTGCCGTCCGGGCCGTCTGCTTCTACAACAGCCAGGGCTCCTTAGGGTGGCTGGATACCATCGAGCCTGACGTGCGTGCTGCCCTGGACGTGCGATTGGGAGATATTCGCGACGCCCGGTTCGTCGAGGAGAGTTGTCGGGGCATGGAGGTCGTCTTCCACCTGGCGGCGTTGATCTCGATTCCGCATAGCTACCAGGCTCCCGAGTCGTTCGTCGATACCAACGTCCGCGGCACGCTCAACGTGCTCGAGGCGGTGCGACGCGCCCGGTGCGCCAGGCTGGTGCACACCTCTACCAGCGAGGTGTACGGCACGCCGGAGACGATACCGATTGGTGAATCGCATCCCTTGCGAGGGCAGTCGCCGTACAGCGCCACCAAGATAGCCGCCGACAAGCTGTGCGAGGCGTTCCGCTGCACCTATGACGTTCCGGTCGTCATCCTCCGCCCGTTCAACACGTTCGGGCCGCGGCAGTCCGCCCGGGCAGTCATTCCCACTATCCTGCTCCAGCTCCTCCGGCAGGCGCCACACATCACGCTCGGGAACCTGGAGCCGCGGCGAGACCTCACGTTCGTGTCCGATACGGTGGCCGGGTTTGTCGCCGCCGGCACGGCAGCGGGAATCGAGGGCGAGACGATCCACCTGGGCACCGGCCGCGCGGAATCGGTGCGGGATATTGTCGCAGCCGCGCAGCGCGTGTGCCAGCACGAAGCCAACGTTGTGGTGTGCCCGGAGCGAATCCGCCCGTGCCACAGCGAGGTGATGGTGCTGCAATCGGATCCGTCTCGCGCCACTGACCTACTCGGTTGGCAAGCGAAGGTCTCTCTTGACGAGGGGCTGCGGCGCACGGCGGAGTGGCTGCGCGCCCACCTGGACCGGTTTCCCGTCGATTATGCCATCTAGGACGGGCGGGCCGGGTCCCGCACCACGTGCCCATCCCATCCCCCTCTGCGTTCCCAACATTGGCGGGAACGAACGGCCCTACATAGAGGAGTGCCTCAACACGGGCTGGGTGTCGTCGGTCGGGCCGTTTGTCGAGCGCTTCGAGCGAGACTTCGCCGCCGCCTGTGGAGTGCCGTACGCCGTGGCCACGACGAGCGGCACAGCTGCGCTGCACACAGCGCTCCTGCTGGCCGGTGTGCAGCCGGGAGACGAGGTAATTCTGCCATCGTTGACCTTCATCGCCCCTGCCAATGCGGTCCGCTACGTCGGGGCTTGGCCGACGTTCATCGATGTGGATCAAGACTACTGGCAGCTCGACCCCGGCGAGCTGCGCGCTTTTCTGCGGGACGATTGTAGGGTGTCGCGGGGTGAGCTGCACAACCGCCACACGGGGCGGCGAGTCGTGGCGGTCCTGCCGGTGGACACTCTCGGGCACCCCTGTGATTTGCCGGCTATCCAGAAGATCACCGAGCAGTATGGACTGGCTATGGTTGAGGATGCTACAGAATCCTTGGGCGCCCTGTGCCGCGGCAAGCCGCTCGGACAGTGGAGCCGACTGACGTGCTTCAGCTTCAACGCGAACAAGGTAATGACGACGGGCGGGGGAGGGATGCTCGTCACGGACGACCCACAACTAGCGCAGCGCGCTCGCTACCTCACTACGCAAGCGAAAGACGACCCATTGGAATTCGTGCATCACGAAATCGGGTACAACTATCGGCTCACGAGTGTGCAGGCGGCGCTTGGTTGTGCCCAGCTCGAGCGCCTTCCGGCCTTTGTCGCCACGAAGCGCCGGATCGCGACACGGTATGCCGAGGCGTTGGAAGAACTGCCTGGTATCCAACCGATGAAAGAAGCGCCGTGGGCCACCGCGTCCTCCTGGATGTACACGATCCCGGTGGATGCCGAGCGGTGCGGTACCGACAGTCGATCCTTGCGGAAGGCGCTGGCCGCTTCCAACATCGAGACCCGGCCCCTTTGGCAGCCGCTGCATCTCAGTCCGGCGCATCGTGAGAGCTTCGCCCGCTCCTGTCCGGTGGCCAGCCGGGTCAACCGGCTGGCGCTAAGCATCCCGTGCTCCACGAGTCTGACGGAAGAAGAGCAGCGCCGCGTGATCAGGGCGCTTCAACAGGAAGTTGCAGGTGATCGTCCGAATGTTGAGATACAGCCCGCAACAGGAGCGTAATCGACGATGCGAGCCGATCGACAGCATCGCGCAATTGTCGTCCCCCGCCAGCACACGCTGCGCGCACGCAACAGTCGCAATCGGCAGACCGATCGGGACTAATGTGAACTCACTCAAGTCGTTGCGGCGCCACACGGCGCAGCCGGGCAAGGTACTTGCTGCCGGGTTAGACACCAACACCGGGTTGCCACATGACAGCCTCTTCGCTCGTCGACCGCTATCCGCTTTCCCCCATGCATTTCAGCCTGTTCTACTTCGCCAGCGGCGGGAGTGAACAGCGTGCGGACCAGTACCGCTTGTTATTGGACGGCGCGCGGTTCGCGGACCGTCACGGCTTCGCCGCCGTGTGGACGCCCGAGCGCCATTTCCACAGCTTCGGTGGTCTGTATCCCAACCCGTCGGTCAGCGCGGCAGCCATCGCTGCGATCACCGAGCGGATTCAGATCCGAGCTGGGAGTGTTGTGCTGCCGCTCCATCATCCCGTCCGGGTGACGGAAGAATGGGCAGTTGTCGATAACCTCTCCAACGGGCGGGTGGGGATATCCTTCGCCTCGGGATGGCAGCCCGAGGACTTCGTGCTGGCGCCCGGTAACTATGCCGAGCGCAAAGAGCTCATGTATCGGCACATCGAGACCGTGCGCAAGCTGTGGCGCGGGGAGACCCTCAGCTTTCCGGGCGTCACGGGAGCGCCAGTGGTCGTCCGTACCCTGCCCCGGCCAGTGCAGCCCGAGCTCCCGGTCTGGGTGACGAGCGCCGGAAGCACCGAGACGTACGAAGCGGCTGGCCGCATTGGCGCGAATCTGCTCACGCACCTCCTCGGGCAGACAGTCGAGGAGCTTCGTGACCGAATCGCGGCGTATCGGCGGAGCTGGGAGCAGCACGGACACCCTGGACGCGGACAGGTCACACTGATGCTGCACACGTTTGTCGGAGAAGACGACGACAGCGTGCGTGAGATCGTGAGGCAGCCGATGATCGAGTACCTACGGAGCTCGGTCAGCCTCATCAAGAACTTCGCCGGGGCGTGGGCGGAGCGGCGCCGGAAGGGGTCTGATGCGACGCCGGTGTCGGGGGATGAATTCCAGAACTTGAGCCGGGAGCACATGGAGGCGCTGCTCGCCTTCGCGTTCGAGCGCTACTTTGAGACCAGCGGCCTGTTCGGCGGCGCGGACACGTGCCTCCGGATGCTCGAACGGCTCAAGGCAATCGATGTGGATGAGCTAGCGTGTCTGATCGACTTCGGCGTCGACCCGGAGATCGTGCTAGGGCACTTGCCCCACCTGAACCGACTGAAGCAGCGCGTCAATGCCGCGCAGCCCGACGCCCCGAGCATTCCCGAGCGGATCCGTCAACACCGGGTGGACCCACATCCAATGCACGCCCTCCCAGGCCCGACTGCTGCTCGCGGAGGCGCCGACCCGGGACGCCCTGAGCACCCTGCGCACCGTGCTCGTCGGAGGTGAGGCGCTGACAGCAGATGTCGTGGCAGCGTTACAGGAGGCGCCCGCGGCCGACATCCTGAACATCTATCGACCGATCTCGACGCACGCCTGTATCCGACCGGCGACTTGCCGCGATATCGGGCCGATGGCACCGTGGAGTTCCTTGGTCGCATCGATCACCAGGTCAAGATCCGCGAGCATCGCATGGAGCCGGGAGAAATCGAGCACGCGCTCGCGAACCACGCCGCCGTGCGGGAAGCGGTGGTGGTGGCACGGTGAGGAAACGCCAGGCGACTTGCGCTTGATCGCCTATGTGGGCGGGAACTGGGGACCGACCCCGACGTCGAGTACCTTGCGGGACTTTCTCGCACGGAGTCTGCCCGCCGCGATGGTCCCCACCAGTTTCGTGGTTCTTGACGTGCTCCCCCGTACGGCCAATGGCAAGGTGGACCGTCATGCCCTGCCGAGTCCGGACCACGTGCGCTCCGATCGCACAGGGCCCGTGGCGGCCCCGCGCACGCCCATTGGAGCGACGCTGGTGGAGATCTGGAGGCGTGTCTTGCGGGTCGACCACGTGGGGATCGAGGACAGCTTCCTCGATCTGGGTGGAAACACTCTGTCGTCGATCCAGGTGGCCTTCGGCATCCGCAGTGCTTTCCAGATCGAGCTGCCGCTGGAAGACACTCTCACCGCCCCCACCTTGAGAGCTCTGGCTGGGCGAGTCGAGCAGAGCCTCCTCGAGGAAGCTGGAGACGCCAGGCTTGCCCCACCGCTGAGCGGAGTGGGAGACGTTGTCCGACGCCAGGCCGTGCTAGAGGAGGAGATGCGTGCGGCAGACCCCAATCCTGTCCAGTAACGGCGACGGAGACATACTTTAGATGCGCAGCGAGTCTGGCGAAGTAAGGTGTCAATGAGCAGAGGATCAGCAGGCGCCGGCCGCGCTTGTCACCATGAGTTCAGGTCGAACACCGCGCGCGGTCGAGTCGGAGTTCGCCAAGGCGCTCTAGTGAGGGCGAGAGGACGATGCGGTAGAGGCCTATGACGCGCTACTCGAGGAGATTCTACACTAGTATACGACAAGGCTCTCGTCAGTCTGCCATAGAAGTCGTTCCGCTGCTTCTGGACTGGGTCGCACCACGCTCTGTTATCGATGTTGGGTGCGGAGTCGGAACTTGGCTGTCGGTGTTCAGGGAGTTAGGTGTCGAGCAGGTGTGGGGGGTGGACGGGCCCTGGGTGGATCGGAAGCTCCTTGAAATTCCACACGACCGCTTCATTGTATCCGACCTGACCCAGCCTTTGCGCATGGATAGGCAGTTTGATCTGGTTCTCGCGCTCGAGGTCGCCGAACACCTTCCCGAAGCCTGCGCGGCAGTCTTTGTCAGCTCGCTAACAGGCCTCGGACCTGTAGTCGTCTTTTCGGCCGCCATACCGTTTCAGGGTGGCGATCGACATGTAAACGAGCAGTGGCCAGACTATTGGGCGAGCTTGTTCGAAAAGAGGGGCTATGTAGTGGTTGATTGCATCAGGAGCTCGATATGGAAGAACCCCAACGTAGAGTGGTGGTATTCGCAGAACGTCCTGCTGTACGTTCGTCGGGAGTCTCTGGAGAACCATGGGTTCCTCAAACGGCAACTTGACGCTACCTGCATCGGACCGCTTTCGATCGTCCATCCGAGGAAGTACCTGGCAGTGGCGGCTCCCAGAAGAATTGGGCTTCGGTGGTTCGCGTCAACCGTGCCACTGGTGCTGTGGTACGCGTGCGGCCGCGGTTTAACCGTGCTGCGTTCTAGGCTCAGGCGCTCGTGGAGAGTGCTAGCGGAGCGCATTCGTACTCGGTTATTGCGTGTCCTTCGAAGGGCGGAGCGTCCCCGAGACGGAAGCGGCGCTGCGCCTAGCTGACCCCATTGATGGAGCGGTGGATGAACTTGTGGTCCTCCAACAGCCGGGCGCTTGTGGATTGTGCGATGGGTCCTTTTTGTGGCACCGGTCACTTGTCCGGCCTAGCAAGGGCTGGAGACGGGCCGCTAGGTGTTTAGCGGCGGATGCAAATGTCCCAGAATCGGCGGGGGAAAATGTCGCCCCCTCGATCCTGGGTCGCTCCTGAGGGCGGCGGCATCGTTGTTCCCGCGGTAGCTGCGGCGCGACCCATCCTCCAGGTTGTGCCTCCCCCGAGGCGGCGGAGGCGCGATGTACGGATGGGAGCAGCGTGTGCTTCTCAGACATTATCTCGAGCAGAGCCTCTCGATCACGGCGATCGCCGAGCAGGGGGGTGCGACCGCCGCACGATCCAGCGCTGGATGGCCGCCGGGCGGCTCGACCGCGACCCCGTCGGCATCCACTACGGGCCCCCGGTCAACGGTCGCCACGAAGCTCGACCAAGACAAGCCGCTGATCCGCGAGCGGCTCACGACCTACCCGGCCCTCACTTGGCCTTTGCGCTGTCCCCGTCGAACCGCCGGCACGTAGGCACTCCGACCTCGAAATCGTCAAAGTGATCGGTTCGCTGTTTCCCGAGAGCGTGCACACCGTGACGGCAGCAGGGGACGCAGACCCGCCGCCGCTGCCGCCGGACGAAGAGCTGTGCTTGCGCCGGTTTTACACACTGCGACGGGTTCGTCGGTGCCGCGGTGCCCGCGCGGGGGTAATCTGGGGGATTGGCGTCGATGTCGAGCGGGCGCACCCGCTCGGCCCAGAGGTGGTCAAGCTGATTTGCTCGGCGCAAGAGCGGGAGTGGAGTCGCGAGGTCGCGCCACCCGACTCCACTGATTGGCCAAAGCTGATCTTCAGCGCAAAGGAAGCGGCGTACAAGTGCCTCGCGCCCTGGTGCAAGAGAACATTCGGTTTCCACGACCTGAGATCACGTTCCAACCCGCCGACGGCCGATTCGCCATTCGTTTTCTTGCGGAGGCACCCTTCCCCCACCCGGACCGCGTGCAGGTTGATGGACGTTTTGCCACATCGGCGACGCACGTCTTCACAGCAGTGCTCCTGACCGCCCATGGGATCGCCCGTGCCTGCAGCCGATCGGAACGCAAACAGGCAAAACCCAAGCGTGTTAATGGAGACCGTGACCCTGTCCCACAAGCTCGACGTCGCGGCGGCGGTTGTGGTGCTAGAGAGCTAAGCCTGCCCAGTGGCGGACCCCGTCCCGGGTCCGGCGGACGGCGCCGTGCGCGAGAAGGGCAGCACCGACCCCAGCGAGCACAAGAATCGCAGGCTGAGACAAGGTGAGGGCTACGGCTCCGCCCACCGTGAGCCGCCACCACGCACGCGGCGAAGTGGGCCCCTGCAGCACGGCGACCGCTAGGCCGAGGGAGCCGGCTTCACGCCGCACCCGGTGCGGCTGCTCCGAACGCGGAGGTATTGGGAGGACGCCACTCGGGAGCGTGGCAGAACGGCAACAGGCGGATGCTGCCGCCGCATGACATGAGGGCAGCGCGACGAGATTTGTCGCGTCCCGGCCCACGGACCTGTGGCGTCCGCGCATCTGTAGGCTCCCGCGCCATCGGGTGGGTTCGGAACGCCCTGCCCGCTAGCGGCCTATCCCACAGATCAGATAAAGCCATCGGCCAGTCAGCAAATCGGTACGTCTCTTGCCACGCTCTCTCAGGGGCGCCCGTTCGGCGTGCCAGGAGCGGGGTGAGAATGGGTCAAGGGAACCGGTGGGGATGGTCTGCCTGCCCAGCTAACGGGAATTGGGGGCGACAGAGGAGTACGCACGGGGATGGGTGAACGTCTGACGGCGGCCATCGCTGCCATCGCTACTCACTTGCCGGTCGGCGAGTTGACGAACGAAGATCTCGCGAGGGAGCTGAGCGACTGGACGCCCGAGAAGATTTTTGATAAGACGGGGATCCGCAGCAGGCGGGTCTCCGCCGAAGGGGAGTGCGCGTCGGACCTGGGTGTGGCAGCCGCCCAGCGGCTCTTCGAGAGCGGAGTGTGCGCCCCGAGCGCGGTTGACTTTCTCATCTTCTGCACGCAGACCCCAGACTACTTCCTGCCGGCTACTGCGTGCACGATGCAAACTCGGCTCGGATTGCGGACGAGCTGCGGCGCCGTGGACATCAACCAGGGGTGCTCCGGGTTCGTCTACGGGCTGGCGCTCGCCAAGAGCCTCGTGGAAGCCGGTACCGCGTCGTGCGTGCTGCTCGTGACCGCGGATACCTACACCAAGTTTCTACATCCGCGAGACCGCAGCGTCCGTGCGATCTTCGGAGACGGTGCAGCGGCGACCCTCGTCGTGCGCAGTCACGCGAACGAGGAGCTAATCGGACCCTTCGTCCTGGGCACCGATGGCAGGGGAGCGTGCCAGCTGATCGTTCCGGTCGGGGGGCTGCGACGGCAGCCCAGCCCAGAGACGGCGGTCGCCAGGGAGGCGGAAGGGGGCAACTGGCGGTCGGAGCAAAATCTCTTCATGAACGGGCCGGAGATTTTCAACTTTACGCTGAGCACGGTCCCCCTCGCAGTCGAGCAGCTACTGTCGAAGTCCAACGGCGGACCGCACGGAGTGGATTACTTCGTGTTTCATCAGGCGAACCGGTTTATGCTCGAGCGTCTCCGTAACAAGCTAAAGATCGCTCCCGAAAAGTTTTGTATTGATCTAGAGGACTGCGGCAACACTGTTTCCTCGACGATTCCGCTGGCGTTAGAGAGGGCGAGGCGCGGTGGGAGGATCACCAGCGGACACCGGGTCATGCTGGTAGGCTTCGGCGTCGGCTACTCCTGGGCGGCGGGTATGATCCGAGTCTCTTTCTAGTTGGGGTCGCTCATGGATGCTGACATTAGCACGAGTTTTCTCGCGAAATTGGCAGACGTATTTGAGGTGGACGCGACCACGCTCCAGTCAGGTCTTTCTTTGGCGGAGCGCTGGGACTCAGTGGCGGTCCTGGCGACGATGGCGCTGATCGACGAGCAGTTCGCCCTAACCGTTGCACCCGACGAGCTCACCCGCTGCACATCGGTGACTGAAGTGCTCGCCCTCGTTGATCAGAGGGTTCGTCTGCGGTCGCCAGGCCGGTGACGTGACCGCCGCGCGCTCGCTTGCGCTGGCAGGGCCCGATGCACCGGTAAGGTGCCTGGGAATCGATCTAGAGTCCATCGAGCGATTCAATCTGGTCATGAAGCCAGGTGGTCGCGCTTTCTTTGACCGAGTCTACACCTCTGGGGAGCGCGCGAGTACGAGCGGCAACCCTCTCCTGCTCGCCCTCTATTACACAGCGAAGGAGGCGGTGGCCAAGGCCCTAGGCACTGGCCTCGATCTGAGCGGCGCAGCCGCGGTGAGCGGTAGGGACATTGAGATTCGCTGGACGCCGGGAGAGGAACGACCCGCAGTGGCGTTGTGGCGCGGCGCTGCCGCGCGGGCCGAGCAGATGCACCTATCAGACGTCGTCGTGTGTTGGGAACATACTCCTCGGGTAGCCTGCGCAATCGCCGTCGGTACCGACTGTCCAGTGCTGCTCGCTTCGCTGGTGGCAGCGCTGCGGGAGGCGTTGGCCGCCCTCCCCCTCTCGGGGAGTGCTAAGTGCGCAAGCGACGACACACTCGTGGGCCTTTGACGATCGTGGAGCTCCAGATCTGATGCTCACGATCGTGATGTATCACTACGTCCGGGACCTCGCACGGACGCGGTTTCCAGAGATCCGCGGCCTCTCTACACATCGGTTCGAAGGCCAGCTGGACTATCTCACGAAGCACTACACCGTCTGCCGTCCCGACGAGGTCGTCGCAGCTGTCCAGGGTGACACCGTGCTCCCTCCCGACGCCTGCCTGCTGACCTTCGACGACGGATTGAAGGACCATTATACGACGGTCTTCCCGCGTCTCGAAGAGCGGGGGATTGCGGCCGTATTCTGCCCAGCGGTCCGGCCTGTTCAGGAGCACACCGTCCTCGATGTGCACATGATTCACTTCGTGTTAGCCAGCGTTCACGATCCCCGTCGCCTAGTTGATGAAGTGTTGAGTCTCGTGGAGGCCCATCGCTCAGCCGTGGCTCTTCCTGATCCTCTGACTCTGTATCGGATGGGTGCTGGCCCGGGTCGGTTCGATTCGCCCGACGTGACGTTTCTCAAGCGCCTGCTGCAGCGCGTGCTGCCACCGCGGGTTAGAGCGGACATCTGCCGAGCCCTGTTCCAGCGGTACGTGAGCGCCGATCTCCCGAGCTTTGCCGAGGAGTTGTACATGGACTTGGCGCAGTTGCGTTGCCTGGCTCGGTACGGCATGGCCATTGGTGGACACGGGTACGGGCATGACTGGCTCGAATCCTTGGCGCCGGCCGAGCAGCGTGAGGACATTCGGCAGACCATGTCTCTCCTCGAGGCCGTGATCGGACGCCGACCGACGAATTGGATCATGTCTTATCCCTATGGGAGTTATTCGAAGCACACGCTGGACCTGCTTCAGGAGGCTGGCTGCGCGGTGGGGCTCACCACCAGGGTCGGGCTGGTGCCTGACCTTTCCAGTCCATTGGAGCTGGCCCGCTTGGACACCAATGACCTGCCCTGTGCGGGCGATGCGCCCCTGAGCGAATGGACAAAGCGAGGTCGAGAGCCCGTGGAAGCTGGGGCAGCGCAGCCGCGCTGAGCCGGGGCGCGTCGACCCTGTGGGAGGATCTGTGACCGAGCCGAGCATTCGCACGGCTTTGTGTCGGGAACAAGACATCGCACCCCTGATGCGGTTCATTGACGCAGAGTGGCGCGCGGGCCACGTGCTGAGTCGTGACGAGCAACTGCTGCGCTGGCAATTCGATTGCAGTCTGGTGCCCGGCTGGCACGTCGCGGCACCGACGGTCATGCTGGCTTGGCTGGGCGACACGATCGTGGGGATGTTCGGTCTGACAGGGTGTGAGATGACGCTCGGAGGAACGGCGGGGTCCGCGGTGTGGCTATCGCACTGGTTCGCGAGCCCACTGTACCGTCGTCACAATGTTGCCTACGGGCTGCTGCGTGCCGTACTGGAGCTGGGGGTCGACGTTGTCGCGACGAACGGCGCGAACCCAATGGCCACCAAGTTACTGCGCGCCGTACAGTTCGAGACGGTCGGCGCAGTGCCCCGGTGGATCGGCGTAGTGAATGTCTCCTTGGCGGCTCGATTGCTCGCGGACTGCAACGAAGGGCTCGGTCTGGACGCCGCTGAGCGCTTCTGCGAACGCTACCGAGCAGAGATCCCTCCCGGTGGCCCCGTGGCGAGCGGAAGCACAGTGGAGGTGTTGCCGTGGCGAGACGAGCTCGGGACCGCGTGGGACCATTACTGGAAGGACCAAGTCGCCGGGACGATCGTGGGCACGGCACGCGATGCTCGGTTTGTCCGCTGGCGGTACGTGCACCACCCGCGCCTTCGCTACGAGGTTCGACTGGCCATGCGTCGCAATGATGGTAGTGTGATAGGTCTGACCGTGTTTCGGGTCGAGCAGGTTCGTGGCCGGACGGAAACAGTCATGCGGGTGGTGGAGTTTTTGGGGAATCCGGCAGCCCAGACGGCCCTGGCGCGCGCCACCCTCCAAGCCGCTAGGGAGCTCGGGGTCGCTTATGTGGACTTCTACTGCAGCTCCGCAACCGTGGCGCGAGGACTAGAGGAGGTGGGGTTCAGGCTGGAGAGTATGACTGATGACGAGCCTGCCTTCCCGACAAGACTGCAACCACTCGAGACGGGGCGCTTCTGCATGACGGCACTGATGCGGCTGCCATCCGCCATGCGCGGCCAGCTCAATGCTCTGGTCCGTTCAGGGCACCTGTACCTGACGAAGTCCGACGGTGACCAGGATCGTCCCAACTAGTGGCGCAGTTGAGATGCTCCTCCGGCCCTCTCAGGCCCGTAGGCACGAGGACCTCCTCCCCGCACCGTCGTTAGAACCGCACTTCGAGGCTGTCCCTTCCCAGATCGGGACGCGCCCCGCCCAGACAGCACCCGCAGGTCGAGCCATATCGTTGCGGGGGTAAGTCGACAAAATGTGGCCCGTACGCGCCATGGCGCATGCGCCTCGGCGTGCCCACCACATCATAACCATTTCCCCTGACGCGGGTTACGCACACGGGAGGTAAGCCACGGGCGCTGCCTCGCGGTACAGAACGTGATACATCGCCGGGGTGATGACAGCCGTTCCTGCTCCCGCGCAAACCCACGAGCCATGGCTCGGCAGCTGGCTATGGCCGCTGCGCGGTCTCTCCCAGAGGGTCCAGGCCCTTAGAGCACTTCCCCAGGCTGTCGCCCGAACCATCGACAGTCTCGCGGGTCACCGCGCCTCACGCCGCGTGATTCTTGGGGCGCTCGAATTCGGGATCGCGCTGCTCGCGGTGAACGGCGCGGTTCTAGTGGTCTATGGCGGCAGGTATCGCCAGTGGTTAAGTGGGCTACTCGCTGCGGTCGCGCTCTTCGTCGGTACGAAGGTCGTCTGTGGATTTGTCACTGGCGCGTTCGCCAGCCGGTGGCGCTACGTCAGCACCCACGACGCGCTCGTGATCGTTCGCTCGACACTGATCGCGGGCATCGCGGGGCTCGCCGGCGTCGAGGGGCTCGGTCTTGCGAGCGACGGCGTCCGGCTGGTCGTTGCCGACACCACCCTCTATCTGTTGCTCTCCTGTGGTATCCGGCTTTCGGCCCGCTCGCTACACGAATGGGAGCGTCGAGCAAGAACGGTTATCGGGAATCACCTCCGCCGCGCAGTGATCGTGGGCGCCGGGGAGGCGGGCGCGGTCTTCGTGAAACGGATTCTCGCCAGCCCTAAGATGCTGATGGACCCATCCGTCGTGGTGGACGACAATGCCAACCTGCACGGGAACCGGTTACACGGGGTTCCGATCGTGGGCCCGGTCAGCGAGCTGCCGGCGATCGCAGAGCGGTTCCGGGCGGACGAGATCATCATTGCGATCCCGTCGGCCACGACGGAGCAGATGGCGCACATTGTCGACACCTGCGTGGCGGCCAAGCTGCCGTTTCGGATCGCCCCCGATCCGGACGACATGCTGGGGACGCGCCAGGGGGCGAGTTGGTTGCGTGACGTGCAGCCAAGCGACCTGCTGGGGCGGGCTCAGGCAGAATTTGACGTCGTCAAGGTGCGGGCCGAGCTGCGCGGCGCGCGAGTGCTCGTCACTGGAGCGGCCGGGTCCATCGGTGCTGAGCTCGCTCGCCAATTGATCAAGGTCGAGCCGGAAGCGCTCTACCTCGTGGATCGCAACGAGAACGACCTCCATTACCTGTGCGAGGAGTTCCAACGCCATCAGATCACGCTTCCCTTCACCGGGGTCATTGAGGATGTGCGTGATCAGCGCCGGTTGACTCGGCTGCTAAGGGACGTCCAACCGACGCACGTCTTCCATGCGGCAGCGTTCAAGCACGTACCGCTAATGGAGTCCCACGCCGTCGCGGCGGTGGACAACAACATTCTTGGCACCTGGTCAGTGTTGCAGGCGGCCAGGGTCGCCGGCGTTCGCAAGGTAGTGTTAATCTCAAGCGACAAAGCTGTCCTCCCCAGCAACGTGATGGGAGCGACGAAGCGGTTCGCCGAGGTACTGGTCGCGGAAGCCACTCGCGGTTCGACGATGGACGGCATCATCGTGCGATTCGGCAACGTACTCGGTTCGAACGGAAGCGTCGTGCCATTGTTCCAGCGCCAGATCAGCGAAGGCGGGCCAGTCACGGTGACCAGCCGGGAGGCTACGCGCTATTTCATGACGCCCTCGGAGGCGAGTCAGCTCGTGCTCCAGGCGGCCTCGATGCCCGAGTCCGTCGGTAAGGTCGCGATCCTCGACATGGGTACCCCAGTGCGCATCTGGGACCTCGCCGAACGCATGGTCCGGATGAGCGGCCTGCGCCCTGGAGCGGACATCGCCATCGTAGAGACCGGACTCCGGCCAGGCGAGAAACTGCACGAGGAGCTCTGGTCGGAGAGCGAGGACGCGGCGCCGAGCAGCAACCCCAGAATCATGCTGGCTGAGGTAGGTTGCCTGAGCGAGCACGCCATGCCTCTGATCCCCCTAATTCGCGCGCTCGTGGAACTCGGCGACGATAGCGCCGTGGTCGAGCAGCTCGCTCGCTGGGTGGGCCTGACAAACCACACCGGGCTGCCCGGCCGCGCATCGCCACGCCGAAACAGGCGGACCCCAAGTACAGCAACCGCGGCGAGCATTGGCCTGACGGGTCGCCAACTGGCCGCCAGCGGACGCTGGGGCTAGGAGACCAAGCCGCGCGATCAAAAGGAGATCGCGGACTCGGTGCTCCCCCTCTTCCAGTCTCGACGAGTGGGGCACCTTGCACCAGAGAGGCGGCATCACGGCCAGAAAGCGGCAACCGCTCGCTAGCCTTCCGGGACTCCTCGCAGCCGCGCTGCTCGGCGTGGGTTGTCATGATGCCGCTAGTCCTGAGCGCCTCGGCCCCAGACATGACGCTACCGCAAGCCCCGTGATCGTGCGCATCGCCGGGCTCGGGCGCATCGGGACCCGGGCTGAGATGGCGTTCGACTTCGACGTGCGATCCGATCTGACTGGGAGACTCACGGTCTCCGATTACGGCGAGGGCAGAGCCGACGGGAGCGCCCCGACGCTGCGCGTGGATCCGACGGATGCCGGGACGGCGGTCACAGCGTTCCGGATGGCGTCGGGCGCCTGCAGCGACCCGAGTCGCGGGGCGGAGTTCGACGGAACCGGCCGGGAGGACACGGGAGCGCTAGTGGCTTTCACCGTGGTCGCGTGCGACAACGGGCCACCGGAGAACGGTCTGGACTTCTTCGGCATAGCCCTGCCGTCGGCGGGATTCAGCCGCTCCGGCTCCGTCACGAGCGGGGACATCGCCAGGTCGGCCGCTTCTTCCTCAGGGGATACGCTCGTTGTCTCGACCAGCACCTCCGGCTCGAACTTGGATGTGGACGGCTACACGGTCACCGTCGACGGCACGAATGCCCAGCTGAGCGCGACGAACGGCCGCGTCACCTTTACCGGCCTCGCCGCCGGTGATCACCCGGTTGCGCTCTCGGGGGTGGCGGCCAACTGCACGGTGAGCGGAGCCAACCCGCAGACGGTCTCGGTGCCCGCCGGCGGCGCAGCGAGCGCAACCTTCGCGGTGAGCTGCACAAGCGCGGTCCCGCGCGTTACCGGGCTCGGGCAGATCGGGGTGGGATCTCCCACGCCCGGGACGAACGTGCAGACCTTCGACTTCGACGTGCGGGCCGACCTGACGGGGCGGTTCACCGCCACCGATTACAGCGACGTGCAGCCGGATGGGAAGGTCGCCTCGCTGACCACGGATGCGTCGACGGACCCGGCGACGTCCGTCACGGCGTACCGCAACAGCTCGAGCGCTTGCAGCGACCGCAGCCGCGGGGTGGAATTCGACGCCGTCGGCAGGGAGCGCACGGGTGCCATCGTGAGCTACACCGTGGCGGTCTGCGACAACGGACCGGCTGGGAGCGGGATGGACTTGTGGAGCATCTTCCTCCCGTCGGAATCGTACGACCGCTCGGGCAACCTGACGAGCGGAGACATTGCCAAGTCGACTGCGCCCTCCTCAGAGGGCTCGCTCGCTGTCTCGACCAGCACGACCGGCTCGAACCTCGATCCGGACGGCTACATGGTGACGGTCGACGGGACCAATAGCCAGCCGATCGCGGTCAACGGCAGCGTCACCTTCACGGGCCTCTCGCCGAGCAGCCACGCCGTGGTCCTCTCCGGCGTGGCAGCGAACTGCACGGTGAGCGGGGGCAACTCCCAGACAGTCACGGTGCCCTCCGGCGGAACGGCGACGGCTGCCTTCGCCGTGAGCTGCGCGGCGATCACGGGGGACCTCACGGTGACGACCAGCACCTCCGGCTCATCCGTCCCCAGTGGCTACACGGTGACCGTGGACGAGACCACGAGGCAGGCGATCGGGATCA
>Ga0209802_1000036_pt1 | contig 79649 bp, 63 predicted proteins | sample GraSoiAngelo_129_FD_185886 | JGI IMG/M metagenome (GOLD analysis project Ga0209802, IMG submission 185886) | Grasslands soil microbial communities from the Angelo Coastal Reserve, California, USA - 14_0927_12_40cm (SPAdes) (version 2) | ecosystem: Environmental > Terrestrial > Soil > Grasslands ...
GACCGCACCGTGCTGACGCTCGCCCTCATCGAGAACCTACAGCGCGACGACCTCTCCCCCGTCGACGAAGCCCGCGGCTACGACCGCCTCATCGCGGAGTTCAGCCTCACGCAGCAGGACGTGGCGGACGCCGTGGGGCGCGATCGCTCCACTGTCGCCAACGCGCTCCGGCTCCTGAAGCTGCCTGAGGCGGTGCTGGCGATGCTCCATGGCGGCGACCTCACCGTGGGCCATGCGCGCGCGCTCCTCGCCATCGAGGATCCCCGCACGGCGACCACGCTCGCGCGGGAGGCGGTTGCGCAGGGGCTCTCGGTGCGCGAGATCGAGGACCGCGTGCGCGGGGGGCGCGCACCGGAGCGGCGCCCGCGCCTCAAGCGAGGAGTGGGACAGGCGCCCGAGGTGCGGCGCATCGAAGAGGCGCTGCGCCGCGAGCTGGGCACCGACGTACGGGTGACGCTGCGCGCGAAGGGGAAGGGGCAGATCCACGTCGCGTTCTACTCGAACGAGGACCTCGCGCGCTTGCTCGAGGTCTTCCTCGGAGCTCCGTTCGACGGATGAAGGACCGCGCCGTGACGATCGTCATCCACACGGATGGCGATCTGGACTCGCGACAGTATCGGGTACCGGTGTGGGCGTTCGAGGCGGGGAAGTGGGGGGCGCTGGTGGTCGCCCTCCTGGTGGTCCTGTTCTTCGCCTTCGCGGGGCCGATCAGTCGCGCGGCGGCGCGCGTGCCCGGTCTGGAGCGGCAGGTGACGCGACTGCGCGAGGAGAACAGCCAAGTGCAGCAGCTCGCCGCGGCGCTGAATCGGGCCGAAGAGAACTACCAGTCCCTGCGCCAGCTGCTTGGCGTGCGGGCGCCACCCGAGCGGACGAGCGCGAAGCTCGGACTAGAGCTGCTACGGGCGGTGGCGGTCCGCGCGCGCACACCCGCCGCTTCGCTGCGCTACGAATCGGGCCCCTCCCAGCCGACACACTGGCCGCTCGACGTGAGCGGCTTCGTCACCCGAGGCCAGGTGCGCGCGGGGGACGCGGCCGAGTCGCATCCGGGCGTGGACATCGCCGTGCCCGAGGGCACCCCGGTGCGTGCGGCGGGAGGGGGGATGGTGGCGGCTGCCGGCATCGATCCCGCCTACGGGTTGTTCGTGCTCTTGCGCCATGCGCAGGGGTATGAGACGATGTACGGTCACGCCTCGCGGCTGTTGGTGCGCGAGGGGGACTCTGTGCAGGCAGGGCAGGTGATCGCGCTGTCCGGGACCTCGGGGCGATCCACGGCTCCGCACCTGCACTTCGAAATCCGCCGTGACGGACGGTCGCTCGACCCTCTCACCGTCGTGAAACAGGAGAACTGACATGGCGATCTTCACCGAGAAGGGGCACGGCGCGCCGGAGTCCGAAGCCGGGCTCTCGATCATCGGGGCCGGCATGCGTGTGGAGGGCGATATCGTCGCCGAAGGGGTCGTGAAGATCGAAGGAACGGTCGTCGGCACGGTGCGCGCCGGCCGCCAGGTGCTCGTCGCGAAGGGCGGCGAAGTAGAGGGGGACGTCATCACGAAGGAAGCCATCATTGGCGGCGAAGTGCGCGGCAGCGTGCGCGCGGAGGAGCGGATCGAGATTCAGGCGGCGAGCGTCGTTCACGGAGACCTCGCCTCGCGGCGGCTGCAGGTGCAAGAGGGGGGCGAGATCAACGGCGTGGTGCGGATGGGGGAGGGTGCATTGGAGAAAGAGCCTGAACACACGGGCTCCCGCTGAGCCCCATCGCCACATTTCCACACGGAGCCCCGACTTCCGTGTGGAAATTTTAGTCCGGTGTACAGCAGTGAGTTACGTAATCGGTCATGTGGGAATCTCCCCGAAATTGGCCGTCACTGTCTCTAAAATGGCGCGATAATGTCGCTATACTGTACGCGCGCTTCACGAGGCGTGCGGCGCTGCGCTTTCCCATGCGGCTAAGGGACCTGACGGCATACCTCGATGACTACTTGCGAGTGCGAGACGTGCCCGACGCACCCGAGGCGCTTAACGGACTGCAGGTAGCGAACGCCGGTGAGATCACGCGCGTCGCCGCCGCAGTCGATCTCTGCGAGGCGACGGTGCGGCTTGCCGCCGAGGCGCGGGCTGACCTGCTGGTCGTGCACCATGGCCTCTTCTGGGGGGGTCCTCGTCCCCTGACTGGTCCTGCCTACCGGCGGGTCGCCGGCCTGCTGCAGTGCAACATCGCCGTCTACAGCGCGCATCTGCCGCTCGATCGGCACGCGGAGGTCGGGAACAACGCAGTGCTCGCTCGGCAGCTCGGGGTGAGCGTGCGGGGTGAGTTCGGCGAGGAGTACGGCGTCACGATCGGCGTCTGGGGGGAGCTCGAGGTGGAGCGGATGGACCTGCGGGAGCGACTCAACCAGTTGCTCGGGTCGACGCCGCGCCTCATGGCTTTCGGCCCGGCGCGTACCCAGCGCCTCGGCATCGTGACGGGAGGGGCGGGGTCACTGATCGGGCAGGCTGCGGCGGCGGGACTGGACACCTATATCACGGGCGAGGGAGCCCACCACACCTACTTCGATGCCGAAGAGCTCGGCCTGAACGTCTTCTACGCGGGTCATTACGCCACTGAGACGGTGGGCGTCAAAGCGCTGGCCGAACACCTCCACGAGCGCTTCGGCTTGCCCTGGGTGTTTCTCGACCATCCCACCGGCCTTTGAGCCCGCGCCGCGTGCTCGCGGTGCTCGCAGCCGCGGAGCTGCTGGGGATGGCGCCGTGGTTCAGCGCATCGGCGGTCGCGCCGGTGTTGGCCGCGCGCTGGGGTCTGGGCGCGGCGGGGACGGCGTGGCTCACGATCTCCGTGCAGCTGGGCTTCGTCGCTGGTGCGCTCGTGTCGGCGGTGCTGACGCTGAGCGACCGCTGGTCCGCGCGGAGGTTGATCGCCGGTTGCGCCGTAGTCGCCGGGGTCGCGACCGTCGGTGTGGCGGTCGCGCCCACGGCGGGCGCGGCGATCGTGTTGCGGCTGCTGACGGGGGCGGCGCTCGCGGGCGTCTATCCCCCGGGCATGAAGCTCGCGGCGGGCTGGTTTCGAGAGGCACGCGGCTGGGCGATCGGAGTGCTCGTGGGCGCGCTCACCGTGGGGTCGGCGCTGCCGCATCTGCTGCGCTGGTCCGTGCCGGGGGAATTGTGGCGGTCCGTGCTCGGTAGCGCCGGGGTGAGCGCGCTGATCGGCGCGGGGCTCGTGCTGGTGGTGCCGCACGACGGACCGTATGCGGCGCCCGCGCCCCGGTTCACGTGGCGCGCCGTGCCCCGGATCCTCAGCGACCGTGCGCTCACGCTCGCGAACCTCGGCTACCTCGGACACATGTGGGAGCTATATGCGATGTGGACGTGGATGGCCGTGTTCATCGCAGCAAGCGAGCAGGCGCACGGGGGCGACGCGGCGGGCGGGGCGCTCCCGGCCCTGCTGACGTTCGCCGTCGTGGGGAGCGGAGCGGTCGGCTGCTGGCTGGGGGGGCTGTACGCGGATCGCTGGGGGCGGACTGTCGTGACGAGTGTCGCCATGATGATCTCGGGCGCCTGCGCGCTCTCCGCCGGCGTGGTATTCGGGCGCCCGCTCGGGGCGCTCGTTCCGCTGCTCCTCGTCTGGGGCGTTACGGTCGTGGCTGACTCGGCCCAGTTCTCCACGGCCGTGAGCGAGCTCGCGCCCCCCGACCACGTGGGCACGGCGCTCACGCTGCAGACCAGTCTCGGGTTTCTGCTCACGTGCGTGACGATCTATCTCCTGCCGGCGGTGGCCAGTCGCATTGGTTGGCGCTGGAGCATGAGCGTGCTGGCCCTGGGCCCGGCGTGCGGTGTGTGGGCGATGCTCGCGCTCAGGCGCCGACCGGAGGCGCTGCGGCTCGCCGGGGGGAGACGGTGAACGAAGGGCCGGCTTGAGTGATCGGCTACTTCAGCGGGACCACGAAGCGCACCGTGACGCTCTCCGCCGTCTGCGGCGCGACGGTGCAGTAGCAATTCGCCCCGATCAACTTCTTCACGCCGAGCACTTCTGCTTCGGCGATGCCGGCCACGTCCCGGAAGGTGATCTCGAACACTTCGCCGTCGAGCACGCGATAGTTGACGGGCCGGCCGAGCAGGCGATGGTGTGGGTCGATCTTAGCGAGTCCGTCCGCCAGGCGGTGCCGGATATCGCTGAGCTGTTCGGCCGAGAGCAGGGGCGGGGATGCGTCGCTCATCGGCGGTTGGCCGACGCGGCCGCGGCGTTGCGGCGCATCCCGTCCGGCCCGGCGCGCTCGAACGCGGTGTCGCCAAAGCGCCGGTCGAACTCTTCTGGGTCGATCCGGAGCAGTGTGTCGAGCTCCGGTGCGGAGAGTTCCGGCCGCGGCGCGAGCTCCGGATCCGTCGTGGGCGTCGCAAAGCGGACATTCCACGGGCACACGTCTTGGCAGACGTCACACCCGAACAGCCAGTCGCCGACCATCCCCTGTTCGGTGTCCGTGAATGCGCCGCGATGCTCGATCGTGAGGTACGAGATGCAGCGGCGCGCGTCCAGCACCCGGGGGTCCGGGAACGCGGCGGTGGGGCAGGCCTCGAGGCAGCGGGTGCACGTACCGCAGCGGTCCGCCTCGAACGGCGCGTCGGGGGCGAGCGCGGCGTCGGTGAGGATGACGCCGATGAAGGTGAAGGAGCCCAGCCTGGGGTGGATGAGCATCGTATTCTTGCCGATCCAGCCGAGACCCGCGCGCTGCGCCAGCTCGCGCTCGGGCACTGGCCCGGCGTCGACGTAGCAGCGCGTGCGGGAGTCCGGCGCGAGCTCGCGGACGGCGCTTGCGAGTCGCTCCAGCCGGCGGCCCACGACGCGGTGGTAATCGGCGGTCCGGGCGTACTGGGCGACCTTCCCATGATTCCGGGGCGCCGGCCCGGGGTCGGCCGAGCCATGGAAGTAGCTGGTGAGGGTCACCACGGCTACCGTGGCCTCGGGCATGATGCGGTGGGGCAGCTTGCGCTGCTCCGCTTGGCGGTGCAGGTAGCTCATGGTGCCCGCGTAGCCCGCGGCGAGCCAGCGGTCCAAGGCGTCCGCGTGCGCGTTGCGCTCGAGTGAGGCGACGCCGACGGCGTCGAACCCCAACGCTTCTCCTCGACGCTTTAGCGCGACGCTCTTCTGGACGGGGTTCATACGTGCATGACTTCGCGCCGCCAGCGCGCGAACCGCACCACGTCCTCGAGCGGCGGCACGGCCGCTTCGTCGCCGTAGGCGGTGAACATGCGCCAGCGGATGTACTCGCGGGGCGGGAGCGGGAGAAACGGCGGATGGCGGTACCAACCGCGGGCACGGAAGCTCCAGGCGAGTCGCAGCAGATCCACGGCGAGACGCGGGTTCGCGAGCGCTCGCAGCGCGAGACGCAGGGACAGCGACGGCCAACTGGTGGGGGTTCGCATCGCCGTTTGCAATCTACATGCGCGGTGGAGCGGGCGAGTGTCGTCGCGCGCGGTGTCGAGGCCGCGGCTCCTCCTGTATATTGACCGCCTATGACGCTCGCAAGCGGCCTCACGGCGACCCGCCAGGCCGGCGCCCATCCGCTCGCCCGCTATCGGGGCGAGTTCCCGATCTTCCGGGACAAGATCTACCTCAATACCTGCTCCCTGGGCGCCCTGGGGGAGCGGACTCGCCGGCGCGTCGCCGAGTTCCTCGATCTCTGGCAGGAGCGCGGCGCGTCCGCCTGGTACGACGTGTGGTGGGCGGCGCTCGCGGAGCTGCGCCGGCGCTACGCGCGCGTGATCGGCGCGACCCCCGAGGAGATCGCGCTCGGCCCGAGCATCTCCGTCGCGCTCGCGTCCGTGGCGGAGGCACTCGACTATGGCAAGCGCCGTCGGGTCGTCGTCACCTCGCTCGACTTCCCCACGGTCGCCTACCAGTGGCTCGCGAAGCGGGCGCGGGGGATCGAGCTCGTCGTCGTCGAGAGCCCGGATGAGGTCACCGTGCCGGTGGAGATGATCGCCCGGGCGGTGGACGAGCGCACCGCGCTCGTGGCGACGTCCCACGTCTACTTCACGAGCGGAGCGATCCAGGACATCGCCGCCGTGGCCGAGGCTGCCCACGCGAGCGGCGCGCTCTGCCTGATCGATGCCTACCAGTCCGTGGGGCAGGTACCCGTGGACGTGCACACGAGCGGGGTCGACTTCCTCACCGCGGGCGGCCTCAAGTGGCTGCTCGGCGGCCCGGGCGTGGTGTTCCTGTACGCGCGGGAGGAGCTGGCGCGCCGGCTCATGCCCGGCGTCGCCGGGTGGTTCGGGCACCGGGACCAGTTCGCCTTCGACCCCCGGCGGCTCGAGTTTCACGACGACGCGCGGCGCTTCGAGCTCGGCACGCCGGCGCTCGCGGCGATCTACGCCCAGCTCGGCGGGCTCGACTACATCGACGAGATCGGGGTGCCGGCGATCCGGGGCGTCGCCGCGGCGCTGACCGAGGACCTGATCGCCCGCGCCCGGGAGCGGGGCTTCCAGCCCAAGGTCGCGGCGCATCCGCAGCAGCGCTCGGCGATCGTGATGCTCCCCGCCGCGGATCCCGCGGCCAGGGTGCGTCTGCTCGCCGAGGCGGGGATCGTCGCGGACGCCCGGCCCGGGCACGTGCGCCTCTCCCCATTCTTCTATAACGTGCAGGATGACCATGTCGCAGCGCTCGAGCGGCTCGCCACGCGCGCCGGTCACTGAGGACGAACGCCTCCTCACGCCCACCCCCCATGCGGAGCGGCGGGGGTTCACGCGCACGGACCCGTGGCGGGTGCTGCGCATCCTGGGGGAGTTCGTGGAGGGGTTCGACACCCTCTCCGACGTCCACAACGCCGTCACCATCTTCGGCTCGGCGCGCACGCCGCCCGACGACCCGTTCTACGAGCGGGCGGTCGTGACGGCCCGGCTGCTCGCGCGCGAGGGGTTCCCCGTCATCACGGGGGGCGGTCCCGGTATCATGGAGGCGTCGAACCGCGGGTGCCAGGAGGGGAACGGGCTCTCGATCGGCTGCAACATCGAGCTGCCGTTCGAGCAGGGGATCAACCCCTACGTTGAGCGCGCGATCAACTTTCGCTATTTCTTCGTGCGCAAGACCATGTTCGTGAAGTACTCGACGGCGTTCATCGCCTTCCCGGGTGGGTTCGGGACGATGGACGAGCTGTTCGAAGCGCTGACGCTCATCCAGACGGGAAAAGTGAAGCACTTTCCGGTCATCTTGTTCGGCAAAGCCTACTGGGCCGGCCTCGCGGAATGGCTGCGGGAGCGGGTGGCGGGGGAGGGGAAGATCGACACGGCGGACCTCGAGCTGTTTCACGTGACCGACGACCCCGAGGACGCGGTGCGCCGCTGCGTCAAGGCGCGCGCCCGTCGCACTGAATCCTTTGCGGTGGAGAGCCGATGACGACACGCAAGGACTACCTGCGCGGCCCGCGCATCGATCCCAGGCCGATCACGGGCAAGGAAACGGTGACCGAGCTCGTCGACAACGCGTTCCTGGCCTACAACGCGGGGCGGCTGGCCGAGGGTTGTCGCCTGTTCGCGGAGCGGATGCTCGCGGAGGACGTCACGGTCGGGATGAGCCTGACCGGTGCCATGACGCCGGCGGGGCTCGGCATGTCCACGATGATCCCCCTCATCGAGGCGGGGTTCGTCGATTGGATCGTATCGACCGGTGCGAACCTGTATCACGACTCCCACTTCGGGCTTGGCCTCACGATGCACAAGGGCACGCCCTTCGCGGACGACGTGGAGCTGCGCGAAGAGGGGGTCGTCCGCATCTACGACATCTTCTTCGACTACCAGGTCCTGCTCTCGACCGACGCGTACATCCGCGAGGTCTCAGCGCGACCCGAGTTCCAGCGCCCCATGAGCACGGCGGAGTACCACTACCTGCTGGGTGGCTACGTCCGCGAGCGCGAGAAGGCGCTGCGGATCGGGCGCAAGTCGGTGCTGGGCTTGGCCCATGAGTGCGGCGTGCCGATCTACACGTCGTCTCCGGGGGACTCGTCCATCGGGATGAACGTGGCGGAGCAGGCACTCACGGGCTCGCAGCTCCGCTTCGACGTGAGCGCCGACGTGAACGAGACCTCGGCCGTCGTGTTCCACGCCAAGACGCACGGCGGCAAGAGCGGCGTGCTGATCATCGGCGGGGGGAGTCCCAAGAACTTCGTGCTCCAGACCGAGCCGCAGATCCAGGAGGTGCTGGGGATCGGTGAGAAGGGACACGACTACTATCTCCAGATGACCGACGCTCGCCCGGACACCGGCGGCCTCTCGGGGGCGACGCCGTCCGAGGCGGTGAGCTGGGGGAAGGTCGACCCCGCGAAGCTGCCGGACACCGTGGTCTGCTACCTGGACAACACGGTCGGCTTCCCGATTCTCGCCGCCTACGCGCTTGCCAAGCGCAAGCCGCGCCGCCTGAAGCGGCTGTACCACAAGCGCGACGAGATGCTCCGCGAGCTCACCGAGGCGTATCAGGAAGCGAAGGCCGACCGCGACGCCCGCGCGGAGGCGACGCCTGTCGGGCGCCAGCCCTAAGCCCGGCTCCGAGCCCGCGCCCCCGAGGGCGTACGCCGTCTACGCCCTCGGGTTGCTCACGCTGATCAACCTCCTCAACTACACCGACCGCAACGTCGTCTTCGCGCTGTTTCAGCCGCTGAAGCGCGAGCTCGCGCTCACCGATCATGAGCTCGGCTGGCTGGGGTCGGCGTACGTGATCGTGTTGTCGCTCGCGGCGCTGCCGCTGGGCGTCGTGGGCGACCTCAGGTCGCGTCGTGCGGTCATCGCCTTCGGCGTGGGGCTGTGGAGCGCGTTCACGGCGCTCGGTGCCGCGGTGAAGGGCTTCTGGCAGCTCCTGGTGTGCCGGGCGATGGTGGGCGTGGGGGAGGCGGGCTACGGACCCGCGGCCCAGGCGCTGATCGCGGAATTCTTCCGCGGGCGGCGTCGCGCCTTCGCCATCGGGGTCTACTCGGTGGGTATGGCCTTCGGGGGCGTGCTCGGCATCTGGCTCGGCGGCGTGCTGGCCGAGCGCTACGGCTGGCGCGCCGCGTTCGTCGCGATGGGCGCCCCGGGGCTCGTGCTCGCGCTGCTCGCCTCGCGCCTGCGCGAGCCCCGGCGGCAGGCGCCGGCGTCCATTCGGGTCACGCTCGCACGCTGGTACGACCGCGGGGTCCGCAATGTGGTGTGGCCGGCGCTGCCGCTCGCGGGCCTCACGCTCGTCGGCGCCGCCGTGAGCGCTGTGATGGCGCTGTTCGAGCGCATTCCTTCGGGCGTGGACGCGGCGCTGTTCGGCGGCTTCGTGACGGTCGGCGTGGTGTGGACGGTCGTGCGGTTGGTGCCGATCGCCGTCCGGCGCACGACCGAGGCGAGCGCAGTGGCGGCGACCGCCTTCGACGACTTCCTCCAGGCCGCCGCAACGGTGCTGCGCACGCCGACCCTCGTCTGGATGTTCGTGGGCGGCGCCCTGGTGACCTTCGCGGTGAACGGGCTGATCGCGTGGGCCCCGAGCTTCATGGAGCGGGTGCACGGCTTCTCCGTCGGGCGCGTGGGCCGGGAGTTCGGGATCTGGGGGCTCGCCGGCGGCGCGCTCGGCGGGCTGTTCGGGGGGCGCGTGGGGGACTGGCTGGTGGGGCGCTGGCCCGGGGGGCGGGTGGTCGTGTCGGGAGCCGGGTTCGTGCTCGGCGGCCCCGTGTGCGCGGCGTTGCTGCTCGTCGACGAGCTGCGCTGGTTCGTGCCGCTCCTGTTCGCGACGTTCTTCCTCTACACCTGGTACAACGGCCCCCTCTCGGCCGTGATCCTGGACGTCGTGCCGCCCGAGGTGCGCGCCTCGGTGTTGGGCGCCTTCCTCCTGTTCTCCCATCTGGCGGGCGACGCGATCGCACCGCCGCTCGTCGGCTACCTGTCCGACCGCTTCGGGTTGCGCCCCGCGATGCTGCTGCTCCCGTCCGCGGGAGCGGTGGGAGGGCTGGTGATCTTGATCGCGCTGACGACGGTGGGGCGGGATATGCAGCGGGTGAGGCAATGAATGCGGAGCGCGGAGGGGGGGCGCGGTGAAGATCGCCGTCCTGTTCGACACCCTGCACCCCGAGTGGAGCGACGCGGACTACAAGAAGGCGATCGAAGCCAAGGTCGAGGAGGCGGAGTACGACGTGGGGCGTGCGCTCGTCGCCAAGGGGCACGACGTGGTGATGGTGGGCGTGCACGAGGCGCTCCAGCCGCTGCTCGATCGGCTCGCCGCGTTCCAGCCGAAGCTCGTGTTCAACGGCTGCGAGGGGTTCCGCGGCCGCGCCCACCACGAGTACGGGCTCGCCGCGGTGCTGGAGATGCACGGCTACCGCTACACGGGCTCGTCGCCCACCGGACTGCTGGTCGCGCGCAACAAGTCGCTCACGAAGAAGATCCTCGCGTATCACGGGATCCGCGTCCCCGCATTCGCGGAGTTCCATCCCGGCGAGAAGCCGCTCCGGCCCTCGGAGCTCCGCTTCCCGCTGATCGTGAAGCCGCTGCTCGAGGACGCGTCGATCGGCATCGCCCAGGCATCGGTGGTCGAGGACGACCAGAGCCTGGCCGAGCGGGTGAAGTTCATCCACGAGAAGTTCAACCAGGCGGCGATCGTGGAGGAGCTCATCGAAGGACGGGAGCTGTACGTGGGGCTGCTCGGCAACGACAAGCTGCAGGTGTTGCCGATCGTCGAGATGACGTTCGGCGAGGCGGAGGCGGCGGAGCAGCGCATCGCCACCTACAAGGCGAAATGGGACGAGGAGTACCGTAAGCGGAAGCGCATCAAGAACGTGTTCGCGAAGGGCCTGGCCGACGACGTGACGGCCAAGATCGGGGACCTCTGCGCCACGGCCTTTCACGCGCTGTGGCTGCAGGACTACGGACGGGTTGACCTGCGGTTGACCCACGACGACGAGGTGTACGTGCTCGAGGTGAACCCGAATCCGTTCCTCGCGTTCGAGCACGAGATGGCGAACGCCGCCGAGAAGGCGGGCCTGTCGTACGACGATTTCATCCAGCGCATCGTGGACGAGGCGATGAAGCGTGGCTAGTCGGCGCGAGGTCCCGACCCCCGAACTCCGCTGCCCCACGTGCCGGGCGGAGCTCGATCGGTTCTGGTCGTACTGCTCCGATTGCGGGCGCCGGCTCGAGTGGCGGGACGTCACCCGGGAGACCGGGGCCGAGTGCTACTACTGCGGCTGGGTCGTCTCGGACAGCTTCTCTCACTGCCCGTGGTGCGGGCGCGACATCGCGGACCGGGACTCGAGCCCCGAGCCGCTCAAGGCGCCGAAGGGGTTCAAGTACCACCGCCGCTGCCGCTGGGGTTGCGGCGGTGGTGTGATGTATCCGATGCGCTACTGCCCGTGGTGCGGCCGGCCCGAGAAGTGGCGCCACGACGAGTTCCAGAACGTCTGCCCCCACTGCAACAAGGGCGTGGACGACTGGATGAACTGGTGTCCCTGGTGCGGCGAGGATTCCACCGGACAGGACCTCGTCCGCCAGGCGCTCGCCCGGGCGCGCCGGCTGCTCGTGACGACGCGGATCAAGGACTGGCATTACCGCGTGTTGCTGCGGCCCGGCGTGTCGGGTGTCACGCACAGCTCGCCCAAGGTGATCGAGATCGAGCGGCGTTATGTGACGGGGAAACGGCGGCGCGACGAGATCTCCTGGACCATGCTCACGGGGCTCATCCTGCACGAGCTCGGGCACTCGTTCCTGTTCCACAACTGGCGGTTGACCCGCACCGGCCGGTTCCGGCGGGCGTTCGGCGAAGTGCGCAAGGCCTACCGCGTGTCGGACTCGAAGTGGGTGGACTTCGAGATGCGCCACGTGACGACGACCTTGCCGAACTACGTCACCGCCTACGCGGCGACCCACCCGCAGGAGGACTTCGCGGAGACGTTTCGCGTGTACGTCGTGCGGCGGGGCCGGCTGCGGGAGCTCTTCGGCGAGTTTGGCCGGAAGCGCAAGGGCGTGGTGCTGTTCGAGAAGTTCCTCGTGCTGCACGACTACGTGCGGTCGCTGTGGGGCTGGCGATGAAAGGCCGGGGACGCGGGAACGGGGAAGGGGGACACGGGAAGGGGCCTGCGGCGGGGGCGAAGCACATCGGGATCGTGGGGGTGAGCGCCGAGGGGGCGGCGCTGTGCTATCGCACGATCTGCAGCGAGGCGCCGCGCGTGATGGGGGAGCACAGCCATCCCGAAGTCACGCTCCATACCCACCCCCTCGCCGACTACATGCGTCACATCCGCCGGCACGACTGGCGGGGCGTCGCGGACTTGATGCTCTCGTCGGCCCGCAAGGCGGCGCAGGTCGGCGCCGCGTTCGTCATCTGCCCGGACAACACGGTCCATCAGGCGTTCGCGCTGGTGGAGCCCGAGTCCCCCATCCCCTGGCTCCACATCGGCCGGGTCGTCGCTCGGGAGGCCGAGGGTCGCGGCTTCCGGCGGCTCGGGATCCTGGGCACGCGGTACCTGATGGAGGGCCCCGTCTACCCCGAGGCGCTCCAGCCCGCCGGGATCGCGACCTTGACCCCGGAGCCCTCCGAGCGCGCGCGCATCGACGCGATCATCATGGAGGAGCTCGTGAACGGCCGCTTCCTCGACGTGTCGCGGGCGTACTTCCATGACGTGATCGCGGCGCTGGGCCGACGCGGTTGTGATGGCGTGGTCCTCGGCTGCACCGAGATCCCGCTCATCGTCCGCGACGGCGAGGCCCCTCTCCCGACGCTCGATTCGACCCGGCTGCTCGCGCGGGCGGCGCTGCGGGAGGCGGGCCTCACGCTCGGCTGACTCTCGCCACCTCCTTCAGGTACGCCCGCGACTGCGCCACGTGCTTCGCGTAGTCGGCGATCTCCTCGGAGCGGCGGGCCGCGTCCCAGCCAAGCAGCTCGCCCACATGGTCCGCGACGGCACTCGTCGCGGGCATCGCCTGGTCCCGGGTCTCGGAGAAGAGGTGCAGCCGGCGCATGAGCACGTCCGCGAGCCGCAGCGCCATCTCCCGCTCCACGGCGTGCGTCACTTCGGCCCAGATCTCCGGCCGGCCGGGGACGATCGGCTTTCCGAGGGCGCGGTCGCGCTCCACGAGGTTCAGCACCGCCGCGGCTTCGCTGCCGTAGGCCTGCACCAGATGGCGCGCCGTGGGCTCCGGGACCTCGCGGGCACGGGCCGCCTCGACGAGCACGTCGAGATCCGCCGCCTCGCCGCCCGGCAACGGCACGCGATCGGTGGGGGGCCGGCGCGGGATCGGCCGGCCATCGAGCTGGTGCAGTCGCCGGGCCACGCGGTCGACCATGTCGCGCCCCATGACGCGAAACGTCGTGAGCTTGCCGCCGGCGATGGTGATCAGACCGCTGGCGCTCTCGACGATGCGGTGCTCCCGGGACACCGCCGACGCCGCGAGCTCGCGCTCGGGAGCGAGCAGGGGTCGCAGTCCCGCCCAGCTGCAGATCACGTCGTGCGGGGCGAGGCGGGCCTGCGGAAAGAACGCGTTCGCCGAGCGCAGCAGGTAGACGACGTCGCTGCCGGAGGCCCGCACGTCGTCGGGCTGGGCAACGTCGTCCGTGTCGGTGGTCCCGACGTAGCTCAGGTCTCCCCAGGGCAGCACGAACATCACTCGCCCGTCGATCGGTGAGGTCAGGGTCACCGCGTGCGTATTCCCGATCCGCGCGCGGGGCACGGCGACGTGCGCGCCCTTCGTGAGGCGGAGGAGCGGCGGGGCCTGCGGGTCGTCGAGCCGGCGCAGGGCATCCACCCAGGGTCCCGTCGCGTTCACCACGATCAAGGCGCGCACCGTCCGGGCCTCGCCGGTGATCGCGTCCCGCACCATCGCGCCTCGCACGTGGCCGTCGGGACGAACGAGGCTCGTCACCTCGGTGTAGTTCGCGACCAGCGCGCCGGCCTGGGCCGCGCCGCGGATGGCGGCCAGCACCAGCCGCGCGTCGTCGGCCTGCGCATCGTAGTACAGCGCCGCACCCACTAGGCCCCGCTGCCGCAGGCCCGGCTCGGCCTTGAGCGCGGCCCGCCGGCCCAGCCAGCGGTGCAGGCGCACGTTGCGGAAGGCGGCGAGCAGGTCGTACAGCCACATGCCCGCCCACAGCCGCCAGGCCGGTACCCGCGCACCACGGTAGACGGGGAACAGGAATGCGAGCGGCCGGACGAGATGCGGCGCCAGGTCGAGCAGCAGGCGCCGCTCGCGGCTTGCTTCCCGCACGAGGTGAAAGTCGTACTGCTCGAGATAGCGCAAACCCCCGTGGATCAGGCGCGACGAGCGCGACGACGTCGCGCCGGCGAAGTCGCCCTTGTCCACCAGCGCCGTGCGGAAGCCGCGCAGCGCCGCATCGCGCGCGATTCCGGCGCCCGTGATCCCGCCGCCGATGACGAATACATCCACGGGCTCAGCGGCCATCGATGCGAGCGCGCGGGCGCGCGTGCGCTGCGAGAACGGTGTCTCAGCCGCCAACTCCCCTCCCCTCAGAGCCGATGCTAGCTTTCCACCGGGCGCGAAGGGAGAATGTAATGCCGGGTGGAAACGGACGGCGCGTCGCCGTGGTCGCCGGATGTCGCACGCCGTTCTGCAGGGCGGGCACCGTGCTGAAGGACGTGCGCGCCGTCGATCTCGCGCGGCTCGCTGCGCGCGAGCTCGTGCACCGTACGAATCTCGACGGCGCGGAGGTGGACCAGGTCATTTGGGGCCAGGTCGTCCCATCGGCCCTGGTCCCCAATGTCGGCCGCGAGGTCAGCCTGCTGCCGCAGTTCCCGAAGGAGATCCCCGCCTACTCCCTCAACCGCGCTTGCGCCTCCGCCAACCAGGCCGTCACCGCCGCTCACGACCAGATCGTGCTGGGCCACGCGGACGTGATCCTGGCGGGGGGCGTCGAGAGCCTCTCCGACATTCCCATCCTGGCCTCGCGCCGCCTCGCCGACATCCTGGTCGAGGCGAGCAAGGCCAAGACGGCCGTGCAGCGCGTGAAGGCCTTTGCGAAGATGCGGCCGCGCGACTTGATCCCCGTGTCCCCGGCGATCGCCGAGCCGTCCACAGGCGAGACGATGGGCCAATCGGCCGAGAAGATGGCCAAGGAAAACCGCATCTCCCGCGAGGCCCAGGACCGCTGGGCCCTGCGCAGCCATCAGCTCGCCGCGCAGGGCAGCGCCGACGGCCGGCTCACCGCGGAGATCGTGCCGGTCTTCCCGAGCCGTCCCGGCGACCCGATCGTCACGGAGGACAACGGCATCCGGCGCGACACGTCGCTCGAGCAGATGGCCAAGCTCAAGCCCGTGTTCGACCGCCGCTATGGCAGCGTCACCGCCGCGAACTCCTCGCCCCTCACGGACGGCGCTGCGGCGGTGCTCCTGATGAACGGCGAGGCCGCCCGGGCCCTCGGATACGAGCCGCTTGCCTACGTGCGCTCCTACGCGATCGGGGCGGTGGATCCGGGGTGGCAGCTGCTGCAGGCGCCGGTGTTCACGGTCCCCCGGGCGCTGGAGCGGGCCGGCGTCGCGTGGAAGGACCTGGGGCTGATCGAGATCCACGAGGCCTTCGCCGCCCAGGTGCTCTCCAACCTGAAGGGCTTCGAGGAGCGGGGCTGGGAGATCAACGAGGACATCATCAACGTGATGGGCGGCTCCATCGCGATCGGGCATCCCTTCGGCGCCACGGGCGGCCGGCTCGTCACCACGCTCGCGAACGAGATGAAGCGACGCGACGTGCAATTCGGGCTCATCTCGGTGTGCGCGCAGGGCGGGATGGCGTCCGCCATCGTGCTGGAGCGGCGCTGATGCCGGGACCGGCGCTCACCTGGGAGCTCGCCGACGGCGTCGCCATCGTCACGTTCGACCTGAAGGACTCCCCAGTCAACAAGTTTTCCCGCGCGGTGAAGGACGAGTTCCTTGCCACGTTCACGGCGCTGGAGCAGGACCGCGCGGTGCGGGCGATCGCCGTGTTCTCGGGCAAGCCCGACAACTTCATCGCGGGCGCGGACATCGAGGAGTTCGTGACGATCGGGAGCGCCGCCGAGGCCGAGCGGCTGGCGGCCGAGGGACAGGAGATGATGGACCGCGTGACGCGCTTCCCGAAGCCCGTCGCCGTCGGCATCCATGGCGCCTGTCTCGGCGGAGGACTCGAGTTCGCGCTCGCCTGCCACTACCGCGTCGCCACGGACCATCCCAAGACCCAGCTCGGCCTGCCCGAGGTGCAGCTCGGCATCCTCCCGGGGGCGAGCGGGTGCCAGCGGCTGCCGCGGCTGATCGGCGCACGGGCGGCGCTCGACATCATCCTCGCCGGCAGAAGCGAGCGGGCGCCCAAGGCGTTCCGGCTCGGGATGGTGGACGAGCTGGTGCACCCGGCGATCCTGCAGGACATCACCATCGCGGCCGCGCGGCGCCTCGCGGACGGCTGGCGTCCCAGGCGGCGGCGCCCGGGCGGCGTGCTCGCCTGGCTGCTCGACCGAAACCCGCTCGGCCGCCGCTTGGTGTTTCGCACGGCGCGTCGGCAGGTGCTGGAGCGCACCAAAGGCCACTACCCCGCGCCGCTCGCGGCGCTCGAGGCGGTCGAGCACGGACTGAAGCACGGTATGGCGGAAGGGCTGAAACGGGAGGCCCGGCTGTTCGGGCAGCTCGCGGTCACCGACGTCTCCCGCAAGCTCGTCCAGATCTTCTTCGCCACGACCCAGCTCAAGAAGGACTTCGGCCTCCCCAACGCCCCGCCGCCCACGGCGGTGCAGCGGCTGGCGATCGTGGGCGCCGGCTTCATGGGGTCGGGCATCGCGGGCACGGCGATCGTGCAGGCGGGCGTCGACGTGCGCATGAAGGACGCGGACCTGCCCCGCGTGGCCAAGGGGCTCGCGGCCGCCCGCGCGCTGCTCGACGATCGGCTGCGACGCCGCCGCATCGCGAAGTACGAGTATGCGCGCCTCGCTGCACTGCTCTCGGGCGGGGACGGCTACGCCGGCTTCGGGCGCGCCGACCTCGTCATCGAAGCGGTGTTCGAGGACCTGAGCGTGAAGCAGCAGGTGCTGCGCGAGGTGGAAGCGGCGGCGCGGGACGACGCCGTGTTCGCGTCGAACACCTCGACGATCCCCATCGCGCGCATCGCGGAGGCGGCGCGCCGGCCGGAGCGCGTGATCGGCATGCACTTCTTCTCGCCCGTCGACCGGATGCCGCTGCTCGAGGTCATTCCCGCGGCGCGCACCGCGCCGGGCGTCGTGAGCACTGCGGTCGGCTTCGGGCGGCGCCTAGGGAAGACGGTGATCGTCGTGAAGGACAGCCCCGGGTTCTGGGTGAACCGCATCCTCGCCCCGTACGCGAACGAGGTCGGGCACCTGCTCGCCGAGGGTGCCTCGATCGAGGAGATCGACGCGGCGGCGGTGGGGTTCGGGTTTCCGGTCGGGCCCGTCACGCTGCTCGACGAGGTGGGGCTCGACGTGGCGGAGAAGGTGAGCCAGGTGATGGGCGCGGCGTTCGGGGAGCGGCTGCAGGCGACCGCCGGCGTGACGGCGCTCGTGAAGGCGGGCCGCCTCGGGCGCAAGTCGGGGCGCGGGTTCTACCGCTACGGCGGCGGCAAGAAGCGGGGCGTGGACCCCGCCGTGTACGAGCTGCTCGGCGTCCACCCCAACGGCGGCCCCCGCCTCGCCGAGATCCTGCAACGCCTCGTGGACGGCATGCTGAACGAGGCCGCGCGGGCGGTCGGCGACGGCGTGGTGGGCACCCCTCGCGACGGCGACATCGGGGCCATCTTCGGCTTCGGCTTCCCACCGTTCCGGGGCGGCCCGCTCCGCCACGCGGACGACCTGGGCGCGGCCCGACTCGTCGCCGAGCTGGAGCGGCTCGCCGAGCGCTACGGCCCGCGCTTCGCCCCCTGCGAGGTGCTGCAAGAGCAGGCGCGCCGCGGCTCCAAGTTCTATCCCTGACGCCTGACGCCTGACACCTAGCACCTAGTGCTCCGCGCCGGCCTCCTCTGGCTCAGCGAGCAACCCCGAGTCTTCGCGTTCGTCCGGGGGAATGGCCTGGCTCGTCGCTTCGCGGCGCGGTTCGTCGCGGGAGAAACGGTCGACGACGCCGTCGCCGCCCTGAAGCTGCTCAACGCGGCCGGCATCTCGGCCAGCCTGGATCTCCTGGGAGAGGCGGTGAGCGGTGCCGCCGAGGCGCGGGCGGCTCGGGACGTCTACCTCCAGACGCTCGACCGAATCCACGGCGCGCGCGCCGACGGCCACGTGTCGGTGAAGCTGACGCAGATGGGGCTGGACAGCGACGAACGCCTGTGCGTCGACAACGTCCGCGCCATCGCCGCGCGGGCCCGCCAGTACGACTCGTTCGTGCGCATCGACATGGAAGGCTCGGCCTACACCGAGACGACCCTGCGGCTCTTCACGGAACGCTTCCACCCCGAGTTCGGCAACGCGGTCGGCGTGGTGCTGCAGTCCTATCTGCGGCGCACTGAGCGCGACGTGGCGGACATGATCGCCCGGGGGGCCCGGGTGCGGCTCTGCAAGGGCGCCTACAAGGAGCCGCCCGAGGTCGCCTTCCCGGCCAAGCGCGATGTGGATGCGAGCTACGTCCGCTGCATGGAGCAGTTGCTCGAGCGTGGTACCTACCCCGGGATCGCGACCCACGACGTCAGGATCATCGCGCACGCGAAGGCGTTCGCGCGCCGGCGAGGCATCGCGCCGGCCCGGTTCGAGTTCCAGATGCTGTACGGCGTGCGGCGCGACCTGCAGCACGCGCTCCGGCGCGAGGGCTGGAACGTCCGCGTCTACGTCCCGTTCGGGGAACAGTGGTATCCTTACCTCATGCGCCGTCTCGCCGAGCGCCCGGCCAACATCGCGTTCCTGCTGGGCAACATCGTGAAGGAGTCTGTACGCCTGAGCTGACGGACCTCACCCTCGGCGGCTACCAGCGGGTGCACGAGCGCGCGCCCGCCTTCGGCGGCAAGGATGGCCGATCCTACTCCGTCGCCACGTTCGTGGACGACACGCCGGACCAGGGCGGACGCTACGGGGCCGCGCTGCTCTTCATCCGGTGGTCCGAGGCGGGGGACCGCCCCGTCGGCCATGTCGAGACCGATTACCTCGCGTTCGGGCGGACGCCTGCGGAGGCGCTCGCCCCCGTGCTGGCACTCACCCTGCACGACGTGAAGGCACACCTGGACGCTTGCGTCGCAGCCTCGGAAACGGGGACGCGGGAGGGGGGGAGGGTGTGACCGGCGTCGTGCTCGCCCGGACGGGCTCGACCTATCGCGTGCACGCGGAGCGCGGGGAAATAACGGCGGTGCTGCGCGGGAGGCTCAAGCGCAGAGACGATGACCGCGTCGTCGCGGGGGATGTGGTCGACCTGGACGTTCGCGGCGACGGCCCGGCCGCCATCACGGGCGTGCGCCCGCGCCGCTCGCTGCTCGCGCGCCGCTCGTCCGGCACGCGTGGGCCCGGCCGGCGGCAGCCGATCGCCGCGAACGTGGACCAGGTCGTCGTGGTGGCCGCGACACGGGATCCCGAGCCGGACTTCCGCATGCTGGATCGCCTGCTGGTGATCGCCGAGGCGAATCGCATCCCCCCGGTGCTGGTCCTCAACAAGCTCGAGCTCGACCGCGGAGTGCTCGAGCCGTTCCGCCGCCGCTACGGGCCCGCCGGCTATCAGGTGCTCCCGACGTCGGCCAAGGCGGGGGAGGGTCTTCCCGCGCTGCGCGACCTGCTGCGGGGCCGCGCCTCGGTCCTGACCGGGGAGTCTGGCGTGGGAAAGTCGAGCCTCGTGAACGCGCTCCAGCCCGGCCTGAATCTCCGGATCGGCGAGATCAGCGAGAAGTGGGGGACGGGGAAGCACACGACGCGGGCGGCGCAGCTCGTGCCCCTCGCCGGGGGCGGGGGCGGGGGAGGCGCGGGGGGTGCGGGGGGCGCGGGGGGCGCCTACGTGGTGGACACGCCGGGCCTGCGGGAGGTCGCGGCCTGGGGCGTCGACCCGGAGCTGCTCGCCCCCTGCTTTCCCGAGTTCCGCCCCTTCCTAGACCAGTGCCGCTTCGACAATTGCCGCCACCTGGCCGAGCCGGATTGCGGCGTACGCACCGCTGCGGAGCGGGGCGCCTTCGACCCCGATCGGCTCGTGTCATACCGGCACATCTACGACGAGGTCAGCGTTCCTTCCTGGTCCAGCGCGCGGCGTCGCGGGCGTTGATCTTCGCCATCATCGCGTCGAAGGCCTGATCCAGATCGATCCCCTGCGAATTGGCGAGGCAGACCACCACGAACAGGATGTCGGCCAGCTCCATGGCGAGCGAGCCCGCGGGCTCCTCGCGCTTCTTGGTTTTTTCGCCGAAACGGTGGTTGATCTCGCGCGCGAGCTCGCCCACTTCCTCGGTCAGCCGGGCGAGGTTGGTGAGCGGAGAGAAGTAGCCTTCCTTATATTGCCCGATCCACTGATCGACTCGCTGCTGGGTTTCGCGCAGGGACAAGGGGACTCTCCTCCGTGGTGAACGCCGACTTGCCGCCGCTCGCGGCGCCGTTCCGGGGCGAGCGCTTCGGCGCGTCGTCGCGCCTGAGCGCGCTGCTCGCGCCCCCCTACGACGTGGTGTCGCCGGAACAGCGCGCGCAGCTTGCCGCGCGGGACCCTCACAATATCGTGCACCTCACGCTCCCGGAAGCGCCGCCGGGGGAGGATCGCTACCTCTGGGCGGCGAGTCAGCTCGCGGCGTGGCGCAAGGAAGGGGTGCTCCGCACCGACCCCGCGGATACCGTGTACGTGGTTGCCGAGGACTTCGCGCTGCCGAGCGGGGAGCGCCGCACGCGGATCGGGATGTTCGCGGCGGTGCGGGCGGAGAGCTTCGAGACGCGGCGGGTGCGGCCGCACGAGAAGACGCACGCCGCGCCCAAGGCCGATCGCCTCGCGCTGCTGCGGGCGACGCGCGCCAACCTCGAGGCGATCTTTCTCCTCGCCCCCGATCCCGACGGCGCGCTCGCGACGGCGCTCGCCGCCGTGACCCGGCGCCCGCCCGCGGCGCGAGCCGAGCTCGAGGGCGTGGGGATTCGGCTGTGGCTGGTGACGGGCGAGGCCGCATCTCGCATCTCGCATCTCGCATCCCGCTTCCCGTTATACATCGCCGACGGCCACCACCGCTACGAAACGGCGATCGCCTACGCGCGGGAGAACCCGCGGGCCGATCGGGTGCTCGCCTTCGTGGTGTCCGCCACGGATCCCGGGCTCGTGATTCTGCCGACCCACCGCATCGTCTTCGGCGCGGGCCGGGATCCCGCGAAGCTGATTCCGGCGTGGCGCGAGTGGTTCGACGTAGGGCGTGTGGCACCCTGCGCCGACCGCATCGAGCGGCTGGCAGAGCTGGGCCGTCAGGGAACGGCGTGCATCGTGGCGTTTCCCGGCGGCTACGACCTCACCTTGGTGCTGAAGCGGGACGCGCCGCTCGACAGGTTTCCCGAGCTCGGGCACACGGAGGCCGTGCGGGGGCTCGACGTGGCGCGCATCGAGGCGCTCGTCGTGCAGTACATTCTCAGCGCCGGCACCGCCACCCCGTCGCTCGCCTACACGGCCGACGCCCACGCCGCGTTCGACGCCGTGCGCAACGGCCGGGCAGCGGCGGCGGTGCTGCTCAATCCCACGAAGGTGGAGCAGGTGTTCGCGGTGGCGGACGCCGGCGGGGTCATGCCGCCCAAGTCCACCTATTTCGTGCCGAAGGTGGCGAGCGGCTTGGTCATCAAGGCGGCGGAGGGAACGTGAGCCTGAACGGCAAGAAGGTCCTGTTCTTCGCGGGCCCGCTGTACGAGGATCTGGAGCTCTGGTATCCGAAGATCCGGCTCGAGGAGGAAGGCGCGGCGACCACGGTCGCGGGCCTCGGGGAGAAAACCTACCAGGGGAAGCGCGGGTATCCCGTCACCGTGGACACGAACGTGGATCAGGTGAGTGCCGCGGGCTTCGACGGGCTCGTGATCCCGGGAGGGTTCGCGCCTGATCAGCTGCGGCGCTACGATACGGTGCTCCGGATCACCCGGGAGATCTATCAGGCTGGGAAGCCGCTCGCGTTCATCTGCCACGCGGGATGGGTGCCCATCTCGGCGAAGATCCTCAAGGGCAAGCGGGCGACCAGCGTCCGGGCCATCAAGGACGACATGGAGAATGCCGGAGTCATCTGGGAAGACGCCGCCGTCGTGATCGACGGGAACCTGATCTCGTCCCGTACTCCCGCGGACCTGCCCGCGTTCTGCAAGGCGCTGATCGCGGCGCTCAGGAAGGGGCCGGCGGACTAATGCCGCGCGCCCGCGACCGCATTCTCGCGAACCTCGAGTCCGTGTATCGCGAAGCCTACGAGCGCGCCAACGCCGCGGGGGACCAAGCGCGCATGGCGGACCTCGACGCCGCCTATCAGCGCGAACAGCTCCTGCTCGAGGTGCTCCTCGACATCCGCGACGCGCTGGCTGCACCGGGCGAGGCGAAACCGGAGCAGGGTCCGGGCCCCCTCGCCGCGCTCGAGACCATCCGCCGCATCACCAAGCTGCGCTGAGGGGATCCGATATGTCGCGACGCTTCTCCGCCCCCGGGCTGTTGCTGATCTGTCTCGCCGCCTGCGGCCGCAAGGCCGACCTCGTCATCACGGGTGGCGTCGTCTGGACCGGCCTCTCCAGCGGCCAGCCGCAGCCCGGCGCCGTGGCGGTCAGAGGTGGCAGGATCGTCGCGGTCGGTGACACGGCGGTGGTGCGCCGCTACGTGGGCGCCGAGACCCAGGTCCTGTCCGCGCGCGGCGGGCTCATCATGCCCGGGTTCTCGGACGGGCACACCCACTTCATCAACGGTGGCTTCCAGCTCGCCTCCGCGGACCTGCGCGATGCGGCCACGCCGCAGGAGTTCATCCGGCGGCTCAAGGCATACGCCCAGAAGCTCAAGCCGGGCGAATGGATCACGGGCGGCGACTGGGACCACACCCTCTGGAAGGGAGCCCCGCTGCCGCGGCGCGAGTGGATCGATTCGGTGACCCCGAGCAATCCCGTGTTCGTGAATCGGCTCGATGGTCACGAGGCGCTCGCCAACAGCGCCGCGATCAGGGCGGCCGGTGTTACCAAGGACACACCCACGCCCCCAGGCGGTGAGATCCTGCGTGATCCGCGGACCGGCGAGCCGATCGGCATCTTCAAGGACCAGGCCTTGGGCCTGATCGACAGAGCGGTCCCAGAACCGAGCGCCGAGCAGCGCGACTCCGCGCTGGCACGGGCGCTCGCTCATGCCGCCTCGCTGGGCGTGACTGCGACCTCCCATGTGTCCGCATCCTGGGCCGACCTCGCGAGCTATCGGCGGCTGGAGAAGGCCGGGCGGATGACCCTGCGCGTGGCCGTGTACCTCGATCTCTCGCAGTGGCGCGCGGTGGCCGACACGATGCGTCGCTCGGGCCCGGGCGACTGGGTCAAGATCGGCGGGCTCAAGGGGTACGTGGACGGCTCGGCGGGCTCGCGCACCGCGTATTTCTTCGAGCCCTACGCGGACTCGGCGGGCTACGCAGGGCTGATGCAGTATGCCGAGCCGGACCTTCGCAACTGGATCGGCAACGCCGACTCGGCCGGGCTGCAGGTCACCGTGCACGCGATCGGCGACCGCGCGAACGCCATCATCCTCGACATCTACGATAGCGTCGCCAAGGCCCACGGGGCGCGCGACCGGCGCTTCCGCGTCGAGCACGCGCAGCACCTGCGGCCGCAGGACATCCCCCGCTTCGGCCGCCTGGGCGTGATTGCGTCGATGCAGCCCTACCACGCGATCGACGACGGCCGCTGGGTCGAGGGGCGCATCGGACCGGTCCGCATCAAGACCACCTATGCGTTCCGCACGCTGCTCGACACCGGGGCGAAGCTCGGCTTCGGGTCGGACTGGACCGTCGCGCCGCTCGATCCCATCCTGGGCGTCTACGCGGCGGTGACGCGCCGCACGCTCGACGGCAAGCATCCGAGCGGCTGGGTGCCCGAGCAGAAGATCACCGTGGGAGAGGCGCTGCGCGCCTACACCGAGGGGAACGCTTACGCGACCTTCAACGAGAAGAAATGGGGGACGCTCGCCCCGGGCTATGACGCCGACCTGGTCGTGGTCGATCGCAACCTGTTCACCATGCCGCCCGACTCGCTCGACCGGGCGATGGTGAGCTACACGGTGGTCGGTGGCAAGGTCGTGTACGCTCGGAAGTAACGGTGTCACCTATCCGGAGTACTTGAACCCGGCCGCCTGCAGCGTGAGGGCCGGCCCCTCGCGCTCCACGCCTGCCTCCACCACCTCCCCCAGCACGAGCGTATGGTCGCCGCTCGGCATCGTAGCGACCACGCGACACTCCAACCAGCCGAGCGCTTCGGTGAGGATGGGCGCGCCCGAGACCGGAGCTGGCTTGGTCTTGATCCCCTTGAGCTTTTGCGGGGTGTTGGCGGAGGAGCGGCCCAGCTTGCCGGCCAGGTCGCGCTGGCCATCGTGGAGCACGTTGAGCCCGAAGTGGTGGGCGTCGCGGATCAGGTCGATCGTCTTCGAGGTGTTCTCGACCGCCACCACGACCATCGGCGGCTCGAACGATGCTTGCGTCACCCAGTTCGCGGTCATGCCGTGCTCCTCGCCGCGGTGGGCGACGGTGACGGCGTAGAGGCCGTAGGGAAAGCTCCGCAGCACCGTCTTCTTCGCGGCCTCATCCATGCTCGTCCTCGCGTGGTGGGTGGGTCCGTCGCGCAGTGAAATATTGACCGGCCTCACCGCGGCCGCCATCTTGCCCCGAATCAGGCTATTTTTCTCCCATGTCGACGCGCACCAAACCGCAGCCGAAGGCCGCCAAGCCGCTCGCCAAGGCGGACCTGCTCGACATGTTCCGCCTCATGTACCTCTCCCGCCGTCTCGACGACCGCGAGATCCAGCTCAAGCGCCAGAACAAGATCTTCTTCCAGATATCGGGTGCCGGCCACGAGGCGGTGCTCGTCGCCGCCGGCAGGGTGCTGCACCCCACGTACGACTGGTTCTATCCCTATTACCGCGACCGCGCCCTGTGCCTCGCCCTCGGCATGACGCCGACGGAGATGCTGCTTTCGGCCGTCGCCGCGGCCGACGACCCGAATTCGGGTGGCCGTCAGATGCCGTCCCACTGGGGCCACAAGGCGCTCCACATCGTGAGCCAATCGAGCCCCACGGGGACCCAGCTGCTGCAGGCGGTGGGCTGCGCCGAGGCGTGGCTGCGTTTCGATCGCAGCGACGGCATCGCGGAGAAGCCGATTCGCGGCGACGAAGTCGTCTACTGCTCCGGGGGCGACGGCACCACGAGCCAGGGTGAGTTCTGGGAGGCGATGAACACCGCGAGCAATCTGAAGCTGCCGGTCCTGTTTCTGATCGAGGACAACAAGTACGCGATCTCGGTGCCGGTCGAAGTGCAGACGGCGGGGGCCTCGGTGTCGAAGCTCGTGGCCAACTTTCCTGACCTCTTCATCGAAGAAGTGGACGGCTGCGACCCGATCGCGTCCTTCGAGACCCTGACCCGCGCGGTCGCGCACTGCCGGCAGCGCCGCGGTCCCGCCCTCGTGCATGCGCACGTCATCCGGCCGTACTCGCACTCGCTGTCGGACGACGAGGTGCTGTACAAACCGCCCAAGGAGCGTGAGGAGGAGTCGAAGCGGGACCCCATCGCGACGTTCTCCAAGCGGCTGGTGGCCGAGGGAATCGCGACTGCGGCGGAAGTCGAGGGGATCAAGCAACAGGTGGACGAGGAGGTGGAGGTCGCGGCCGACATGGCGCTCGCCTCCCCCCAGCCCCAGCCCGAGACGGCGCTCCACTACGTCTACTCCCCTGACGTCGATCCCACGTCGGAGCAGTTCGACACCGAGGATGACCCCCAGTTCGCGGGGGATCCGACGACGATGGTGGACCTCCTGAACGTCTGCCTCAAGGACGAGATGGCCCGCGATCCGCGTATCCTCCTCTTCGGCGAGGACGTGGCCGACGTCAGCCGGGACCAGTACCTGGGCCAGGTGAAGGGGAAGGGCGGGGTCTTCAAGGTCACCTGGGGGTTGCAGCGGCAGTTCGGGAGCGGGCGGGTATACAACTCGCCGCTCGCGGAGGCGAACATCATCGGGCGGGCGATCGGACTCGCCACGCGGGGCCTCAAGCCGGTCGTGGAGATCCAGTTCTTTGACTACATCTGGCCGGCCTACCACCAGCTGCGCAACGAGCTCGCCACGCTGCGGTGGCGCTCGCACAACGCCTTCAGCTGCCCCGTCGTGGTGCGCGTGACGTATGGTGGTTACCTCAAGGGCGGGGCGATCTACCACTCGCAGACGGGCGCCGTCGTGTTCACCGCCATTCCCGGGCTCCGCGTCGTGTGCCCCGCAACCGCCCTCGACGCGAACGGCCTGCTCCGCACCGCCATCCGCTGCGACGACCCGGTCCTGTTTCTCGAGCACAAGCACCTCTATCGCCAGACCTACAACAAGGCGCCCAACCCCGGCCCGAACTTCATGATCCCCTTCGGCAAGGCCAAGGTAGTCAAGGAGGGGCCCGACCTCACGGTCGTGACGTACGGGGCCGTCGTGCACCGGGCGCTCCTCGCGGCGAAGGAACTCGAGGAGAGAGACGGTGTGCGGGCCGAGGTCATCGATCTGCGGAGCCTCTCGCCGATCGACTGGGACGCGATCGCCCGATCGGTGCAAAAGACCAGCCGGGTGCTCGTCGCTTACGAGGACGCGCGCTCCTGGGGCTACGGCGCCGAGATCGCGGCGCGCGTCGCGGACGAGGCGTTCTCGTGGCTCGACGCGCCGGTGAAGCGCGTCGCGTCGACCGATACGTTCGTCGGGTACGCCCCCACGCTGGAAGACTTCATCCTGCCGCAGGTGGAAGATCTCGCGCAGGCGATGCGCGAGCTGCATGCGTTCTAGCGCCGCCCGCGGCTACAGCCTCTTGTTCTTCCTCTCCGGGGCCACCGGGCTCGTGTACGAGCTCCTCTGGGTCCGGCTCCTCTATCAGGCGTTCGGCTCGACGATCGAGTCGGTGACCACCGTCGTGGCCGCCTACATGGGTGGGCTCGGGCTCGGCGCCTGGCTGCTCGGGCGACGCAGCGACCGCCACACGCGGCCCGCGGCCCTCTACGGCAGGCTCGAGATCGCGATCGGCGTGTTCGGCCTCGTCTCGCCTTTCGTGCTGGCACTGGCGCACCGCGTCTACGTGAGTGCGGCCGGGGCGCTCGGCCTCGGCGGGGGGGTGAGCGTGGCGCTGCGGTTCACGCTGGCCGCGCTGGTACTGCTCGTCCCGACCACGCTGATGGGCGGCACCCTCCCCGTGCTCACCCGCGCGTTCATGGGCACCGAGCGCGATCGCCTGAAGCGGTCCCTGGGCTGGCTGTACGGCATCAACACCCTGGGTGCTGTCGCGGGCACGGCGCTCGCCGGCTTCTTCCTGATCGAGTACGTCGGCATCCGGGCAAGCCTCTGGGCCACGGCCGCGGTCAACCTCGGACTCGGAGCGGCGGCGCTCGCGCTGGCGCGCCCGCTCGAACCCGTTCCCGTCCCCGCGCTCGCCGTCGACGGGCCGGTGGCCCCGGTGGCCCCGGTGGCCCCGGCCGCGGAGGCGGGTCGCACGCTGCGCAGAGTGGGGCTCGGGTTGCTCGGCGTGACCGCGTTCGCCGCCCTGCTGCACGAGATCGCGTGGACTCGCGTCCTGGTGATGATCGTGGGAGGCTCGACGTACGCCTTCACGCTGGTGCTGCTCGTCTTCCTCCTGGGGATCGGACTGGGCAGCGCGGTGCTCACCCGCGGCGCCGCCGCCGCCTCCGAGACGGCCGCCGACGCGGCCCTGGCGCAGGGGGTGACGGCGGCGGGCGCGGCGCTCCTGTTCGCGTTCTTCAGCTTGCTGCCCCGCTACATCATCGCCGTGTTTCAAGCGCAGTCCTGGGGTGCCTCCCAGCGGCTGCTGGCGCTGGGCCTCGTGATCGGCGGCGTCGTGCTGGTTCCGGCGATCGGGATGGGGATGACCTTTCCGCTGTTGACCGATCTCGTGGCGCCCGGCGGCAGCGGCCGGGGGGAAGACGTGGGGCGCGCCTACGCCCTGAACACCGTGGGCAGCATCGCCGGGGCGGTGCTCACCGGCTTCGTGTTGGTGGTGGCGTTCGGGACCGATCTGACGCTGCGCTTGGGCCTCCTTGTGAGTGCCGCAGCGGCGCTCGGACTCGCGGCGCTCGCGGCCCGCGGCGTTGCCGAGGGCTCGGCGCAGCACCGCCGGCTGCGGGCCCGCGTGCTCGGGGCGGGCGTCCTCGCCAGCGCCGGGCTCGTCGCGGCGCTCGGCGCCCCCCGCTGGAGTACCCGGCTGATCGACCTCGGCCCCGCCATCTACGCGCGCGAGCCGATGGATCGCGCCGCCGTCGAGACGTTCCTCGGCCATCGCGGCGCCCGCCAGCTCGCCTATCGCGAGGGCCGCAACGCCACCGTGTCCGTATGGGAGAGCGGCCCGGGCCGGAGCCTCAAGGTGAACGGCAAGGCGGACGCCTCCGACCACGGAGACATGGACACCGAGATCATGCTCGGCCTCGCCCCCGTCGCGGCCCGCCCGCAAGCGAGCACCGCGCTGGTGATCGGCTACGGCAGCGGGGTAACGGCCCGGGTGCTGGCCGACGTGCCGGGCATGCGGCGCGTGCGCGTCGTGGAGATCGAGCCCGCGGTGCTCGCCATGAGCCGCTACTTCGAGCACGTCAATGACACCGTGCTGGCGCGCCCCGGCGTCGCGGCAGTGGTGGACGACGCGCGCAGCGCGCTCCAGCTCGACCCCGCACGCTACGACGTGATCTCGTCCGAGCCGAGCAACATCTGGCTGGCGGGGGTCGCGACCCTCTATACGCCCGAGTTCTACCGCATCGTGCGCCGTCGCCTCGCGGACGACGGCGTCTTCTGCCAGTGGGTCCAGCTCTATCAGGTGCCGGTCCCGGTCGTTGCGGGCGTGGTGCGGAACATCCGTACGGTGTTTCCGCACGTGGAAGTGTGGTTCAGCTCGCCGGGCGACGTTCTGATCGTCGGCTCGCTCAAGCCGCTGACGTACGATGCGGCGTGGCTCGCGCGGCTGGTGGGGCCGGGCGGCGCGCTGGGCGGGCTCGCGCGGGAGTACCTGGCGGTGGATGCCCCGGAGCAGTACTTCGGCCACCTGCTGCTCGACTCGATCGGGGCGGCACGGCTCGTCGAGCGCGCCACGATCGTCCACAGGGACGACCGGCCCCGGCTCGAGTTCGTAGCCGCGCGCCGCTTCCTCGACACAGGGACGGAGGGCGTTTTCGACTCGCTCGCCGCCTTGGCGGGTGCGGCGCCCGCGCACGGCTCGCCGCTGCTCTTCGCCAGGGCGCTCACCGCGCGGCGCGGCGACCTCGCGGCGTGGCGTTACGTCGAGGCGGCGCGGCGCCAGCGCCCCGACGACCCCTTCTGGACGGTCCACGCCGCGGCCATTCGCCTCGGGGCCGGCGACACCACGTTCGCCGACACCGCCCTCGCGCGGTTCGTCCCGCGGAGCGCCGATGCGGCGTTGCTCGCGGGGCTCGTCGCCGCGAAGCGGGGACAGGGGGAGCGCGCGCGGCGCCTGCTCGCACAGGCGCTCGCGGGTGGCGCGGGAGTGGACAGCGCGGAGGCGAAGGCGGCGCTCGCGACGTTGGCCACGCGGGACAAGCGGTGGGCGGACGCCGCGGCGCTCGCGCGGGCCGCGTTCGCGGCGGAGGGCACATTGCGGCACCCCTATCCCCGGGCGTGGTTGGCGGAGGCGTTGACCCGCATGGTGCAGGCCGGCCCCGCTGCGTCGGCGGACAGCCTGCTCGCCGACGCCGTACGCGGTCGGCCCGGCTGGTCGACGCTGCACGAGCTGCGCGCGTTCGCCGCGCTGCGGATGGGACGCTGCGATGTGGCGGTGAAGGAGTTCCTGCTGCTGCTCGACTTCGGGATCGAGCGCGACGACGGGCCCGACCTGGTGATGCGCTGCCGCCGTGGCCTGAAGCTCTAGGCCCTGGGCCTCTCCCCCAGCGCCTCGCGAATCTCCCCCGCCGCAGCGATCGCGTGGTCCACGTCGCGTGACAGGGCCCGCGCCTGTTGCGTCGCCTGCGTGAGGTCGTCCAGCACGGCCGCCACTCCCGCTGAGCGGAGCCGCAGCAGGTCGAAGCGCACGTTCTGCATCGCCAGCACACACGACTCGACCTGATCCTCGATCAGCTGGCGGCGCGTCACGAGATCGGTGAGCGTCTGCCGCTGCCGCGCGAGCAGGCCGAGCTGCCGCTCCCGCTCCGCCCCCTCCGGCTCCTGCTTCGTCGCCGCGATCTTCGCATCTAGGCGCGCCAGCGCGCTCTGGTCCACATCCGCGCTCATCGTATGGAGCATGCGGGCGAGCTCCTCGGCACGGTGCAGCAGCGCGTCCACCGTGTGCAGCACGTCCGGTAGCAGCTTCTTCTCCGACTTTGGTACGCGCTCGAGGATCTTGAGGATCGCCCTGCGGTCGTTGCGCGCCTGCTGGACCGCGCCCGTCTGGCGCCCGAACTCCCCACTCGTGGCGGGCGGGAGCTCGGCCGGCTTCGCTCCCGCGGCGAGCCCGAGACGGGCATCGGCGGCGTCGGGTGCGGGAGGCCGGTACAACACGTCGCGCCAGGAGTAGCCGGCATGCCAGAGCCTGATGTAGCGCGGCACGAGACTGAACGCGGCCATGAAGCCCGCGACCATCAGCGACCAGCTGGGCACATGATGGCCCGTGAGGACATCGACCAGGAGCAGCGACCCACTCACCGAGGCCCACCGCACGAAACTGGCGCGCGCATCCCGCACGATTGCCGCCTCGCCGGCCTCTCCCAGCGGCGCGGGCTGCTCGGCGCGCCCCCGGCGGCTCGGCCGCCGGTCCCGCTCGCGCCCGCGTTGCGCGGGGGGGCCCAGCGGCGCCGGCCGCGGGGGGGCGTCACTGGAGCGGCGGGCGCCAGCGAGTGGACGCCGCGGCTGGTACGCGGTCGCCGTGCGCGCCTCGAGGGACCGGCGTAGCGCGTCGGCGGTGGGCCAGCGGTCCTCGGGATCCTTCTCGAGGCAGCGCATCACGCAGCTCTCGAGGTCGGGCGGGCAGTCGGGGCGCTTCGCGACGACGCGCGGCGCCGGCTCCGTGATGTGCTTCATCAGGATCCCCGGCACCGTCGGGGCGGAGAAGGGCAGCTCGCCCGTGAGCGTCTGGTAGGACACGACGCCGAGGCTGTAGAGGTCGGAGCGGCCGTCGATCTCCCGGTCGCCCGCCGCCTGCTCGGGGCTCATGTAGTGCGGTGTGCCGATGGCTACGCCGGTGGCCGTGAGCGTCGCGGGGCCCGTGGTGGAGGAGAGGGCCTTCGCGATTCCGAAATCCGTCACGACCACCCGGCCCCGGCTCCCTTCGAGCAGGATGTTGTCAGGCTTGACGTCGCGATGGATGATGCCGACCGCGTGCGCGGCGCCCAGCGCGTCGGCGGTCTCGATCATGACCCGGCGCGCCTCCTCCGGAGGCAACCGGCCCCGGCGCTTGAGCCGGGCCGCGAGCGACTCCCCGTCGACATACGCCATCACGAAGTAGACGAGGCCGTCCGGACCTTCGCCGACGCTATGAATCGGCACGATGTGCGGGTGGGAGAGCTGAGCGGCGGTCTCCGCCTCGCGCAGGAACCGGATGCGGATCTCCTCGCGGAAGGCGAGCTCGGGCGGGAGCACCTTGACGGCCACCTGGCGCTTCAGGCGCTCGTCCCGCGCCTGATACACCACGCCCATCCCGCCGCGGCCGATCTCCCCCGCGATCGTGTAGGAGCTGCCCAGCGCCTTGCGCAGGCGCGTCACCAGGGAGTTTTCGGCCTCGGCCATGCGGTTCCGCGAAGGAGTGCGCGGATAGATTTAGCGGCGCGCGGGCGGTCGTGCAACCTTCAAAAAGGGTTGGACTTACACGTCAACGGAACTTGGCCGCTAGCTTTTGGCCGTTGGCTGCTCCGCGCGTGGCCAAGCGCCACCCTGACGGCTAAGGGCCAATGGCTAATGGCTCCCTGGCAGTCTCCTGCCTCATTGGCCGCTTGCTACCGGAACGCGACACCCCATCGCGGCGTTAATTGTGGCACGGTCGATGCTGTGGCCATGTGGTACGTGGTGTGACGGACCATCTCCTGCTTGAGAGATCGCAATGTCTGAGCGACTGACGCTCCCGGTGCTTCCGCTCCGGGACATGGTGCTGTTTCCCGGCGTCACCGCGCCGATCGGCGCGGGGCGGCCGGCCACGCTGCGCGCCATCGAGGCGGCGCTGAAGCATCCGTCCCGCCGCGTGTTCGCGGTTGCCCAACGGGAAAACGTGGACGCGGTAACGCCGGCCAGCCTTTACGGGATGGGCACGATCGCGCGCATCGGCCAGGTGCAGCGCGGGCTTGGCGGAGTACAGCTCATGCTGAACGGCGACGCCCGCGCGGTCGCATTGCAGTACCGTGAGACCGACGGCTACCTCGAAGCCGACCTGCGGGAGGCCGAGGAGCTTCCGCCCCTCAATGCAGAAGACGCGGCGTTCGTGGCGCTGTACCGGGAGACCCGGCAACGCGCCGCCGAGCTGGGCCAGAAGTCCGGGCTCCCCGAGGAAGTGGTGAAGCAGGTCTTGGAGGGAGTCACCGATGCCGGCCGGTTCGCCGATCTCGTGGCGGGGTACCTCGAGGTGAAAGCGCCCGAGCGCCAGGCGCTGCTCGAGACCCTCGCAGTCGAGGAGCGATTGCGGCGGGTGCTGGTCCACATCCAGCGCCAGATCGGCGTCATCGACGCTCAGGAGGAGATCAAGTCGCAGGTCCAGGAGGAGCTGGGCGAGCGGCAGCGTGAGATGCTGCTGCGCGAGCAGCTGAAGGCGATCCGCAAGGAGTTGGGCGAGGAGGACGAGGGAAGCGAGGTCGCAGAGCTGCGCAAGCGGTTGGCGGAGCTGGAGCTTCCCGAGGCGGCGCGCAAGGAGGTGGAGCGGGAGCTGGCGAGGCTGGAGCGGGCGAACCGCGACTCGATGGAGGCCCAGGTGATCCGGACCTACCTCGAGACCATGGCGGAGTTGCCGTGGGGCACACGGGCCGACGAATCGCTCGACCTGAAGCGCGCGGCCGAGATCCTCGAGCAGGACCACTACGGCCTGAAGGACGTCAAGGACCAGGTGGTCGAATTCCTGGCGGTGCGCCAGCTGCGGCAGCGCGAAGCCCCCTCGGCAGCCCCGAAGGAGCCCGCGCCCGAGGAGGGGCGCCGGCCGCAAGGGAACGAGGACGACAAACAGAAGGGGCACATTCTCCTGTTCGTCGGCCCGCCCGGCGTCGGCAAGACGTCGATCGCCAAATCGATCGCCCGCGCGATGGGCCGGCCCTACGTGCGCATCTCGTTGGGCGGCGCCCGCGACGAGGCGGACATCCGCGGCCACCGCCGGACCTACGTGGGCGCGATGCCCGGTCGCATCATCCAGGGGATGAAGCAGGCGGGCGCGACAAACCCCGTGTTCCTGCTCGACGAGGTGGACAAGCTCGGCGTCTCGTTCCAGGGAGACCCGGCCGCCGCGCTGCTCGAGGTGCTGGATCCGGCCCAGAATGACTCGTTCACGGACCACTATCTCGGTGTGCCGTTTGACTTGTCCGAGGTGCTGTTCATCGCGACGGCGAACTTCCCCCAGAGCATCCCCGGGCCGCTGGTAGACCGCATGGAGGTGGTCAACTTCGCGGGCTACACCGAGCGGGAGAAGCTCGAGATCGCGAAGCGCTACCTCGTACCGCGCCAGCTGCGCGAGAACGGGCTGACGGTGGATCAGCTCGTTCTCACGGAGGCGGCCCTCTCGGACATCATCGCGAGCTACACGCGCGAGGCGGGCGTCCGCCAACTGGAGCGGGAGATCGGCAAGTTGGGGCGCCGGGTGGCGCGGAAGATCGCGACCGGCGAGGTCGACCGCCTGACCGTGGACCGGCTGGATGTCGAGGACCTGATTGGCCGGCCCAAAGTCCATCCGGAGCGCAAGGCGCGGGAGGACCAGATCGGCGTCGCCACGGGGATGTACTACACACCCGTCGGAGGGGACATCATGTTCGTCGAGGCGAGCGTGATGAAAGGGAAGGGCGAGCTCGTGCTCACGGGCCAGCTCGGCGACGTGATGAAGGAATCGGCCCGTGCCGCGCTCACCTACGCGAAGTCGCACGCTGATCTGCTCGGCATCCCGGAAGAGGCGTTCAACGACACGGACATCCACGTCCACGTGCCCGCGGGCGCCATCCCGAAGGACGGGCCGTCGGCCGGCGTTACGATGGCGACGGCGCTCGTGTCGGCGCTGTCCAGGCGTCCGGCCCGTCACGACATCGCCATGACGGGGGAGGTCACGCTCCGCGGGCGGGTGCTGCCGATCGGCGGCGTCAAGGAGAAGGTGCTGGGCGCCGTACGAGCGGGGATCAAGACGATCATCCTCCCCAAGGAGAACGAGGCGGACCTGCAGGATCTCCCGGAGGACGTGCGCAAGTGGTTGGACGTGCACGTCGCGGAGGAGCTGGGCGAGGTGTTGAGCCTGGCCCTGCGCGGCGCACGCTTCGAGGAGGGTCACCTCGTCTTCGAGGGCGAGGCGCCGATGGAGCCGAGTCTGGTCTCTAAGAACTGACGGCGCGCACGCCGTTGACCACGAGATCCACCGCAGCCTCCTTCCACCGTTCCCGCAACGTAGGCTCGTCCGCCCCCAGCGGGGCCGCGCTTGCCGCGATGAGCGACTCGAGCTGCAGGTAGGCCACCATCAGTACCAGCGCTTGCGCCGCCGTGACGTGGGGGTCGAGATCGTCCCGCACCTGACCGAGCCCCTGCCCCTCGGCGAGCAGCACCACTAGCCGCTTGATCGCCGGCGTGAAGGGGCGGGCGTCCGAGCGCTGGGCCTGGCTCAACAGCGTGACGAGCTCGGGGTGCGACGCGAGGAATTCGAATTGCGCCCGCAGCGCGTGCTGCAGCCGTTCCAGAGGTGATCCCGAGAGGGGCGGGATGTCGGCGAGCGCCCGCTCCAGCTCCGCTGCGCCGCGCGCGAGCACGGCCTGGAAGAGTCCCCGCTTCGAGTGGTAGTAGTAGAACAGCAGCTGCTTGTTTACTCCGGCGCGGCGGGCAACCCGCTGCACGCGCGCCCCCGCGTAGCCCTGGCTCGCAAACTCGTCTCGGGCTGCCGCGATGATCCGTAGTGCCCTACCATTACTCAACTTGGGTGGCAGGAGGCTAATTCCTCAACCAGATGGTTGATGAAATGTAGGGTCCTCGCCCTACCCACGCCAGGTTCTCCGGTACGCGCGGTAGCCCCTGAGTGAGGAAGCGGATGAGGAAGCGATTTGTCTCTGCCGGGGCCTCTTCCTGCACCGCATGGCCGGCGTGAGGAACGATGACAAAGGCTGCGCGCAGGAGCTGAGCGGCAATGGCCCGGCCCGCGCCGAGCGGAACCCAGCGGTCCTCGGCACCCCAGATGAGGAGCGTCGCGGGCTGGATCCGCTCGAGGCGGCCGTCCAGGGCGTTGAAGTCAAACTCGCGCAGCACCGCTCGCAGGGCGGCGCCGTAGGCAGGGTACGCAACCGCAGCATAGTACTGATCGACGTCCGCGGGCGTGACCTTCTCTGGATCGGCGTAAGTGGACCGGAGGAGCCGCTCAGTGAGGCTGCGGCCGCGGAACGACACCATCAGGGGGCCGAGCACGGGCCAGCGGGCCACCTTGAACAGCAGGGGTTCGCGGGCGCCGAGTCCGGCCGCGCCGATGAGCACGAGGCCGCGGACGCGCCGCGGGTCGCGGATCGCTACCTCGGCGGCGATCGCGCCCCCCATCGAGTGTCCCACCAGCACGGCATCCTGAATGTGAAGCGAGTCCAGCAAGGCGGTCGCGAGCCGCTCGTAGTCGACGTTGCGGTATCCGGTGGGCGGCTTCTCCGACTCCCCGAAGCCGCGGTTGTCGAACGCAATGACGCGGAACCCCGCCTGCATGATCGGCGGCAGGATGTGGCGCCAGGTGTAGAGCGAGGCGCCGAGGCCGTGCAGGAACACGACGGGCGGCCCCGCTCCGGCGTCGATGTAGCGGATCCGGGTCCCGGCGGCGGTGACGAAGCGCGCGCTGAAGGCGGTGCCGGCGGGATAGCGAGCGCTCTCGGGAAGGGGTGTGGCCCGGCATGCAAGCCCAAGGGCCAGAAGGCCGAGGAGGGACCTCACGGGGCGCCGCCCAGTGCGCCGCGGGCGAGGGCGACGATCGCGGGGTGCGAGGTCCACACCGCGGCGAGCCCCCCGGGCGAGGCGACCGCCGCGAGCGCCTGGGTCTCGTCTATCACCAGCACGGTGGGATGATCGGGGGCCGTGGTGCCTGCCACGAGCTCCGGCGCCTCGGTGGGGGCGTCGCCGGCGATCCGGAGCTCGACGTGCGCCCGAGCCGCAGCGCGCCGCCATGCCGGGAGCGTCGGTCGCCAGAGCTCGGCCGCGAGCACGCCCTCGACCCGCCGCTCGGCCCGGGCGACGAGCTGCAGCACGACGTTCGCGACCGCTCGCGCGCCAGCGAGCGTCTTGGTGTCGGGCTCGGTGGAGCGGGCGGCGTCGGCGAGGGCGGAGCTGAGGCGGTCCAGGGCCTCGGCGTGTGCGGCGGCGATCTGGGCGAGCAGCGCTGGGGGATCGGCCGGGCGATAGCGCGCGGGGCGGCCGGGGAGCCGCGCCGCGGCGCCGCGAGTCACCAGGCCGTCGAGCGCGCCGTAGGCGTTGGCGCGGGCGAGTCGGGCGGCGCGCGCCACGGCATAGCCGGTGGCCGGGCCGAGGCGCAGCAAGGTCCGGTAGACGAGGGACTCGGTTGTGGTGAACCCAAAGGGTGTCAGATCGGGACCCATAGTAGTAGCTGAAGCTACTACCTAAGGCCATGAGCCACAACCGCTCCTGCCTATATCACCTCGACGGGGAGGCCCAGGAGCTTCGCGATCAGCGCGAGCCGGAAGGTGACGTCGGTCTGGCGTTGCGCCGGACTCTTTCCGGGCCCTTCCAAGGGGAAGTAGTGGGCGGTGAGCAGCGTCGTAGCCTTGGGCGGGGCGCGCAGGCTCTTCGGGCTCCAGATGCCCTGGTGGTCGCACTCGCTGAACAACCGGGCAAGCACCCTGGTGGCGCTCGGAGCTTGGCGGGTCAGTCCCAGCCGCGTCATGAGCTCGATCCAATACACGGCCAGTGGCACGTCACGGACGTGACCCTGCGCGTCGGCGCGCATGGGATCGCCGAGCAGCTCGAATACCGGCTTGAGGAGCTTCTTCCCTGCGAGGATGTAGAAGGCGCGCCGCGGTGCCGGAGAGGAGAAATAGCGGCCCAGCCGCTCCACGAAGCCTGCCCGCTCGCGTTGCAGCGACGGCAGGAACGCGAGCATCTCCACGGCGAAGATGGTCGGGGGGTTGGCAGCCGGATCGAGGACGGTCTTGCCGTGAGCCTTCTTGAAGGGCTTTTCGGCCAGCTCGCTGCGCAGGAACTGCGAGATGTCGCTCGCGGTCCGGTGCGCGTTGCCCCGGAGTCGGGGGTCCTCCCCGTGCCCGCCCCGGGCGAGCGCGCAGGCCGCACCCTCGCGGCCCATACGGCGGGCCCAGCGCGCGAGACCAAGATCGGCCTTGCCAGCCTTCTGGAACTCGGCAAGCAACTCGATCGCCCGCTGCGCGACGTCGCGGTCCGCGTCGTCGGGCTCGATGCGTGAGAGGATCTGGAACAGCCACCGGTCCGCCAAGCGAAACGCGCGGTCCTCGGGCGGCCAGCCCAGCTCGAGCAGCCGGCGGTACTGGTAGACCGTGCCGATCTCGCTCCAGCCGTGGGCCTTGGACGGCCCTGGACCGAGCAGGTTCGTGCCCCAGAGCCCGGTCGACTTCTGCCGGCGAAGGATTTCGCGGGGGATCTTGTAGGCGAGCAGCGCCTGACGCAGCGCCGCCAGCCGCTCGGGGTCGCGTGCGGATTCGGGTACGACCTCGGTGTAGGCCCGATACTGGATCGGAGGGCTCGCCGCCTCGAGCAACCAGGACAACGGCAACCGATGGGAAGTCGGAAGTTCCAGGTGCTCGCTCCGCTAGTGAGGCCGGCGGTGGCTGTCAAAAAGCGGGCGCAAACTTATGCGGGGCGGGGGCGGTAGGCAATCGCACCGACGGACCGCCAGCGCCGCGACTGTATTATGTTGGTGGGAACGGAGTTACAGCTTGCTCCCAGGATGCAACTTCTTGCGCGGCCGGCCTCGCGGGCGGCCTAGGGTTGCCGCTGGAACTCGGAGCTTGGCAACCAGCGCGGCAACTGGGGGGCGTTCGCCACCGCAAGGGCGACGCGCAGGGCGACGCGCACCTGCTGGGCGGTGCCGTCGTAGCGGAAGCTCGAGGCGTACTCGTCGCTTGGCCGGTGGTAGCGGTGGCTGTTGTACTCGTCCTCCTGGTCCTTGCCCCACGACTCGGGGCGGTCCACGAAGTCGATGCCCGACTTGAACGAGAGCGCGGGGACGCCGGCGCGCGCGAAGGGGAAGTGGTCGGACCGGTAGAAGGAGCCCCGCACGTCGGGCAGGTGACGCACGGCCAGCGACTCGGCGCGCGCGGCAGCCCGGAACGCGTCGCCCAGCGTCGAGCGCTCGATGCCGAGCGCGTCGATGTCCCGGGTGGCGCCCCGCACGTTGGCGACGTCGATGTTCAGGACGGCCGCGGTTCGGTCGAGCGGGACGAGCGGCGCCTGCACGTACGCCTCGCTACCGAGCAGGCCGCTTTCCTCCGCCGTCGTGGCGATGAAGAGGATGGTGCGGCGGGGGCGTGGCGTGACGTCGACGAGGGCTTGCGCAGCCGCCAGGATAGCGGCCACGCCCGAGGCGTTATCCTCCGCGCCGTTGTAGATCGAGTCGCCGTTCACGGCCGGCCCGATCCCCTTGTGATCCCAGTGGGCGGTGAAGAGGACGGCCTCGCGCCCGAGCCGGGGATCGCTTCCAGGGAGCTTGGCAACGACGTTCTCCGACTCCACGTGACGGAGGGCGCTCGTGATCTCGACGGCCGCGTGGATGCCGGTGGACACGGGGCGGAAGTCGCGTCGGGCGGCGGCTCGGGTGAGGGAGTCGAGATCGAGTCCCACTTGGGCGAGCGCGCGCTGTGCCAGGTCGTGCTGCACCCAGCCCGCGAACGCGAGGCTTTGGGTGCGGGGGCGGTCGAGCATGAACTGTTCCACCGACCATGACCCCCGCACGACGTCCCAAGGATAGGTCGCGCTCTCGGTGGTGTGGACAAGCAGTGCGCCCAGGGCGCCCTGCCGGGCCGCCTCCTCGAGCTTGTAGGTCCAGCGCCCGTAGTAGGTGAGCGCCTTGCCGTTGAAGACGGTGGAGTCCTGCAGGCCGGGATCGTTTACGAGCATGAGCAGCACCTTGCCGCGGAGCGGCACGCGCTTGTAGTCGTCCCACTGCCATTCGGGCGCGCGGGTGCCGTAGCCGACGAAGACGACGTCCCCGTCCACGGCGATGTGCTCCTCGGGGCGCTCGGCCCAGGCGACGAAGTCGTCGCCGTAGCGCGGGGTTGGGGTGTCGCTGCCCTTCCCCCACACGAGCGTCGGCTGCGGCGTCATCCCGACGAGCGCCACCGGCTGGAAGTAGGAGCCGCTCGGTCCCGCGGGATCGAGGCCGACGGCCTCGAACGCGGCCGCGACGTACTTGGCCGCGAGTCGTCCGCCGCGTGTCGCCGGGGCGCGACCCTCGAGCAGGTCGTCCGCGAGGTACTTGAGGTGGGCCTCGATCGCCCGCGTGTTGACGGGGGGCAGGGACGGCTCCGCATCGGCGCGGCGCTGCGCGGCCGCGGACCGAGCGAGCGGCAGGGCGAGGGCAAGCCCGATGATGAGCACACGACGACCGAGCGTGATCACGTCCGCCTCCGTTGCGGTGGTGGAATCGGCGTGAACGAAATCCGCTTGCTCGGCTCCGAGCAAGGGGTGATTATTCGAGCATGCTCGATGCACTGCGGCGGCGGGCCGTCCGCAAGCTTCCCCCATCGGTCCGGCTCCAGGGGAGGATCCTGTTCCTCACCGAGGATCCGGTGGAGTTGCGCAGCCAGCTCGAGGGCCGGGACCTGGAATGGCGACCCGGCATCAAGCTCCGGGACGACATCTCGACCGACGAGATCACCCCCGCCTATATCTGCTACTACTACGACGAAACGCTGGGTGACTTTCCCTACTTGGGCCTCAAGTGCCGGGACGAGTTCCCCGTGGGCCGGGGGTCCGTGAAGCGGGGCGGCTTCGTGGGGTCCGTGAGCGGCAAGCGGCGCGGCAAGGGATCGTCGCGCGAGCAGTCTCCCTACGCCGAGATGTGCGCGGGGATCAAGCTGGTCGTGGCCGACAACATCGAGCGCATCTACCGCGAGAACTGCCAGAACCTCGGGATCCTCACGACGACCGATTTTGCGGTGATCGACAGGGTGCGGCGCGGTGAGGCGATCCCCCTCGCGTCATTCACCGAAGGAGAGGGAGAGATCACCCGCGGGATCATCGAGTACGGCGGGCTGTTCAACTTCAACGTGGCCCGCCTGCAGGGAGCGGTCGTCCTCACGCCGCCCCGTACGCCGCCCCGGCCGATGACAATGGGCGAGAAGATCCTGGCCCGGCACTGGGTGGTGGATCCCGCGAGAGGGAAGATCGGAGTCCCGGCCGTGGCGCCGGGGGACGAGGGGTTTGTCGTCACCGACATCCGGTTCAGTCACGAGTACGTGACACCCATGGCGGCGATCTTTTTCGAGCAGCTGGTGGGTCGCGATGAGCGGGTCCAAGACCCCGCCACCATCCTGATGTTCCGCGACCACCTGACGTTCCTCCCTGAGGCGATGACGCCCGAGCGCATCAAGGAGGGACTGCTCGACGTCGCGCAGCAACTCGAGAAGAAGCAGCGGGAGTTCGCGGAGAAGCAGGGGATCAAGCTGTATGGTGAGCTGCGCCTCGGGCATCACGGCTCGGAGGCGATCTGCCACTCCAAGATCCTGGAGGGGCACGCCCAGCCGGGCATGGTGATCATCGGCAGTGACTCACACACGCCGCACGCGGGCGCGGTCGGCTGTGTCGCGTTCGGCGTCGGCACGACCGCGATCTTCAACTCCTGGATCACGAAAGACGTCCGGATCACGGTGCCCGAAACGGTGCGAGTCGTGGTGCGCGGGAAGAAGCCCGAGAACGTGACGGCCAAAGACTTCATGCTCGAGATCCTGCGCCACCCGTACGTGAAGAGCGGCAAGGCGATCGGCAAGCTGGTGGAGTACTGTGGCGATGCTGTCGCGTCGCTGTCGGTGGACGAGCGGGCCACGATGACCAACATGACGGCCGAGGTAGGCGGGTTCACGGGCTACGTGGCGCCGGACGGGCGGACGGTCGAGTACGTCATGGAGTACCGCGGGATGCCCCGCGCCGCGGCGGAGCGGCTGTGTGAGGGGTTGGCGAGCGACCCCGCCGCGCGTTACTGCGAGGTGATCGAGATCGACGCCACCAGGCTGCGGCCGATGATGGCGCTGCCCGGTGATCCGGGGAACGGCCTCGACGTGGACGAAGCGGAGCAGCGGATCCGCGTGGACATCGCCTACGCCGGCTCCTGCACCGCAGGCAAGAAAGAGGACATGGATATGTACGCCCGGGTGCTGCGCGAGGCGGCGGAGCGCGGAGAGCGCGTCGCGTCGTGGGTCCGGTTCTACATTCAGTGCGGCTCTCAGGACGTGAAGCGCTACTGCGAGGAGAACGGCTACCTGGAGCTGTTCCGTCAGGTGGGCGCGACGTTCCTCGAGCCCTCCTGCGGCGCCTGCATCAACGCGGGCCCCGGGGTCTCTAAGACGCGCGACGAGGTGACGATCAGCGCGATCAATCGCAACTTCCCCGGGCGCTCGGGTCCGGGGCAGCTGTATCTCGCCAACCCCTACACGGTGGCCGCGTCGGCGATCGCCGGGTACATCACCACCTGGGAGCCGGGGAAGGTCCTCGCAGAGACTTGAAACGCGTGGGGAGTGGGGAGTGGTTCGATGCGGTGCACACGGGATATCCGCTTTGGCACCGTCACGTACCACTCCCCACTCCCCACGGTGTTGGTTCTAGGGCACCGTTCCCGTAATCCGCAGCTTGAGCGCCTGGATCCCGCCCGCGAAGCTGGCGGCGGCGGACACGTCGGGCGGCGTCGCAACGGGGATGAGGTGCCCCGTGAGCTGGAAGTCCCCTTTGAGGGTGCCGCGGCTCGCCGTGAGCCCATAGGTCGTGGTGGTGGGAGCGCCGTAGGAGCTGCTCGTCACGCGCAGCGTGCCGGTGTACGAGAGCCACGCCTGCACGGTCGCGTTCGGGGCCTGTGCTACCACGTAGCCGATGCCCGTGCCCGGCTTGTCGGGCGAGAAGTGAACGCTCAGCTGGTCATCGACGGGCGGCGGGGTGATCCCAGCGCCCATCAAGACGAACGCGCTGTCGATTGTGTGCGTCGTGGACGAGTAGCCCCGCCAGCCGAGAATCGTCGCGAACTGTGCCACGACCGGGGTGCCGGCGTGCACCGCGTCGATGTCGATCTCTATCCCCACGAAGCGCGCCTCTCCATTGCCCATGCTCACGTGCGACGCCCGATCGATGAAGGGGAACACGAGGAGCGCGAGCGTGGGGTAGAGGCTGTCGTCCTTGAGCGCCACGTTGAGGGCCGCCTGGACGGCGGCCTTCTCCTCACCGTCGATGGCGTTGGGGTCGACGGCAACGCTGTCTGACGAGCACGCGACGAGCGCCGCGGCGCACAGCGGCAGCAGGCGATTCATGTTGCGCGAATATCGTGCTAGTCGCCGCCGCTCGATAGCGGCGCGGGGCCCCCCGGGCGCCGTTTGGGGCGGAGCGAGTCGCGCTGGTACACGCTGCGCGGGTTCCACAGTACCCAGGAGGTGATGCCCAGCTCTTCCGCCGCGCGGATCTGCTCGCGGATCTCGAAGGGGGTGTAGCGCGGCAGCCGCCGTCCCAACGTGAATGCCTGCAGGTAGGGGCGGATCTCGGCCGCGCTCCCCCGGGGACGCGAGCGGTCGAGCGCCTCGCGCAAGGCGCTGCGGACGATGCGGTACGGCTCCGCGTTGGGGTGCGCGAACCCGTAGGCGCCGCGGTAATAGTGACTGGGATACACCATCGGGAGGACGACGTCCGCGACGGCGATGAAGTCCTCCCACACCTGCCCGATGCCGAGGTCGCCCGTGGCCGACGCCGTGAGACCGAAGATGTCGAAGGTCACGGGAGCGCCGAGCGGTCTGAGCCGGTCCCGGAGCAGGGTGATGTGCGCGCGCACGGCGTCGCGCTGCGACTGACCCGGGCGCCGCGCCGGGAAGATGGCCGTCTCGAGACGCTCGCGCGGCTCGTCGGGGAAACGGACGTAGTCAAATTGCACTTCCTGGAACCCCAGCTTCACGGCTTCGCGCGCGAGCTGAGCGGCGTAGATCCACACCGAGTCGTTGTAGGCGTCGACCCATGCCATCCCGATCCGGTCGCGCCACAGGCCGCCGTCGCGGTGTTGCACCGACCACCCGGGTTTGCGCTCGGCAAGGAGGGGGTCCTTCGCGACGACGAACCGCGCGATGGGGTAGATGCCGTGTGCCACGAGCGTGTCGAGCCGGGCGCGCGCGTCCTTGGCGCGGGCGCACGCGTTCGCGCCGATCTCCTGGGCAATGGGCACCGCCGACGGGTAGAGCATGCAGCCCGTGTCGTCCTTCACGTCGACGACGAAGGCGTTGATCTCGGTCTCGTCCGCGAGCCGCACCAGCTGCCACAGCTTGGAGGAGCCGAAGGCCCACGCGTTGACGTACAGCGCCTTGATCGAGGCCGGCGCGGGACCGAGGATCGGCTGCGGCTGTGCGTAGCGCAGATCCACGGGACGGAGCGCCACCTTTAGCTGATCGGCGGCCGCGACCGTGTCGCCGGGCGGCAAGCTGCCCTGCGCAAAAAGGCCGCGACTCGTGAAGAGCGCGGCCCAGAGCAAGAGGGCACTTACCCGCCGCCGGACCAGTCTCATAAGGGGGTTACAGGATAGGGAGTGCCCCCCCCACGGACAAGAGCGGCCATCACCGAAGCTGTAAGCTGTTGAACAACAACGGGTAAGTCGCGAGGCTCTGGCCGCGGTACTGGGGCCGGAAGCCGAACAGGATGACCCGTCCGGAACCCAGGTGCACTTCGAGCAGTGCCGCCCGGCCAGCCACTCGGTCAGGATGTAACACCCAGCCTGACAAGAGCACCTTGTCGGGGTCGGTCGGGTAGCGGCCGATCACGCGCACGGCCGTCGAGTCCACGACCTCGAACGCCGGTCCGTTCTCGAACCACGCGATGCTGTGGGCGGGGGTCCCCTTCGCGACCGCGTGCGCCGTGTCCAGCTCCAGCCGGAAGATGGAGCCCGGGGCGTAGAAGTCGTCGTCGGGCACGCCCTCGAGCACGTTGCGCACGGGCAGGAGCAGCTGCTCCATGACGAAGCGACTGGCCTGGTTGAGTGCGACGAGTGTGCCGCCGTCCTCGACGAACTGGCGCAAGGCGCGCGCGCCCTCCGATCCCAGGCCGCCGGCGTAGGGCGCGGGGTAATTCTTGGGCAAGCCATCGAGCAGCTGCCGCGGCTCCTGGTCGGGGAGCAGGATGGCGTCGAACTGCTCCTTCAGCCTGCCCGCGCGGACCACGGAGTCCACGAGCGGCTGGTAGGGCACCTTCCACGTGTCGAACGCCCAACGCGTCCACCCCTCGTCCATCGACGCGTCGTAGGAGCGGTACAACCCGATGCGCGGCGCCTGGCCCTCGCCGAAGCCCGGGTAGCCGGGCGTCGCACCCGGCGGCTCGACGGGCGCCGACAGCGGCAGGTGTAGCGAGTCGGGCGCGGGCACGGCGGCCACGCCCATGAGGAGCGGCAATGTGTGGGCCGTGACGTCGTACGGCGGAGTCGGGGGGCCTCCCGGAGAGAGCCGCAGGTCGGGGTAGTGCTGCGGCTCGAGCAGTGTCTTGGCGAAGGCCGCGTACGGTTGGCGCAGGACCACGACGTAGCTGCCGGCGGCAAACCGCTGGCCGCCGAGCGTGAAGGGCAGCTGGGCGGTACGGATCTCGACCTGGCCCCGGTGCAGGATGCCGAGCAGCGCGGCGATGGCGACGCTGTCCTGCCGCTGCTTGGGGATGACGTACGCGTAGGGCCAGCCCCTCCAGCCGCGCGCGGCGCGCCAGCCGACCGTCAGGAACGTCGCGAGCCAGCGGTCGCGGTCGCGCGCAGCGTTCTGCAGCAGCGCGTACGCCGCCTCGGTCTGGTAGCTCACGATGTCCCGCAGGGTCCAGTGACCGCCCGGCCAGGGAGCCGTGAAGTTCCAGGAGCGCTGCCGCGGGTTGTAACCGCGGGCGCGCGCCTGCAGCTCGTCGAAGGGGACGTCGATCGGCGAGGCGAGGTTGGCACTCGCGGCCTCGGACAGGATCCGCACGCCGCCGTGGTAGTGCTGGTAGGCGCGGGCGGGGGTCCAGGCGTCGTAGATCGCGTTGATCGCGATGCCCGTCTTCCCTTGCGCCGCGAGCGCCCACGCCATCGCCGTCCCCAACGCGTTCACGCCGTCGACGAGCAGCGGATCTACGTTCGGCTCGACGGGATCGAGGTAGGGTGGCAGAAACAGCCGCGAGCCGTCCGAGTCCTGCTGATGGATGTCCTGCACGATCTGGGGGTGCCAGACGTTGTACAGCGAGTCCACGGCCAGCCGCGTCTCCACCTGGGTGAAGGCGTACCAGTCCCGGTTGTTGTCGTGCCCCGCGTAGTGGTGGTACAACTCAGGCGGCTCCGTGCCCTCGGCGGGCGTCCCCAGCGTCCGATTGTACCAGCGGGTGACGATCGTCACGCCGTCCGGGTTGAGGGACGGAACGAGGAGCAGGATCACGTGGTCGAGGATGGCTCGCGTGGCGGCGCTCGTGTCCGTCGCGAGCCGGTGGGCGAGCACCACGGGCGTGAGGTGGCCGCCCACCTCGGTCGAATGGATGCCGGACGTGATCAGGACGACGGTCTTGCCGTCCCGCAGCGCCTCCTCCGTTTCCCGGGTCGAGCGCAGCGTGCGGGGGTCGGCGAGCCTGGCGTTGAGGCTGCGGAAGTAATTGAGCCGCCGGAGGTTCTTGGGGCTCGAGATCACGAGCGTCACGAACGGGGCGCCGAGCGTCGTCTTCCCGAGCTCGCGGTATTGCACACGGTCGCTCGCTTTGGCGAGCGCCTGATAGTAGCGCACGAGCAGGGGCCAATCCGCGAGCTTCCGGTCCTCGCCGGGCTCGAAGCCGAGCACCGCTTTCGGCGTGGGGATCCGCGGCGCCGGCCGCTCCGGCGGCCGTCTCCGCTGTTGCGCCGCGGCTGGAGCGGTGAGCAGCGCCGCGCAGGCGAGGGCGCCGAGCCCACGCGCGATCACGGATCGTGGCGTCACGAGGCTAGTGCAGCGCGCCGGCCGCGGAGGGCGTCTCGCCCGTGCCCAGCCAGTGCGCGAACCAGGTGCGGATCCGCTCCAACCGGTCCACCAAGAGCCACGGCGGCCCGGTGCGGGACAGGCCGTGGAACGAGCGGGGGTAGCGCACGAACTCCGCCGGCACGCCGCGCTCGCGCAGCAGCACGAACAACTGCTCGGCGTCGGTGATGGGCGTGCGCCGGTCGTCCTCGCTGTGCACGATGAGCATCGGTGTGCGCATCTGCTTCGCGTAGGTCATGGGCGACAGCGCCCGATACAGCGAGTCGCTCCGCCAGGGCTCGCCGAAGAACTCGTAATCCGTGAGCCCCTGCGCGTCGGAGGAGCCGTACCAGGAGTACCAGTTGAAGATCGAGCGGTCGGTCTCCGCCACCGCGAACCGCGTGGTGTGCCCCACGATCCAATTCGTCATGAAGCCGCCATAGGAGCCGCCCAGCACCGCCAGCTTCGCGGTATCCACCTCCCCCCGCGCGATCACGACGTCCACCGCCTGCATGAGATCCCGGAAGTCCTCCATCCCCCAGCGGCCGCGCGTCGCGAACGTGAAGGCATGGCCGTAGCCGCTCGAGCCGCGCGGGTTCGTGAACAGCATCCAGTACCCCTGCCCGGCGAGCATTTGGAACTCGGGGAAGAACACGTTGCCGTAGTTGGAGTGCGGCCCGCCGTGGATCGACAGCACGAGGGGGTACATCTTGCCGGCCTGGTACCCGTAGGGTCTCATCAGCCACCCCTCGATCCGTAGGCCGCCCGTGCCCGCAAACCAGAACGTGTCGGCCGGGATGATGGCGAGTTGCGCGAGCCAGGCGTCGTTGAACGAGGTGACGCGCCGCTCCGGTCCCCCGGCAGCCGGCGCCACGTACAGCTCGGTGGGGCGGGTGACGTCGCTCGCCGTGTAGGCGAGCCACTTCCCGTCGGCGCTGAAAGTAAAGCCGCGCAGCTGCCGCTCCCCGGCCGTGACCTGGCGCACGGGTCCCCCAGCCGCGGCCGCCGCGAACAGGTGCAGGTTCCCACGCGTCTCGGCGAAGAAGTAGACCGTCTTCGAGTCGCGCGACCACCGCACGCCGCTCGGGTCGAGGTCCCAGGAGCCCGTCACGTTGCGGACCGCTCCGCCGCCCGCGGGCATGACGCAAACGTCGTTCTCTTCCCCGCGCCCCTTCGAGCACTCGAACGCGATCCACTTCCCGTCCGGCGACCAGGCCGGCGACCCATTTTCCGCGTATCCTGTCTCGAGCCGCCGCGCGCTCCGGTCGGCGAGGGTCAGGACGTAGAGCTGGGGCCGCGGCTGCACGTCCAGCTCCACGGTGTCCATGGAGTCCTGCACGAACACGACCGCGCGGCCGTCCGGCGACCAGGCGGGATCGGTCTGAGCCAGCTCACCGCTCGTGAGCTGCACCGCATCGCCGCCATCCAGGGCCGTGACGTAGAGGTGCCGCGGCCGCCGGGTTTCCCGCGGGGCGATGAGCCCCCGCTCGTCTGCCACGACGGGGAGGGACGTGTACACGCGGCCATCGAAGCGCTTGGGATCGGGCCCGCGCGTGACGGCCGCGGACGAGACCCGTTCGCGCCACGGTTGCTGCTTCAGGCTGTCCGGCTCGGGGCCGCGCCACTCGTACAGGAGCCGCCGGCCGTCGGGCGAGAACACGGGCAGCCCGTGCACGCCGGCGATCTGAAAGGCCTCGCCGCCGGGCGCGCCGGTATGGAGGAACCACACGTCGTCGTCCGCGCCCTCGCGCTTGCTCGTGAACGCCAGCAGCGAGCCGTCCGGCGACCAGCGCGGGCTCGACGCTTCGGTCGTGGGGCTGGTGTAACGGTACGGCTTCACCGAGCCGTCCGCGGACGCCATCCAGATCTCGCTGTGCCGCTTGTCCTTGTCTTCGACCACCGTCGTGACCGCGAACGCCACGCGCCGCCCGTCGGGCGAAAGCTCCGGGTTCGCGACCACGACGAGCTTGTAGTAGTCCGTCGCTTGGAGGGGTCTCTGGGCGGACAGGCGGTTAGACGGATAGGTGGATAGCAGCAGCGCGGCCGCGGTGGCAGCGCCGCGGTGGAGCGGACGCATCGGGGACAGTTCCATCTCTTTCGGGGGCTCGAAAGATACTGGAGCCGGCCCCGAGGCGCGACGGGCGGATAGGCGAGGGCTATCCGCCTACCCGCCTATCCGCCTGACTACGGCAGCTTGTGCAGCTCCACTCTCCGGTTCAGCGCCCGCCCCGCGGGCGTCGTGTTCGGCGCGATGGGGCCCGCCGGGCCGTAGCCCCGCGCGATCATGCGCGAGGGACTCACGCCTTTGCTCGCGAGGTACGCCCGCACGCGATCGGCGCGCGCCTGCGACAAGCGCCGGTTGAGGGTGGGGGAGCCGGTGTTGTCGGTGTAGCCCGCGATCTCGATCTGGATCTCGGGATTCGCGACGAGCGACGCGGCGACCTGGTCGAGCACGACGTACGACTGCGGCTTCAGGGCCGACTGGGCGGTCGCGAAGGTCACGCCTAGCAGGATGAGCGTCGGGCGCGCCGGCGCGCCGGGCTGCGGCGGTCCGGCGGGCTGCGGCTGGAACAGGATGATGCAGCCCTGCGCGTCCACCTTGGCGCCGGCGGGCGTGTGGGGGCACTTGTCCAGATTGTCGGGCACCCCGTCGCCGTCCTCGTCGCCGGGCTGAGCGCGCACGACCTCGTTCGACACCGGGCACCCGTTGGCGTCCACCTTGGTGCCCGGAGGCGTGTTGGGACACTTGTCGAGCGCATCCGGCACGCCGTCGCCGTCCGAATCCTTGCCGATCGGGCAGCCCGTGGAGTCGACCGGTGTGCCGGCCGGCGTGTCGGGGCACTGGTCGATGCCGTCCGGCACGCCGTCGTGATCCGAATCGATCGGGCAGCCGCTGGCGTCCACCTTGGCGCCGATCGGTGTGTTGGGGCACTTGTCCAGGCCGTCGGGCACGCCGTCATTGTCTGCGTCGCTCGGGCATCCTCTCGCATCGACCGTAGCGCCGGCCGGCGTGTTGGGGCACTGGTCGATACCGTCGGGCACACCGTCGTGGTCCGAATCAATCGGGCAGCCGGTCGCGTCCACCTTGGCGCCAACGGGTGTGTTGGGGCACTGGTCGAGGCCGTCGGGCACACCGTCGGCGTCCGCGTCGGCGGGGCAGCCGTTGGCGTCGACGCGCGCGCCGGCCGGCGTATCGGGACACTTGTCGAGGCCGTCGGGCACACCGTCCTGATCGCTGTCGATGGGGCAGCCCCGCTCGTCGACCTTGGCGCCGGCGGGAGTGTCGGGGCACTTGTCCTTGGAATCGACGACGCCATCCTGGTCCGAATCCTTCGTGGGGCGTCCCAGCTCGAAAAAGGAAAGGCCGACGGTCCCGGCCCAGTGCGTGGCCGACGAGGCGAAGGACGACTGCGTGCTGGGCGTGTAGTAGCCGCGCGCTTCGAGGCGGAGGGCGACGCGGTTTGTGAGGAAGATGCGATCGCCCACCCCTGCGTGCGCCGCGTTGTCGGTGAACTTGTAGGGCGCCGTATTGCCGAAGTCGAGGCGTGAGTAGCCCCCCAGCACGTAGAACACGTTGCGCACGCCGGAGAGCAGGTTGACCACGAGGCTCGCGCTGCCGATGATCGGCTCGAGCGTGGAGCTGGTCCCGGGCACGGGGTAGCTCGGCTGGAACAGCACCTCGCCTTCGAGGCCCACGGCGTCGGCCACGAAGTAGCCGAAGCGCGCGCCGCCGCCGACTTTCTTGGCGAGCCCGAACGCCGGGTCGTACCGCGTGTACGACCCGAACGCTCCGATCTCGTACTGATGGGCCCGCTGGGCCGCGAGACCCGGGGCCGTGAGCGTCAGCGCCGCCAGCACCACCAGCTTCTTCATGGACCGCTCCTGCGCGCCTGTGCGCCTAGGGGAGTTGGTGGAGCTCGACGCGCCGGTTCTGGGCGCGGCCGTCGAGCGTCTTGTTGGGTGCGATCGGGTTCGCGGCCCCGTACCCCCGGGCCACCATGCGCCCGGGCGCCACGCCGCGCGCCGCGAGATAGGCGCGCACCGCTGCCGCCCGGGCCTGCGAGAGCCGCAGGTTCGTCGCCGGTGCGCCCGTGGTGTCGGTGTAGCCCGCGATCTCGATCCGGATGTCCGGGTTGTCGAGCAGCGACTGAGCTACGATGTCGAGCACCGTGTGGGACTCGAGCTTCAGCGCCGAACGACCCGTCTCGAAGGTCACACCCCGCAGGATAACGGGGGTCCGCTCCGGCGTGAAGAGAATCGGGCAGCCGAAGGCGTCGACGCGCGTCCCGGGGGCCGTGCCGGGGCATTTGTCCTTCGTGTCGTCCACGCCGTCACCGTCCGAATCCGCGATGCGGGTGCACCCGACGGCGTCCACCTCGGTGCCGGGTGGGGTGTTGGGGCACTTGTCCAGGCCGTCGGGGACGCCGTCCTTGTCGCCGTCGAGCGGGCAGCCTGCGGCGTCCACCACGGCCCCGGCCGGCGTGTTGGGGCACTGATCAACACCGTCCGGCACGCCGTCCCCGTCCCCATCGCTGGGGCAACCCTTGGCGTCGACTCGCGCGCCGCTCGGCGTCCCGGGGCACTGGTCCAGGCCGTCGGGGACGCCGTCCTTGTCCGCGTCGAGCGGACAGCCGGCGGCGTCCACGGTGGCGCCCGGCGGCGTGTTGGGGCACTGGTCGAGGCCGTCCGGGACGCCGTCGCGGTCGGCGTCCGATGGGCATCCTCGGGAGTCCACGGTCGCGCCGTGTGGCGTGTTGGGACAGGCGTCGCGCTTGTCCGGCACGCCGTCGCCGTCCGCGTCGGAGGGCCGCCCGCCGCCCGCGAACACGGAGAGCCCAAGCGATCCGACCACGTGGCCCGCCCAGCCGGACCCGAAGCTCCCGTGCGTGCTGGGCGCGTAGATGGCCCGCACTTCGAGCCGCAGCGCCGCGCGCGACCCGAGGAAGAGGCGATCGCCCAGGGCGCCGTGGACGGCGTTGTCCGTGAAGCGATACGGCGGGGTTTTCTCGAAGTCGAGCCGAGTGTAGCCGCCGAGGATATAGAGGAGATGACGCTCGCCGGCGGCGACGTTCAGCACCAGGCTGCCGCTCCCATGCGTCAGTTCGGCCGTCACCACGCCGCTCGTGGCGTTGGGCTCGACGTAGCCGATGTCCAGCTCGGCCCCGACCACGCGGCCGAAGAAGTAGCCGACCCGGGCGCCGCCGCCGAACTGGTTGTCGAGACCGAAGGCGCGGTCGTAGCGGGTGTAGGACCCGAAGGCACCGAGTTCGAACTGATGTGCATGCTGGGCAGGCAACGTGCGGACCCCCGCGCTGGCGAGCAGCGTGGCAAGGGCGGTCGTGAGTGTGCGCATCGGCCCAGAGTCCCCCGCCGAGCGAGTGATCTACGGTAATAGCTTGCCGGATGCGAAGAAACCCCGGCCGGAGGCCGCGGGCGGTGCGCCACATCACAGGGGCGGGGGCCAGGCGGGGGCTAGCGGCGCCCGTTCTCTCCGCGCACGAACCGCACGGCCTGGGCGAGATGGTTGGCGAGCGCCGCGAGCTCGGTGGCGCCGTGTGCGAGCTCCTCGATCGCGCGCAGCTGCTCGGCGGCCGCTGCGGCGACGGTCTCCGCCTCCTGAGTGGACGACTGGGCGCCGGTGCGCGCCCGCTCGAGCGATTGCGCGTTGCGGCTCGCCAGCTCGGCGATGCCGCGCGCCAGATCCTCGGCCCGCTTGCCCGCCCGCGCCGTGCCCGTCGCGGCCTCGGCGATGGCGTCGAGGTCGTGCACCCAGGCACCGGAGCTCTGCGCCACCTCGCCCAGGTCCGTGCGGATGCGCTCGAGCAGCTGCGCCGCGCGATCGAGCGCCCGCCGGGTCTCCTGTGCGGACTTGCCGACGTTGCGCGCCTCCCGCCCGCTCGCCTCGGCGAGCTTGTGGACCTCGTCCGCGACGACGGCGAAGCCGCGGCCGTGCACGCCGGCGCGCGCCGCCTCGATTGTCGCGTTCAGAGCGAGCAGGTTGGTCTGGTTGGCGATGAACCCGATGGTCTCCGAGAAACGCTCCACCTGCTCGGCGACATCCCGCAGGCGGCGCACTTCGCTCGCGCTCTCCTCGGTCGTCACGCCGAGGTCGGTCAGCCGCCGCGCCGCGGCGTGGGTCGCCTGGCGGACCCGGTCCGTGGTCTGCTCCATCTGGGCCCCGGCCCGGCGCGTCTGCTCCCCCGCCGCCACGACTTCTCCGGCGCGTTGCTTCAGCTCGTCCGACTCCTTGGCGACGGCGCTGACGAGAGTCGCCGCCTCGCGGGCGCCGTGGCTCGCCCGCTCTGCCGCGGCGGCTACTTCCTGGCTGCTCGCATGAATCTCCTGCGTGGTGGAGGAGAGCGTCTGGATGTAGGCGCTGGTGCGCTCGGAGGCGCCCACCATCGGCTGCACCGACCCGTCGACGGCGAGCATGAGCGCGAGCTGCGGCGCGAGCAGGGCGAGCAGGTCGCCGTCCGAGTCGCGGTAGATCGCTGGATCCGAATGGCGCACGCTCCACAGGCCGACCAGTTGACCGGCGTGGTACAGCGGGACGAGCACTTCCGAACCGGGCCGCTCGTGACCCGGGGGCACCGCCGGCTCGCCGCGCGGCTTGCGCGCGACTACGGGGCGCCCCAGGCGCACCGCCTCGCCGGTCAGGCCCACGTCCGCGGCGAAGCGCTCGCCGGACCGCTCGCCGGCGGGAAGCGCCGTGTCCGCGATCAGGGCCATCTCATTGGTCTGCGCATCGTAGCGCGCGAACCCCATCTGCTCCCAGGGCACGAGGCGGCGCGTGAGCTCCTGGATGCGGCCGAAGCTGCGGGCCAGGTTGATGTCGGCGGCGATCGCCTGGGAGAGCCCCTGCACGAGCTGCAGCTCGTCGGCGCGCACGGCGCGGCGCATGACGGAGAGGCTGCCGACGGTCGCGGTGGTGAGCGCGATCCCGAGGGGCAGGGCCGCACCCGCGCCGAGGTCCGCGTGAACGAGACGCAGCCACCCGAGGGCGAGCAGCGCGGAGCAGGTGTACACCGCGCCCTCCCAGCGCGCGGTGAGCCGCAGGTCGACCCAGGCGCGCGCGGCACCCAGCGCGAGCTCGAGGTAGAACGTTCCGTTGATGACGACGGGCAGTACGAGCAGCACGGCGGCGAGGGCCGGCAGGTTGTGGGCGCCGAGCGCGTCCGCGCCGAGCGCGCCCCCGAGCCGCGCGTACAGCAGGCCGGCCAGCGCCGTGCCGGCGGCGAGGTGTGCGGCGTTGCCGAACCCGGCGCGCGGCGGCAGGCGCCGAAGCAACAGGTCGCCGGGCAGCAGGGCGAGCGGCGCCAGGAGCGTCGCGAAGGCCCAGCCCCGGTCGAGCAGGGCGTACGCGACCACGCCAAGGACATAGGAGGAGAAGCCGTTGCCGGGGAGGGGGATGCCGTAGCGGCGCGTGAGCGCGCCCACGACGGCGAGCGCCAGCAGCTCCGTTGCGAACCCCGCCCCCGCCCGGGCAGCGCCGGACCCGTATGCAAACGCCGCCCAGCCGATCGCGACGAGGGCCCCGAACGAGACGAGCGCGCGCGGGAGCAGGGCCGGCGACGCCTTGACGCGAGGGAGGGAACTCATGCCGCTCGCGCAAGCTCGGGCGTGTGGCGCGGCGTGTCAAGCGCGACTAAGCTTCAACGCATGCGCGTCACGATCGAATACTGCGTCGTCTGAAACTACGAGCCCCGGGCCGCCGGTCTGGCGGCCGAAATCCGCACCATGTACCCGCACGCGGACGTCAAGCTGATCCAGTCCTCCGGCGGCGTGTTTGAGGTGGAAGTGGACGGGCGCAAGGTCTTTTCCAAGAAGCAGCACGGCCGCCACGCCCAGCCGGGCGAGGTGCTGCGGCTGATGAAGCAAGTCGCCCCGCCCGCGGCGCGTTGAAGATCGCCATCTCGACGGGAGGCGGCGACGCCCCCGGTCTGAACGCCGTGATCCGCGGAGCCGTGCTCGCCGCGATCCACCGCGGCTGGCAGTGCGTGGGCGTGCGGCGCGGCTATGCCGGGCTCCTGGGCGAGGACCGGGTCGTCCCGCTCGACGCCAATGCGGTGCGGGGCATCACCCACCTCGGCGGGACCATCCTCGGCACGAGCAACCGCGGCGACCCGTTCCGGTTCCGCGTCCAGCAGCTCGACGGCACCTGGACGGAGCGCGACCGGTCGGACGAAGCCATCGCGGCGTTTCACGCCCTGGGACTCGACGCCTTGATCGCGATCGGCGGCGACGGGTCGCTCCGTATCGCCCAACAGCTGCAGCAGAAGGGCGTTCCCGTGGTCGGCGTTCCCAAGACCATCGACAACGACGTGGGCGGGACCGTCGCGACCTTCGGGTTCGACACCGCCGTCCAAACGGCCACCGAGGCGATCGACAAGCTGCACTCGACCGCCGAGAGCCACGAGCGCGTGATGGTGGTCGAGGTGATGGGCCGCTTCGCCGGGTGGATCGCGCTGCACTCGGGAATCGCGGGCTCGGCCGACGTCATCCTCATCCCCGAGATCCCGTTCGACATCGCGAAGGTGTGCGACAAGGTCCGCCGGCGTGAAGAGGAGGGCCGCCATTTCAGCATCGTCGTCGTGTCGGAGGGCGCGGCGCCCAAGGGCGGGTCGGTGTCGCTCATCGATCCGGAGCACCAGCGCCTCGGCGGGATCGGTGACAAGGTGGCGCACCTCGTCGCCGAGATGACCGGCAAGGAGACGCGCACCCTGGTGCTCGGCCACCTGCAGCGCGGCGGCAGCCCCACGACCTTCGATCGCCTCCTGGGGCTGCGGTTCGGGGCAGCGGCGGTGCGGTTCATCGCCGAGGGCAGGTTCGGCTCCATGGTGGCGCTGCGGCCGCCCCTCATCACCGCCGTCCCGATCGAGGAGGCCCTCGCGATGCCGCGGCGGGTGCCACTCGACTCCGACACGATCGCCACCGCGCGGGACATCGGGATCAGCCTGGGCGACTGATCGTGCACCTCGCCCGAGATCACTTCCTCCCTCCTGATCCCCAGGCGTTCCTCGCGGCGGAGCCCGCCACCGGGCGCGTCATCGTCATCGCGCCGACACGGGCGGCGTGCGAGACCATCGAGCTCGCCATGGGGCTCTCCATCGACACGCTGCTGGAGCGCGAGCACGGGGAGGACATCCGACGCCTCGCGGCCTCGGGGCGCGGCTTCGGGGTCGTGGCGGGCACGGGCACCGGCAAGACGCTCGGGATCCGGCCCATCGCCGAGACCATCGTGCGGGAGCCGCTCAGGGTCGGCGTCGTGAATCGCGAGCGCGAAGCGACGCCGGAAACGCCGACCTGGAACGTCGTGATCGTCACGACGGGGATCGCCCGGCGCTGGTTCGAGGATGGGCTCATTACGGCGCGCGACACGCTGGTCGTGGACGAGATTCACCAAACGTCGGCCGAGATGGAGCTCTGCCTCGCCCTGGGCAAGCGGGCCGGGTGCCGCTTCATCTGGCTGTCCGCGACCGTCGACCCGACGTTCTACGCCCGCTATCTCGATTCCGCCGAGGTGCTCGAGACCCGCGCGTTCGACCCCGCCCGCGCGGCGGCCGTGCGGGTGCTGCCGGAGCAGCCGCTCGAGTTCCTGAACGAGCGGTTCATCCGGCGCGCGATCCGTGAGCGTCGCGGCGTGGCGGTGTTCGTCCCAACGCGCGCCGAGGTGGAGCAGATCGCCGGCGAGCTGGGCGATCGCTGGCAGGCGCTCGCCACCGCGTTCTACCACGGGGGCGAGCCGATCCGCGTGATTCGACCCTTCCTGGATGGCGAGGTACGCCGTCCCTTCCTCCTCGCGATGACCGCGGCGGGCCAGTCGGCGCTCAACATCCGCGGGCTCGACACCGTGGTGATCTACGACGCGCGCTACGCCAACGTGGTGGAGCGGGGGCGCAACGTGCTGACGCGCCTCTACCTGGGTGCGAACGAGATCCTCCAGATGGCGGGTCGCGTGCACGGGCGCGTGGAGCGGGGCGAGGTCTACATCCTGACTGACCGCGACCTCGCGTTCGACGAGCTGCGCCCCACGCCGCCCGAGTTCCAGCTCGCGGGCGACGCCGAGCGCGTGGCCATCACCTGCGCGGCGCTGGGCGTCGACGCGCGGGAGCTCGACCTCCCAGTTCCGCTCGACCGACGGGCCTACGGTACTGCCCTCGAGCTCCTGACGGCGCGGGGGCTGATCGAGAAAGGTCGACTCACGCGCTACGGACGCGAGGTGGAGGCGATGCCGGTCGAACGTCCCTGGGGCGAACTCCTGGTCCACGCCGACGCGGATCTCGTGCCGGTGGTCGCCGTCGCCGCGAACATCGAGTCGCTCCACCGCATGACGCGGGAAGAGCGGGACCTGCGCGGCCTCGTGGTGTCGGGGAGCGACCATCTCACGGCGTACAATGTGTACGCCGAGGCGGTCAACAAGCACGGGTACCTGGGCGAGGTGTACGGGCTGCCCCGTCATCTGTTCGACGAGGGAATCGACGAGTGGGCGGAGGGGCGCGGTGTCCTGGTCAAGGCGATCGAGGACGTCGCGCTCGGCTCCGCGTCGGTGTATCGGCAACTGGAGCTACCGCTCCCCGAGCGGCTCGCCCACGCGGGCCAGCAGACGCTGGCGGCGTTCGCCGATCTCGTGGCGCGGATCATGCCGTTCGACCTCGTGATCGACGAGGAAACGGCGGACGGGCGAGAGGCGCGGGTGAGCCGGGGCTCGGTGTGCGGCAGCTGGGGCGCGGTCGCGGGGACGCTGCGCTACTTCGCCGACCGCTTCGGAACGCCGCGGGCGGCGATCGAGGGGACCCAGCTGCCGGAGCGCGTCGTGCGACGCTACGCGCGGCGCGGCGCGGCGTCGGTGGCGTTCGACCGCCGGCGCCGCCATGAGGGCCTCGTGCGGGTCCGCACCGTGGAGTACTTCGGGTTCCTGCTGGAGCGCGAGGTCGAGCCGCTGCCGGACCCGTTTCCCGCCGAGCTCGAGGAGGCGGCGCGCGCCGCGTTGCGGGACGCGCTGCTCGCGGGCGAGACCGCGCACCCCAACCAGGCGCGCCTGCGCCGCGCGCTCGAGCGGTTCGGCTTCTACTGGCGGCGCTCCGGCGGGCAGGTCGCCGCCGCCGCGACCGAGCGCCTGGCCGCCGCCCTGGACGCCCAGCTCGCCCACGTCCGGTCGTGGCAAGACTTCCTCGACACGCGGCTCGTCCTCGACGTCGACGCCGCGATCCCGGCAGACGTGCGCAGCGCGCTCGAGGGGCTCCCCTCCTCCTTGCATGTGTACGGAGACCGCGTACCGCTGGACTACGAGGTGGAGCAGGGCCACGGAGTGGCCCGGCTGCGCCTCAAGGAAGGGCAGGCCCGCCGGCTGCAGCCGCGCGATCTCCCTCGGTTCGATCGGCCCTTGCGTTTCACAGTGGTGCGCGGCAAGCGAGAGGCCCTGCGGGCCGACAGCCTGGAGGAGCTCCGCCGCCAGCTCTCGGGGCTGCCGCGAGAAGAGCGGGCCCGCCTGCTGCGGTCCGGCCGTCGCGTCCGGCGCCGCTGACCCAGCCGTCGGCGCCGTGTGACCTTCCCGGTCGGCGGGGGTCTCTTACCTGACGACACCGAATGAAACCCTCACGACGCCGAATGAAACCTTCGCGGGACCCTGCTGGTATCTGGGACTGACCATGACAGCCAAAGACACGACTGCTTCGGCCGCGACCTTGTCGCCGCTCGCGCGGGCGATTCTCGATTCCCTGACTCAAGCGCTGGTCGTGTTCGACCCGCAGGGCCGCTTGGTCTATGCCAACCCGGCCGCCCGAGCGGCGTTGCAGGATGCCGGGGACGTCGCCGGGCGGCGGCTCGACGCGCTGCGGCCGCGCTTGGCATCGCTGGGTGCGCGGATCGTGCCGCTCCGCGCGGGCGCGACCGAGGTCGGTGTGCTGGCGCACGCGAGCGCCGAGCAGGCCGCGACGCTGGCCGAGCGGGAGCGCCAGGCGATCGTCGAGATGCTCGACGGCACGAACGGCCGGCTCGCCGAAACCGCCCGGCGCCTCGGCATCAGCCGCACCACCCTGTGGCGGCGTCTCAAGGCCTACGGCCTGCAGCCCAACGGCCGTCGAGGCGGGAGCTCCTCCGCGCGCGTCTGAAGCGGCGCGCTCTGCTGGCGTCGCCCTCCTCCCCGCTCTACCTTCCCCGCTCCGTCGCGCCGTCGGGGAGGTTATGCCGGCCACGCCGTTCGTCATCGAAGAGTATGTGCGGTGGTCCGACGTGGACGCCGCCGGCATCATCTTCTACGGCTCTTACGTCCGCTTCTTCGAGATCGCCGAGACCGAGCTGTTTCGGGCGTGCGGGCTCGCCTATTCCGATTTCTTCGACCGCTACGGCATCTTTCTGCCCCGCAAGGTGGTCCACAACGAGTTCTACTGGCCCGCGCGGCTGGACGACCGGCTGCGTGTGGCGGCGTACGTTGGGCGGATCGGCACGAGCTCGATGACGCTGAACTTCGACGTGCTGCGGCACGACTCACCCTCGCTCGGCGCGGCCGGGTGGATGGTGCTCGTCTGCGTCGGCCGCCGCGACCTCAAGCCGCGGCCGCTGCCGGGTGAGCTGCTCCAGGCGTTGGCGCGTCACACACTCTCGCCCGAGGCGGCCCGCGCCGCGCTCGGCGTCACGCCCCCTTGACCCGCCTGCCGCTCGCGGCGCTCGCCCTCGCCGGCTGCGCGGGGGCGGCGGAGCGGGAGGGGGTGCTGCGGGCTCGGGTCGCGTTCCCGCCGCAGGACACGGTGCGCTTCACGGCGCCGGCCAGCGCGCGCCCGTGCGGGCAGCCGGGCGCGCTCGTCGCGCGCGGATCCGCGGGAGGCAACGGCGTGCTGCTGTGGCTGCGCTACCGAGACTCGCTCGCGAGCGGTGACTATCCGGTGCTGGTGCGCGGCGACACGGCAACGCCGCCGCCCAGTGCCGTGGTCGGCGTGCGCTTCATGACCGGCGCGTTGACGCACGGAACCGCACTCGACAGCGGCGTGGTGACGGTGTCGCGTGCCGGGGAGCGGCTGACGGCGCGGGCCCGCGGCTCGGGTCAAGAGGTCGGGGGCGCGCGCCGCGCCAGAGTCGAGGCCGACTTCGAGGCGCTGGTGATCGGCCGCGACACGGTCCCCTGCCGCCCGGTCCCATGACGGTGCGCGTGGGGGTGATCGGGACCGGGTTCGCGCGCCGCGTGCAGCTCCCCGGGCTGCGGCTCGTGCCGGAGGTCAGGGTGACGGCCGTGGCGAGCGGACGGCGCGAGAACGCCGAAGCGACGGCGCGGGAGCACGGGATCCCGCACGTGTTCACCGAGGGCGCGGAGCTCGCGCGGTCCGGCGAGGTCGATCTCGTCCTCGTCTCCTCGACGCCGGACACGCACGCCCGCTACGCCATCGCGGCGCTGGAGGCCGGGAAGCACGTGCTGTGCGAGAAGCCGACGGCGCTCAACGCCGCCGAGGCGCAGCAGATGCTCGACTGTGCCCGCCGCCATCCGCGCCAGATCGCCTGGATCGATCACGAACTGCGCCACGAGCCCAACCGCCGCAAGGTGCGCGAGCTGATCGCCGGCGATGCGATCGGCGCGGTGCGCCACCTCGAGCTCGTTCTCAAGCCCTACCTGCGCGGCGACGGCCGGCCGCAGGCCTACGCGGCGCCCTGGACCTGGTGGTTCGACGCGGCGCGCGGCGGCGGCATCCTGGGAGCGGTCGGCTCCCATTACATCGATCTCGTGCGCTACTGGACGGGGAGCGAGCCATCGCAGGTCGCGGGCGGCGCGGCCACCTTCGTCACGGAGCGGCGGGATGAGCGTGGCGTCGCGCACCGGGCGACGGCGGAGGAGTTCGCGAGCTTCACGCTGCGGATGACCGGTGGCGCGGTAGCGACGATACTCCTCACGACGGTGGCCCACCACGGGCCGGGGCATTTCGCCCAGGTCACGGGGAGCGACGGGACCCTCGTGCTGTCGGGGGAGACGAAGCTCGAGATGACGAAGCCGGACGGGCCGCTCGCGGACGTGAGCGCGCCGGACGAGCTGTGGGAGAAACTCACGCCCAACACGATGTGGGCCCGCTCGTTCGTGCGGCTGGTTCGCGATCTCGCCCGCGTCGTCGAGGGCGCCGCTCCCACGGTGCCGCCCGCGACGTTCGAGGACGGCTGGAGGATCCAGCGCGTGATGGACGCGGTACGCGCCGGGGGAACCACGCCGTTAGATTGAGCGCCGTGGAGCAGACCTACTTCCGCAAGGGCTTCGGGCTGAAGGGCGCGATCGAGGGCGCGCTCGCCGCCGACTACCACAGTCGCGTGGTCGATGCCATTCGCGGCGCGGGGTACGAGCTCGTGGTGGGCGACCTCACGTTCAAGCTCGCCGGCGAATTCGGCTTCTGCTACGGGGTCGACCGCGCGGTCGAGTACGCGTACGAGACCCGCACCAAGTTTCCCGCGAAGCGCGTGTTCCTCGTTGGCGAGATCATCCACAACCCCCACGTGAACTCCAAGCTCACCACAATGGGTGTGCAGATTCTGCTGCGCCGGCCCGACGGGGAGTTCGACTTCGGGCCCGTGACCCCGGAGGACGTGGTGATCCTCCCCGCGTTCGGGGTAACGGTGCAGGACTTCGAGCGGCTGCGCGCGATCGGCTGCGTCCTCGTGGACACGACCTGCGGCTCGGTGCTGAACGTCTGGAAGCGGGTCGATTCCTACGCGCGGGACGGCTTCACGGCCGTGATCCACGGCAAGTCCTACCATGAGGAGACCAAGGCGACTTCGAGCCAGGTGACCAAGTACCCGGGCGGGAAGTACCTCGTGGTCCGGGACATGGCCGAGGCGAGGGAGGTCTGCAACTACATCGAGGGAGCGGGGAGCCCTAAAGGACTCCCTGACGGTCGCGGGGAGCGGCTGCTGCGGCTCTTCGGGGAGAAGATGTCGCCAGGGTTCGACCCGGAGCGCGATCTCGTGCGCGTGGGCGTCGCGAATCAGACCACCATGTTGTCCGGCGAATCGCTCGCGATCGCCGCCGAACTGCGCAAGAGTATGGCGAAGCGCTACGGCGAGGCCGCGCTGCCGCAGCACTTCCGTAACTTCGACACGATCTGCTCGGCCACCCAGGAGCGCCAGGACGCCGTGCTCAAGCTCATCGGGGGCCGGCCCAATCTGATGGTGGTGATCGGCGGCTACAACTCGAGCAACACCACGCACCTCGCCGCCATCTGCCAGGAGAAAGTCACCACCTTCCACATCGAGGACGCGGGCTGCATCGACGCCGCGGCTGGGACCATTCGCTTCCGGCCCGTGGGGGCGAAGGTCGAGGAGCGTCGCGAGGCGTGGCTGCCGCAGGGGCCGCTCACGATCGGCGTGACGGCCGGCGCCTCGACGCCTAATAACAAGATCGGTGAGACGATCGAGCGCATCGCGGCGACGCGCGGCGCCTCGCTGGGAGCGGTTGTCGGCCGGTAGCCGCTTCGGGGAATGTTCGGTACATTCGAGTGATGCCTCTCTCCGGTTTCCACCCAGCCGTGGCGCGCTGGTTCGGCGCACGCTTCACCGCGCCCACCGAGCCCCAGCGGCACGCCTGGCCGCTGATTCAGGCAGGCCGCGATGCCCTGATCGCGGCGCCGACCGGCTCGGGGAAGACGTTTGCGGCGTTCCTCGCCGCGATCGACTCGCTGGTGCGCCAGGGCCTGGACGGCCCCTTGCAGGACGAGACGCAGGTGGTCTATGTCTCGCCCCTCAAGGCCCTGTCGAACGACGTGCAGAAGAACCTGTCCGAGCCGCTCGCCGAGATCCGCCGCACGCTGGAGCAGCTGCGCCTCCCCGACGTCGCGATCCGCACGCTCGTGCGGACGGGCGACACGCCGGGCGCCGAACGGCAAGCGATGGTGAAGCGCCCCCCGCACATTCTGGTCACGACGCCCGAGAGCCTGTATCTCCTGCTCACGGCCGAGCGCTCGCGCGCGATGCTGCGGACGGCGCGGACCGTGATCGTGGACGAGATCCACGCCGTGGCGCGCGACAAGCGGGGGAGCCACCTCGCCCTCTCGCTCGAGCGCCTCGACCACCTCGCCGGGCGCCGGCTCCAGCGCATCGGTCTTTCGGCTACACAAAAGCCAATCGAGGAAATCGCCCGCTTCCTCATCGGCAACGCCCCACGCCCTACGACCGTCAGGGAGTCCTTTAGGACGCCGCACGCCCCTTGCGAGATCATCGACGCGGGGCACGCGCGCCGCCTCGACCTGGCGCTCGAGATCCCCTCGTCGCCGCTCGAGGCGGTGATGGCGGCGGAGGTGTGGGAGGAGCTGTACGACCGGCTGGCACAGCTGATCGGCGAGCACCGCACGACGCTCGTGTTCGTCAACACGCGGCGACTTGCCGAGCGGCTCACGCTGCACCTGTCCGAGCGGATCGGCGCCGAGCACATCACGTCGCACCACGGCAGCCTATCGAAGGAAAAACGGCTCGACGCGGAGCAGCGGCTCAAGGAGGGGAAGCTCAAGGCGCTCGTGGCGACGGCGTCGCTCGAGCTCGGCATCGACATCGGGGCGGTTGACCTCGTGTGCCAGATCGGCTCGACGCGCTCGATCGCCACGCTGCTGCAGCGCGTGGGGCGCTCGGGACACCACCTCGAGGCGATCCCCAAGGGTCGGGTGTTTCCGCTGTCGCGCGACGAGCTGATCGAGTGCGCAGCGCTGCTGCGCGCGACCCGTGGCGGCCGGCTGGACCGGCTCATCATCCCCGAGCGGCCCCTCGACATTCTCGCACAACAGATCGTCGCCATGGCGGCCTGCGAGGAGTGGGACGAGCAGCACCTGTACGACGTGGTGCACGGGGCTTATCCCTACCGCGACCTGTCGCGCAAGGACTTCGACGCGACCGTCCACATGCTCGCCGAGGGGTTCACGACGCGGCGCGGGCGGCGCGGCGCCTACGTGCATTATGACGGTGTGAACCGGCGGCTGCGGGGCCGCCGTGGGGCTCGGCTCGCCGCCCTCACGTCGGGGGGCGCGATCCCGGACATCGGAGACTACCGCGTGGTGCTCGAGCCCACGGAGACGTTCGTCGGGACCCTGAACGAGGACTTCGCGATCGAGAGCATGCCGGGCGACATCTTCCAGCTCGGCAACGCCTCCTACCGCATCACGCGAGTCGAGTCCGGTCAGGTCCGCGTGGAGGACGCACAGGGGCTGCCGCCTTCGATCCCATTCTGGGTGGGCGAGGCGCCGGCGCGCACCGCCGAGCTGTCGCAGGAGGTCTCGCGGCTGCGGCAGGAGGTGGACGCGCGCTTGGGCGATCCCGCCGCGGCGATCGGCTGGCTGTGCGAGGCGACGGGCATCGCCGAGCCAGCGGCGCGACAGATCGTCGAATATCTCGCCGCCTCGAAGCGGATCCTGGGCGTCATCCCGACGCAGCAGACCCTCGTGCTGGAGCGGTTCTTTGACGAGGCGGGCGGCATGCAGCTCGTGCTGCACGCGCCGTTCGGGAGCCGGGTCAACCGCGCCTGGGGCCTGGCGCTGCGGAAGCGCTTCTGCCGCAGCTTCAACTTCGAGCTCCAGGCGGCGGCCACCGAAGACGCGATCGTCCTCTCCCTCGGCCCGCAGCACAGCTTCGCCCTGGCCGACGTGTTCCAGTACCTGAAGCCCCAGACGGTGGAGCACCTGCTCGTCCAGGCGATGCTCGACGCGCCGATGTTCGGCAGCCGGTGGCGCTGGAACGCGACCCGCGCCCTCGCCGTGCTGCGCCAGCGGGGCGGCCGCAAGGTCCCGACACCGCTGCAACGCATGGACGCCGAGGACTTGATCGCGGCGGTGTTCCCCGACCAGCTCGCCTGCCCCGAGAACCTCGTGGGCGACCGGGAGATCCCCGATCATCCACTCGTCAACCAAACGATTGCGGACTGCCTGCTCGAGGCGATGGATTTCCCGGGCCTCAAGCGCGTGCTCGAGGAGATGGACGCCGGCCGCTTCACGCTCGTGGCCCGGGACACGCCCGAGCCGTCACCCCTCGCGCACGAGGTGCTGAACGCCAAGCCGTACGCCTTCCTGGACGACGCGCCGCTCGAGGAGCGCCGCACCCAGGCCGTGATGACGCGCCGCGGGCTCGACGTCAAGAGCGCGGACGAGCTCGGCACCCTCGACCCGGCGGCGATCGAGCGGGTCAAGGACGAAGCGTGGCCGGACGCGGCCAGCGCCGACGAGTTGCACGACGCGCTCCTCATCGTGGGGGCCCTAACCGCCGGGGAAGAGGGAAGCGGGAAGGGAGAAGGGTCCTGGCGGCCGTACCTCGAGGATCTGGCGCGGGCGGGCCGCGCGGGCACGCTGCTCACCGAGCCGCGGCTGTGGATCGCGGCCGAGCGCCTGCCGATGCTCCAAGCCGTGTTCCCGGACGCCCGCTGCGAGCCCGCGCTCACACCGCCCGAGCGCGAGCGGGCGCAGGCATGGACGCGTGAGGACGCGGTCCGCGAGCTGGTGCGCGGGCGGCTCGAAGCCGTAGGTCCCACGACCGCCGGGGCGCTCGCCGCGTCGCTCGGCCTGGGCGTGAGCGACGTAGACCTCGGGCTCGCGGCGCTCGAGCGGGAAGGGTTCGTGCTGCGCGGCCGCTTCACGCCCGGCGTGTCCGAGCTCGAATGGTGCGAGCGGCGGCTGCTGGCACGCATCCACCGCTACACGCTCGACCGGCTGCGCAAGGAGATCGAGCCGGTCGCAGCGGCGGACTTCCTCAGGTTCCTGTTCCGCTGGCAACGGGTGGCGGAGGGGTCGCGTGCCGAGGGCCCGGAGGGGCTCGCCGCGGTGCTCGACCTGCTGGACGGGTACGAAGTCGCCGCCGGCTCGTGGGAATCGGACGTGCTGCCCGCCAGGCTCGAGCAGTACGATCCGCTGTGGCTCGACGGGCTGTGCCTCTCCGGTGAGATCGCGTGGGGCCGCGTGTCCGCCGCCGGCCCCTCGAATGGCCACAAGTCCGGGCCGATTCGCACGACCCCGATCGCGTTGTTCCGGAGGGAGCGGGGAGCGGTCCGGCGGTGCCTCGCGGCCCCGCCCGATCCCGTGGCGCTCCCGCTGTCGCATGCGGGTCGCGCGGTGCTGGAGGCGCTCGACGAGCGGGGCGCTTCGTTCTTCGGGGACCTCGTGAACGCGACGGGGTTGTTGCGGACCGCGGTCGAGCAGGGACTCGCCGAGCTCGTCGCGTGGGGGCTCGTCACCTCGGACAGCTTCGCCGGCTTGCGGGCGCTGCTCGTTCCCTCGGACCGGCGGCGGCCGCTCGGGGGGGCCAGCCTCCGGCGACGGCGCGGTCCGGCGGCGCCGTTCGGGGTCGAGACGGCGGGGCGGTGGGCGCGCGTGTCTCCCGGCTCCCCGCTCGCGGAGGAGCAGGTCGCCGAGGCGGTGGCCTGGCAGCTACTGCGACGCTACGGCGTGGTATTCCGCCGTGTGGTGCAGCGCGAGAGCTTGCTCGTCCCGTGGCGAGACGTTCTGCGCGTGTACCGCCGCCTCGAGGCGCGGGGCGAAATCCGGGGCGGCCGCTTCGTGAGCGGGTTCTCTGGGGAGCAGTACGCGCTCCCCGAGGCGGTGGGATCGCTGCGCGCGGTGCGGCGCGAAGAGTCCTCGGGAGAGCTCGTCGCCGTGAGCGGGGCCGATCCCCTGAACCTCATCGGCATCCTCACGCCCGGTGCGCTCGTCCCCGCGCTCGGCACGAACCGCGTGCTGTACCGGGACGGCGTGCCGGTCGCAGTCACCGAAGGGGGAAGCGGAAGGGGGGAACGGTTCCTGGTCGCGGTGTCGCCGGACGAGGAACAGGTGTTACGCACGGCGCTGGTGCGGCGGCGCGCGGCGCCGCTTGTGCGGGCGTACCTCGGAAAGAGCCGGGCGGGCGTGTAGGGGCGTTACGGCCGCGTCAGATCCACCGTCGTGACCACCGGCACGTCCCAGTGCGCCGCCAGGATCTCGAAGCGCCGCTGCTCCTCGCGTCGTAACGCCTCCTGGTCGGGAAAGAGGCGCCGCAGTTCCGCTTCGGGGAACGGTTCGTGCGGCGCCGCCGCGTTCTTCCACACCAACGTGACGCGATAGTCCCAGCGGCCCTCCTCAGTGCCGTGAAACCTTGGGGCCGCCGCCGTGATCTCCTGGATGCGCCCGAGCTCCAGCTGGCGCTTTAGCACCGGGTAGTGGTTCTTCTTGAACAGCCGGATGAACTCCTCGGCGTAGCCCCAGCGCGCCTTGTAGTAGTACTCCACTACGAACGGCTCACTCGGGCCGGCTGGCGGCGCTTGCGCGGCGCCCGCCGCGGGCGTCGCGAGGAGTAGCGCGAGCATCGACCGACGCTTCATGCCTCCCTCCCCATGATCAGTGCCTCCAGAGGCGCCCCCACGCACGACCGGCGAGGCGGCGAATTACCCCCGTGCGAGCGGACTGCGCGAACGCCTTGAGATGCACGACCGGGAGCACTCTGTCAAAGCCCGCCGCACGGTCGCCGGCGTTGCGATACCACGCGAGCCACCCGAACAGGCGCGCTCCCCAGTACAGCGCGGACTTCACCGACCCGCTCACGCCGAGCACGCCCATGGCCTCGAGGAAAATCGCGTCCGCCAGCCGGCGCGGGCGGGCCTGCGTCCAGTACAGCCAGTCGTGAATCACCGTGGCGTTCCCGTAGCGGCCCCACTGCGGCAGGATGATCCAGAAGGGCCGCGGGATCGTGGCGAAGTCGGTCTGGAACCCGACGGCGACGTCGATGCGGTCGCCGCTCGCCTCGGTCCCGACGTCGTAGCCGAAGTCGCGCATGATCACCCACGTCCTGCCGTCGGCAAGGGGGGACACTAGCAGGACGTCGGTGAAGCGGCTCATGGGGCCGAACCCGGGCTTAAGCCACGGGCTGCTTCAGCTTCTCGAGGTAGAGCTTGCGGAGCTTCGCCACCTTGGGCGCGATCACCAGGCGGCAGTACCCCTGGTTCGGATTGCGGCGGAAGTAGCCGCGGTGGTACTCCTCGGCGGGATAGAACTCGGTGAGCGGGACGAGCTCGGTCACGATGGGGTCGTCCCAGACCTTCCCCGCCTCGAGTTCCTTGATGACCTGCTCGGCCGTGGCGCGCTGCTCGGCGGTGTGATAGAAGATCGCCGAGCGGTACTGCGTTCCCGTGTCCGGGCCCTGCCGGTTGAGGGTAGTGGGGTCGTGCAGGGTGAAGAACACCTCGAGCAGCTCGCGGTACGAAACGACTGCGGGATCGAAGCCGATCTGCACGACCTCGGCGTGTCCGGTCGTGCCGGTGCAGACTGCTTCGTAGCTCGGATGGGGCACGTGCCCGCCCGCGTAGCCCGAGGTCACGCCGGTGACCCCGCGCAGCTGCTCGAACACGGCTTCGAGGCACCAGAAGCAGCCGCCGGCCAAGGTGGCGAGGTCCATACCACAATGTAACTCACCCCCAATCCTTCGACTCTGGCGCGACGTGGCGGAACGTCGTCAGGAAGGCGTACGGTGAGTCGGGATGCGGGATGCGAGATGCGGGATGGGTGGTGTGAGGCCGCATCTCGCTTCCCGCATCCCGCATCCCGCGCAGCGTCAGCCCCTGCACTTCTTCGGCGAGCAGGTTGAGCGTCCCGTCGTCTTTTGCCAGCTTGCCGCGCACCCAGAGCAGCGGCTCGCCGCGGATCGCCGGCCGGTGGCGCTGGTACACGTCGGGCCGCACGATCACGTTCACCATTCCCGCCTCGTCCTCGAGCAGCACGAAGATGAACCCCTTCGCCGTCTCCGGCCGCTGGCGGGCGACGACGAGCCCCGCGACCTCGACCCCTGAGCCGTGCCGCAATCCGGGGAGTCGATCGCTCGACACCACGCCGGCCGGAAGCGCCCCGCGCAACAGCTGCAGCGGATGGCCGCTCGCCGCGAAGCCGAGCACCGCGTACTCGGCGAGCACTCGCTCGCCGGCCTCGAGCCCGCCGAAGCGCAGGCGCTCGAACGGCTGGTCGAGCGGGAGCTCGAGCTGGCGCCGCCGGCGCGCCTCGTCGCCCGGATCGCTCTGGGGCGGAAGCCAGAGCCCTACCTGCCACAGAAGCCCACGCCGGGTGAGCCCGAACCCGTCGCACCCGCCCACCCACACGAGGTGCTCGATCGCCGGGCGCTTGAGCTGCGGGGGCGCGCGCCGCACGACGTCGCCCACGCTCCGAAAAGGGCCGCCCTGCTCGCGCTCGGCGACGACCGCCGTGGCCGTCTCTTCACTCCAGTCCCGGACGAACCCGAGTCCCACGCGCACCGCTCCCGTTTCCCGTTTCCCGTTTCCCGTCTCCCGTTTCTCGCTTCCCGCGACCGTCCGGGAGTCCTTTAGGGTTTCCCGTTCTACCGTGCACCACACATCGCTCACGTTGACGTCGGGGAGCCGGATCTCGATCCCGTTCCGCTTGGCGTCCCGCCCCAACGCGTCCAGGGAGTAGAACCCCATCGGCTGGTTGTTGAAGAGGGCGCAGTAATACTCGGCGGGATGGTAGTGCCGCAGCCACGCCGACTGGTAGGCGAGGAGGCCGAACGCCGCCGCGTGCGACTTGGGGAAGCCGAACTCGCTGAAGGCGATCACCTGCGCGAACAGTTTCGCGGCGACGCGCTCCGTCACTTCGCGGGTCGCCGCCCCGGCGCGGAACTCCTCCCAAAAGCCCGCCATCAGCTCGCGGCTGCGCCGGCGGCTCATCGCGCGGCGCAGCGCTTCGGCCTGCCCCGCCGTGAAGCCCGCGAGCGCCTGGCACACCTGCAGCACCTGGTCCTGGTAGAGGATCACGCCCAGCGTCTCGGCGAGCACGTCCCGCAGCAGCGGGTGATCCACCGGTGGCTCGTAGGGGCGGCCCGCCTCGCGGGCGCGGCGCTGTTCCTCGCGCCGCCGCACGTAGGGGTTCACCGCCCCGCCCACGATCGGTCCGGGCCGGACGATCGCCACTTCGACGGCGAGATCTTCGAGATCGCGCGGCCGGGTGCGGCGCAGCATCTGGATCTGGGCGCGGCTCTCGATCTGGAACAACCCCACGGTGTCGCCCCGGCAGATGCGGTCGTAGACTGCCTGGTCGGCGAAGTCGATGCGTGACAGGTCGGGCGGCTCTCCCTCGCGCCGCGCCACGAGTTCGACGCATTCCTCCACCAGCGACAGCATCCCGAGGGCGAGGAAGTCGATCTTGATGAAGCGCGCGTCGTCGCAGGAATCCTTGTCCCACTGGCACACGACGCGGTCCGGCATCGCCGCGCGCTCGAGCGGCACGAGCTCGACGAGCGGTCGGCTCGAGATGATCATCCCGCCCACGTGCTGCGACACGTGGCGCGGCAGCCCCGCGATCTCTTCCGCCAGCTCGCACAGCTCCTTCCACAACGGGGCATTCCGGCGTCCCTGGAAGCCTGGGAGCTGGTCCAGCTCGTCCGCCAGACCGCCCGACCGACTGCGACCGTCAGGGAGTCCTTTAGGATCGGCCAGTTTTGCCACCTGCTCGATCTCTCCCGCCGGCAGGTCCAGCGCCTTGCCGATCTCGCGCACCGCCGAGCGCAGCCGGTAGGTGGGGAACGAGCAGACGAGCCCCACGTGCTCGGCGCCGTAGCGCGTGTACACCCGCCGGATCAGCTCCTCGCGGATCTCCCGCGGGAAGTCGAGATCGATGTCGGGCACCGACGCCAGCGTCTCGTTCAGGAAACGGCCGAGGAACAGCCGGTTCGCGACCGGGTCGATGTGCGACAGCCCGAGCAGGTAGCACACGATGGACGACACCGAGGAGCCGCGGCCGCGCCCGGGGAGCAGGTTGCCCGTTGCCCGGCGCGAGCCGCGCCGCACGTCGGCCGCCACCTCGCGCGCCAGGTCGAACAGGTCATGATAGACCAGGAAAAAACCGCTGAGCTGGTGGTGCTCGATGAGTGTCAGCTCTTGCTCAAGCCGGCGCTCGGCCTCGGCGCGGTGCTCGGTGCCACGAGCGTAGCGCTCCTCGAGCCGCGCCCGGCACAGTTCGGCGAGCGCCCGGGGGGCGGGGGTCCGATCGGCGCCCCGGAAGTCGGGGAAGCCGTAGCCCAGGTCTCGCGTGAGATCGAAGGCGCGGCAGCGCGCGGCGATGGCCACCGTAGTGGCGACAGCATCGGGACAGTCACGGAACAGCACCGTGACCTCTTCGAGCGGCCGCAGGGAGAATTCACTGTTCGGTCGCCGCGCGCCGTGCGAGCCGTCGAGCGTGGTGCGGTGGCGGATCGCGACGAGCACGTCGTGCAGCCGGTGCCGTTCCCGGGCGTGATAATGGACGTTGCCCGACGCCACGACGCCAAGTTGCACGTCGTGTGCGAGGTCACGCAGTGCCCGTGTCAGGGCGAGATCGCCCCGGACGTAGTTCCGCTGCAGCTCGACGAAGAAATTCTCGTGCCCGAACACCGCGCGGCAGCGCTCGGCGCAGGCCCGCGCGGCCGCGCGCCCTTCCCTGCGGAGCAGCTGCGGCAGGAAGCCGTCGCGGCAGCCCGAGAGGACGATCAGCCCTTCGTGGAGCGCCTCGAGCGCGGCGAACTCGAGCCGCGGATCGCGGCGATCAGCGCGGCGTAGATGAGCCTCGGTGATCAACCTGCATAGGTTCGCATACCCCTCAGGCGTCTCGGCGAGAATCGTCACGTGAGAACCGTCGAGCAGCGTCAGCTCCGCACCGGTGATCGCCTGGAGGCCGAGCGACTTCGCCTCCTGGGCGAACGCCATCGCGCCGTAGATGCCGTTGTGGTCGGTGAGGGCGAGCGCCTGGTATCCCAGGTTCGCGGCCGTGAGCGCCAGCTGCTCGGGGAGCGAGGCGCCGTCGAGAAACGAGTATGCCGAATGACAGTGGAGCTCGATGTACATAGTGAAAGACGTGGGGGAGTGGGGAGTGGGGAGTGGTACTAAACGGTGCGAACCGACTGAACGGTGTGTACCGGTGAGTACCACTCCCCACTCCCCACGCAGTTAGGGTTTTTGCACCCACCACTCTCCCGTCATCAAGTCCTCGAACAGCACGACGTGCTTTCCACCTTCCAGGATCACCTCGACGTAGCGCCGGTGGATCGGCTCGCGCCACCACTCGTCGTCGATGCGCCAGATCTCGCCCACGGACTCGACGGCGCGGCGTTCCACCATCACCGGGAGCCCGGCAACTCCGAGCTCCACCTCCACGCGCCGGGGCGTGTTGATTGTCCGGAGCCGGTCGGTCTTCATTCCGCAATCCGCAATCCGAAATCCGCAATCGAGTCACGGTTCATAGTCGATCAACGCGTAGCGGCGCTCCGGAAGACGGGACCATGGCTGGACCGCGATGATGTGATGCAGCATGGGGCGCTTGAGCCGGAGCGTGATCTCCTGGACGGCGCTCCGCAGGGCGCGCAGTCGGCCGGCCCGCGCGGCAGCGCTCGCGTCCCGGGCGAAGAGCTGCAGCTCGGCGGTGCCCGGGGCGAAGGCGGTGAACTCGACGACGAGCTGCTCGACGGCGCCCGCGGGCGGCGCCTGCGCGAGCCGCGTCTTGAGCGGTGCGGCGATGTGGTCGCGGTCAGCGGAGGGATCCTTGAGCGTGGCCGCGGCGAGCCACGAGGCGGCGTGCTCGAGCTCGGCCCGGGCGCGCACCACCTGCACGCGCCACCCGGTGCGGCGCGGATGGCGGAGCGCGCGCTCGATCAGCCGCTCGAGCGCGAGCACGAGCATCTCCCGGTCCGCCACCGGCGTGAAGAAGGTCAGGGAGGCGCTGATCGGCTCGGGAAGCACGCGGCCGACGACCGGATCCGCGGTCGCGCCCGCCGCGAGCCGCCACCAGCGGCGGCCGGCACGCCCGAACTGCGATACGATCGCCTCCTCGGGCAGCGCGGCGAGCCGCCCCAGCGTGCGGAGCCCGAGCAGCCGGAGCCGCCGGTGCGCGTCGGGATCGAGCGGCAGCACGGCGACAGGCTGGGAAGCGAGAAACGCCCCCTCCTCCCCCGGAGGGACGATGAACGCGCCTCCCGGTTTGGCCCGGGTCGCTGCCACCCACGCGACGAACTTGCCACGGCCCCACCCCACACGGAAATGCGGAGTGCGGAATGCGGAATGCAGAGTATTCAATTCTGCGTGCGGCATCGAAGGGCGGACGTCAAACTCCGCACTCCGCATTCCACATTCCGCACTCATTTCATTCCGCACTCCGCACTTGATTGCTTCGACGATCCCCTCCGGCCCCCCGTACAGTCCCTCCAAGCCGTCAGTCCCCACGTACGCCATCCCCAGCTCCGCCGGCTCCACCACGGGGCTCACGCGGGCGAGCGCGGCCAAGAGCTGCGCGAACCGCTCGTCGTAGTGAACCGGATCGGGCTCGCACAGCACGAGCGCGGGACAGAGACCGATCGCCTGGCTCACCGTCATTCCCGGCCGCACCCCCACTTGACGGGCGAGCGGCGAGACTTGCCATACCACCCGGCGGCTCGCGTCGGGGGCGAGCAGCGCGCCAGGCTGGGACGCGAGCTCGGGCCGCCGCGCCGCTTCGCAGCGCAGCCCGAACAGCGGGATCCAGACGCAGACGGCTTGGGAACTCGTCGGCGGGTGAGAGAGGGAACGATCCATCCGGGTGTCGTAAATGGGACCCGAATATATCCCGAAGCTAGGACGGCGGCAAGGCTCAAGACGTCTGACGTAAGTATCTGATTTACAGATTCTTACGTTGCATCTGTCGCGGCCATGAGCAAATGCATAAGATGACCCCGATGGATCAGTACCAACCGTCGCTCTTCGCGGAGACGCTGCCCGCGCCGCCACCCGAGCTGGTCGCGCTGGCGCGGCGGCTGCCGCCGAGCGTGCGCTTCGGGACGTCGACGTGGACCTACGACGGGTGGGCGGGGGATGTCTACCACCGCCCGTACCGGGGCGCGCAGCCCGCGAGGCGGCTGGAGGAATACGTGCGCTACCCCCTGTTCAGCACGGTGGGGATCGACAGCGCGTTCTACGAGCCCCCCTCCGAGGAGGCGCTGGCGGCCTACGCGCGGGCGCTGCCGGCCGGATTTCCCTGCGTCAGCAAAGTGTGGGACCGGATCACGGCGAAGCGACTCAATCTCGAGGGGCGGTGGGGCCCGCTCGCCGGGCAACGCAATCCCGACTTCCTGAACGCGGACGTCTTCAAGGACGCCGTCCTTGGTCCCCACGAGCGCGCGTTCCGCGATCACGCCGGAGCGTTCGTGTTCGAGTTTCAGGCGATGCGCGGCCGGGATCTCCCCGATCCACTCGAGTGGGCCGACGAGCTCGATCGCTTCTTCGAGCAGCTCCCCGCGGGGCCCCGCTACGCGGTCGAGCTGCGGAACGCGGAGCTGCTCAGCGACGTCCACGGCGAGGTGCTGAAGCGGCACCGGGTGGCGCATGTCTTCAACTCCTGGACCGAGGTGCCGCCGATCGGGGAGCAGCTCGCGCTCGGGTGGACGTTCACCGCGCCCTTCACTGTGGCGCGGGCCCTGCTCAAGCCGGGTCGGGCGTACGCCGATGCGGTGAAGCTGTTCGAGCCCTACGACCGGCTGCGGGAGCCGCTGCCGCAGTTGCGCCGCGATCTGGTGCGGCTCATCGACGAGACCGTGCGCCGCCGGACCGAGGCGTTCATCCTCGTCAACAACCGCGCCGAGGGCTACGCGCCCGGGACGATCCGCGCCGTGGCGGAGTTGTGGGAGGAAGCAGAGGACGGAAGAGGGAAGGGGGAAGGATGACCCTTGCCGGCGACCCGATTCGGCGGTATTGATAGTGGTGAGGTGATGCAGTTCGTGCAGGTCAGCGTGCGCCCGCCCGTGGTTACATGGATCACGTCCCCTCGCAGCCGACATCCGACATGCTCAGCGTTCTCGTGGTGGACGACGATCGCGAACTGCGGGAGACGCTCTCGCTCTTCCTGAGGGACTGCGGCTGTTACGTGACAGCCGCTGCGGGCGGTGTGGAGGGGCTGCAGGCGGTGATCCTCGACGCCTTCGACGTCGTGGTCACCGATATCGAGCTGCACGGCGGCGAGTGGTTCTGGCGCGAAGCGACCACCCTGCGCCCGGGCCTGCGCGGCCGCTTCATCTTCTGCACGGGCGAGCACCTGTCGCCCGGCGTCGACGGCCCCACCGACTCGGAGCGCTTCATCCTCAAGCCGATCCGCGCCGAGACGCTGTGGCAGCAGGTCCAGGCCGTCGGGGCACGCGGGCGGAACCCCTCATAGGCCGAGCTCGCGCTGCGCCGGCTCCCGGCGGGGCCGGTAGCGGTCCCGCATCCCGTCGTTCACCGGAAAGCCGTATCGCTGCTGGAGTCGCTTGATGCGCCGCGTCAGCGCCGTGGCGTAGGTGCGCGGCGCGGCGCTCTGTCGCGCGTACGCGCGCCGGTAGCGTCCCGCGAGCTCGGGGAAATGCTGCTCGAGCACGGGCAGGAAGCGGTCCCGGATGCCAGGATAGAGGCGCAGCGGCCCCGCGTGCAGGAAGCGGGCGCCCGCGTCGCGGGCCGCGGCGAACAGCGCCTCGAGCCGCGGCAGGTCGTCCGTGACGCCCGGCAGCACCGGCGCCACGATCAGCCCCGCGTTCAGTCCCGCGGCGGTCAGGCGGCGCAGCGCCCGCAGCCGCACCGCGGGCAGCGGCGTGCGCACCTCGACCTTGCGGATCAGCGCCGCGTCGACCGTGATGAGCGAAACGTAGATCTCGAGGTCGTTCCGCGCCCGGACGCGCTGCAGCACGTCGATGTCGCGGGCGACGAGCGGGCTCTTCGTGATCAGCCCGACCGACAGCTCCTCGCAGCGCGCCAACCGCTCGAGCACCTGGCGCGTCAGCCGAAAGCGCCGCTCGGCGGGCTGATACGGGTCCGTCGCGGTGCCGATGACGATCGTGTCGGACGGTCCGACCGTCGGACCGACGGACCGAAAAAACCGCTGCAGGTCGCGCTCGAGGGCCGAGAGGATTTGCTCCTTGACGAAGATCCGCTGCTCGAAGGCCTCCCAACCGTGAGGCCCCCGGAACTCGCGGAACTCTCCATCGCTCAGCTTGCCGGCGTCATGGGCGCGCTCGACGACGTAGCGATGGGCGTAGCGGGCGTAGCAGTAGCTGCACCCGAACTCACAGCCGACGTAGGGATTGAGCGACCAGAAATCCATCCCGGTCTGCGCGGGGGAGTTGAGGATCGAGCTCGTGCCGAGCGCCACGAACTTCGTGCCGCGCAGCCGCCCTTCGAGAACCGGGAGAGCGCTCGTCACGCGCACCGCGACCATCCGCACTCGCGGCACACGAGGCACCCCGATTGGCGGAGCAGCGTGGCGCCGCAGTCGGGGCAGGGCCGGGACGCGGGAAGTCCTAAGGGGGAAGGGTCCGGAACAGGCAAGATTGGTCGCATGGTGGGCGAGCGGGTCGTAACCCGAATATATCCCGAAGATGGCTCCCAGCAAGGACCTCTCTTAGTTACCATAATGCAATGTCCGACAAGCGGATAGCATTTCAAGGGGAGCCCGGCGCCTACAGCGAGGAGGCGCTCTATCTGCTGCACCCCGATGCCGCGTCCCAGCCGCAGCGGGAGTTTCGCGACGTGGCGGAGGCGGTGCTGGCACGCCGCGCCGAGTACGGACTGCTGCCGATCGAGAACTCGCTGGTCGGATCCGTGGCCACGAACTTCGACCTGATCGCGGAGTCGGGGCTCGCGGTGGTGGCCGAGGTGGTGAGCGCCGTGCATCACTGTCTGCTGGCCCTGCCCGGCGCGCCGACCGCCGGGCTGCGCCGGGTGATCTCGCATCCCGTGGCGCTGGCGCAGTGCGAGCGGTTTCTGCGGGGACTCGCGGGCGTGGAAATAGTGGCGTTCTACGACACGGCCGGGGCGGCGGCCGAGGTGGCGCGGTGCCGCGATCCGGCGCTCGGCGCGGTCGCCGGCGCGCTGGCGGGGCGGCGCTACGGACTCGCGGTCGCGGCCGAGCGGATCGAGGACGAGCCGCACAACCAGACCCGGTTTCTGCTCGTGGCGCGGGCGCCGGTTTCGCTCGCGCCGGGCGTGGCGGCGAAAACCACGCTCCGCTTGAAGCTCCCCCATCGCCCCGGGACGTTGGCGCGCGCGCTCGCTCCGTTCGCGGACGCCGGCCTCAACCTCACGAAGCTCGAGAGCCGTCCCGACCGGACGACGCCGTGGCAGTATCTCTTCTATCTGGACGTGGAGGCGCGCGCCGCCGAGCCCGCGATGCAGGACGTGCGCTTGGCGCTCGAGCGGCAGGGGGCGGAGGTGAAGGTGCTGGGGGAATACCCGCGGTTCACGCCGCGCGTCTGACCATGGCCCGCCACCCGAAATACACGGGCACGCCGATCAGGACGCACAAGAGCCCGAGCCCGCTGTAGGTCGTCTTCTCGACGAGCAGCGCGAGCGCGATCAGCCCCGTGGCGGCGACGTATAGCGCCGGGAGCCAGGGATAGCCGATCGCCCTGACGGGTCGGGGCAGGTCGGGTCGCCGCACGCGCAGCGCGAACAGGCCGACCGCCGTGATCAAGTAGAACACCAGCGCCGCGAAGATCACGAACTCGAGCAGCTGGCTGTAGGTCCCCGAGAGACACAGCACGCTCGTCCACACGGCCTGCACGATGAGCGCGACGGCCGGGGTCTTGTAGCTGGGGTGCAGCAGGCCGGCGGACCGGAAGAACAGGTCATCCCGTGCCATCGCGTAGTACACCCTCGCGCCCGACAGGATGAGGCCGTTGTTGCAGCCGAAGGTCGAGATCATGATCGCGACCGCCATGACGTACAGCCCCGCGTTGCCGAGGATCGCCTCGAGCGCGGCGGTGCCGACGCGGTCCTGCGGAGCGGTGGCGATCGCGCCGGCGGGGAGCACGTTCAGGTAGGCCACGTTGGCGAGCAGATACAGCGCGGTCACGGTCAGCACCCCCACCGCCATTGCGAACGGCAGGTCGCGCTTCGCGTCCTTGAGCTCGCTGCCGGCGAACCCGACGTTGTTCCACGCGTCCATGGCGAAGAGCGAGCCCACCATCGCCGCGCCGATCACGGGCCACAGGGCGGCGGTGATGCCGCCCGCGGGCCAGAAGCTGCGGCCGAAGTTGGCGGCGACGGCGGCGGCGTTGCGCCCCACGGTGAGGCCGAGCAGGATCAGACCGGCGAGCGCGGCCGTCTTGATCGCCGTGAGCGACGTCTGGATGAACGCCGCGGTCTTCACGCCGCGTACGTTGATCCAGGTCAGCACGGCGATCGAGGCGATGGCGAGGATCCGCTGCGGCGAGAGCCCCACCGTGATCGCGCCGATCGGCTGCGGGAAGACGATCGTGCCGCCCAGGAACACGTCGGGAGAGAGCGCGGGGAAGAGCACGGCGGTGAAGCGTGCGAACGCCACGGCCACGGCGGCAATCGTGCCGGTCTGGATCACCACGAACAGCGTCCAGCCGTACAGGTAGCCGAACAGCGGCGAGATCCCCTCGCGCAGGTACACGTACTGGCCGCCCGCGTTCGGGAACATCGCCGCGAGTTCGCCGTAGGCGAGCGCCCCCATCAGCGTCACCAGGCCCGAGAGTCCCCACACGAGCAGCAGCAGGCCGGGGGCGTGGACGTCGCGGAGGATCTGGGCCGAGACGATGAAGATGCCCGACCCGATCATCGAGCCCACGACGAGCGCCGTGGCGTCGAGCCGGGAAATCGCCTTGACGAACTCGGCCTGTGGCTGCTGGGTCGTGGCCATGCGGTGATGGTAACCTAGTGACTCCCGTCGGGGGCCGCTATGTTTTGTGCCGACCGTCCCCGGAGACGCGCGTGCGCCTGTTACCGAGAGACGAAGAGTTCTTCGATCTGTTTGTCGCGGTCGCGACCCGCAACAAGGAAGCGGCGCAGCATCTGCGCGACCTGTTCGCCGAGCCCCCGGAGCGCCGCACCCCGCATGTCGAGGCGATCAAGCGCCTCGAGCATGAGGCCGATCAGGTCACCCACGAGGTGGTGAACCGACTCGACCGGACCTTCATCACGCCGCTCGACCGCGAGGACATCCACCAGCTCGCCTCCGACCTGGACGACGTGATGGACGCGATCGACGGCACCGCGCGCCGCGCCCAGATCTTCCGGCTCGGCCTCGCCCCCCCGGGCGTGAAGCAGCTCGCGGAGGTGATCCAGCGCATGGTGGCCGTGCTGGCCGAAGGCGTGAGCCGCCTCAAGAAGGGCGACGACGTGATGCGGTTCTGCGTCGAGGCGAAGCAGCTCGAGGAAGAGGGGGACGCGATCTACCACGAGGCGTTGGGCCAGTTGTTCGAGAAGGAGCGCGACGCGCTCGAGGTCATCAAGTGGAAGGAGATCTACGACAACCTCGAGCAGACGCTGGATCAGGGCGAAGACGTGGCCAACGTGCTGGAGTCCATCACACTCAAACACGCCTGATGGCGGGCTCCGTCTGGTTCGTCCTCGCGATCGTCCTGGTCGCGCTCGCCTTCGATTTCATCAACGGCTTCCACGACGCGGCCAACTCGATCGCCACGGTCGTCTCGACCCGCGTGCTCTCCCCCTTCGCCGCCGTCTTCTGGGCGGCGTTCTGGAACTTCGTCGCCGCCTTCGTGTTCGGGACGGCGATCGCGAAGACGATCGGCAAGGGGATGATCGACCTCAGCGTCGTGGAGCCCACGGTCATCCTCGGCGGGCTGCTCGGCGCGATCATCTGGGACCTGTTGACGTGGTGGTGGGGCCTGCCGACCTCGTCGTCCCACGCGCTGCTCGGCGGCTACGCGGGAGCGGCCGTCGCGAAGGCGGGGTTCGCCGCCATCCTCGCCTCGGGATGGGTCAAGACGCTGATCTTCATCGTCGTCGCGCCGCTCCTCGGGCTGACCCTCGCCCTCGGGTTGACGGTCCTCTTGTCCTGGGTGCTACGCCGCTCCTTGCCCCGCCGGGTCGACCGGGCGTTCCGGGTGCTGCAGCTCGTGTCCGCCGCGCTGTACTCGCTGGGACACGGCACCAACGACGCCCAGAAGACGATGGGGATCATCGTCGCCCTCCTGGCCTCGAGCTCGGCGCTGTTCGTCGCATTCCCGGTCCAGGCGTTCCACCTGCCCAACGCCGACCACATCCCCATCTGGGTGATCCTCTCGGCGCACGCGGCGATCGGGCTCGGCACCATGGCGGGGGGGTGGCGCATCGTCCGGACGATGGGCCAGCGGATCACCAAGCTGACCCCGTTCGGCGGCTTCTGCGCGGAGACGAGCGGCGCGATCACGCTGTTCCTCGCCTCCCACTTCGGCATTCCCGTCAGCACCACCCACACCATCACGGGCGCGATCGCCGGCGTGGGCGCGGCCCAGCGGCTGTCGGCGGTGCGATGGGGTGTGGCGGGGCAGATCGTGTGGGCGTGGGTCCTGACGATCCCCGCCGCGGCGGGCATCGCGGGGCTCTCCTACGTGGTGCTGCACCT
>Ga0209802_1000038_pt1 | contig 78834 bp, 68 predicted proteins | sample GraSoiAngelo_129_FD_185886 | JGI IMG/M metagenome (GOLD analysis project Ga0209802, IMG submission 185886) | Grasslands soil microbial communities from the Angelo Coastal Reserve, California, USA - 14_0927_12_40cm (SPAdes) (version 2) | ecosystem: Environmental > Terrestrial > Soil > Grasslands ...
CGCTTCGATCCGCGCATGTGTGCGCGGGAAAGAAGCGGGGAAGATCACCTTGCCGCAGAGAGCCAGCGCGTTGGCAGCGTGAGGCTCCGCTGGGTCGACGTCTATCCAATCGTAGTCAGCAAATGGCGTGGTATCAAACCAAGACCGGTTCGCGAGCAGCGTGTTGCCTCCAAGATAGGTGACGGCCGATTTGAGATGCAGGCAGCCAGTCACCGGAACCGCGATGACTTCGTAGCCGAGAGGCTGCAGAATCTCGGTGAGCTGGCGTATGCCTTCGGCGTTGCTCCGCTTGGTGAGGCCAACAAAAAGTTTCCGGCCAATGCGAAGTACGTCACCACCTTCGAGAGTTCCCGGCAACGTGACGTAGGCGAGCTTTCGATATTTCGAGAGCGCTTGCGCCAGCGAAACGGCTTCGCGCCGCCGGCTCTCCGTGCCGAGTGGCAGGATCACCGCCAACTCATCAAGAACGATGGCTGGGTCTTCGACAAACATGGAATCGGGAAGATCAGATTCGGCAGGAAGGGAAACGACACGAGCGCCCAATTTTTCGAGAAGCGTTTCGTAGGCGTGATGCTGCTCCTGAGCTCTGGCCAGGTCAATCGGTTTGCGATCGATAAAGGAAAGCTCGCAATGGATAATGGCCGGGCTGACAGCGCGCGTGATCGCAGTAAGCATGATGAGGAAAGAAGTGTACACGACATTCTATTGAGGGACAGCGAGGGAGCGTATAGACTCAGCGTCGCAATCAATGAAGGAGCGAATTAAATGGTGATTTGGCGCAGAGTCACAAGCGGAATACTGGCGGGGCTGCTGATTTTCATGGCTGCCAGCGGACCGGCGGCGAGCGCGGCCGAAGATAAGAAGGCGGCGGCGGTGGACGAGGTCTTCGCGGACTTGACCAAACCTGGTTCGCCGGGTTGCGCACTGGGCGTATATCGAGACGGAAAGATCATCTATTCCAAAGGCTACGGTCTGGCAAATCTCGAAGAAAACGTGCCCATCACGCCGGAAAGCGTCTTCGACATCGGCTCCACTTCGAAACAATTCACGGCGGCAAGCATTTTGCTTTTGGAAGAGCGGGGGAAACTTTCGGTCAACGACGACATCCGGAAATACATTCCGGAACTCCCGGATTACGGGCAAAAGATTACCATTCTCCATCTGCTAAATCACACCAGCGGCCTGCGCGACTATCTCACGCTCATGGATTTGGCGGGCATCAACACTGATAGCGTAACGACCGACGAGGACGCACTCCAAATCATCGCCCGGCAAAAAGCCCTGAACTTCGCTCCCGGAAGTGACTGGCTCTACAGCAACACTGGATTCTTTCTTCTGTCGGTGATTGTGAAACGCGCGAGCGGCAAGACGCTGCGGGAATTCGCAGCAGAAAACATTTTCACGCCGCTCGGGATGGGGCACACGCAATTCCGTGACAACCATACGTCGCTGATCCCAAATCGCGCGCTGGCCTACGATCCGAATGAAAAAGGCGCAGGCTACACACTGGATGTTTCCTATTTCGAACAGACCGGCGACGGCGCGGTGCACACCTCGGTCGAAGATTTGCAGAAATGGGATGAAAATTTCTACACCGGAAAAATTGGCGGGAAAGAGCTGCTCACTGAAATTCAAGAAACGGGCAAGCTGAACAATGGCAAAGCGCTGGAATATGCCAAAGGATTGTTCATCGCGGACTACCGAGGTCTTCATGCCGTCCGGCACGGCGGCTCCTGGGGTGGTTACCGGGCGGAGCTACTACGTTTTCCGGAACAGCACTTTTCCGTGGGATGTCTTTGCAACTTGGGCGACGCAAGCCCATCGAACCGCGCCGAAAGAGTCGCCGATATTTACCTCGGGGCTTTGATGAAACCAAAAGAAGAAAAGAAGGAACAGGGGGGAGAGACAGAAAACGAAAAGAAGACCATCTCTTTGGGAGCGGAACAATTGAAGCCTTATGTCGGCGACTATTGGAGCGCGGAACTGGGCGTCACTTACCGCTTGGGAATTGTGGATGGTCGCCTCCAAGTTGCAGCCCTCCTGGACGGAGCAGGCAGCCTTCGGACAATGAATCTTCCTCTCAAACCTTTTGCCGCCACGGCCTTGGATGAATTCGCCATGGAAAAAGTACACGTTTCCCTTCACTTTCAGAGAGATTCGAATCAGGTTGTGAAAGGGTTCACGCTGGATGCCGGGCGCACGCGCGGACTGATTTTTGCACGCCGGGATGCTGCAAGGTAGTGGTGACTGAAGGCCGGGTTCCATCAATCCAGCCGCTCCAGTGCCTGTTCCGAAGACAAATCCTAAAGAACAGTCTTCTCCAGAAAATGGAAAAGAATCAGCGCCAGAGAGTGAGCCGGAACGGAAGCCGCATGATTCATCCAAAGGCGCATGATTCCTGCGCCGAGGAGCATCCCGGCAAGAATTAGACCAAACGCACTGAGGACAATCCAGAGGTCCGACTTCGAAAACTTGAAGACTCGCGAGAATCCGTGAGATTCTTCTGTCACTTCCCTCGATGTTTCGGTCTGCAGGGATTGCGAATTCCCGGGCCTGTCGGAGACCTCCGGCTGAGCCAGGAGGCAGTATCCCTTTCTCGGAATAGTCTCGATGTAAAGGGGATTATCGGAAGAATCGCCCAGCGCCTGGCGCAATTTGTTAACCGCCGTGTTTACATTCGCATCGTAGTTGACATGCGTGTCAGCCGGCCAGAGTCGGCCGCGCAACTCTTCCCGGGTAACCACCTCGCCGGGCCTTTCCAGCAGGATGAGCAAAATCTGGTAGACCTTGCCCTGAAGCTTGAGCCGGGATCCGCTCCGCGTGACTTCCTGTCTTTGCTGATCAATCTGAAACGGCCCAAAACGGATATAGCGCCTCGAGGACAATATCGTGCGCTCAGAACCTGTGGCTTCTTCCGGTTCTCGCATGGAGATCACTTCCGACGGCATAGACGGTCACCCTTAGAATCTATAGACGTAAAAGCCGCTCCAGTGTTTTCCTAAGATGACGAATATTCTTTCGTTTGGGTTCCGTCAATGATGAGCGTACTGGGAAGGCCTAAAGACATAGAGGACAAATCACAAAGAACCAGATGTTACCTGATGTAACGCCAAGAATTTAGATGCAGTTTATATGAATTTGTAGATCTCGAGGGGGGCGGATGTTGCCAATGAGACAATTTTTGTCTCGCGTGGGAAGGCGGGGAGCCGCTCCGCTGTTGCCACCTTGTCACATATTTGGTTCGCGAGCCGTTTCCGAAGGTCTGATTTCAGTTCGTTGCTGCTGTGGCGGAAGGGAGCACGGATATTTCCACGCGCGAAGGGAATCGTTTCGAACGGTAAATGTGCTGCGTCGCTTTCTGGTAGTCCGATTCCTTGGCCTCAAAAATGTTCGGGACGAACTTTTGCGGGTTGCGGTCGATGACCGGAAACCAAGTGCTCTGCACCTGGACCATGATGCGGTGGCCCTTCTTGAACATATGGTTTGCCGTATGTAAATTGATGGTAAACGGAGTGACCACGCCAGGGGCAATCGGCACCGGCTTTTCGAAGGAATTCCGGAAGCGCCCGCGGAACACCTCGTCGGCAATCATCAGCTCATAGCCCGAGAGCTTCCAGTTCTCGGGATACTTTTCCGGATACACATCGATGAGTTTGACGATCCAATCTGTATCGCTCCCCGTTGTGGAGGCGAACAGCTTTGCTGTCACCTGACCCGCAAGCGTGACGTCGTCCTTGAGTTCTTCCGTTTGCCACGTGAGGACGTCAGGCCGGTTATCCACGAAGCGCTGGTCCTGCACCAGCCACGTATACCAACCTCCGGGATGGTCCTCCGGATACGTCATGTCGATGGGGCGATTGCGGTAAGGCACGGGATGCGCCGGATCGCTTACATAGCTATCGAACGCTTGAGAGGATTCCACGGTAGGCGCATCAAAAGAGAGCTTGCCGTCCTCGCCAAAATATAGATTCCGCACTTTCGCGTCGCGCGGCGGCCAGGAATCAAATTGCACCCAAGCGTCGCTACCGGTCTGGAAGAGCAGAGCTTCTTTGAGAGGCAGGCTGCCTTTGTCTTTCAACCAGTAGGCAAACCAAGGCGCCTCGATATTCCGTCGGAAATAAAGCGCGGTGTCACTGCCAAAAGGAATGGCTCCGAGCGATTTGCCCGCTCCGCCAGCCCAGCCGCCATGGTTCCATGGGCCGGCAACGAGATAGTTGAGGTGTTCCGGGTCCTCCTTTTCCAGAATTTCGTAAATCTTCATCGGACCGTAAAAATCTTCCTGGTCCCACCAGCCCGCGACATTCAGATTGGGCACTTTGGGCCGTGTCAAGAGGAAGGGCATGGCTTGCTGTTTCCAGAAGGAGTCGTAGTTCGGGTGCGCGACGAAGTCATTCCACGTCGGAAGCGTCCCATGCAGGTAATTCTTGTTGGCATTCGAAAGAGCGCCCAGGCGCAAATACCAATCGTAGGTATCGAAACGGTCGAATTGAAAAGAGAAATTAGTCTTGTCCGTCTCCATCATCGTGGAGTATTCGAAGCCATAGCTCAGGCGGAAGGCGCCGTTGTGGTGAAAATCGTCGCCGAGAAACATATCCGCCGGGGAAGCCTGCTCGGAAACAGCTTTGAGCGCGGGATGCGGTTCGAGCATGCCCATCACCGTGAGCCAGCCGCCATACGAGATACCCAACAGGCCCACGCATTGTTGTGTGGCACATTTTTCACCAGCCAATCGATGGTGTCGTATGTATCTGTGCCCTCGTCGATGGCTTTGGAATTTTTTGGATCGCGCACCGGGCGTTGCATGACGAATTTTCCTTCCGAGCCGTAACGCCCGCGAATGTCCTGAAAGACGAAGATGTAGCCGTCGGGCATCATCTCCTCATAGCGACGGAGCTTACGGCTGAAGCCCTTTTCGTCGTCGTTCAGGCCATAGGGAGTACGCTCGAAGATGATGGGCAGCGTCTCGGTGGCATTCTTCGGCGAATAAATCTCGGTGTGGAGTTTTATGCCGTCGCGCGCGGGGATCATGACTTCCGTCTTGTCGAAGAGCTTGGAATAGTCAGGACGGTCCTGCTGTGCGGCCAGCCGAACGGGCAGAAGAAAGATACTCAGCGTCACACAAACTAATTGGCACCGGCGCAGCAAGGACATTAGGAACTCCTGGTCGACGATTCGACGGTCAGATGGGAGACTCCCGGAAAACGGCGTCGAGCTTACCACAGCAAGGCAAGCACATCTCGCTGCCATGGACGCTAGGAGCGGGACTGTGCGTCTGTTAAAATAACAGCAGGAAACCGCACCTGAGAAGCTGATCCCGAGTGCTTCGGGTTCCGATAGTACGAAGAAGGAGATTCGTCCGGCTGCTCGTGCCGTTCCAACTTTTGAGCTAAATCGTTGGAACGTCTGCTGAACTACTCCCGCGAATTTGTCCAGCTCTCTGAAATTCGCACTAGCAAGTTGGAACGGCACTGGTTGTTTCAGCAGCCATTTCTGTCTTTACAGGAGTTGGCGCACGAGCGCCACGAAGAACGAGGATCATGAGCCAAGCAATTCGCAACATCGCCATCATCGCGCACGTGGACCACGGCAAAACCACCTTGGTCGACGCCATGCTGAGGCAGAGCGGCATTTTCCGCGCCAACGAAGCGGTTGTCGAGCGCGTGATGGATTCCAACGAACTGGAGCGCGAGCGCGGCATCACCATTCTGGCGAAGAACACCGCGCTCTTTTTTCGCGGCACGAAAATCAACATCGTGGATACTCCTGGCCACAGCGATTTCGGTGGGGAAGTCGAGCGCGCGTTGCGATTGGTCGATGGCGTGGTCGTTCTTGTGGACGCCAGCGAAGGCCCGTTGCCGCAAACGCGCTACGTGCTGCAAAAAGCATTGGCGGCAAAGCTGCCTCCGGTGATTGTGCTGAACAAGATTGACAGAGGCGACGCCCGCCCCAAGGAAGTTCTCGACGAAATCTACGATTTGTTCATCGATCTCGACGCCACCGAAGACCAGCTTGACTTCCCGGTGATTTACACCAATGCGCGCGAGGGCGTCGCGCACCGCAAACAGGGAGATCCTTCCAAAGACTTGCTGCCGCTCTTCGAAGCCATCGTGGAGCATATCCCGGCTCCAACGGGCGATCCCGGCGGCGTACTGCAAATCCAGGTGCTGAACCTTGATTACAGCGACTTTCTGGGAAGAATTGCCATTGGGCGCGTCTTCAACGGCACGCTGCACCGCGGTTCAGAAGTGGGCATCGGCAAGTTGAACGGAAAAATCGAGCCGACGAAAATCACCAAGCTTTTTACCTTCCGCGGACTGGAGCGGGACGAGGCGGAGAGCGTCCCTGCGGGCGATATCGTGGCCATCGCCGGTGTGGAGGGGATTCAGATCGGCGAGAGCGTGACTTCGCTCGAAAACCCTGCCCCGCTTGAGCCCCTGCTAATCGACGAGCCAACGCTAGCGATGATTTTCACCGTCAACAACGGTCCGCTGTCCGGCCGCGAAGGAAATTACCTGACCTCCCGCGACCTGCGCGACCGGCTTCAGAAGGAGCTGCTGACCAACGTTTCCATTCGTGTGGAAGATACGGACACGCCGGAATCGTTTCGCGTGCTGGGGCGCGGCGAGTTGCAGCTCGCGATCTTGATCGAAACAATGCGGCGCGAAGGCTTCGAATTGATGGTGGGCAAGCCGGAAATCGTCACCCGCACGGAAAACGGAATGAAGCTCGAGCCGGTCGAGCGCCTGGTGATCGACATCCCTGAGAAGTTCATCGGCATCATCATGGAAACCATCGGCGGCCGCCGCGGCGAGATGACCAAGATGAGCAATCACGGCTCGGGGCGCGTGCGGCTGGACTTCAAGATTCCGTCGCGCGGCCTGATTGGATTGCGCAGCCAGTTGCTGACGGATACTCGCGGCACGGCGCTGATTCACTCGATCTTCGAAGGCTGGACGGAATATGGCGGGGAAATGGCGCTGCGTCCGACGGGCGCGCTGGTCGCGGATCGCGCGGGGGTCTCGACAGCGTTCGCGCTGTGGAACTTGCAGGAACGGGGCGACCTGTTTGTGGGTCCCGGCGTGGACGTCTACGAAGGCATGATCCTCGGCGAAAATTCGCGCGAGCAGGACATGGACGTGAACGTGACCAAGGAAAAGAAGCAGACCAACATGCGCTCCTCGAGCGCGGACGAAGCCATCCGGCTGATTCCGCACCGCGAGCTGAGCCTCGAGCAGGCCATCGAATTCATCGCCGACGACGAATACGTGGAGATCACGCCGAAGACCATCCGCTTGCGCAAAAAAGTGTTGAATGCCAACAAGCGCCCACGCCGCTGGCAGGAAATCCGCGCCAGCCAGGAAGCCGCGGGATAAAAGGTGAGCCTCTCACCGTTCTGCTTTCTTACTTGCCGGTTGTCATCGGCTGAGGCACGGAGTTGTGAAGCGCGGCAAGCAGCCATCTGCCGTCGCGCCGAACATAAACATGTGTAAATCGCAGCGTTCCACCAAAACTCGCATTCGGATCGGCTTCCCAGGTATGCCGTTCGCGGTTCAGCCGAGCACCCACACCCTTTAGCTCCAGGTCGCCCACAACAATCGCGTTGTCGCCGTGCACGCGAAATTGCGCGTCCTTCTCTTCAAACACCTCCCAACGGAATTTGCCGGCTTTGATCAACTGGGCGAGGGGTTTGAAATATTCGTCCAGCCATGTGGCCTTGTTCTGCACGTGCCCGTAAATGTCGGTCTGCAGATAATCATCAGTCATGATGCTGGCGATTTTGTCTGAGTCTCCCTCGACGCTGGCTTTGTGCCGCTCGTTCTCCACTGCCTGAAGTTCCGCCTCGGCTGTCGCTGCATTCGACGATTTCATTGTTTCCTCCGCAACCCTCGTCGGGCGATGGGCATCCGCTGAGCGGTTCATCAGTTCTTCCAGGTATTGCTTCCAGACGGCGGCGCGGGTGTGGGTGCCGTGGCCGCGCGTTTCGTCGCTGATGGGCAGCAAGACGAAACGACCGTTTTTCACCTTTTTGATCTCGCGTTCGGCGACGCCTAGTTCCGGCGGATTGATAAAATCGTCCGCGGAGTTGATATACATCACCGGCGCGGTGATTTTTTCAAGCTGCGGCGAAGGGTCGTAATTGCGCGACGCGTTCACCGCGTACAACAGGTCGTTCGCATCCAGGCCGGCAGAGCGCATCTTGGAATAATCGTCGAGGTATTTGTCTGCGGCATCGCGCGTCGGGTAAGTTTTCTGCATGTGCGGCGGCGCGCTACCCGCAATCAGCAACAGATCGAGCGCCGTGCGCAGCGCCTGCTGCGGCTCCGAAGAATATTCCCCGTCCTTCCATTCCGGATCGTTGCGAATCGCGTCCATCACCATTTTTCGCCACACTCGGTTGCGTCCTGCGATTTGTACGGGCAGGCAAGCGAGTGGCATCAATGCATCCATGAAATCGGGATACGTCTCTCCCCACACAAAGGAATGCATGCAGCCCATCGAAGTGCCCATGACCAGGCGCAAATGATTCACGCCCAGCCCTTCGGTGAGCAAGCGATGATGCGCGGCAACCATGTCGTCGTAGTCGTATTGCGCAAAGCGCGCGTGCAGCCCGTCGCTGGGCTTTGAGGATTCTCCATGGCCGATGCCGTCGGGAAGAATGATGTAGTAGCGCGAAGCGTCGAGGAGTTGCCCCGGCCCGAACAGTTCGGCCGCAAAAATGGGTTGAAGGAATTGATGACCGGTGCCGCCGGTGCCGTGCAGAATCAAGACCGCATTGGTGACGCGGCCTTGCGCGTCGCGCGCGGGCTTCCCCAACGTCGTGTAATGAAGGCGCAGCCCCGGCAAGGATTCTCCCGATTGAAATTTGAAATTCTTGGCGACGAAATTGCCTTCGGCTGTCGCGAAAGGTGGTGCTTGCTGGCCCGCCGCCGACAGATTCGTAATCACCAACAGGAGGAGAGATAAAACGAATTGACGAATCACAAAAGCCTCCATCCGGCACTCCTCGGGCATTTTACGCAGGGAAGAATGGCCAGCGCCACCAATTCGAGGAATATTACGCGTGCGATGGCGGTCTCCGAATCAAGGCCAGCGTGATCGGGGAATTGGCCACGCGGAGCCCATGCAAAATAGTGCGGTTCTTGCATGAAATGTTGTAAAGTCATGGTCACCATAGCAGCCCGCTCGGAAGGGTGTTGCATCCAAATGGCTCACATGGTGGCCAGCCACTAGCTTTATCTTTGCACTCTGAGGAGACTGATGGATTCGCCGAGCAACTCTCCCAAAGAAGCTGCCGGAGCAGCGCATCCGACCATTGCCGCGACCGCTACGGCGCTTCCGCCCCACACCATCACTCGCGACGACGTAAAGTATTACATGGGCCGCGTTTTCGACATCCCCGAGCGGCGCCTCGAAGCTATGATGAGCATTGTCGACAACGCGCAGGTTCACAAACGGCATTCCATCTTTCCCATCGATTACACCATCGAGCCGCGCGCCCTGTCGAAAACCAACAACGAGTACATCGAACACGCGGTGAAGCTCGGCCGCGAGGCTGCAGAAAAATGTCTTGAACGCGCCGGGCTCAAGCCGGAGGACATTGATCTCATCATCACCGTCTCCTGCACCGGATTCATGATTCCTTCGCTCGACGCGCACCTCATCCATATGATGGGGTTTCGCCCGAATGTCCGCCGCATGCCGTTCACCGAGTTGGGCTGCGCCGCAGGAGCCATGGCGCTGGGCCGCGCAGCCGATTATCTGAAAGCACATCCGGGCGGAAACGTCCTGATCATCTCTGTGGAATTGCCCTCGCTCACCTTTCAGCGAAAGGACAGTTCCCAGGCCAATCTGATTTCTTCGATTCTTTTTGGAGATGGCGCGGCCGCCGTGATCGTCAGTGGAAAAGAAGCGCGCGGGCCGAAAATTCTCGTTTCGGAAACTTACACTTTTCCTGATTCACTCTACGCGATGGGATTTGATCTCCGCGATTCCGGTTTCCATATTCTGTTGGACAAAGAGGTTCCGGAAATGATCGGGGGGAAAATCCGCGGGCTGGTTGAGGGTTTTCTCCAGCGCAACGGCCGAAAACGAGAAGACATCAAGGGCTGGATTCTGCATCCGGGCGGAGCGCGTTTGCTCGCAAACATCGAATCCGAGCTGGGCTTGTGCAAGTGCGACACGAAGCCATCGTGGGACATCCTCGGCAACGTCGGAAACCTCTCCAGCGCCACCATTCTTTTCATCCTCCAGGAATGGCTCGAGAAGCGGCCGCTTCAGGACGGCGAATATGCCCTCGCAGCCGCCTTCGGTCCTGGGTTCAGCGCCGAATTTCTGTTGCTCCAATGGGCCTGAGCGTCTATCTCTACCTGGCTTTGCTCGCCGCGGTGGGACTGCTCCGCCTCGTAGAGCTGAGAATCTCGCGGCAGCATCAGCAACGCATGCTGGCCGGCGGGGCTGTGCGCGTCCCGGAGCCGCACTTCAAGTGGATGGTGGCCGTTCACACCGGCGTGCTGGTCGGCGCCGCCGCCGAAGTCGTTTTGCTCAAGCGCCCGTTTCTTCCGCTCCTGGGAGGGCTGATGCTCGCGCTATTTCTTGCATCTAACTTAGTGCGGCTGTGGGTCGTTCGGACCCTGGGCGACCTCTGGAGCGTGCAAGTCATGGACTCGACGCAACTCGGTGTTGTGACCACAGGGCCGTTTCGTTTCGTGCGGCACCCCAATTACACCGGAGTGATCCTGGAGATGATTTCGCTTCCGCTGATCCACACGGCATGGATTACCGCGGTCGTAACCTCGCTGGTTTATGCCGCTGCGTTGTCCATGCGTATCCGAGCGGAAGAAGGCGTGCTCATGGCCAATCCCGAATATCGCGCCGCCATGGGGCACAAGCCCCGTTTCTTGCCCGGCCTCTTTTGAAGAGAATTGCTCCCATGCGTTGGCGAACCTTCAGCCTCTCATCTCTTCTCTTGTTGACCTCGGGTCTCGCGCATGCGCGTCCCGAGGGAGACCTGGAGTCGCCTGCATTCACCAATGTGCCGGAAATTAGCTCTGGTTTTCGGCTGCTCTACGAGCAGAAATTCACCGAAGCCCGCAAAGCTTTTGCCAACTGGGAATCTCGCAATCCAGACGAGCCCTTCGGCCAGGTGGCCATCGCCGCCAGCTATCTCTTCGAGGAGTTGTACCGCCAGGGCGTGCTGAGCAGCGATTTCTTCCTCAACGAAAAGAAATTCTTGCATGGCATCGACGGCAAACCCGCCCCCGAGCGCATGAGTCATTTCCGCGAAGCGCTCGCGCAAGCCCGCCAACTCGCCCACGAACGCCAGAAAACGAATCCCAAAGACGGCGAAGCTCTCTTTGCGCTGACGCTGTCCGCCGGAATGGAGTCCGACGCGTTGTCGATTTTAGAAAAAAAGCATCTCGACGGCCTGAAGCGCATGAAAGAGGCCAATGATTACGCCAAGCAGTTGCTCGCCCGGCATCCCGATGCTGCTGACGCGTACATCGCGCCCGGCATCGCCAATTACATCATTGGCTCGCTGAACCCTGGTTTCCGCTTCGCTCTTTGGTTTGGCGGAATTCACGGCGACAAAAAGCTCGGCATGCAGCAAGTCGCCAACACTGCGGAGAACGGCCGCTATCTCCGGCCGTTCGCCAAAATCATGCTGGCCCTTGCGGCTCGCCGCGAGAAACAAAACGCCTTGGCGCGGAAACTCCTGCGCGAGTTGACCGAGGAATTTCCCGAGAGCCCGCTTTACGCCGCGGAATACGCCAAGGCCACGGGCCACATCGTCCCGGCACGAATGGGCCCCCGAGAACCTGGCGAATAGGTTTCTGGAACGGAGAAGAAAACCCTGCAGATCGCCATTATTGGCGCTGTATCGAAGCATCGTCTTTCCCACAGTCGTCGTTTGAAAAAAGGCGCCAGATTCTTCCCGATGGTCTAGAATCGCGCTTCTCACGAGCGGACCACCATGGATCGCTCGGGCGAGGCGGTGATTTGTGTTTCAACAAGATTTACTGAAAGGCCGGGCCATCTTCCTCACAGGAGGCGGCACCGGGCTCGGCCGATCCATGGCCCTGCGGTTTGCTCAATTGGGTGCTCGCCTGTTCCTCGTCGGCCGGCGCGAAGATCCCTTGCGCGAAACGTGCGATGAGATCCTCCGGCTAGGCGGCGCCGCCGCCTACACCACTTGCGATGTCCGTGACTATGCCGCCGTCGAAGCCGCCGCGGCGAAAGCCGAGGAGCAGTTCGGCGAAATCAACACCCTCGTCAACAACGCCGCGGGTAATTTCATGGCCCGCACAGAAAAACTCAGCCCCAATGCATTCGACGCCGTCGTTGATATCGTGTTGAACGGCTCCTTTCACTGCACGCAGGTCTTCGGCAAGCGCTGGATTTCTCAAAAGCTCGGGGGGAACGTATTGAACATCGTGACGACTTATGCGGCCGCGAATTGTGGCTCGGGCTTCGTCGTGCCTTCGGCCTGCGCCAAAGCCGGAGTTCTGGCGCTCACCACTTCGCTGGCTGTCGAATGGGCCAAATATCACATCCGACTCAACGCCATCGCTCCGGGCCCGTTTCCCACCGAAGGGGCGTGGTCGCGCCTGATGCCTTCGAAACAATTCGAAGAACATGCCAAAGACAAGCATCCCATGAAGCGCTTCGGCCGCCACGAGGAATTGGCCAATCTCGCCGCATTCCTCATCAGCGATATGGCGGAGTACATCAACGGCGAATGCGTGGTGATCGACGGCGGACAATGGCTGCGGGGTGCCGGAGAATTCAACGACCTGCTGGTCTTGCCTGAAGCTGCCTGGGAGAAAATGGAAGCCGCACGCCAGAAAAAATCCTGATTGCATCTACTGCGGCAACGCGTGTTTTCGCAGCTCCACGCGGATTTTCACCTCTCCGATAACTTGCCCATTTGCCTCCGCGCGAACGGTAACTTCCTGCGGCTCCGGTTTCTTTGCTGCGTTCTCCGCGGGTGCAGGCAGATCCACTTCCACTCGCGCAGCCGCCACTTGTTTCGCTGCCACCGTGAATTTCCAGGTGCCGCTTTGCGCGATCCATCCCGCTGGCAACGCGGCGGAAAGCGTAATCTCTTGCGTCTTCGCCGTTCGATTGCGAATCCACAACGGAATCACCAGCGTACCCGGTGCCTGCAGGGCGATCTCCGGCGGTTCAGGATGAGGCAAATTCGTCAGCCCATGGGCGCGGCGGAATTCCGCGTAGAAACTCCAGGGGCCGGCAAGTTCCACTGACAGCTCCGGCTTTGCAGGCTCTGGTGCAACTTCCGGCCGGCCGAAAGCAATCGCGCCCGGCGTAATGCTCTCAAAAATATCTCCGCTCACGCTCCCGCCAACCAGAGATTTTCCGAGCACGTAGTGCTGATCTTCTCCCCAGCCGTTCTTCGAGGTGGCCATCTTTTCGATCTGTGCCTCATCCATCTGCGCGATCTGATCGAGGTACGATTTTGCTTGTGTCTGGTGCGCGCGGAACGAATCGAGCGCCATGCGCCAGTACGGTTGCTTGCTTAATTTCGATATTTCTTTCACGGAATAGGCCGGACCTTTCCCTCGAAAAATATCTTCGCGCTCTGCATCCGGAAAGTAATAAAGCTTCTTAGGCTGCCACGGCCGAAGGTTTTCCAGAAGCGGTTCCAGGCGTTTCATAGGTCCGGCAACCTGCTCGGGAAACACTGCGGGATCGCCCGCCAAATCAAAGGACTCCGTCGCCAGCACGCCCGCCGCTTGATGGTCGCCGTGATCTTCTCCGATGAACGTGCCCGGCAAAAAAGTAAGAATCACTTCGGGTCGTGTCAGGCGCACCAGCCGCACCAATCGTTCGAGGCATTTGCCGTGGTCCCAATTCGCCAGCGAATGCAGCACGTTCTGCGAGGCCGTATCTTTTCCGCCGAGAAACCACGCGTTGGTTATGCCGAGTGTCATCAACGCATTTCGCGCTTCAATCTCGCGCACTGCACCGAGCGCCGCCGCCTGTTCGGCTCCCACTTCGTTGGAACCGCTGCTGCCGTGCGTGCCAAACACCACGGCGATACGCTTGTGCTCATCGAGCGCCCGCGCCAAGTACGGTGTCACCGCCCCTTCATCATCGGGATGGGCCACGACCACCAGGATGTCCGCTTTGTACCTCTCGTCCGCCTGCGGCAGCGCCTTCGGCTCCTGTGCATTGGCCGAGAGATAAACAAGGAGTACGACGCCAAATAGTCTCTTCATAGGGGTTTCATGGTATCGCAGGAAGGTTTCGCTCCGCGAATCCGCGCAGGGGCACGACAAATGGGGGTCGGAGCTTTAGCTCCGACATCAACGCCCCCGCGAGCGTCATTCCGAGCGGAGCAGGCCGACTTTTTCTTACATTCGCGCAGGGAATGTCGGCCTGCGCAGTCGAGGAATCTCTCTTCGCTTAACTCCCCTTCCTTAGGAGGTCGGAGCGGAACCTGTCCCGACTCCGGTCGGGAGCTCCGATGTAAATCGCGCCTTTTCCCCACAGCTTTCTTCTGTAGGGGCACTGCATGCCGTGCCCGCATCAGTAGCCGCTGAGGAATGGCGAGTGACGAGGGGGCCCGGAGCGGGCACAAGACCGACCGCTTGCAGGCGGAAAGACCTCCGCTGAGTGGCTATTGCGTGTGAACCACAATACTACCGTCAATCAGCGGTCCCGACGTATGAAAGGTCGAACCTGTAGCTGTAATCCAGCTAATCGCGAAGAGGTTCGCCCCGATCACGGGTGCATTGCCGAGAACAACTGCAGTGTACTGGACGGGGGTGCCGTCGCGCAGGGTGCCCAAGCCGGTGATAATGGCTTGGTTCCCTGAGATGGTAACAGCATCCATGTGGCCCCTCATTCCCTTGCCGGTGTCAGGTTCGTCAAAATCCATGTCGCCGGAATGTTTGCAAAAACGGAAGTGGCCCTTATGCCCATCATCACCTTGCTCGTCCCCATCGCCTTCAACGTCATCCTCGTTCGGCCCGGGGGTGCAGGCGAGGTTGACGATCACCTCGTCAGAGTTCAAGGCCTTAGTCCCTCCTGTGATGGTGGGGTCGGCCGGGTCGAAGCCGGTGGTGATGTCCCTCCAGTTGTTCTGACGGTCGGAGGCTATTATGAGCCCCGGGTTGGGCTGCGGCGACTGCGTCTTGTAGTGAGAAGAGAGCTGGATAAGAGTCGTTGGCGCGGTTATGTTGCATGGGACGATGGGACTGTCATGCGCGTCGAAGCACAGGTTCTCTGCGACCACACAGTTACCACCGGTACCGCCGATGGCGGTGCAGGTCGTCCCGTCAGGAACAGGTCCTCCGCCAGCCCAGGTATTCTTGCCCGTCGGGGGAAGTCTGGTTGAGTCAAAAACAGCCGGCGCTACCTGCATGAAGCTGACCGCCATGAAAAAAGCGCCACCGGTGTTCGCGTCGACAGGGAGGTGAACCGACTGGTCCATTATCGTGCCGTCGTTGAACGTGGTGGTCATGCCCGGCGCGATCAGCTGCTGCGCCGTGGTGAAAGTGGTTGCGGGCAGCCCAAGGCCCACGGCCTTGCTAGTGGGCAGGGTCCTTACGGTGCTCAGATCGACGACGAGCGCAGGGGTAGCTGGCAACGGTGCGGCAACAGGAGGAATGCGCCAGAGCTTCCCGTTATCTGCGGACCCGTTCTGTACCGTAACGACAAAGAGGTTATCCGAAGCGTCGAACTGCATAAAGACCGGGGAGTCAGGGCTATTGAAGGTCGCATATGTGTTCAGGAACGCCCCAGATGGACTGAAACGATTGATATTCCGCAGACCTAAATTACCCACAAAAATATCACTTTGACTGTTAGTCGCGATACCGATCGGGATGCTGAGGAAGGTAGTCCCTGTCGGATCCGTGATCAACACGGATTCGGCAGTATACGGCGGGCTTGACTCGAGGACTCGGTTACCCGATCCGTCCACAAAAAGTAGGTTATCGCGGCTGTCGAATACCGTCCCCTCGCCGAAGAAGCTATTTGAGAAAACCTGGACGGGAGTAAATGGCCCACTATCAGGTATGTTCGCCGGGGCAGCGAGCTTCCAGATTCCAGTAGGGGTCCCGGAATCGTTTCGAGTGTTGAAGAACAAGTCTCCCGCGCTATTAAAGCTCGGTCCCTCGCCGCCATGAGGATTATTGGGAGGGGCCGCAGTGGAGGCGTCGTAAATTTTCACTGCGGCACCAGTCGGCGTTACCCGCCAGATGCGGCTAGCTGTAGCATCGCAAACGTAAATCTTATTGTCCGGGCCTACCACGATATCTTCAGGCAGGAACGCAGGAGTTGCCGAGGTGTTCGTGTAGATGACTGAAACACTCGCTGGGCTAGAGTCTACCACCCGTATAACCTGGTTGCCACTGAACGTGGAGAGATAAACCGTCTCTCCTGTCGCTCCTGTTTGTCCCCAAGCTTGAACAGGCAGCCAGGGAAGTGCGATGAGAAAAAGCAAATGATATTTGCGCATAGGCCTTAACTCCCTAATTAAATGTCGCTGCTTCGCAAGGAATAAGCCTTGTCTATTTCCTGGATCTGGCCCTCCACGTAGGTCGGTTCGACCCCTTCTTGGCTCCACGACTTTGGTCCGTCCCGATGTGCGCGGCTCAGAGCCGTCCGACAGCCGCAACAGTGATCAGCACACCGAACCCGGCTCCTGCCGAGCTAGCGGCCACCAGCGTGCCCTTCTTGGACACTGCCATCTCCCGCGCTGCACTCCACATCTAAGAATTGCGAGCGCTTTTCCGAATTCGTACCAATCCACCCCGGATTCCTCGCATTCCGTACCACTACGGCGCTGGTTGCAGCTAGCAAGAGAAAACTGGATATTAGCTACAGGTGTCTCCCCTAATTTTCGAAGCTGGCCCCTACTTACTCCCAGTTGTCTGTACACTTCAAACGCTTTGCCAGCGGGCGTTCTGGATTCGGAGCGCGATGCAGGCGGCTATTTGCGCAGTTTGTTCCGGCTGCCCCGACTGAAGCGGCGTAAGGCCGCTGCTACTTCTTGCGGGCGGGTGGCCGCCCCTCGATCCGCTAGAATCTTCCGGGTGGCCCTCGATAAGAGCGAAGGCGTTGTCAAGAGACACTCCTTCGCCGCAATGCTCGGAAGCACCGAGTGACTGTCAGAGTGGTGGAGGACCGAAGCTCTGAAACTCTCACGGTGAATCACTCTTCGGCGAATCGTTCCGCCAACCATCGATACGGCCTAAACTGCGACCATGATTCTTCTATCCGAATCCCGGTTTTCACCGGGACGAGAGCGCCCAATCAACACTTCGGTCTAGCTTGCGCTGACCAGGGCCACCCAAGAGCTGCTCTCGACACGAACGACCTCTAGATACCCCTTGTTGGTGCGTAGCATCCAGTAGAGTCGAATCGTCAATTTCCTCGCCACTCCTTTCGCCTTGCTGTGGCAGCGGTGCAAATACTCATTCCTCATCTGCGGATCGCAGCGCACCGCAACGTCTGGGGACCAAAACAAAAAATTACCGTGGAAGAAGCGATTCGCGTGGGCACGCTGAACGGCGCCTATGCTTCTTACGAAGAAAATCTCAAAGGTTCGATCGAAGCCGGCAAGCTCGCGGACTTGGTCGTCATCGACCGCGATCCCTTGAAAGAAAATCCGTCGACCCTCGTCACGATTCCGGTGGAACGCACTATGGCCGGCGGCCGCTGGACCTTCGAATCCTAGCTCTGTTTTTTTTTCGATTCACGCCGCACCTCTACGTTCCGTCTTCTTGACCAGCGTGAGACTCGCCGATAAGCTTGATATTCCCGCGTTCAGGTGAACACGCAGATGGAGCAGATTCACATCACGTTGCCGGATGGCAGTGTCCAGGAAGTGCCGAAAGGCACCACGCCGGCGGATATCGCCCGCAAGATTTCACCACGGCTCGCGGATGCCGCGCTGGTGGCGCGCGTTGCCGCGCCCAACGATGGCGAAGGCGAACTCATCGATCTGCGCCGCCCGCTCGATCGCGACGTGAAGCTGCAAATCCTGACGGAAAAAGACCCTGACGCGCTCTTTGTGTTCCGCCATTCTGCGGCCCACCTGCTCGCCGCCGCGGTGGTGGAGCTCTTTCCCAACGTAAAACTGGGCATTGGGCCGCCCATCGATACGGGCTTTTTCTATGAATTTTTGCGCGAGGAACCGTTCACACAGGAAGACCTAGCCAAAATTGAAAAAAAGATGCATGAGCTTGCCGCGCAGGACTTGCCGAACGAACGCAAGCTGATTCCCAAGCCCGAAGCGCTCGACCTGTACAAAAAATCCAATCAGCTCTTCAAGTGCGAGCTCGTGGAAGAAAAAGCCACCGAGCCGATGGTCTCTTTCTACACCACTGGCAAATTCATTGACTTCTGCCGCGGTCCGCACATCCCTTCCACCAAGCGCATTCAGGCGTTCAAGCTGATGAACGTCGCCGGCGCTTACTGGAAGGGCCAGGAAGGCAATCCCCAGCTCCAGCGCATTTACGCTGTGGCTTTCTTCACGCAAAAAGAGCTGGATGAATATCTCCACCGCCTCGAAGAGGCCAAGCGCCGCGACCACCGCAAGCTGGGCGTCGAACTCGACCTCTTCAGCATTCAGGAAGAAGCCGGCCCGGGCCTGATCTTCTGGCATCCCAAGGGCGGCCTCATTCGAAAGATTGTCGAAGACTGGCTGCGCGACGAATTGCTCAAGCGCGGCTACGATCTCGTCTTTACGCCTCACATCATGCGTCGCGATCTGTGGAAAACCAGCGGGCACACCAATTTTTACAAAGACAGCATGTTCGGGCCGATCGAAGTCGAGAAGGGGGAATACCAGCTCAAGCCCATGAACTGCCCGGGCCACATCCTTATTTACAAATCAAAGCTGCGCAGCTACCGCGATCTGCCCGTGCGCCTCGCCGAACTCGGAACCGTGTATCGCTACGAACGCAGCGGCGTCCTTCATGGGTTGATGCGCGTCCGCGGCTTCACGCAGGACGACGCGCACATCTTCTGCATGCCTTCGCAAATTGAAGCCGAAGTCGAAGCCTGCGTCGATTTCGCCTATGCGGTGATGAAAAACTTCGGCTTCGACAAATTCGAAGTCGAGCTCTCCGATTGGGATCCCGCGCATCCTGAAAATTACCCCGGGAAGGCCGAAGACTGGCAACATGCTTCAGATTCTCTCGCTACCACTTTGGCGCGCATGGACATTCCCTATAAGAAAGTGGCGGGCGAAGGCGCGTTCTACGGGCCGAAGATCGACATCAAGCTGATTGACGCCATCGGCCGCCCCTGGCAGCTCACCACGGTGCAGTTCGATTTCAATTTGCCCGCGCGCTTTGGCTTGCAGTACGTCGCCGAAGACGGCGCCAAGCATCAGCCGCTCATGGTGCACCGCGCGCTGCTCGGTTCCGTGGAACGCTTCTTCGGCATCCTCATCGAGCACTACGCCGGCGCGTTCCCACTCTGGCTTGCTCCCGTGCAAGTGGAAATTTGTCCCGTCAGCGAAAAAGTTGCTGACTATGCCAAGCATGTCACGGAAACGCTGAAGCGCCACAACTTGCGCGTTCACCTGGACGACCGCAACGAAAAGTTGCCCGCAAAAATCCGCGACGCGCAGTTACAAAAGATTCCTTACATGCTCGTCGTCGGTGCCAAAGAGGCCGAAGCTGGCACCGTCTCCGTCCGCCACCGCAGCAAGGGCGACCTCGGCCCCAAGCCTCTCGCAGATGTCGTCGAATCGCTCCAGCGCGAAGTCGATTCCAGAAGCACTTCCTGAGGGACGTCGCCTATGCGGTCGCTGGTCGCGTACTCTTTCACTCATTGGATTCTGGTAGTGCTTATTGCGTTCTCCGTGCTGTCTTCTCCTCCGGTGCAAGTTGCAACTCCGTTGGACGCTGATTGGACTTGGCTGAATGAAAATTTCCATAACGTTCTGGATCATATGTTTGCACTTGAGAAAGGAAACGACGTCCTCGTCTCTTATCGCTCGTATGAGACTCTCCAGGTGGGTGACCCCGAGTACTCGTTCTCGATTTCAGAACGACGCCGCGAGGGGAAAGGGAGCCTCTTCGCCCACATTCACGTGCCGGATGGCCAACCCTTGGGTCGTCAATTGCTCGCCTTCCATAAGGAGTTCCCCGCAAAACCGATCGATGAAGCCGAGAAGAAGCTGAAGTTTAAAGATTGGGAGTTGACTGAGCGGCAGTGCCCCGCACTCAGAATCGCAATTCAAAAACTCGCGCAAGCACGGTTAGGATGGGAGTTTGACACGATCATCATGGATCCTACGGTTCACGAACTTTATGTCCATTCCTACACCGGAGACCTCGATGCAGCAATCTTTGATGACGCAAACCCTCTGGTCCGATGGGCTTTAGAAACACGAAACTCAATGAAGGCATATGGCGCCGAAAATATTCCGTCAACCAAATCTGCGCGTGATCCGAAGGACTGAAGAGGTAGCCTGGGATGCTCGATAAGGCTCTTTTCCTTCGAAGCGTGGGTAGGCTCACCGCCGGCGACCATGACCTTGCCCGTGTCGTCAAAACCTACGGGGTCCCTCCCCTCTGGGTTCGCGAACCCGGTTTCCCCACGCTCGTCTATATCATTCTCGAGCAGCAAGTCTCTCTCGCCTCCGCCCGCGCTGCGTTCGAACGCCTCAAAGCCGCCACGAAGCCCCTTACTCCACGGCGCTTTCTAAAACTCACCGACGCCGAATTGCTTCGCATCGGCTTCAGCCGCCAAAAAACTCTTTACACTCGCCTTCTCGCCGAATCACTCGCTCGCCGCCATTTCGACCTTCGCTATCTTCACGAGCTGCATGATGACGCCGCGCGCAAGATGCTCATCGCTTTCAAGGGCATCGGCCGTTGGACTGCCGACATTTATCTCCTCTCCGCCCTCCGCCGCCCAGATATCTGGCCTACCGGCGATCTTGCTCTCGCCACCGCCGTACAGGAAGTGAAGCGCCTTCGCAAGCGTCCTTCTCCGGAGAAACTCGAAGCCATCAGCACACCCTGGAAACCGTGGCGCGCCGTTGCCGCCCGCCTCTTCTGGCATGCCTATCTCTCGAAGCGCGGCAAGCGCAGCTCAACCGTGAGCTTGTAACCGAAGTCTGTGATAATCTCTGCGGCTCGTTCAGCTCACCGGGACATCCATGGACCCTCAAAAACTCTCTAACTATCAGTCCAGCTACGACCGCATCGCCGAGGAATACACGGTCAGAATCGCCGGCGAGCTGAAGGACAAACCGCTGGATCGCATGCTTCTGGAGGGATTTGCCGCCCGCGTCAACGGCACCGGCCGCGTCTGCGATCTCGGTTGCGGCCCGGGCCACGTGGCGCGCTACTTGCACGACCGCGGCGTGGACATCTTTGGCGTCGATCTCTCACCGGGCATGCTCGAACAAGCGCGCAAGTTGAACTCGAACATCGAATTCCAGCAGGGCAACATGTTGGCGCTCGACGTCGAAGACGGCGCCTGGGCCGGGATCATCGCCTTCTATTCCATCGTGCACATCCCCCGAGCCGAAGTCCCGCAGGCCTTTCGCGAGATGCAGCGCGTTCTGAAGCCCGGCGGCTTCCTCTTCCTCGCCTTTCATTTGGGTGACGAAGTCCTTCACGAAGAAGATTGCTGGGGTCACCAAGTCTCGCTGGATCTTGTCCTCTTCCGTAGGAAAGAGGTGGAGCGCTACCTCATGGAGGCTGGCTTTGCCGTCGAAGACTCTCTCGAGCGGGATCCCTATCCGCCAGAAGTCGAGTATCAAAGCCGCAGAGCCTACATCCTCGCCCGTAAGCTCACGCCCCAATAATGCACCTGAAGTCACCAGCGCCCGCGCACTCCACAATCCCGGCTCAACAGTGTAATCTGCCGTGCGTGGACTAAGCTGCATATGCAAACCATTTCGCGCCGAGCTTTCCTTGGAGTCACTGCAGGCGCTGTCATCGCGCCCTCGGTCTCTTGGGCAGCAGAGGACGTGCCTGCATTGCTCGACCACATCCTTCTCGGCTGCAGCGATCTCGATCGCGGCATCGCGTTTGTCGAGGAGCATACCGGCGTGCGCGCTGCATTCGGCGGAGTCCATCCCGGCCGCGGCACGCAGAACGCCCTCCTCTCGCTCGGCACACGCCGCTACCTCGAAATCATCGCACCCGACCACAAGCAGGCTAGCGTGCAACAGTTCTCCGTAATTACCACGCTAAAAGAACCGCAGCTCATTGGCTGGGCCGCTCATCCCGGCGATATTCAGTCCCTCGCCACGAAGCTGGCTCAATCTGGAATCAAGGCCGAGGGCCCCACGCCCGGCTCCCGCAAACGTCCCGATGGACGAGTGCTCCACTGGAACACGCTCACTCTTCACGACGATGCCCAGGGCCTGCTTCCTTTCTTCATCGAGTGGTCTGCCGATTCGCTTCATCCCTCCGCGGATTCTCCCAAAGGTTGTTCCCTGGTCCACTTTGAAGCCGCCACGCCCGATCCGGGCAACCTTACCAAAATGACGGCCCTCCTGGGTCTCGACCTCCCCATCACCAAAGCAGAAAAACCACTTCTGATCGCCACCATCGCGGGCCCGAAAGCCCAATTCACGGTGACCAGCTAGCTCGTTGCTCGCGCCTGCGCACTATTGCGGTGCAGTGCATCTGGCATGCTATACTTTGTACCCCGTCCCCAGGCACCTTTTGCCCGGTGGATGGGAGGTGGGTGGATTCGGGGCCAGCTCCTGGTCGTACCCGGGAAAGCAGGTGCCTATCGTCTCGAGGGGGTTTTATCGCTGAACGCAACTTCCGGCAGAGTGACCGCACACGCGTAAACGAGCGAATTCGGGCACGCGAAATCCGGGTGATTGACGAAGATGGTGCGCAGCTCGGGGTCATGCAGCCCTTCGAGGCCATGAAGCTGGCGCGAGAGAAAGCGCTCGATCTCGTGGAAATCTCGCCTTCGGCCGACCCGCCGGTCTGCAAAATTACGGATTACGGGAAATATCAATACCAGCAGAACAAAAAGGCCCACGAGCAGCGCAAGAGCAGCCGCGCTTCTCAGTTGAAGGAAGTCAAATTCCGGCCCAACACCGCGGAGCACGATTATCAGGTTCGCAGAAACCAGATTATCCGGTTCCTCGGCGATGGCCACAAGGTGCGCGCCATGATTTTTCATCGCGGCCGCGAAATGGCCCACCAGGAAGTGGGCCGCGCCAAGATGAACCGGTTGCTCGGCGATATTGGCGACCAAGCGCAGATTGAGACCATGCCCCGCATGGAAGGCAATGTTCTCGTCGCGCTTCTGGCTCCCAAAAAAGGCGCCAGCGCCGCGAAACCCGCGGCTCAATCGGCTTCCAGCGTTCAGCAGTCGCAGTAAGCCGCGAAGGGGTTGCACTGAATCTCGTCCGAAACTCTTTGGAATTGCTTTTGTAGGGGCGAAGCATGCTGCGCCCAGTTGGCACCATCGTAGGATTTGGTTACGCGGTGGGCGCCTCCGGCATATTTAGCCCAGGAGAGAATTTTCACAATGCCACGCAACGCTTCGAAACCGAAAATGAAATTGAAGACGCACCGCGGCGCCCGCAAGCGCTTCAAGATCACCGCCACGGGCAAGATCCTGCGCGGGCATGCTGCCAAGCGCCACTTTACCGGTCTCAAGGCCTCCGGCCGCATGCGCAAGCTCAAGAAGCTGACGTCGGTTAGTCCGCGCGACGTCGCCGCCATCCGGCAGATGTTGCCCTACGGCTAGGCCGTGACGATTTTTTTCGCGTGCCTCGTTTTGCACGCGTCTTGCAAATTTCGATTTGTAGGGGCGCAGCATGCTGCGCCCCATTAGAGTCTCCCGTTCCATGAGACTCGGTTGAAGGAATTGTCATCCTGAGGCCCGGCGTCTTTTGCCGGACGGAAGGATCAACATCGGTTGATCCTCGTTGAGTTCTTTCTTCTGGAATGGCAAGTTGTAACTTGTTCCGCAGGGCGCGAGCCCTGCGTCTCGTGCCAGGCAGTGCTTCACGGGTGCCTGCCGGCCGATCCGCTTCGGCCTTGCCGGAGCAATTTGAAGTGGCCGGTCTCTTAGACCGGCGCACCAACCTGGAGACAAACCCGTTGCGTTGCGCGCCGTTTCCGCGCGCTCGCGACCTGTTGGTCTCCCTAAGGTTTGTAGCAGTGGGTCTTTAGACCGCGGGGTTTTCTCTCCGGCCGGGCAAATTGCGGCCGGCTGCGAATCCCGTTCTCTACGAAGAACCGCTGCAATACAAAGGAGAAACCCATGGCTCGCGTAAAACGCGGCACCAAGCGCCGGGCTCGGCGCAAGAAGTATCTCAAGAGGACCAAAGGCTTTTTCCTCACCAAGAGCAAGCTCTTCCAGTCGGCACAGGAAGCGGCCAATCGCGCCGATCGCTACGCCTTCCGCGACCGCCGCAACAAAAAGCGCCAGTACCGCCGCCTGTGGATTCAGCGCATTGGCGCCGCCGCCCGGCTGAACGGTTTGACCTACGGCCAGCTGATTCACGGCCTCAAAGCCGCGGGCATCGCGCTCGACCGCAAAGTCCTCGCGGACATCGCCGTCAAGGACGCCGCGGGATTCGCGCAGCTCGCGGCCAAGGCCAAATCTGCCGCTCCATCGCAAAAGAAAAAGGCCTAGTTCCGGGAGTTGTTCCCTTTTCACGCGGTTCAACGTCCGCGGGGCGCGGCCCATTGCCTCCCGCGGAATTTGTGGCCAGGTGGTATGAAGGCACACGAAAACAAAACAGGGTTGCCTCTCGTTCAGCTCGGCATCACTCGGCCCGAGGAACTCGCAGCTCTGTTCGCTGACCTTCGCGGGCGCTTCGACGCTGACTGTGCTCGTGCGCACGACGAATCCGCCTGGAAGCAATTCCGTGATGCTTGGCTTGGGCGTAAATCCGGTGTTCTCACGCAAATCAGCGACAATTGGCTGAAACCCGCTACTCCGCAATTGAAGCGCGCCGTCGGTGCTTCTCTCAACGAACTCCGGGCGCACGTCGAATCTCAGATTGAAGCCCGCCGCCTAGCTATCGAATCTGGCGCCGAAGAAGCGGCCCTTGCCAAAGAGCGAGTCGACCTCTCTCTCCCCGGCGTCATTCGCCCCATTGGCTCGCATCACTTGATCCGCCAGGTCTTCCAGGAAATCGAGGACATTTTCTTTTCCATCGGCTTCTCGGTCGTCGAAGGCCCCGAAATCGAAACGCCTTACTACAATTTCGAAGCGCTCAACATTCCCGAATTCCATCCCGTGCGCGACGACATGGACACGTTCTATATCGAGCTTCCTAAAGGCGCGCCCACTCCGCTACTTCTTCGCACCCACACCTCGCCCATGCAGATTCGCACCATGGAAAGACAGAAGCCGCCCCTGCGCGTCATCGTCCCCGGCAAGGTGTATCGCCGCGACAATCCTGACGCCACGCATTCCTTCATGTTCCATCAGGTCGAAGGTCTCGCTGTGGACGCGGACATCACCTTCTGCGATTTCACCGGCACCGTTGAATATTTCGTGAAGCAATTCTTCGGTCCCAGCGTCAAGACGCGCTTCCGTCCCAGCTACTTCCCGTTCACCGAGCCTTCCGTTGAGCTCGACGCTTCCTGTATCTTCTGCGGCGGCACCGGAACTGCGGCGGGTGGCGGCACCTGTTCGAAATGCAAAGGCGCTGCTTGGATCGAACTGTTCGGCGCGGGCATGGTTGATCCCGCCGTCTACGGCTTTGTCAACTACGACGCCAAAAAAGTCAGCGGCTTCGCTTTCGGCATCGGCATCGACCGTATGGCCATGTTGAAGTACGGCATCGACGACATTCAGGTTTTTTTTCAGAACGATGTGCGCTTCCTGAAGCAATTCCCATGACCAGGTACGCAAGCCAATTACTGTCAGTTCGAACGAAGCAGGCCGACGCTTTTCCTTGCCACTTCGCTCCTGAGAAGTGGTCGGACTGCGCAGTGAGAAATCTCTCTTCGGTCTTGGCCGTCACGCATGCTTCGATCCATGACAGGTCACGTGTTCTTGCATTTCAACTTTCAACTTTGGACTGTCAACTTCTTTCATGACCTTCACCGACGCCAAACAACGTTTCTCCAATCGCGTCGCGGACTACGTCCGCTATCGCCCGGGCTACCCCGCCGCCGTGCTGGAGCTCTTGCGCGCGCAGGGCGGCCTGCGCCCGGAACACGTGATCGCTGACATCGGTTCGGGAACAGGTTTGTTGAGCGAGCTGTTCCTGAAAAACGGAAACCGCGTGATCGGTGTCGAACCAAACCAGGAGATGCGCGAGGCCGGTGAAGAGTATCTGCAACCGTATCCCGGCTTCACCAGCGTGAACGGGTCCGCCGAATCCACCACACTCAACGATGCCAGCGCCGATTTCGTCACTGCTGGCCAGGCGTTTCACTGGTTTGATCCTGTCGCCGCGCGCCGCGAATTTGCTCGCATACTCGTACCTGGTGGATGGGTCGCGGTCCTTTGGAATGACAGGCGATTGGAAGAGAAACAACTCACTCGCGAATACGAGGAATTGCAAGAACGCTTCGGCATCGACTACAAGCGCGTGAAAGATGCTTACCCGGAGATGCATCACATTAGCAATTTCTTCGCTGGAGGCACGTTCGTGGCTCGCGACATGCCAAATGAGCAGATTTTGGATTGGAAGGGCTTGCGCGGACGCCTGCGCAGCAGCTCTTTCGCTCCCACGGAAGGTCATCCGAACTACGCTCCGATGATGGCGGAGCTCGAGCGCATTTTCCGCGCCCACGAACGAGACGGCCGCGTTCTCATGGAATACTGGACGCGTCTTTATTTTGGACAATTGCGAGCAGGCAGGGACTGACGCATGAAGGTTGTTTACAACTGGCTGAAAGACTTCGTCGACGTCACTGCGCCGCCAGAGGAACTCGCCTCGCGCCTCGCACTCTCCGGCACAAATATCGGCGGCGTGGAAAACGGCCCGCATGGCGCGGTGCTGGACGCGGAAGTCGGTTCGAACCGGCCCGATTGTCTCGGCCACTACGGAATCGCGCGTGAAGTGGCCGCCATTTACAAGCTGCCATTGAAACACGTTTCAACTAAACCATCGGAGAGTGCGGCCAAAGCAAGCGACTTCGTAAAAGTCGATATCCAAGCACCTGAACTTTGCGGCCGCTTTACGGCGCGCGTGATTCGCAACGTGAAACTTCAGCCCTCCCCGAAATGGCTGAGAGACCGCCTCGAAGCTTCGGGCGTCGCCAGCATCAGCAACGTCGTGGATATCTCCAACTACGTGATGCTCGAACTCGGCCACGCTCTCCACACTTTCGATTACGACAAAGTCCGCGATCAGAAAATTGTTGTCCGCAGCACCAGGCCGGACGAAAAGATCCGCACTCTGGATGGTGTCGAACGCCGCTTGGATCCCGGCATCTGCATGATTTCCGACGGTGACGGTTCCCGCGCCGTCGGCATCGGCGGCATTATGGGCGGCGCCGAAACGGAAATCTCGTTTTCCACGAAAAATGTTTTGATCGAGTGCGCTTGGTTCGAACCGGTCGCCATCCGCCGCGCCACGCGTTTTCTAAAATTGCATACCGAAGCGTCCACGCGATTCGGCCGCGGCGCCGACCCGGAAATGGCCGAGTTGGCTTCGCGGCGCTGCGCGGAACTGATTTTGCAGCTTGCAGGCGGCGAGCTTCTCGCCGGCGTTGTGGATGCTTATCCTGGCAAGCGCGCTCTGAAAAAAATCCGTGTTACGCGCGCGGAAATTCTGCGCGTGATGGGCGCGGACCTCCCCGACAAGGAAATCGAAACCAGCCTCGGCGCGCTCGGCTTTGCGCCCGTTCGAATCGACCACAACCGCGGTGCGGAAGGTTCGCTCCTTGCCGCCTGGGAATGCACCCAGCCTTCCTGGCGCGCCGAAGTTGAACGCGAGATCGATTTGATCGAGGAGATCGCGCGCATTTACGGCTTGGAAAAATTCCCGCCGCGTTTGCCTGCCGCACGGCAGGGAGCAGCGCGCTTGCCGCACCACGAAGCGGAAACGCGTTTACGCGAAAGGCTCATCGGCCTCGGCTATCGCGAGATTCTTACCATTCCGCACGTCGCCGAGGAGCGCGACGCCCTTTTTCGCCCGGCAGGTGTCTCCCCTGCACGCCTTTCGAATCCGCTCTCCGAAGAAGCCGGCGTCCTGCGTTCGACCGGCATCGTCACCATGGCCGCCGCACTCGAATGGAACCTCAACCACGGCCAGCGCAACGCGCGGTTATTCGAAATCGGCCGCCACTATCGTTTAAATGGAACTCAGTCATCGGAAACGTGCATCCTCACCATCGGCGCAACCGGCGCGGCTCGCGAAAAAGGCCTCTACGATTCCGCCCGCGAATTTTCCTTCGCGGACTTGAAAGGCGATCTTGATGCCATCGGTCAACTGGCCGCCGGCACGCAGCCGAATGGATTCCAATGGCGCGACGGTGGGCCGGACTGGCTGCACGCCGCTAAGAGGGGGAAAGTGTTCCTCGGCAACGCCGAACTCGGCGCAGCAGGCCAGCTTCCACGGCGCATCGCGGACCGGCTGAAGGTGCGGCAGGATGTTTTTTTCGCCGAACTCGAACTCGATCCTTTGTACGAGGCGATGCAAACCGCAAGCGCCTCAAGGCGCTATGAGCCGCTGCCGCGATTTCCCAGCGTCGACCGCGATTTCTCGTTGCTGCTCGCCAATAGAATCCCGTTTTCCGAAATTGCCGATTCGATCCGCTCGCTCCATATCGCGGAAATCACTTCCATTGAGGCGATCGATTTGTTCCGCGGCAAAAATGTTCCGCCGGGTAAATATTCCCTGCTCGTTCGAATCACGTTCCAAAGCCGCGAAGGTACCCTGACCGACGCACAAATCAATCATTTCGCGGGAAAAATCATTTCCATTCTCGAGCATCGTCACGGCGCGCAGCTCCGCGCCAGCTAGAAGCGCATTGGAACGCGTGGCTTTCGAGCTGCAGCCTTTTTATTCCTCAAGAAAAGTCCCGCGCGGCTTTGCCCTGCGCTACAATTCGGAAACATGAGCGCGCCGGTAAAAGTGCAGATTTTCGGCCAGACTTACTCCATTCAGGGTGAGCTCGACGCACGCTACGTACAGAAGCTCGCGAAATACCTGGACGAAAAGATGCAAGCGATTGCCGATGCCACGGGGACGGTGGACACGCAAAAACTTGCCGTGCTTGCAGCGCTTGCCATCGCGGATGAGCTGCACAGCATGCAGCGTGAACGCAGCGATGAGGAAGAATTGTTGCGCGAACAAGCCGAGCGCTGCCTCACCCTTGTCGAGCGCGCTCTGAAACAAACTGCTTGAAAAAATCTTCTTCTACTCTGATCCTCATTTCCCTTACTGACTCCACTTGGTGGGGGTGCGGACCCAGCGGTGGGGGCGGAGTTGCGCGTGGAGCCGTGGGAGCAGCGGACCTCTGTCGCTGGCGGCGAGGTTGGCTTCCACGTGTTTGCGCTTGCGCATGCCGGGGATGATGGTGTGCACATCGGAATTGTTGAGGATGAAGCGCAATGCCATTTCCGGCAGGGTCATACCCGCGAGAACGAGCGGCTTGAGGGCGTCGGCGCGCGCGACGCTGGCCTTGAGATTTTCGGGAACGAAATAGGTGCTGCGCCAATCGTTCTTGGGCCACTTGCTGTCGAGCGTGAGCGTGCCGGTGAGCGAGCCTTCGTCGAAGGGGACGCGGGCGATGACGCCGACCTTTTTTTCGCGGCACGCGGGGAAAAGTTCGTCCTCGGGATTCTGGTCGAAAATGTTATAGATGACCTGGACGGCGTCGATGAGCCCGGTACGGACGGCACGAATGCCGTTCGACGGCTCCCAGCGGTTGAGGCTGAGGCCGAAGGCCCGGACTCTCCCGCTGCCGCGAAGTTTTTCAATGGCGCGCAGAATTCGCCCGTCGTTGAGCCAGGAATCGTCCCAAGTGTGAAGCTGAATGAGATCGAGCGTGCCGACGCCGAGATTTTTCAGACTTTTGTCGACGTACTCGAAGATATAGTCGGGCGGATAACTCTCGTCGAGAGAATATTCAGGGCGAGAGGGCCAGCGGCGATTCTTCGGCGGAACTTTCGTGGCGATGTAGAGTTTTTTATCGGGCCCGCCGGCTGATGAGTTGTTCTTGTTTACGCGAAAAATTTTCCCGAGAAGTTGTTCGCTGTGGCCGTCGCCGTAAGCCCACGCGGTGTCGAAGAAATTGCAACCAAGATCGATGGCGCGCTGGAGCGAATCGAGGGATTCGGCATCGTCCGAGCCGGTCCACCCGCCCATACCCCACATGCCGTAGCCAATTTCGCTGACGTTCCATCCGATGCGGCCGAAGCGGCGGTAGCGCATACTGTGCTCTCCTAAAGTTGCGGGCACATTATACGTGGGTCGAACAGGGTTGGCATGACTGGGGCGGAGTCACAGTCGAGTTTACGGGGTCGCGGAAGCGGCCTGCGCTTTCGCTTTGGAGAGGAAGGCAACGACGGCCGCGGGATCGAAGTAGAACATTTGGGCGCGAGCGAGTTTGCCGTCGCGCAGGCGATAAAGCCCCAGCACAGGAGTGTTGATGCGATCCCCGGTGGAGCTGACGCCCTTTTGCTGCCAGTGGATGACGACTTCTTCGTCGCTGGAAGCTACGACGCGCGGTTCAAGGCGGCGGTCGGCCTCCTCCGGTTGCAGAGGGATCCAGGTCGCGCCCCAGCCCGGGCCGCCGGGCTTGGGTTTGCGCGCTTCAGCGTAGGGAAGCGAGGGCGGCCAAAGAAACTCGGCATCGGAATGGACGAGTTCGAACATGCGGTGTTGGTCGCGGCGTTCGATGGCGCAAAAGATTTCGAGCATCACTTCGATGTTTTTCTTGCTGGTGGTCATGACGGACTCCTTTCGCAGGCGAGCAAGTTGCAATACGATTGGGTTTATTCCACGCCGGGTGAGGAGTCAATCATAGCACCGGGTTAGGTAAGGGAGAGCCTTGGATATTTTTTTCAACGGTTGCGTTGTCAACTCCAGATCATCTGTTCCTTTTTCCGCGCCAGCCGTCATTCCGGTTCTGGGTTCCCCATTGCGTTCGCGGCGCCCCGCCACGATAATCGGTCAAACAAATCACGCCTGCCCGGTGAATCGCGCCTAGTGGACGCGGGCTATCGAAAGTGGATTCTGTTCGGGTCCGACGCAACGGTATGGCCCCAGATGATCAAAATAGCGATGAAGAGCATGGAGTCGGCGGACTTCCTCACCGAAGAGCAAAAACGCGATATCCTCTACAACAACGCGGCGCGCTTTCTGAGGCTTGACGAAAAGGGCCAGCCACAAAGCAGGCCGCATTAGGCGTGCACTCGACTTGGAGGTATGCAATGGTTGCTCGGCTTGAACATGCGAACATCACTGTACGGGATATCGAGGGAATGATCCGCTTCTTGCAGACGGCGTTCCTTGAGTTTCGAGTGCGCGGCGAAGGCAAGAGCCGAGACGGCTCTCGATGGGTACACATCGGAACCCAGGAAACCTACATTGCCTTGAGCCCAGCGAACACGAAGCCCGAGAAACCCTGGGCACCGTACCGCGGCATGCCGGGCGTGAATCATCTTGCTTATGAGGTCGATGACGTTGAGGCATTGTGTAAGCGGATGAAGGCAGCGGGCTACAGAGAGTCCACGCCGACCAACACGCATCCGCACCGAAAGCGCCGGTATTTCTACGATTCCGAGGGCAACGATTGGGAGTTTGTGCAGTACCATTCTCAGGATCCCGAGGAGCGCAACGATTACAGGTTGCCGGATCAATAGCACATCCTCAAAGCAGCGTGCGCTGCATCGAAGCAGTAGGAGTCCGAATGACAACGAACCAGTCACCGGCTGCTTTCATTACAGGACTCTTTGAGACGCACCTTGCGGTGGCGAATCTCGAGTGTTCCATGGAGTTCTACGAGAAGGTCATGGGTCTCGAGCTTGCTATGAAGGAGCAAGAGCGACGCGTGGCTTTCTACTGGATAGGCGGACAGGGGAGGACCGCGTTGGGTCTGTGGGAGAAACCACCCTGGGCCTCCGGAACGAATCCCAAGGACCAGATGATCACCCAACATTTCGCCTTCGAGATCGACTTCGTCAATCTCGGGCGCACAGTGGCTGCCGCAAAGCAGAGAGGGATCGAGATGCGCAACTTTTTCGGGCAAATCACCGACGTACCCAGCGTTTTTGGTTGGATGCCAGCGGCTTCCCTCTACTTCAACGACCCGGACGGTCACCTTCTGGAGTTCTTGGCGAAGCTTCCCGGCAAAAGGAGACCTGAGATTGGGGTAGTTTCGTTGGACGAGTGGAAACGCTTGAATCAATCCCCAGACTAGCCACGCCTCGTCTTTGGACAACGTACGGAACTTGGTTTTGTCGTTTCTTGGAGGCGGTCCACATGGCTGAGAACGAAAAGGCAAGAGACCAAATTCGGATCGTGGCCATTTGTGGAAGCCTCCGCCCAGGCAGTTATACGCGGATGGCCCTGCAGGTGGCGCTGCGAGGCGCCCGTGAAACCGGCGCGGAGGCGACGCTGATTGATCTTCGAGACTATCAGTTGATCTTTTGCGATGGGAAAGATGATGAGAGTAAATATCCCAAAGACGTTTTCCGGCTGCGAGACGAGGTCAAACGCGCTCACGGACTGATTCTCGGTACTCCGGAATATCACGGCGGGCTGAGCGGCGTGTTGAAGAACGCGCTCGACCTGATGGGTTTTGAGGAGCTGGAAGGAAAGATGATCGGCCTCGTAGGCGTTTCCGGCGGAGCTCTCGGCGCAGTGCACGCCCTGAGTCATCTGCGAACGGTAGGCCGTGCGCTCCACGCCTGGGTCATTCCCGAGCAAGCTGCCGTTTCTGAAGCTTGGAAAGCATTCGATGAGAAGGGGAATCTGAAAAATCCCGAAATCGAGAAGCGGCTGCTCGATTTGGGTCGCCAGGTGGCCCGATTCAGCTATCTGCATACCTCTGAGAAAGCTCTCGAATTCCTGCGCCTCTGGGAAGGCGCGCCAATGAACCCCGGCGCGTAAAGTTCGAAGAAGAGAATCTGCTACCGTGTGTGATTACTCTCGCTTTGCGGTCGTCCGAGGATGTGGAGCAGCCTTTTTGCAAGACTCTCCTGTGAGAAAGGCTTTGCGATGAAGTTTGTATTGGGTTCCAATTCGGCAGGAGAGAGTTCGCCCCCAGAGGCCGACATGTAGAGTATTTTCATTTCTGGGCGAACAGCTCGCATTTGCCGAGCGAACGCGATGCCGTCCATGTGAGGCATGCGAATATCTGTGATGAGCAGATCAATGGAGCCGGGAAAACCCTTAGGCAGCTTCAATCCGGAAGGGCCATTTTCGGCCACGAGGACGTAGTATCCGCTGGCTTCGAGGAACGAACGCAATACGCCACGAACGTCTTCCTCATCGTCCACGACGAGGATGTGAATCCAGCGTTCTAGCGGCTTGCCCTTCGGCTGCAGCAAGACATGCGAGATCACGTTTTCCTCTTAGTGAACCAGGGCTTAGTTCTCCTTCCTCAATATGGGGCAGCCGTGGACCGAGAAATATAGGCATGCCAACTCTCATGCTTCTCACGACTTAGGGGTCTTAGCCAGTACGTTATACGACACCAGCTCTTCCGTTGACCCCAGGCGCTAGAAGAATCTAGAAGCAGTGAATCCACCCATCGAGAAAACAAAGCCAGACCGGCGACGTTCTAGGCGGTTTAACGCGCCCAAAGGGACGCTGGTGGGCTGGCAGGGCGGTGGAAAGCGAAATGCCTCGACCGTAGACACGTTGAGCCTGGGCGGCGTGTTTCTCTTCGTAACCGAGCCATTACCCGTAGGAACGATGGTTCAATTCGTTTTCGACGCTCCAAGCGGAGAGGTGCGCGGGCGCGCCATCATTCGACACGGAAGAGCTGGCCGAGGCATGGGCATGCAGTTCGTGCATATGGACTCGGACTCTCGGGCACGGCTGTATCGGTTTGCCCAGCAACTCGAGAAAGAACAGCGGAAAGAGGTAGTTGCTGCCCCCTCGAGCTGGTTCACCCAAGATGGGCAACCCCTGGACTCCGGGGAAATCAGGGGCCATCACGAGTTGTTCGCGCTGCTCAACAAAATCTATTCCGCCCGGCTAACCGGTAAGCTGCAACTTGTTTTGGGCCGTGTTGAAAAGCAGCTTTTTTTCGACAGCGGGCAGCTGATCTTCGCGACCAGCAGTGACCGGCAAGACAGCTTGGGTGAGATGATGCTGCGAGCGGGCGCCTTGACGCAAAGCCAGTTCGAAGAAGCTTCCGAACTGGTGCGCACGGGCCAGCGCCTTGGCTCCGCCATTGCTGAGATGGGCGTGTGCAGCGTTGAGGAAATTGCCGGCTGGGTACAGCGGCAGCTTACACAGATCACCTCTTCGGTGCTGGACTATCCTTCGTGCCGATATTATTTCTTCAGCTCTCTCGAGAAAAACATTGTTCCGGAAATCGGCATACCGGTGCCGTTAGGGAAACTCCTGCTGGAGGCGGTGTACCGAGCCAATGACCTGCCTCTGGACCATCTCGCAGAAGACGGTGAGCTATATGTAGAGCTTACATCTGACCCGTTGCAGCGTTACCAGGTCGTGGAGCTTAGCGAAGGTGAAAGAAGTCTGCTTGGTGCGCTCTCTGGAGTCGTAGCCGCTCGGGAACTGCTCCGCCAGAGCGGGCTACCGAAGGCCAAGGCCACCCGCGCTCTCTACAGCTTGATGGTCTTAGGAGCCGTTGTTTGCGTGCCGCACGGTACGCCATCGGAACAGGAGCCCGCTGTCCCGACTACTCCTCCTCCAGAGCCCGAACGACGGCCTCTGGAGGAGTGGCCGAGCCAAAGTCAATTTGAGGAAGAAGTCCGCAGGCTGCTGGACCTCGCGGAAAAGGGAACCTACTACGAGCTACTAGGGGTTACCGGCAGCGCGCTCCCGAGTCACATCAAGGAAAGTTTCCATCGTCTGGCCCGGAAATTTCACCCCGACCGGCATATGGGACAAAGCGAACGACTCGGATTGTTGCAGGATTTAATGAGCCAACTGACGACGGCTTACAAGACCCTTGCGGACGAGAAGAAGCGCGCGAGTTACGACAAGCAGCTTGCCGAGGCAGGCGCTTTCACTCTCGGCCAAGGCAAGACCGAAAGCCAAAGAACTGTGGACGACTGCCTCGTTCGAGCCAAACAATGCTTGCGTGCGCACAATTTTGCGGGATCGATTCTGTGGCTCCGCAAGTGCGTGGAGATCGCTCCGGAGGTGGCCAAGCACCAGGCGCTCCTGGCGCGGAGTTTGGCGGCTGTGCCGCAGTACCGCCAAGAAGCCGCTCACCATTTTGAGAAAGCTATCGAACTGGACCCGTGGAACACCTCGACGTACTTTCAGTTTGGAGAACTCTACGAGCTGATGCGATTGCCATGGCGGGCGATTCCTCTATACCGGAAGATTCTCGACATCGATCCAGAGCACAACAAGGCCCTCGAACGCTTAAGCGAGCTTGAACCCAAGCAGGAAGATCAACTGGAAAAATCCTTTCAATTTGTCTCCAATCTGTTCCGGCGAAAGGCTTAACAAGAGATACTTTTTCAGCAGAATGTTAAGTTCGCTGCTGGAATGACGAAGAGCCGCGGTCGTCGTATAGTGTTCATGACTTGAAATGAGGATGGTGCAGCGTGATCCTCAAGCAGTTCTACCTGAATTGCCTCGCCCACGCTTCGTACTTGATCGGTGACGAGGAGACGGGCACCGCTACCGTCGTCGATCCGCAACGGGACATCGAGCAATATCTGGCATTTGCAGCCGAACATAGGCTGCAAATCAAGCACGTGTTCCTGACCCATCTACACGCCGACTTTGTGGCTGGTCATTTGGAGCTTCGGGATCGCGTGGGCGCAACGATTTACCTTGGTGTCAAAGCGCAGGCAGAATACCGGTTTACACCGCTCGGAGGCGGCGATGTGGTCGAGTTCGGGAGGGTGCGACTGAAGGTTCTCGAAACGCCGGGTCACACCCCCGAATCCATTTCGATCGTTGTTTACGACCTCCATCGGAGCGAAAGTGAGCCGCACGCGGTCTTGACCGGCGACACATTGTTCATTGGCGATGTGGGACGGCCGGATCTTCGTGCGGCACTGGGCTGGTCCGCTACGGATCTTGGCGCGCTACTCTTCGATTCCTTGCAATCCAAGTTGTTGCCGTTGCCGGACGCGAGTCTGGTCTATCCGGCTCACGGCGCCGGGTCGCTCTGTGGGAAGGCCATCAGCAAGGAAACGGTTTCGACTATAGGAGAGCAGCGGCGGTTGAATTACGCCCTGCAGCCGATGAGCAAGAAAGCGTTCATAGAGCTGGTAACCGCCGACCAACCCGAGGCTCCGCCCTATTTCGTCTATGATGTGGTGCTGAACAGTAAAGAGCGACCTACGCTCGAAGAGGCGCTGGAGCGCGAGTTGAAGCCGCTCACGCTCGACGAGTTGCTGGCATTGCAAGCAGAGGGCGCGCAGATCCTCGACACCCGTGATCCGGACGAATTTGGGGCGGCGCACCTGGCGGGAAGCGTCAACATCGGCCTCGGCGGTCAGTACGCAACGTGGGCCGGAACGGTGCTCGATCGAACGCATCCGATCGTCATCATCGCGGACCCTGGCCGGGAGAATGAATCGGCCATCCGGCTGGGACGCATCGGGTTCGATCACGTGGCCGGATATTTGCAGAACGGAATGCGCAGTCTCGAATCACGGCCGGACCTTGTCGCCTTCACCGAGCACCTCAGCGCACCATTCGCGGAGGAACTCCTGTCATCGAGCCAGCCGCCGCTGGCCATCGACGTCCGCACGCCGCGTGAGCGTGAGCAGAAACATATTGGCGGCAGCTTGGGCATTCCGCTCAATCACCTGACGGAACATCTGGAAACGCTGCCGAAAAACCGTCCCCTGCTGGTCTACTGTGCGGGGGGCTACCGGTCGTCCATCGCCGCGAGCTTGTTGCAACGCAGTGGATTTGATCCCGTCTGTGAAATTGCGGGAGGCATCGCAGCATGGGAGGCGGCGAAGTTGTCGGTTCGCAGTGCCCAAACTTAGCGAGCCACGGCGCGTACGAGTGCAGCCAACACGCTTACTGGAGTAGTGCAATCGGCCAAAAAGGCAGATGTCCGGTACGGCGACGCGAACTGGTTTGCACGTGCGCGGCTCGCGAGCTAGGGAGCTGCGAGCCAACGCCGATAGTCACTTCTGATCGGGTTTTTCACTGGTTGACACCGAGCCGTTCAGCTTCTCCCATTTTGCCAACCGCTCCCGTACCTGATCCGTGTCTTTCGCATGCGGAGCTAACTCCAAGTAAATTTTTGTCTCTGAGATTGCAGTGGCATAGTTGTTTTTTCGAGCAAATATTTCAGCCAGTAAAAGATGCAGTTGCGGAAAACGCGGGCGCACGTCCAGGCGTTCCGCCTTGAGCCCGCTCTTCTCAGCGTCTTCGATCTTGTTGAGCTTGTAATTTGCGGCCGAGTTATAGAAATAAGCCTCGGCGTAATCCAGCGGATCGAGATCCAGGATGTAACCAGTGACGTTGGCGTATCTCAACGGATCGCCATCCAAGACGTGATTCGTAAGGTTAAGGACTTGGGTCCAATCTTCCGCTTCGTAGGCCATTGACGCGAGCGACAGATAAGGCGGCAGGAACTTGCTGTCGATCGTCGTCGCGTGGGTATACGCCGTGCGAGCCGATTCCTTCTGGGCTAGCTTCTGCAAGACAGCACCCAACCGGAACCAGGCGTTCGTGTACTTCGGATGGATCTCTACTGCCTTTTCAAAGTATTGGCGTGCATCGACAAGTCTGCCCTTCCTCTCGGCCTCGAGGCCTTTCTCATACGCTCTTCTGGCATCTCTCGGTGCGTTGTAGGGAGCGGCGCTCAGCGTCATGCCTTTGATCTTTGTAGCTCTGTGCACCACAATGGAGCCGACGTCCATGCTGCTGCTGGCGGGCGTGAGATCCACAAGGCTGATGACACCGGAATGAAAACCAGAAACCGTGGCCCGTAGCTCACAATCTTTTAACTCGAGTCGTGAAATTCCCGCCCCCGGAACCTTGCTAGCCTGGCCGTACTGCGGAGACCTGTCCCCGCTAGCGTCAAGGTAAGAATCCTTCATTGCTCCCAATTGCATGCTGAAGTCGCCGCGGGAACTTGCATACACCTGCTGACGTACGCTGTTGTTGCAGACCCGCTCAACCAACGCATCGTGTGGAACAGGTGTCCCGTCATCGGTTGCCACGCGGCCTAGGAGAAACATCACGAGATCGCCTCTCGGTTGATCTGGCGGCGCACCCGAGGGGGTGGGAGTCGCAGGATGGCTCGGCGGGGTAGGAGGCGGAGGCGCAGGAGCCGGGGGCTTCTGCGCCAATGCGACTGGTACCAGAAGTCCCATTGCTAGCGCCAGTTCGACGAAAATGCGCATGCGAGGGTTCATAGACCTATTCCTAGGGAGGGGACGTCTGAGCCGCAAATTTAGCGCGCAAGTCAGTTCAAGTCAAGGATTCCGAAGCGAACAACGGCTACGGGCTGGATCTCCCGGTTGCTCGGTGCGCTTTGCGTGGACAATTCTGGCCGGTTCTAGGCGATTCCGCAATTGTCGCTTGCACGGGACCACCAAGCCTCCTCTGCCTGGCCGCCCGGTCTAGCGCCTGATGTCATCGGTCGAAGGGACAGGAAGCGTACATTTGAGAATATGAAACGCCTGGTCATCCTAGGTCGTGGGGCGTCCGGCAAATCTACCCTCGCGGCGCGCTTAGGCGAGATCACGGGGCTCCCGGTGATAGAGCTTGACAAGGTTTTTTGGCCAGGACTTGTCGCCACACCTCGCGATCAGTGGGTGGTCGTCCAAGAAGGGTTTGTCGCGGAAGAGGGATGGATCATAGATGGCGACCTAGGGCCGTATGACGTAGTTGAGGTCCGGCTTCGTGCGGCGGACACGATTCTCTTTTTGGACTTCTCGCTCCTCCGCTGCGCTTGGCGAGCAATCCGGCGAACGCACGAGCGTGCCGACTTCTGGCGCTGGCTCTTGGCGTATCGCCGGCAAAGCCGTCCGATTCTCTTGGAAGCGATCGCTAACCACGCGGTCAATGCGGACCTCCACGTATTTCGTAACCCTGCGGCGCTCAGACAACAATGGCAATTCACTGGCATACACGTGCGTGGCTTGGAGAAATGGGAAGGCTATCGATACGCTGATCGCCGAGGCCGGAGAGCGTGAGGAGATCCTTCTCGCCACCTTCGATATGGATGATATTCGACAATTCCGAAGCACCGAATCATGGCGAATGGATTATCGGCGAGCCACAGCGACGAAGTTTACGCCCTCCCGGCGCATAACGGGTTCCACAATTCTGCCGACACAAATACCGTGGAAGACTTTGGGGCTGGAATAATCTGGAATCATGACGTTGCAAGAATGAGCGGTGCAGTGTGGTTGGCACGGGGTTACAGTGGTTTCCTGGGGAAGGGGACCATTCGATGAAAAAGATACCGTTCAGATTGGTGGTCTTCGCGTGCTTGGCGGCGGGCGTGCTTGGCGTGCGCGTGCACGCAAGCGCGGCGGATGAAATCAAGCGGCTAGCCGAATTGATGGAATGGAAGCCGGGGACGATCGCGGCGGATATTGGAGCGGGAGACGGACGGTTCACGTTAGCGGCAGTGGGGTACGTGGGCACATCGGGAAAGGTGTACGCCACGGAGATTGACGCGAAGAAACTGGAGGAGCTGAAGACGGAGGTTGCCAAACGCAAGCTGCAGAACGTGCTCGTGGTGGAGAGTAAGGAAGCGGACACCAATCTGCCTGCGGCTTGCTGCGACGCGATTTTTCTGCGGCACGTGTACCATCACCTGACGAAGCCCGCAGAGTTCGATGCCAACCTAGTGCGGTCGTTAAAGCCGGGAGGGCGGCTGGCGATCATTGATTTTCCGGCGCGAGGGAGCCAGGAACCGGTGGAAGGAGTTCCGAGCAACCGCGGGGGCCACGGTGTTCCGCAGAGGATCGTGATCGAGGAACTGACGGCAGCGGGGCTGCAAGTGAAGAAAGTGGTGAATGACTGGCCCGGCGATGATTATTGTGTTTTATTTGTGAAGAAGTGAGCGGTCAAGCAAACGAGAGGACCGCATCTCACCGATTGGTGGCAGCAACGCAAAACACACTAGAAGGCTTTTTTCGTGCTCGACGGCGTGAAATGGAGAGTGAGGGAATATACCGGCAGATTCACGCGCACTTTATAGTCCACCGCAAGGTATACCGTCGATTGATCGCCGGTGCCCATGTGTTGCACCGTAATCTGGTCGGGCTGAAGCTGAATCTCATAGCGTTCGGCTTTGTGGATGACGAGGTTGCGAAGGTCTTCATCCGTGGTCGGTGAACTCAAGCCGATTCGAGCGGCAATCTCGGCCGCGATATCCCGCAAGTCGCTTTGGAACTCCAGGTTGGCCAATTCGCACGAAGCGATCTGCCAGCCCGCGATGAGGGCCAATCCAAGAACGGCTAATCCTAGGATGATTTTGGCTTTTCGCATCGCGACAATCTGCTCTGTCCAGGACTTTTTGGCTGAGGAATATCCTTTAGAGTGTCTGAGCAGTTTCTCGACGCCCGAGGGAAATCGCGGAGTCCAGCGACCGCAGCAGTGGTGCTTCGCGCCCGCGAGCCGATACCTTCTCGACCGATTCGATTTGGCCATCCCGCACCAGCAGAGCACAATCGAAATTGTTCACCGTGGGGCAAACGTGCCGCGGAAGGAGATACAGCGCTTCACCGACCTGCGGACCCGCGGCTCCTTCCTCTAGGGCCATGGGGAGGTGCTCCTCGCTGGGGGAGAGCGGCGTGAGTTCCGGATGTCCCACGACAACGCAGGTGGGAACGCCAGCGTCGGCGGAGATGGCCTTGTGCCCGGAGTCACAGGTGACTATACCGGGGCGGGGCCGACTCACCACGCGCGTCAAAACCAGCACCGCCGGCTGGTAGCCGTACTCGCTGGGGAGCTGCGCCGGACCGGTGGCATCGCAATAAACAATCGTTCCGGGCGAGACACGGTGGACAAAGGCTCGGCCGCGAAAGGCTTCGTAGGAAAGCGACGAGAAGAGCGTGGGCGTTCCGGCAGTGATGACTTCCGGGACAGGCACGCCGCTCCGCTCGATCTCGCCGACAAGTTTCAGCAAGGAATCATAGCCGCAATGCGCCGCTACGGTGCGTTCGCGCTCGTCCAGCGCGCCGTATTGGCCGTCGTAATAGTGCAGGCCGCGGAATTCGAGCCCCGCTTCGCTCATCGCACGCGCCAGCGCGAGCACTTTGTCGCCGTGGCTCTGCTCGATGCCAGTGCGGTTCATGCCGGGATTGATGTCGAGAAAAATTCCCACGCGGCTGCCGCGCCACTGGCGGATTTGTTCGTCGTTTTCGGCCAAGACGGAAATGCGGACCTCGGGGAACTGACCGGCGATTGCGCGCGCCCGGCGGGCATTGGCGCCGATCGATGGATAGGCCAACAGAACGTCGGCCGCACCGCACTGGCAGGCGACCAAGAGCTCGAGCGTGGTGGCGCACTTGAAATTGCGGACGCCGCGCTCGACCAGCATGCGCAGGGTGTGGCCTAGCTTCGCGGTTTTACTGTGCACGCGCCAGCGATCCGCATCGCCCCCCAGCAACGCCAAGGTCCGCTCGATGTTTGAGGCGATGAATTCCGGATAGACGACCAGCGCAGGAGTAAGCACATCGTCCACACCGGACACGCGGTAACGCGGATCCCAGGCGAATGCACTCAGCATGGATTTCTGCGCGGCCATCGCGGCTTCGATGATAGCGCGTAAGTGTGCTGCGGGGCCACCGATTGACCACCCCAACGCCACCGCTCGCGAATTCAGATGTATCTCCGCTAATGGTCTCGATCTTCACGTCTGCGCCGAAACGCCATTGAGCCTTTGTTTCACCTGGTATAGACTTCGCCATCGCAATTCTTCGCCGCTTCTTGGGGATCGGCGCTGGCGGCGCAGAGCAAATTCGATTTATCAGCGGCGACCACGCTGCTCTTGCGCGCGTGGTTTAGCGTTGGCAGAAGTAATTCGTTTGTATTGCTGCTCTGTTGGGAACCAAGAAGGAGGCATGGATGCTCTACGCAGCGGCGGTCGAGGTAACTCACAAGGCCCTGGCGACCCCGGATATCGTCATCATCGGATTCTATTTTGCGCTGGTCTTTGGAATCGGGTTGTACTTTGCCAGGAAAGAAAGAACTTCCGAAGACTATTTCCTGGCTGGCCGCAATGTGAGTTGGTTTTTCATAGGCGCCTCCTTGTTCGTCTCGAATATTTCCACCGAGCACTTCATCGGCCTCTCCGGCACCGGCGCTTCGTCCGGTTTGGCGGTTGGCCATTTTGAGTGGCTCGCGTGCCTTATTTTGCTGATCCTAGGCTGGGTTTTTGTGCCTTTTTACTTGCGCAGCAACGTTTTCACCATGCCGGAATTTTTGGAGCGCCGTTTCAACCGGCAGTCCGCCGTGTATCTCGCGGCCATCTCCATCATCGCGTACATTTTCACGAAAATTTCCGTGCAGCTTTACGCTGCTAGCGTGGTCCTCGAGCGGGTGGCTGGCTGGCCGCTGTGGAAGACGGCGGTAGTTCTGGTCATCGCTACCGGGATTTACACCGTCGCGGGCGGATTGGCGGCGGTCATCTACACAGACACCGTCCAAACGTTGATCCTCATTACCGGCGCGGTGGCACTGACGATCATTGGCCTGATGCGTGTTGGTGGCCTTGAGCATCTCCGCACGATGGTGCCGCTGGATTACTTTCACATGATCAAGCCCATGTCGGATTCCAACTTCCCGTGGACAGGCATCTTCTTCGGTGCACCGATCCTCGGCATTTGGTACTGGTGCACCGATCAGGTGATTGTCCAGCGCGTGCTTTCGGCCCGGGACGAGGGCCACGCCAAAGCGGGAACGATTTTTGCCGGCTTCCTCAAAATCTTGCCCGTCTTCATGCTCGTTCTGCCGGGCATCATGGCCTACGCACTGTTCCGTGACCAACTGAAGACGCCTGACTTTGCCTATCCGACTCTCGTCCTGAACCTCTTGCCCGTCGGCCTCGTTGGCTTGGTCATGGCCGCACTGCTGGCAGCTGTGATGGGTGCGATGAGTTCCGTTTTTAATTCCGCTTCCACGCTCGTTACGCTCGATTTTTATAAAAAGCTCCGTCCGCAAGCCTCCGAACGCCAGCTCGTCAATTTCGGACGCGTCGCGACCGGCATCATGGTGCTACTGGGCCTGCTGTGGGTTCCCTTCATCCACTACATCAGCAGTCAGCTTTACATCTACCTACAAAGCGTTCAGGCCTACATCAGCCCGCCCATCTCCGCCTGTTTTATTCTCGGAATCCTGTGGCCTCGACTCAACGGATCGGGCGCAATTACATCCCTGCTTACCGGCTTCGTGCTGGGCGCGACTCGTTTCATCCTGGAACTGGCAGACCGCGCCAGTGGCGGCCACTTTACATCCCCGGTGGCTCGCTGGTTCATCGACATGAACTTCTTGCACTACGCGATTTTCATGTTCGTGGTTTGCTCGGTCGTACTGGTGGGGGTCAGTCTGATGACTCCGGCTCCCGATCGCAAGCGACTCGCAGGGCTGACGTTTGCGACGGTGGACGACAAAATTGAAACCGTCGCCGTCGGCGGTCCGCCTCCGCGCAAACCCGCGCACGAGACGCCCATGGAGCACACATTTAATGTCGTCTTCAGCCTACTACTCCTGTCCACCGTCATCGGATTGTGGATTTACTTCCGTTAGGAGCCGTCGCGGAGAATCCCTTCGATGAATACAGGCGCGATCCGCACTTTGAAGCCAAACGTGACCCAGGAAGAGGCCTTGCGCGCCTTTTCTGCCGCTGGGTTTTCCGCGTTCTATTGGCGAATTCGCAGCGGCCCTCTCTGTCGAATTGCGGAGGTCTACGTACAGTACTTTTTGTTTCACGTGAAACATGGGAGTGCGCCGCCGCGCCTCTTCGCCATGGACGCCGTGGATGGTTCCCTGGATCTGTTTGAATTTCCAAGACTTCCCGATTACCCGGACTTGCTGACCTGCGAAGGCCGCAATCGGCTGAAAGCTGCGCTGAGCGAGGAGCATGCCGCGGAGCTGCTGCGTGAAAAGGCTTTGCGCGTCATCTTTCAGCAAGGGTTCTTCAAGCTTCGCGATCCGCGCCTCCAAATCTCTCTGGTGCCCTGTGAGCTCTATCTGCCCTATTGGCTCGCTTTTTATGGACGCGATGGCTCCGTACGGTGCCGCGTCATGGATGCAGTCAGGCGTCGGATGGAAGGCGCCAAAGCGTCTGCGTTTTTCGAACAATGGCTTGCTGCTTGAGGAGAATGAACGAGCCCAGCGTAAGTCCGCAGGCGTCACAGAGGCACGCTCAAGTTTTCCACCCCTCCAGACAGACAGGTGAAATGACATGAGACAGTTTGCGCGACGTATGGGAATGGGGCTGCTGGCGTGTGCTTTGGGAAGCGCGGCGACGCCTGCGCAGGGTTGGCAGCACATCGGCAACGTGCAAAGCGTTGAAAAACTGAAAGACGGCGTCGAGTTGACGGCAGGGAAGGTGAAAGTGCGCGTCACCGTGTTTCGCGAAGGGATTTTTCGCGTGCGCGTGGCGCCGGACGGGACTTTTCCAAAAGATTTTTCATGGGCAGTGATCAAACCGCCAGAGCCTCCTGCATTCAAGGTGGAAGAGAATCCAAAGGAAATTCGAATCGTGGCGGGCCCGGTGGTGGCCTCCGTGCAGAGAACACCTCTGCTCATCTCTTTCACCGACGCCGCCGGAAATGTTTATCTGGCGGATGAGCCTAGCTTGCCAATGGCCTGGAACGGGAAACGGGTGCACACCTGGAAAAAAATGCCGCCCGACGAACATTACTACGGCCTCGGTGACAAGGCCGGCCCCATGAACCGCCGCAACCGGTCCTTTACCAACTGGAACACGGACGAGTTCGGCTGGCAGGAATCGTCCGACCCGCTCTACAAAACCATCCCTTTCTTTATCGGATTGCGCAAGGGCGTCGCCTATGGCGTGTTCTTCGACAACACTTACCGGAGCACTTTCGACTTTGGTAAGGAGTCTCCGGACTATTTCTCGTTTGGCACGGAGGGCGGCGAGCTGAATTATTACTTTATCGCGGGGCCCGAGCCGAAAAAAGTCGTGGAAGAATACACGGCCATGACCGGGCATTCGCCCTTGCCTCCGCTCTGGTCGCTCGGTTATCAGCAATGCCGCTACAGCTACTATCCGGAGTCCCGCGCCCGCGAGATCGTCAAAACTTTTCGTGACAGGAAAATTCCCGCGGACGTGATCTATTTCGACATCGACTATCAGCAGGGCAATGCTCCCTTCACGATCAATCGTGAGCATTTTCCGACGTTCGAAAAGATGATCGCCGATTTTCGCGCCCAGGGTTTTCATACCATTTTGATTACCGACCTGCACATCAAGAAAGATCCAGGCCACGGCTACGTCCCCTATGATTCCGGGACCAAGGACGACGTCTTTGTGAAGAATCCGGACGGCTCGGTTTACGTGGGCGCCGTCTGGCCCGGCGACAGCGTGTTTCCCGATTTCACGCTGACTCTCGCGCGCGACTGGTGGGGCGGCCTCTACAAGAATTTCGTCTCCATGGGCGCGGCCGGCTTTTGGAATGACATGAACGAGCCTTCGGTCTTTCTCCGCGCGGACAAGACTATGCCTCTCGACACCGTCCACCGTCTCGATGATGGCGCCACGCTGGATCATCGTGCCGTCCATAACATTTTCGGAATGGAGAATGTCCGCGCGACCTACGAAGGCTTGCTCAAGCTGCAACCGGCGGAACGGCCCTTTGTGCTGTCTCGGGCGGCCTACTCCGGGGCACAGCGTTACGCCGCCACCTGGACCGGCGACAACAGCAGCACTTGGAACCACTTGAAAATGAGCACTCCCATGCTCATGAGCATGGGCATTTCCGGTTTTCCGCTCGTTGGCGACGACATCGGCGGCTTCGCGGGTTCCCCCACTCCCGATCTGTTGACACGCTGGTTCGAAGTGGGCGCGTTCAATCCCATCGATCGCGATCACACCGCAAAAGACACGGCTGATCAAGAGCCCTGGGTTCATGGTTCTGAGCACGAAGCGATTCGCCGGAAATATATTGAGCTGCGCTATCGCTTGATGCCGTATTTATATACGGGAATCGAGGAAACTGCGCGAACTGGCTTGCCTTTGATGCGTCCTCTTTTCCTTGAATACCCGCGGGCGCTGGAGTTCTACGATGACAATCACGATTTTCTGTTCGGCCGCGATTTATTTGTCGCTCCGGTGACCACGGAGATGGTGGATGCGGAAGACATTTCTCTTCCGCCCGGTGAGTGGTATGACTTTTGGACCGGCGCGAAGCACAAATACAAAGAACAAATCCAGTTGCGACCCCGCCTCGATGAGATGCCTCTCTATGTCCGCGCTGGTGCGATTTTACCGATGCAGACGATAGTCCAGCACACCGGCGAAACTCCGGAAGGACCACTTCAATTGCGCGTTTATCCCGGCGAGGATTGCAGTGGTTCGCTTTATCAGGACGATGGCCACACGTTCGCCTACCAGAAGGGCGAAATCCTTCGCATCAACTATTCGTGCGCCGTCTCATCTGACTCCGTCACGGTCACGAGCAGCGTCGAAAAGAATGCCTTTAAGCCCTGGTGGAACAGCGCCGCGTTGACGGTGTACGGAGCTGCAGCCGCCCCCAAAGAAATCCGTATTGGAGATCACGTGATCCGAGGCTGGAGTTTCGACAGCCAGGCGCACACCGTCACGCTGACTGTGCCTGACGCGGTGAAAAATTGGAGCGTCCGCCTCACGTTTTGATAAGTCCGCTGTTCGATTAGTTCATTAGAAAAATGGCAAGCGATTGGGGGGGCATGGAAACTCGCAGTTCACTTCCCGCCAACTCTGCTTTTGCTGCTCCAAGGAGAACCGTCACATCTGCTGCCTTTTGAATTGGCGTTCCGTTCAACGGGATGCGCAGTTCTCTCGCCCGGTCGGCATTGTTGAACGCCATGGCAACCCGCTCTTCCTCTGATTCGCGCAAGAAAACATAAGCGGTTTCGTCGGAAGAGAGATGCCAGAGCTGGCCGCCGCGAAGCGCTGAGTGCTCGCGGCGAATGCGAAGCAGCTCTTGAGCGTAGGAAAAGATCTCCTGCTGGTCACGCATGCGGCCGGATTTCGTGAACGCGTCGTTCGAATCGCCAAGCCATCCGCCGGGGAAATCACGCCGGTTGTCGGGATCGCCGCCTCCGGGCATTCCAATCTCATCGCCGTAATAAATTTCCGGAATGCCGCGCAAGGTCAGAGTTAGTCCGAACGCCAGCTTCAGTTTTGTCGCGGAGCTGCCTTCGGCGCTGGCGAAGCGCGCCACGTCGTGATTCGCAAAGAACGGCACCAGGAAATCGGGGCGCGGATACAGCGAATCATGCCTCAGCACATCCGCGATGCGGCCCGCCGGCGCATTTCGCAGCAGCACATCGCGCACGGTGAAGAACATGGGAAAGTCGAAGACCGTCGAGAGCCCGCTGTCGATGCCGTCGTAACGCCGCACTCCTCCTACGAAGAACGACGTCACGCTCGGATCAGCATGAAAGACTTCGCCAATCGTCGTCAGATTCGGATAGATTCGCCGCAGTCCCGCATGCCAATAGGCCCAAAACTTCCGCCCCACATAGGGAAATGTATCGGCGCGGTAGCCGTCCAGCCCGGAAACTTCCGCCCACCAGATGCTGTTTTGCAGAAGATATTCCTCGACTGCCCGGTTTTCCGTATTCATGTCCGGCAGAACGCCGAAAAGCCACCCTTCCGTGAGATTCTGCTTCATCGCGGCGGTAGCGTGGGGATCGATGAGCGCTTCGAACGGGTCATTGGCGATTGTCTGTCCGCCTGGCTTGCCATAAAACGTGTCCTTCAGCGGCGAATACGAATCGAGGTGATGTTGCAGCGTCCCGTGAAACCAATCGGGTAGCGGCGGATTCAAAACCCAGGGATGACGCGGTCCGACGTGGTTCGGCACGGCATCAAAGAAGATTTTCATTCCCGCTTTGTGCGCGGCGGCCACCAAGTCTTGATAATCCTTCAGCGACCCAAGATGCGGATCAACCGTATACAAATCCACGGCACCATACCCGTGGTAATTCTGCGCGGCGCCATTCTTCACGATTGGCGTGAGCCATAGTGTGGTTACACCCAGCTCCTTCAGGTACGGCAAATGATTCTGGATTCCGCGCAAATCGCCGCCGTGGTACGCGCGAGGCTTCGCGCGATCGTGTGAGCCGGGCGCTTCGGCAGGATCATCATTCGTCGGGTCGCCGTTGGCAAAGCGGTCCGGCATAATCAGGTAGATCACGTCATCCTGCGAAAGTCCCTGAAACTTGCCGAGCGTCGGCAAACGTGCCGCCAGCGGCAGTTCAAACGATGTCGTGCCCTTGGGCGCGGTGATTCTACAAACTGCCGTCCCCGGTCGAGTGTCTGCCCCGATTTTCAGCCAAACAAAAAGATAATTTCCACCTGCGGTAGCCTGCGTGCGCGAAACACGCAGCGTCGGCAGATTGCAGGAAACGCGTGTGGCCTCCAGATCGTGCCCCGAAAGCAGCAACATGACCTCGGGTGTGAGTCCCACCCACCAATTCGGCGGCTCGACCCTGGAAACCTTTGGAGCCGGTTCGGGAGCGTTTTGCTGCGGACTCGCGCTCCATGACGCGCTGCTCCAGGCGAGGAAGCAGGCGAACGGCAAAAGAATTCTTGGATAAAAGGTGTTTCTCAGCCGAAACTTTCGGCGGAAAACTGAGAGTCGGTTCACGGCAAGAGCATAGGCAAAAAGTGCGGCGCGCACCAGCCTTGAGTCTTTGCGCTGCCGCAAACCACTTCGTATTTTTTAAAGGCTACGATGCGAAGACTAATTCCCCAAACGCTTCGGGAACGTGGAAGTTCGGCATCGCCGTTCCGGTGGGCTGCCATGCCGAATAAAATCGCGGTTCGCTGGCGCCTTCCACGCGGTAAAAATTCACTCTCCATCTCGCGGCGGGTTCGAACTTTTCCACTAAACATTTCATTGGTATCGCCAGCTCCGCAGTCCACGTTTTCTTGGCCTCATCCAAAAACACCCGCCGCTTCAATCCACTCTTCAGGTCGTGTTTCTCCCCTGGCGCGATGTCCAAATCAATCCAGAAGCCATTGGGACTCACCTCAAACTCTTTATAGCGGCGGAGATTGGAGCGTTCGGGCTGCAAAAATGCTTCGGCGACGTCGCGATCCCAGAGCTGGTCGCGCCGACCATCCGGTTCGGCATCCGGGAAAACGGAGATCGTGCGGTATCTTGCCCGGAACCGCAGAAACAAAGTCTCCGGCGTCCACAACAACCGCACCTCAGTCTCCTTTTCAGGATCTCTGTTCTTTCCTTGCCAGTCCTCATCGAACCGTAGCGGCGCAGCACGCTCCCAGGCCGATGGCTGTGGGAATCCATCGGTATCGACCGGCTTCGTCATTCGGACCGCCACGGCCTTCGTTTTATTTGAGAGATCGCCACTTTGCGCGTTCCCCATGATTTGTTTCTCTCGGCCTCCGATTCACTTCCTTGTGGCAATTCCCAGAATACCCGCTGCATTGCGCCGCACAAGAAAAAAGCAGCGCAAGAGAAGGCGGGTTATTCCAAATGCGGCAGGTTCCTCTCCGTTTCCTCGAATCCCGGCCCTGGCGCCTGCCGACTGATTGCGCACCCTCCTCGTCACTCTTCGCGGCTCCGGCATTTTGCCGTGCTAGCATCGGCTTTGGCCTCTTGCCGTACTCTTTTCATGCCAGCAGGCAAAGAAATACCCGGGAGTGGAAAAATGATCGAGCCTATCAACATTGAAGAATATTCATCGCAACCCGCGAAGCGTACGCCCGACCAGTTTCAATACGTGAAGCTGCGTTTTGACGGTGGCGTCGCGCGAATGACCCTCAACCGCCCGGATCACAATCTTCTCAACGAGGCAATGCTGCGCGAAATGGCCGACGGAATATGCTCTGCCGGAGAGCGGGACGATGTGAAATTGATTGTGCTCGATTCCGCCTGCAAAGTCTTTTGTGGCGGCGTGGACATCGGCGAGTACACCTCGCAACGCGTTTTTCAGATGCTCGACGCCTTCCACGCCACATTCGCAGGAATGCTCGAAATCGGCAAGCCCGTGGTTTGCGTCGTGAATGGGCCCGCCATCGGCGGCGGCGCGGAACTGGCGGCTTTCGGTGATCTGGTCATTGCCACCCCCAAAGCGCGCTTTGCCCAGCCGGAAATCAGCATTGGTGTTTTTCCACCGCTCGCTTCCACGATTCTGCCGTTTCTTGTAGGACCCAAGATCGCACTGGAACTCGTTCTGACCGGCGAACCTGTGACTGCCGAGCGCGCGCTGGAGCTGGGCATGGTCAATCGCCTCGTCCCGGAAGCGCAGCTCGAGAAGACCGTCGACGACCTCGTGAACCGAATCAACAGCCACTCGGGGCCGGTGCTTACCATGGCGAAGAAAGCCATTCTTGGTGGCATGGGACTGTCGTTGCGTGACGGTCTCAAACATTCCATGAATATTTTCCTCAACGAGCTCTATCGACTAGAGGATTCCCAGGAAGGTCTGCGTGCCCTGGTGGAAAAGCGCAAGCCCAATTGGAAAAACCGCTGAAGCGAAGGGGCGTCTTTTTCAGAGCAGCGTACCCCGCCTTGACTTCGATGTTGACCCGGTCTACACTACGGAGTTTTTAGATGGCCCCAAATAGCACGCAGAGGGGCGGGACCCCAATGGATAAGAAAAGGCTCGACTATTACAAGAAGAAATTGCTCGTGCGGCGCGAAGAATTGATGAGGACCATCGCCCGCACGCAAGAAGAGGGAAGAGCAGCCGACGAGGACCCCACCGTGGACCTGGCGGACAAAGCAGCCAACTCCTACACCAAGGAGTTTCTCTTCGGCATGACCAACACGGACCGCACGATTCTGAATATGATCGACGCGGCATTGAAGCGCATCCAGGAAGATGAATACGGCGTCTGCGCCAACTGCCAGGAAGAGATGCAGCAGAAGCGGCTAGAAGCGGTCCCGTGGGCGAAGCACTGCATCGCGTGTCAGGAGAAAATGGAGCAGGGTCTGCTCTGAGAAAAATTCTTCATAACATTACGCTTCCTTCCTAAAATCTGCATTTCGATTCTTCAGTTACTCTAGCGTACGTTCTATCTGTAATAATAGCCAAGCAAGGTGTACAGTTGTGCCCGCGTGGCACAAGGAAGCTCATTCGGCGAAAGAAGGGAAGTTGCGAGGCGTGGCGTGCGAGCCTGGCTTACGGAAGCAAGCGATGCACTGGTGAGCTTGATCTTTCCGGGAGGATGCCGAATTTGCAATAAGCTGCTCCCTGACGCACGCCGGGTCCCTATCTGCGAGGAATGTTTCTCCTCGTTCGAACGGCTTCCATCCGTCGCCTGCGAGATTTGCGCGCGGCCTCTGCCGGGATTGATTCGAAGGGAAGGAGAGCAACAGCTCTGCTCCGCGTGCCGCGACAAGACCTATGCGTTTGACCGCGCCAGGAGCTACGCGGTCTATGAAGGCCCGCTGGTGCAGGCGATTCTGCTGCTGAAATTCGAGCAAATCGAGCCACTCGGAAACTGGTTTGCGGAACGCCTGGCCGAACTTGCAATAAGCGAGGGCAATACGCTCGCCGCAGACGTGGTCGTGCCGGTCCCGCTGCACAGAGACCGCGAACGAGAGCGCGGCTATAACCAGGCGGCACTGATCTCCAAGCCCTTCGCAAAACGCCTGAGACTACCGCACAAGTCTGTCCTGTTGATGCGCACGCGCGCGCGACCCGACAAGCGAATCCTGAGCCTGGAAGAACGCTGGGAGTCCGTGCGTGGCGCTTTTGCCACACGTCCGGGCAGCCAAGTTGACAATTTGCGTGTCTTATTGATAGATGATGTGTTGACGACTGGAGCGACACTGGATGCCTGCGCGCGGGCGTTGCGTGACGCAGGCGCTAAGTCCGTGATCGGGCTTACTGTAGCACGGGCAGTCAGAAACCCGTTGCCGAGCTCCATTCAGTGGTAAAATAGTTCAGAGGCAATCCCAATGGGCGCTAACCGGCACATGTCGGCGAATCCCGGGGGGCGCTTTACCCCCGAAGCGGCGTGTGCGATTGTGCCCAGCTCCGAAAGTCCCGCAGGTAGTAGACCCCACAACACGATCTCGATGCGCCGCACCTCGCTGATGCAGGAGCCGGTGCTCGTGCTGAATGCGACTTACGAGCCAATTAACGTCACTGCCGTGCGTCGTGCCATGGTGTTGATGCTGAAAGGCGTGGCCCAGGCGGAAGAGCTGCACAATGCCGAGGTGCACTCCGCCGCTCATGCCCACAAAGTTCCGTCGGTCATCCGCCTGCTTGCTTACCGGCATATTCCTCAGCAGAGCCGGGCACTCTCGCGGAAGAATATACTTCTGCGCGACAGGAACACCTGCCAGTTCTGCGGGGGCGTGTTCCCGAGCTCCGAATTGACGCTGGACCACGTGGTGCCCCGGTCGCGCGGGGGGCGCTCTTCCTGGGAAAACCTGGTGGCCTGTTGCTACCAATGCAATAACAACAAAGGGGACCGCACGCCGGAAGAGGCAGGGCTGAAGCTGGCCCGGAGGCCCCGGCCGTTCACCTTACATACCTCCAGGCAGCTCATGAGGCTCATTGGACACCGCGACGAACGCTGGCGTAAGTATTTGTTTTACTGATATTTGCGCCAGTAAATCGATTTTTTCAAAAAACCTTCAGGTCCGAGGAAACCTTTTTTGCTGCCGTACATCTAATTAATCAAACCACTTCGAGGACACACCCCGGGAGGCGGTTAGGGCTCGTCCCTAACCGCTTCTCTCCTTTTCTGGCTGATTTTTTCACTTTGCTGCTTTCGATTTCCGCTTGTCCCCGCTATTCAGGAGACTTTCCACGGCCTCTTCTTCGCTTGGGAATTCTGGAACTACCCGATACAGCTGCGTAACTTTCAGGATTTCTTCTACCTTGGGAGACAACCCGACCACTATCATCTGGCCGCCTCCTTTCGCAACCGAAACGTAATTTCTGGCCAATTCGCCGATTCCAGAGCTGTCCAGGTATTCCAAGCCGCTCAGATTCAAAAGGATATTCTTGCGCCCTTCCTTCAAGAGCCGCGCGATGGCCTCGTGGAGCGCGCCCATCTCGAACGATGTCAGCCGCCCCGACAAATCGAGAAGAGACACCGAACCCGACTGCCGAATAGAAACTGAAAAGGGACTCCTTTGCACAGTGGTCATCCTCTCTGCCGGGAAGATTATTCTACCTGCGGAACTGCGCTTCCGTGGAGAAATTTCCGCTGATGAAAAGGGGGCATGTCAATAAGCGCCAGGTTCTGCGAGGCCGAGCCGAATAAGATCCCGCCACTATTGACGCATCACCACACGTAGGCCGCGCCGCCAGCTCTCTGCCAGCCCCACTCGGACAACCTCGAGTTCCGGCGAGAGATACTTCAAGAGTTCGTCTGTCGAGGGATGAAAGCGCAGCGCTGGTGCAACCAGATACACCAGCGGTGGGAGCTGCTGTAGCTCGATCCCTGAGAAATAACCGTAGCGAGCTACGTCGCCATTCTCCAGGTGCTTACGGACTCGCAGCCAGTAACCCGCGGCCTGGAGCGGAAGATGAATGTGTTCGCTCGCTTTTAATTCAATGATCGCCAGCCGGCCGGAGCGAGTCACGGTCAAGAGATCGAGAAAGCCGTGTTCTCCCCCGGCATTCGCGAAGACCTGGGTGTAGACAAATCGCGCATCCAGCGTGGCGTCCACGCGCGTAACGTCTTCGCGCACCATGCCTTCCATCCAACGTTCCGGCTGAGCCCGGTAATACGGATGGCGCACGTCGGTGGCAAGGGGATGACGATGTACTTCGAGATTCTGCAAAAACCGCTTCAGGGCTGGGCGTGAAGCAGTGGTGAGCTCTTTCCGGCAATCGCTAATTCCAAAAAAGACACGCCCGTCTTCCCACCGGGCGAATGGCAGGCCACGAAAGCGCAACCACACTTCACCGGTTTGCGCGGCGGGATGCAGGGTGATGGCCTTCGACGCCGCAAAGATAATGGGTTCGAGTGCAGGCCGCGCTCGCCGGAGGAGCGTTTCCGATTCGCGGATGGGGACGAGCCAGGTATTCAGGTTTCCCGCGCGGCGGGGATCTATTTTCTCCAGGACATTCAACAGCGGTTCGTGCTCGTACAGCTCCACGGCCACCCGTGGGTCTACCGCGGCGAGACGGTGCGCAACAGTGGCCCCCGTGTTCTTGGGAAGAATTAAACGAAGGCCCGTTATCATTCCGCCCCCACTTGAATAGCGCGCGTGTGTCAACCACAGCAAGGCAAAGGTCAGGCTGCAGTCCACCGTGGCTGAGGATTCTCCGGTCGGAACAGCCAGGAAAGCGACGCGCGATGAGCCGCGGCGCAAAATTCCACGCGCGTAATTGCCAGATAGGGAGTGTTCGAGGTCCGGAGAAACAGTAAGAGCTTCGACAGTTTCATCCGGGAATTGCTCGGAAAGAAGATGGCTCAGCCGCGCTCGGAATTCCTCGCGGGACAATTGATGAGCGCTCCGCTCAAATTCTCTGCGAACGAATTCCAGCCGGTCGGGCTTCGCGCGGCCAAACCGCTCGACAGCCAGAACGAGCCGCTGCTCGGAATGATCCGTGATGGCCAGCACCCGCCGGGTGAGGTTGAGTTGCTCGGACCAGAGATGCAGCAGCGGTTTTTCGCCGCTTCCTCGCACTTCCCACGACATCCCCGAAAAGGAGGCAACCCGGCCGCCGTTCTCGTGAATGTCAATGAGACCGGAGGCGGTAAATTCCTTCAGACTGACTTGCAGTTCGGCGGCGAAATCCACACGCCTGATTATAATTAAAGTACGTACCTTGCGGAATACCTAGTTTAGATAATCGTGTGCAGAGAGGCCTGAAAATCTAACGGCCGACCGCCAGTCTCTGGACCAGCGGCTCGGGAAGGTGGGCGGCTCGCATGCGCTGCTGCACGGCCTCGACATCGTAGGGAACACGCCAAAATTCCACGACCTGATGTTCGAGATCGGCGATGGCAAAAGCGGCGCGCGAATCTCCGTCGCGTGGCTGCCCAATCGAGCCGGGGTTCAGCAAGTAGCGGCAGGGCGGTTCGATGCGCAATGCCGCAAAGGATTCCGTGGCGCGCGGGTGAATCTGCAGTACCTCGAGCTGGGAATCTTGGTAAGCAAAACCACCCTGGTGATGCGTGTGGCCGAAAAAAGTGACTTTGGCGGTGGAGTCCAGGAGACCGTCCAGAGCCTGCGCCGGCGTGAATACATATTCATCTTCGTCTTGAAGCGCGCCATGGACGAGCACAATGCCATCCGTTTCGAGAGGTCCTGGCGGCAAGTTCGTGAGCCACGCCAAGTTCTCTGGCTTGAGCTCTGCCCGGCTCCAATCCACTGCCGCTTTCGCCACCGGGTTGAAGTCATCCGTGATCATCAAGCCGGTCACCGCCTTGTCGTGATTTCCTCGAATCGTCTGCGTACCCATCTCTCGCAAGCGCTCCACGACGTAATTGGGATCAGGGCCGTAGCCGACCACGTCTCCTAAGCATACGGATATGTCCCAGCGACCTTTGGCCGCGGCAAGGACGGCATCGAGTGCAGTACCGTTTGAGTGCAGGTCGCTGAGAACGAGGGTGCGCATTCCTAATATCCTGAAAAATGGACCTAGAGTATAGATGAACAAGCGCGCCGATGCACGACAGTATGCAGTGTCAGTGAAAAAATGGCGCAGAAAACCTGCCGCAAATATTTTTCTGCGATTCTTGTCTGTTTAGAAGAATTTTATGAGACAGAAACACAGTTTGATGCGGCGCTCTAGAAAAATGATGTAACTCGTTCCCAATTTGACCGGACAATCTGAAGTTTTATCGCCCTCGCGCGAAACATTCCCATCTCGCACTTCGTCTATACGGGCGCAGCCGCTTACAGGGCTGTCCGCGGCAAGATCTAAAAAGAACCCCGCGGTGGCAGCCGCGGGGCTATGACACGCAGTCTTTCCGGCCGTTAGTCCAGGAAGAAGAGGTGTCTTGACGGGCGAGACTACTCGCCCGCCGCTTGCGTGTCAATCCGATCTTGCCCGCGCCAGTGTCCTGGACGGCTGACTCGATCCTGTCCGAAAGGAAGTATGACACGCATGAAAACCAGTTCGTTTGTCTCCAGTATCGCCTTGCTGGCCGCCATGGCCCTCGCTATGCCGGCCTTTGCGAAACCCTTCGCCAAGACTATCAGTCTCACCCAGACCGCCAAGCTCGGCAAAGCCCAATTGCAGGCCGGCGAGTACCGCCTGGAGATCGAGGGCAACAAAGCTACCGTGCAAAAAGGCCGGCGAGTCGTTGCCGAGTCCGAAGGCCGCTGGGAAGACCGCAGCGCCAAGTCCAACTATGACTCTCTGCTGCTCGACGAGAATGGTCGAGTGAAGGAAGTCCGCTTTGCTGGCAAGGCCCGCGTTTTTGTCTTCAACGAATAATCCTTAACTCCTTTTCCATCCGACGAGAGGGAGGCCGCAGTCCGCTGCGACCTCCTTTCTTGTCTGAATGACCGCAGGTGGCTCAATGCAGATGGCCTGAAAGCAGAGAAGCAGCCTTTCTCTACACACTAGCGGATCAGCATGCAATCTCCATAACTGTAGAAGCGATAGCCGGCGGCGACGGCATGTTGGTAAGCGGTAAGAACGAGTTCGCGTCCGGCAAAGGCGCAAACCAGCGCCAGCAACGTAGAACGTGGCAAATGAAAATTCGTGAGCAGGCTGTCCACAACGCGAAACTGAAATCCTGGAATGATAAACAAGTGCGCTTCCGCCCGGCCGGCTGCCACGATGCTCGTGGAACCGGTTTCTGCAGCGCGTAACCCGGCATCCTCCAGGGCGCGTACCACCGTCGTGCCGATGGCCAAGATGGGGCGACCCGCGGCGTGTGCGACATTAATCCGATCAGCAGTTTCTGTGGGGATTTCGTAGGACTCGGAATGCATCACGTGGCCCTCCAGCGTTTCAGTGTGAACCGGTTGAAATGTCCCGAGGCCAACATCCAGCGTGACTTCGCACAGCTCCACGCCGCGCTTGCGAATCTTTTCCACGATTTCCATGGAAAAGTGCAACCCCGCAGTGGGTGCGGCGACAGCGCCAGGACGTTTCGCGAACACGGTTTGATAGCGCTCGCGGTCCGCCGTTTCGTCCGCGCGATCGATATACGGCGGGAGGGGTACGTGCCCGAGCCTCTCGAGATGCTCGCTGACGCTGCGCTCGTCGTGTGAAACAAGTTGCAACGTCCGCAAGCCGAAGTCACCGCGCGCCACGACTTCACCTTCCAGCTCACCATCCCCAAAGTAAACACGTTCCCCCGAGGGCATTTTCCGTCCGGGCCGCACCAGCGCTTCCCAACTGTCAGCACCCACTTGTCGTGTCAACAAGACCTCCACCTTGCCAGTCAAGTGTTCCGGCCTTGTCGACCGCGAGGGCTTCTGCGAGTGGAGACCCGCCTGCCTCCCAAACAGCCTCGCCGGAATCACGCGCGCATTGTTCAGAACGAGCAGTTCATTGCCGTCGAGAAAGTCCGGGAATTCCGCGAATCTCCGATCCTCTAGCGCCCCACAGGAGGGGTTCAAAAGGAGGAGGCGGGAAGCGTCGCGGCGGTCCAGGGGCCGCTGCGCGATTTGCCCAGGAGGCAGGTGATAGTCGAGCTCTTCCAGGCGCATGAGAAGCCGTAGTCTAACAGGAACGCAGTGTCCGTCTTTCGAATCAAGGAGATGCCGTAATCCAGAAACTTTCCGGACTCCCCGAACTGCACGGCCAACCATGGAACAGAGCGGGGCACGCCACATTGCAACGTAAACTGGTTGATTCAGCGAACTAGCTTAAGTCATAAGCTAGCTTACAGTCTTCTGCCGACTTCCCCGCTGGCCGACTGAAGGACTGAAGTGAGTCAGAGTCAAAAAATCGAAGAAACCAAAACATTCCTTCTATGAAACTGATTCTAATTGCCTTACACAGAAGGTAGTTAAACTCTAATTTGTACTTGACAATGACACACTCATATTATATTATTGTCACAAAATCACCTATGGAGGTGCTTACAATTATGAGAGCAATTGCCCGATGGGAACCCTTTCACGGCGTCACTACCCTGCAGGACCAGATCAATCGCCTGTTCAACGATACCTTTGAGCGTACAGGCGAGCAATCCATCCTCAGCGCGGGGGCGCCGTCCGTTGATATCTACGAGACAGAGCACGAACTCGTGGTGAAGGCGGATCTCCCCGATGTCGATCCCAAAGATCTGGACATCCGCGTGGAGAACAATCTCCTCACCATTCGCGGTGAGCGCAAGTTCGAGAAGAAAGTGAACGAAGAGAGCTATCTGCGCCTGGAGCGCTCCTACGGCTCCTTCGCCCGCAGCTTCACACTTGCAAACACCCTGAATCCCGACGCCATCAAGGCCGAGTATCACAATGGCGTGCTGACGCTCAGCATTCCCAAGCGCGAGGAAGCGAAGCCGAAGCAGATTAAAGTAAATGTCGGTACTCCGGCCATGGCCGCCGCGGCTGCCTCTGGCAGGTAAGCAGGACGCAGCGAAAAGGCTGCAAAGGAAGCGGTCTAAGTTGTAAGAATAAGGGGCTGGTTGGAGCCAGCCCCTTTGCGCACCCGTAGTTCCATATTGAGGCTCCTATGTTGCGATTTGACAAGATGACCGTGAAGGCGCAAGAAGCTGTCCAGAGCGCCCAGGAAGTTGCCGCAAGGCAAGAGAATCAGCAGATCGAACCCATTCATTTGCTGGCCGCGCTGGTTGCCCAAACCGACGGCGTAGTGCCTCCGTTGCTCCCGCGGCTCGGCATTCCTGCGGAAGCGCTCACGCAAGAAATCGAGCGCGAGATCGCCCGCCTGCCCAAAGTACAGGGTTTCGCCCAACAACACATGGGCCGCGCGCTCAACGACGTTCTCGAGCAGGCCTTCAAAGAGGCTGACAATTTCAAGGATGAGTACGTCTCCACAGAACACCTTTTTCTAGCGATTGCGAGTCGCGACCGTGATCCCGCAGGCCAACTGCTGAAACGCCAGGGCGCTTCGCATGAAGCGATTTTGCAAGCATTGGCCAGCGTGCGTGGAACGCAACGCGTTACCTCCCAGAACCCCGAAGCTACCTACGCCGCCCTGGAAAAATATGCCCGTGACCTTACTGAATTAGCCCGGCGACAGAAGCTCGATCCTGTCATCGGCCGCGATGAGGAAATTCGCCGCGTGATGCAGATTCTTGCGCGACGCACGAAAAATAATCCGGTATTGATCGGCGAACCGGGTGTCGGCAAGACGGCTATTGTCGAGGGCCTTGCGCAGCGCATCGTTTCCGGCGACGTCCCGGACGTGCTGAAGACCAAGCGCATTGTGGCGCTGGATCTAGCGGCCCTGGTCGCGGGAGCGAAATATCGCGGCGAATTTGAGGACCGGCTGAAAGCCGTTCTCAAGGAAATTACCGAAGCCGAAGGGCAAATCATTCTGTTCATCGATGAGTTGCACACCCTGGTGGGCGCGGGCGCGGCGGAAGGCGCGATGGACGCGTCCAACATGCTCAAGCCTGCGCTGGCCCGAGGCGAGCTGCGCGCCATCGGCGCGACCACGCTCAACGAATACAAGAAGCACATCGAGAAAGATCCCGCCCTGGAACGGCGTTTTCAACCCGTGCTTGTCGCCGAACCCACCGTGGAGGACACGATTGCAATTCTGCGCGGCTTGAAGGAACGCTATGAAGTGCATCACGGTGTGCGCATCAAGGATGCTGCAATCATTGCTGCCGCCACTCTTTCCAACCGCTACATTTCCGACCGTTTCCTGCCGGACAAGGCCATCGACTTAATCGATGAGTGCGCGGCCAGCCTGCGCATGCAGATCGATTCCCTACCCGTCGAGATTGACGAGATTGAACGCCGCATCCTGCAGCTCGAGATCGAGCGCCAGGCGCTGCTGAAGGAATCCGATTCGCATTCCAAGGAGCGGCGCACCCAGATCGAGAAGGAACTCGCGAAACTCAAGGAAGATTCCAGTGCGCGGAAGGCGCGCTGGCAAGCGGAGAAAGAGGCCATTGGAAAGATCCGCAAGCTCAAGGAGAAAATCGAACAGCTCAAAGCGGAAGAGCAGCGCTACGAGCGCGCAGGTGAACTGGCCCAGGTCGCGGAGATCCGTTACGGTAAGATCGCCGCGGCGGAACGCGAGCTCCAGCAAGCCCAGCAAAGATTTGCTTCCCTGCAGAAGGATGCGCCGATGTTGAAAGAAGAAGTCGATGAGGAAGACATCGCCAAGCTCGTCAGCAAGTGGACGGGCATCCCCGCTGGCCGTTTGCTCGAAGGCGAAGCGCAAAAGCTGGTGCACATGGAAGAGCGCCTACGGCAACGCGTGGTCGGTCAGGATGACGCACTCGCGCGAGTAGCGAATGCCGTGCGACGGAGCCGTGCTGGCCTCTCGGACGCCAGGCGCCCGATCGGCTCCTTCATTTTCCTCGGTCCCACCGGGGTGGGGAAAACGGAACTGGCCCGCGCGCTGGCGGAGTTTCTGTTCGACGATGAAAAGCTCATGATACGCATCGACATGAGCGAATACATGGAGAAGCACAGCGTCTCGCGTCTTATCGGCGCACCGCCTGGCTACGTGGGTTACGAAGAGGGCGGACAGCTCACCGAGCAAGTCCGGCGCCATTTGTATTCGGTCATTCTCTTTGACGAAATCGAAAAGGCCCACCCGGATGTGTTCAACGTGCTGCTGCAAATTCTGGAGGACGGCCGCCTCACTGACGGCAAAGGGCGCACCGTGGATTTTCGCAATACCGTTCTGGTGATGACCAGCAACGTGGGCTCGACGGTCATCTCGGAATTGGCCGGCAGGGACCACGAGAGCGCGCGAAAGGAAGCTATGGATGCGCTGCGCGCTTCGTTCCGACCGGAGTTCATCAACCGGATCGACGAGATCGTCATCTTCAACCCGCTCGGAAAAGAGCAGTTGGCCAAAATCGTGGGCCTGCTGTTGAAGAATGTGGAGAAATTGCTCGCCGAACGCCAGATTACTTTGGAGCTGACACCGGCGGCCCAGGAACTGCTCCTGCGCGAAGGTTACGACCCCGCTTACGGTGCGCGGCCTCTTCGACGCACGATTCAAAGGCTGATTCAGGACCCGCTGGCGCTACAAATGCTGGAAGGCGTGGTGCTTCCGGGCGACCACGTCATTGTCGATCGCGATGGCCGGAAGGATGCCATGCGCTTTGAACGTGCGCCCTCGAAACAACCTGCGGCTGCGGCGCGAATCTAACAGAGGGAGGCGTCGCGATTTCCGTATGCCCCATCCTCGCTCTTGCAGAGGGCATTTTGTGTGCGGAATGCACACGCGGAGAATAGAAGGAAAACCATGAGAGTCTTTCGAACAACTTTCTTGCTGGTAGCTCTTACCCTCATGCTGATGATGGTGGGCCAGTATTTTGGTGGACGCAATGGGATGACGGTCGGCCTGGGATTCGCGATCGTCGGCAATGCGTTTGCGTACTTCTTTTCGGACAAGACCGCGTTGTGGTCCAGCGGCGCGCAGCCCGTTTCGCGAGAGCAATTGCCGAGGCTGTATGCGGTCATGGAACGCCTGGCGGCGAAGTCCAATATACCGGTGCCGAAGCTCTATGTAGTGCCGGAAGCCGCCCCGAACGCTTTCGCGACGGGCAGGAACCCCAGGCATGCTTCCGTCGCCGTGACCGAAGGCTTGCTGCAACTAATGAATGATGATGAGCTCGAAGGCGTGATCGCCCATGAGCTTTCGCATGTCCGAAACTATGACATCCTTATCAGTTCGATTGCCGCGACCCTCGCCGGCGCCATCCTGTGGACTACCCGTCTGGGTGGATGGTTTGGCTACGGAGGTCGTGACGGTGATCGTGACCGCGGCGGCAGCGGTATTCTCGGGCTCCTGCTGTTCTTTCTGGCGCCATTTGCGGCCATGCTGCTGCAGTTGGGCCTGTCCCGCCAGCGCGAGTACTCCGCTGACCAAACCGGTGCCAGGATGGTGGGAAACCCCTATGGCTTGATTAGCGCACTGCAAAAGCTGGGTGCTTATAACAACCGAATTCCCACAACCGCCATCTCACCGTCGACCTCCTCTCTTTGCATCGTCAAGCCCATGTTTGGCGGCGGAACGCTCTCCTCGCTCTTCAGTACACATCCGCCGCTGGCAGATCGGATTGCAGTGCTCCGTGAAATGACCATCATTCCGGAAAGATAGAGATCGTGGTTTTACAGCGAACTCCTGCACACTTTGCGCGCTGCACGTGTAATCTTTTCAGAATGGAACCAGGTTCGAGGTGCACGTCCGGTCAATGAGATAGTTTAAGCCTTTGATTCTGAAACACTTAAATGTACCACCCCCAAAACTTCATTTTGGCTCCACAAGTGCTGCCGTCCTTTGGCTTGACGTTCGCATCTCGGGGCAACCTGGGGGACCGGGAAATGAGCTGCAGGGATACTATCCATCTGATTTGTTGGTACTTAGAGGGGCGACTCTCCTCGTCTGTCGAACTCGAGATCAGACGCCACCTCGAGACTTGTCCCGACTGCCATCTGGTTCTGCAAGCCGCAGTCAACACATTGGACCGCTACTTCAACTCTGAGCAGCGGGCTCTCGCCGGCGAAGGCGCCTTCCGAGCTGCCTAAACAGTCCCTGCCTGCAACCGTTTCACGCAACAGAACTTACCACTATTCCGGAGAGGCATCTTTACTCTATTAGGAGCTTCGAAGATCTCTTTGTAGGCCTAGTCTAACCTTACGAAAATATAGTAAGCGCCTATTTTATCCCCGTTTACGTGACCGAGTAATCTTTACTGGTACTAGTACTTATAGAATTACCCCCATTGACCCCTATTTTGTTCTTAACCTTTTTATTTCTAACATCTTAAGCCGCCAAGGCCCAAATTCGCTCTTTGGAGCGACGGGTGCTCCTTGCTAGGCCACAGGGCGAATAGCCAAAAGGAGAAACGAAGTTTATGAGCGAATTTCAGGAATTTTCTCACTCCCACCCGTCGGGAACACCCCGGTGGGTCGGATTGGCAGTGGGTGTGTTGGGTAGCCTATCGGTGATCGGATTGGGACTGGGCTGGACTGCATTCAGTCAATCCAAGAGCCTAGAGCAAGCGACGCTAGCTTCGAAACAGGCCAATGATGCGCTCAGCCAGCGCCTTGCCAAGGAAGACGACATCAATCAGCAATTGCAAAGCGACGTGAAGGTTGTCACGGACAAGCTGAACCTGACTCAAGGAGAACTGATCGCGGCACGCAAGCAGAACAAGAACGCCACTACTGCCGTGGACAAGAAAGTGGACAACCTCGCCACTTCCGTGAAAGCGGAACTCGCCAATAAGGCCAGTACGGATGATGTGAACAGACTGAACGGCGATGTGACCGGCGTAAAAAGCGACCTCGATGCCACCAAGAACAGCATTCAGATGGCGCGCAGCGAGATGGGCACGCTCATCGCCCGGAACCATGATGAAATCGATCAGCTTCGCCACATGGGCCAGCGCGATTACTTCGAGTTCACCGTGCAGCGCAAGAATGGCGCGACAAAGGTTGGCTCCATACAGATTCAACTAAAAGACACCAACCCCAAAAAGAACCAGTACACCATTACCGTTGTGGCCGACGATAACAACTTCGAAAAGAAGAACCGCTCGGTCAACGAACCCATCTTCTTCTATACAGGCGGCAGCCGTGCGGCACTCGAACTCGTGGTCAACAAAGTCACCAAGACGAGCGCCACAGGCTACCTAAGCGCTCCGAAGGCGGCGGGAGCGGCCTCGGCAAGCACAGCGACCTCCGGACAGTAAGCCAGTTCCTTCGCAGCAAAGTTTCAAATCCTTGAGGCCACGCAAGATAGGGGAGGATTTCAGAAAATCCTCCCCTTTTTGTGTCCGCTCATCCGGGCATAAAAACCAGTCGTATTGGGTAGTAGCAAGTGACTGGACACCGGACCAGGGCTTATGTCAAGCTACTGAGCGGCCCGGCGGATCAAAACTGCTTTGGATTTCTGGAGGGGGAAATCATGAAAGTAAGATTCTCAATGGCAATCGCAGCAACGCTTTTCGCGGGAACTCTCGCGATGGCGGCAGATAATTCCTGGACCGGCTGGATTTCTGACAGCCAGTGTGGGGTGAAAGGCGCAAACGACAAGGCGGGTACGGCTGAGTGCACGGTCAAATGCGTCAAGGAACATGGCGCAAAGTACGTGTTCGTGAACGACGCCGACAAGAAAGTGTACGTCGTTGATGCGCAGGACAAAGTGGCACCGCATGCCGGTCATCACGTGACCGTAAAAGGCGCGGTGGAAGGCGACACGCTCAAGCTGACCAGCATTGACATGGCGGCAGCGACCAAGTAAGCATCTTTAACATCTGTCTGACGGGCGGGCTGACTCGGTTGGCCCGCCCGTTCTGTTTTGCCCCGCGAAGCATTTCCGTTACGATGTTGCACGGCCATGCCGACCACTCTCATTCACACGGGCCGGGCTCTTACCCCAACCACGGAAATTAACGACGCAGGCATTTTGATCCGTGAAGGCCTGATCGAGGCGATCGGGCCGCGCGCCAGTATAACCCTGCCCGTCGGCGGGCTAGAGATTCGTGCCACGGACAAAACGGCAACCCCGGGTCTTGTCGATATTCACATCCACGGCGCGGGCGGGCACGACGTAATGGAGGCTACCGATGCGGCTCTGCGCGCCGTCACTCGAAAGGTCGCCCCGTTTGGTACGACCTCGCTCCTGGCCACCACGGTCACAGCCAGCCCGGACGATACCTGCCGGGCTGCGGAGGGAATCGCCCGCTTCATCACCCAGCAACATGCTTCATTGGACTCCGGCGCTGAAGTTCTCGGCATCCACTTCGAAGGGCCATTCATTAGCAACGCGCGCCGCGGCGTTCATCCAGTCGAGTGGATCCAGTTGCCGTCCGCGGACTTGCTCCAACGCTTTCTCCAGGCAGCCGCGGGGAATGCGCGGCTCCTGACAATTGCACCCGAGGTTCTTGGCGCCGCGCCCTGCATAGAAGCGGCGCTCCATGCAGGCTTGGTCATTTCTCTGGGCCACACGGATGCCAACTACGAGCAAACCCGCTTCGCGATCGCGCACGGGGCGCGCAGCGCCACCCATATGTACAACGCCATGCGGCCATTCACTCATCGCGACCCCGGCGTGATCGGAGCTGTGCTCACCTCACCCGAAATCAACGCCGAATTGATCGCCGATGGCGTCCACGTCGAAGAAGGTGCGATCAAGCTGCTCTTGCAAGCAAAGGGCGCTGAGCGGGTCATTCTGGTGAGTGACGGTCTCTCCGCAACCGGCATGCCGGACGGAAAATACATGCTGGGCGATTTCGAAATTACCGTGAGCAACGGCGTTTGCCGCAACGCTGCCGGAGTTCTCGCCGGCAGCACGCTGACTCTCGACCGTGCCCTCCGAAACGTGGTGAGCTTTGGCGTTCCCTTGGTGAACGCGGTGCGCATGTTGACGCTCAATCCGGCTACCCTTCTCGGCATGGAATTCAAAAAGGGGTGTCTGCGGGTGGGTGCGGATGCGGACATCTTATTGCTTGATGAAGGATTGCGAGTGACAAACGTCTGGATGCGCGGCATCGCCCTGAATTAGCGATCCCAAGAAATCCGTGCCAAAGTTAGGGATTCAAAGGGATGTCGAGTTCCGAAGCGAGCTGCTCGGGATCAAAGGGGCTGCAGGCAAAGTACCGCCCGCCCACCTCCAGAGTTGGGACTCGTCTCAGGCCATCGTTTGCCTTGATGACGATTTCTTCCGCAGCCTCATCTTCTTCGATATTCACTTCGCGATAAGCAATACCTCGCTCTCTCAGGAAAGATTTGGCATAGCGGCAATCGGGGCACCAGCGAGTCGTATAGATCGTGATCGGTTTCATTTTCTGTTGCGGCTATCGGATTCGATGAGCTTAGCCCGTTCTTAGTCACAAAGATCGATTCCTCGCGTTGTGCCTTGTAGACGGCTTCAGCGGGAATTGACGGGTGTGCCCCGGCGCTTGCGGGCGACTTGAATGCGAATCAGCGCGCGTTGGAGAGCAACGCTGGCGCGATCCCAGTCAATATTGGTGTCTCCGGAAGCAAGGTGTTTCTCCGCTCGCGCTTTGGCGGCTTCGGCACGCGCGATATCGATTTCGGCTGCGAGTTCGGCGGTTTCCGCGAGCACCGTCACGCGGTCCGGCAGTACTTCGGCAAAACCGCGAATCACGGAGATCAGTTCCCCTTGAGCCGCATCGTGATAAGTCAATTCACCGATGCCTAGCTCGGTCATCAGCGGGGCGTGCCCGGGCAGGATTCCCAGGTAGCCATCCGCGCCTGGCAACGTGACTTCCAGCGCACGCGACCGCAACAACTGCCGTGTTGGCGTCACGATCACCAGTTCGATGGCTTCGGGAAGCATGCTCTTTAAACGCCCGCCTTCATCTTCTCGGCCTTTTGCAAAGCTTCGTCAATAGTGCCAACCATATAGAAGGCCTGCTCCGGAATGTCGTCGTACTTGCCTTCGACGATCTCTTTGAAGCTCCGCACGGTGTCTTCGATCTTGACGTATTTGCCGTCCAGGCCGGTGAACTGTGCGGCCACGAACATGGGCTGCGAAAGGAATTTCTCGATCTTGCGCGCACGCGCCACGGTGCGCTTGTCCTCGTCGGAAAGTTCTTCGATACCGAGAATCGCGATAATGTCCTGCAAATCCTTGTAGCGCTGCAGAATCGATTTGACCGCGCGTGCCACGGTGTAATGTTCCTGTCCTACGATGCGCGGATCGAGAATGCGCGAATAGCTGGCCAGCGGATCCACGGCCGGGTAGATGCCGCGTTCCACAATCTGCCGGCTCAAGTTCGTGGACGCATCCAAGTGTGTGAATGTCGCGGCGGGCGCCGGGTCCGTATAATCATCCGCCGGCACATAAATCGCCTGCACCGAGGTAATCGAACCGGCCTTCGTCGAAGTGATGCGTTCCTGAAGCTCGCCGATTTCTGTATTCAGGTTCGGCTGATAACCCACCGCCGAAGGCATGCGCCCGAGCAGCGCGGAGACTTCCGATCCCGCCTGCACGAAGCGGAAAATGTTATCGATGAAAAGCAGCACATCGAGATGCTCTTGATCGCGGAAGTACTCCGCCACGGTGAGCCCCGTCAAACCCACACGCAACCGAGCTCCCGGGGGTTCTGTCATCTGCCCATAGATGAGCGCGGCGCGCGACTTTTCCGAATTGCCCGGCACGACCACGCCGGATTCCTGGAATTCCAGCCACAGGTCGTTTCCCTCACGCGTGCGCTCGCCGACTCCCGCGAAAACGGACACGCCTCCGTGCTGCATGGCCACGTTGTGAATCAGCTCTTGAATCAGAACCGTTTTGCCGACGCCGGCACCGCCGAACAAGCCAATTTTCCCGCCCTTCAGGAAGGGCTGAATGAGGTCCACGACCTTGATGCCTGTCTCAAACATCTCCAGCGTTGTGGATTGCTGGTCCAGCAGGGGAGCAGGCCGGTGAATTTGATACATGGTCGAACTCGTCAGCGGGCCCAGCTGATCCACCGGCTTTCCAAGAACGTTCATCACCCGCCCCAGCGTGGATCGGCCCACAGGAACACTGATGCCCTCGCCGAGATCGTAAGCTTTCATCCCGCGCACCAGGCCTTCCGTGGGCTCCATCGCTACGGCGCGCACGCGCCCTTCCCCGAGGTGCTGCTGCACCTCCGCGGTCACATCAATCGGTTCGGGAACGTTGTACCCTTCGCTGGTGATGCGCACCGCGTTGTAAATCGCGGGAAGGTGTCCCGCTTCGAATTGCACGTCAAGCACCGGCCCGATTACCTGCACGATGTGTCCCACCGCGGCGTATTTCTCTGCCATGCTTTCTCCTAAGCAGTGCTCGAAGCTCCGCTCACTATTTCGATAATCTCTTTCGTAATGGCCGCCTGCCGAACTTTGTTCATGTGCAGCGTCAGCGCCTCAATTACTTCTCCCGCGTTTTGCGTCGCCGATTCCATCGCCGTCATCCGCGCCGCGTGTTCCGCCGCCGAAGATTCCAGCATCGCTCGCCAAACCTGCGTTTCAACGTAGCGCGGCAACAGTTTGTCGAGAAGCTGCTCCTCCGGCTGCTCGTAAATGTAGTCCACTTGCGAACTCGCGGGCTGGGCGCCGGCGTCTTTTTCCGCCTGCATCGTTTCCACCGGCAGAAGCTTTTCCAGCGCCAGGTTTGCAGACATCACCGTCTTGAATTCGCTGAAAACCACGTAAACCGAATCAATCTCTCCCTTGGCATACAAATCGCTCACCAGGTCCGAAATCTCGCGTGCCGTCCCAAACTCGACTCGTGCCAGTACGTTGATGTATTCCGCGATAATGTGGAAGCCCGCTTTTTTCAGCGAATCCCGGCCCTTTTTGCCGACAGGAATCACCATGATTTTCTTGCCCTTGTTGGCGCGGAACAATTCGTTTGCCTTGCGCAGAATGTTCGTATTGAACGCGCCCGCCAATCCGCGCTCGCCGGTCAATACCAGAGCAAGGATCTTTTCCTCCGGCCGCCGTGCCAGCAGCGGATGCTGCGGCTCCACGATGCGGCTCATCGTCGAACGCAGAACCCGCACTAGTTCTTTCGCGTAGGGTCGCGCCGCCAGTGCCGCCTCCTGGGCGCGCCGCAACCGCGCCGCCGCGACAAATTTCATCGCGCGCGTAATCTGCTGCGTGTTCTTTACCGAGCGGATGCGGCGCCGGAAATCGAGAAGTGTCGGCATCGTGGTTCGTCAGTCGAATCCCTAATTTGCGGCACCGGCAGCCGCCACCGTAAAGCGTTCCTTGAACTCCTCCACGGCCGTCTTAATTTCCGCCCTGATGCCGTCATCCAATGCTTTCTTCGCCGCAATATTTTTCAGCAGCGACGGATAATTCGTCTCCACGAACTGCAAAAACTCTCGTTCGAAACGCCGCACTTCCGGCACCGGAACGTCATCGAACATGCCGCTGGTCCCCACCGCAATCACCAACACTTGTTTCTCAGCCGCCAGCGGCACGTATTGATCCTGTTTTAGGATTTCTGTCAGCCGCTGGCCGCGCGCCAGTTGCCCCTGCGTGACCTTGTCGAGTTGGTCCGAACCAAATTGCGCGAACGCCGCCAAGTCGCGATACTGCGCCATGTCCAGCCGCAGCGAACCCGCCACCTGGCGCATCGCTTTGATCTGCGCGTTGCCGCCCACGCGGCTCACGCTGATGCCCACGTTGATCGCCGGACGGATGCCGCTGTTGAAAAGATCCGCCTCCAGATAAATCTGCCCGTCCGTAATCGAGATGACATTGGTCGGAATGTACGCCGATACGTCGCCCGCCTGCGTCTCAATCACCGGCAAAGCCGTCAGCGAACCCCCGCCCAGCTTGTCGCTCAGTTTTGCGGCGCGCTCCAACAAGCGCGAGTGCAGATAGAACACGTCCCCCGGAAACGCCTCACGGCCCGGTGGGCGCCGCAACAGCAAAGAAATCTCGCGGTACGCCTGCGCGTGTTTCGAAAGATCGTCATAAAAAGCCACCGCATGCCGCTTGTTGTCGCGAAAATATTCACCCATCGAGCATGCGGCGTACGGCGCGATGTATTGCAGCGAAGCCGGCTCCGCCGCGGACGAGGCCACCACGATCGTGTAGTCCATCGCGCCCGCATCGGTGAGGATCTTTACCACTTGGGCGATCGTCGAGCGCTTCTGCCCGATCGCGCAGTAGATGCAAATGACGTCACCGCCCCTTTGATTGATGATCGTGTCGAGAATAACGGCCGTCTTCCCCGTCTGGCGGTCGCCGATGATCAGTTCGCGCTGCCCGCGCCCGATCGGAATCATGCTGTCAATCGCTTTGATGCCCGTCTGGAGAGGCTCGCGCACCGGCTGGCGGTCGATCACGCCTGGCGCAATGCGCTCCAGCGGATTACGCTGTTTCGTAAGGATGGGGCCTTTGTCATCCACGGGCAGCCCCAGCGGATTCACCACGCGCCCGACCAGCGCCTCGCCCACCGGCACGGACATAATCGTGTTCGTGCGCTTCACCACGTCGCCTTCCTTCAGCTCCGTAGTTTCTCCGAGCAGCACCACGCCCACCTCTTCTTCTTCCAGGTTCAGCGCAATGCCGTAAACGTCGTGTGGAAACGCCAGCATTTCGCCGGACATGACCTTCTCCAAACCGTACACGCGTGCAATGCCGTCGCCGACGCTGATGATTGCGCCGACTTCGTCCACCGCCACGGCCTGCTCGTAATTCTCGATCTGCTCGCGCAGAATCTTGCTGATTTCGTCCGCCTTGATGTTTGCCATGCCTGCTCCGTCGCTGCCGAAAACCTTTCTCGCAACTACTCGCGCCAACAGCGCGCTACTAAATCTTTCTTACTCCGCCGCCAGCCGAATGCGCATCTCATTTAACCGGCTGCGCAGCGACCCGTCGTAAATCGTGTCCCCGATTCGCACCACCGCGCCTCCCAGCAGCTCGGGATCAAGCGAATACTTCGTCTCGATTTTCTTTCCTGTCAGCCGCGCCAGCGTTGCTGCCAGTTCCTTTTTCTGCGCCGCGCTCAATTCCACCGCGGAAGAAATTTCTGCTTCGGCAACTCCTTGCCGCTGCCGGAGGATCTGCTGAAGCGCTGCGACAATTTCCGGAATCAGTTGTGTCCGCCGGTGATCGGCAATCACAAACAGGAAATTGCGGATCATCTTGCTCGCTCCCAGCCGCCCTGTGATTTTCTCGAGCACCGCGTGCTTCGCTTCCACGGTGACTGCCGGGCTCGCCAGGAACGTCCGCAGCTCCGCCGATTGCGCGTACGCCGCTTCAAAAGCATTCAGTTGCTTGGCCGTCGGCTCGGCTGCTCCTTGTGCTAGAGCGATGTCCGCCAGCGCATTCGCGTATTGGAGGCTCGCGGACTTCAATTCGGCATCCCTTCCAAGCTCTTCACAAAATTGCTGATCAAAGCTGCCTGGGCCTGCGCCGTAAGCTGCTTCGCCAGCAACGATTCCGCGCCATCTACGGCCAGCTTCGCGGCCAGTGCTTTCAATTCCAGGCGCGCCGCGCGTTCCGCAGCTTCGATCTCCGCTTTTGCCGCAGCCGCGATTTTTTCCATATCAGAACGCGTTACGGCCCGGATTCGTTCCCCTTCCGCGGCCGATTCGCTCTCCGCGAACGCCCGCAGTTGCGCGATTTCTTTATCGAGATTCGCCAGTTTGCTCTCTGCTTCGCGCAATTGTGCGTCGGCGGCCGCCTTCGTGCTTCCAGCCTTGGTGATCGCGGAAGTGATCGCTTCCGCCCGCCCGCGGAAAAATCCGGGCGCCTTCTTCAGGCACACCCACAAAACTGCTCCCATTACTATCGCGAAGTTGATCCACTTGAAAATTTCCGTGGCGGTTCCCGCGCCACCCGCTCCGCCTTCTTCCGCGGCGCGCGCGCTCAGGGTAAAGAAAAGCGCCGTAAGCACGGCGCTCGCGAAAAGAAATGTGCGCCGATTTCGCCTCATCGCGTCTCCCTCACGGGAGCCCCCGGACGCGGCGGCGTTGGCAGCAGGCGGCGCGCAATTTCGGCGGAAAGTTGCACCACGGTGGATTCCACCTCGCCCCGTGCCGCAGCCAGTTCCACAGCGATTCTATCCTTCGCCGCGCCTACCTCCGCCGCAGCCTTGTTGCGCGCGTCCTTCAATTGCGCCGCACGCTCATCGAGCAGCTTCTTTCGCGCGGCTTCTTGCTCGGCGTACACCTTACCGCGCGCCTGCTTCAGTGCCTCCCGGTATTGCTTGACCTTTTCGGCTGCGGCAGCTTGTGCCGCTTCCGCGGCCTTCTGGGCGCCCACCGTTCGGGCATCACGCTCAGCCATCACCTGCAGCAGCGGTCTAAAGAAAAGTGTCCGTAAGATGAAGTAAAAAAGGAGGATAAGTAGGACTGTGGGCGCAGCCCCAAGGAACAGTTCGCCAAGTTGGTGACCGATAGAAGGCATCGAATTGTCGCGCCTAAATTTCCGTCGCCTCTGACCCGGTTTCCGCGCGGGGCAGACAGGTTGGCAGCCGCGCCGCACTCCCACCCCACAGGAGCGTACGGTGGGCTTCAAGCCGCCGCTTCGAAACTTATTTTATAGCATCCGCTGCGCCTCTCCGTCAACGCAGCCGCACTGCGAAACGACTCTTGTGGGTTTATCAACGTCTCCCTATAATCGCGAGCTATGAGCTTCCTTCGCTGTTTCAGCCTTTTTCTCGTCGCCGCGGTTTCCACAACCGCAGCAACACTTTCCGGCACGGGTGCGTGATTCGGAAGGTGCCGTCATACCGAACGCACACATAATTGTCCATTGGGATTCTAGCGGTTCCAATTGTCTAGAGGACAACGTCGGCATCAAACAAGACATAACTACCATTAGTGATACAAAAGGACAATTTTCATTAGAATTAGGTCCTGGCTTTTATGATGTTTTCGTGACGGCGATGGCTTTTTCACCGCATTGCGAGAAGGTTCGACTAAAGGGCAGCGCGACAAAAACTTACGAAATCAAACTGAAGATTAGTCCGGTCACTTCTAAAGAATTGGACTGACCAACCTGAAAAACAGGGCAGATAGAGCTGCCTCAAACTTCTATTGCACAGCCACGCGCCAGTCAAAATGTCCAATCACTCGCCGGTCTTTCGGAAATTTTACCGGCGGGGCCACGCTCGAAGACGCGCGCCATCTCGCCTGGCCAAAAGCGCTGTCTGAGGAACAGTTACATCAAGAAACGAAAAGCAGCTTCTCGAGATCCTTGGCGCGGGCAAGGAGCGGGACCGCACCCAGCTCCCGAAACCGCGCCGCGCGTTCGCGGTAGCGGTGCTCGTCCGGTGCAACGACGGCCAGGAAGGGCACGCCAGCATTCCGCGCGGCAAGGGCGTCGTCGATGTTATCGCCGATGTAAAGCGCCGTGGCCGGATCGCGCTCGCCTAGAATTTTCTGCAAGCCTTCCGGCTCCGGCTTTTTCTTCGCGTCGTCCATGGTGACGATGGTCCGGAAATGTTTCGTAGCCGGCCACCTTTCGAACGTGAACGAAAACTCCTGCCGCGTGCGTCCGGTAAACAGATTCAGCTCAAAACGGCGCGCCCATTTTTCGATCCGTTCTGGCTTCACAAGTATCTTTTCGTTTCGAACGTTGCCTAGCTTTCCGCCGCTGCCCCAATAAAACTTTTCAAACGCCACTCGCGCTTCTTCGTAAGAAATCCGTTTTCCCAGCGTCGTCACCCAAGCCGCCACCATGCTCCAGTCGTCGTTGAACCCCGGCTTGCTTTTCCATTGGTGCAGTTCGGCATACGTCACACGCTTTCCGGTCAGGTAGCGGACCGTCTCCAGTGCCGAGCGCCAGTACGATCCGCGCACATCCACGAGCACGCCATCGACATCAAAAATCAGAATCTGGGGCTGCGTTCCAAGCGTTTTGCTTTTTCGCGGCGTCCCCTGCCGCAGCGCGGAGAATTTTTTCGGCACGGCTCCTCGTTCCTTCGAATTGATATAGAAAGTTTCTCCGCTGCATCGCGCGGCGTCAAGCGCGCCCCGGTTGCTGCTCAATCCGCCGCGTTGCTACACTTGCAACACGCGCACGGCGAGGAGCACAGCATGGCGAAATTTGGCGGAGTGGATTTCATCGATTTCGACTCGCAATTGAACGACGAGGAAAAACTCGTCCGCCAAACCGCGCGCGAATTCGTTGAAAACGAAGTGATTCCCATCATCGAAAAACACAGCCGCGAAGCCATGTTTCCGATGCATTTGGTTCCGCAGCTCGGCGAGCTTGGGTTTTTTGGCGCCAATTTGCACGGCTACGGATGCGCGGGGATGTCCAATGTTGCTTATGGATTGATGACCCAGGAACTGGAGCGCGGCGACTCCGGCCTGCGCAGCTTCGTTTCCGTGCAGGGCGCGCTGGTGATGTACCCGATTTACAGTTACGGCAGCGACGCACAGAAAAACAAGTGGCTGCCGCTTTTGCAACAAGGAAAAGCGATCGGCTGTTTCGGTTTGACGGAGCCGCAGTTCGGTTCAAATCCCGGCGGAATGCTCACGCGCGCGGTAAAGAAGGGCAACAAGTACGTTTTGAACGGCGAAAAGATGTGGATCACCAATGGATCGATTTCGGACGTCGCGGTGGTGTGGGCCAAAGCGGAAGACGACAAAGTCCGCGGTTTCTTAGTGGAAAAAGGCGCGCCCGGTTTCAAAGCTTGGGACGTCCACGGGAAATGGTCGCTGCGCGCTTCCGTCACTTCGGGGTTATCCTTTACCGATTGCGAAATTCCGAAAGACAATCTGCTGCCCGGCGTGGTCGGATTGAAGGGCCCGCTGAGCTGCCTGAACCAGGCGCGTTACGGCATCGGCTGGGGCGCGTTGGGCGCGGCGATGGCGTGCTACGACACCGCGCTGCAATACGCGAAGACGCGAAAACAATTTGCCAACAAACCCATCGCGTCGCACCAGCTCGTGCAGGAAAAACTCGCGTGGATGATCACGGAAATCGTGAAGGGACAATTGCTCGCGCTGCACGTCGGCCGGCTCAAAGACAAGAACAAAGTCGATCCCTCGCACATTTCCATGCTGAAGATGAACAACGTGGCGATCGCGCTCGAAACCGCGCGCAAAGCCCGCGACATTCTGGGCGCCAACGGCATCGTCGACGATTACTGCATCATGCGCCACATGAACAATCTCGAAAGCGTCTCCACCTACGAAGGCACCAACGACATTCACAAGCTGGTGATCGGCGAGCGCATCACCGGCATCTCCGCTTTTGTCTAGAAAGCGAACGAGCGGATTCCGCCGTACAATTTTCAACGAACCAAATGTTAGCGCGCCGAATCCTGTAAGCTGTAACAGCGTGATCCCGGCAACGCAGGAAGAAGTACTATCGTGCTGTAGGGGAGATTTTCCATGCGACTTCGCACGGCATTCCGGTTTCTTTCTTTCATCGCGCTCGCACTTCTTGCGGCCACGACGTGGGCAGGCTCCGCGGAGGCGCAGGGAAAGGCCGCGCCAAACCCCGCCAACCCGAAGATTCGTGCGATTACCGCGTTCATCAATCTAGATCGCGCGCAATACCAGCAGCAGGTGGCGGATGCATTGAAGATGCTGAAGCGCGCGCAGACGACCTTTGAATCGCGCGGTTACCAGGTGCAGACCATCCGCATCGCCACGCAGCCGTTTCCGGAATACACCAAAGGATTGACCAACGAACAAGCGGTCGCGTTTTTCAAGCAGTTGGACGCGCTGGCGGAGCAACAAAAATTCGCGATGGCGATCGGCCCAGCGATGCTCAACGCGAACGACAGCGCTGCGCAAGCGGACTTGCTCGCGGAAATTCTGAGCAACACAAAAAAACTGAATGGCACCGTCGTCGTGGCGGGTGAAGACGGCGTGCGCTGGTCCGCAGTCGGCGCGGCGGCTCGGGTAATGAAAAAGCTCGAGGAATCGACGGAGCACAGCCAGGGCAATTTCCGGTTTGCGGCCATCGCCCTGGTGCCGCCGCTGACGCCGTTTTTCCCGGCGGCGTATCACACCGGCTTCGGGCACCAGTTTGCGATTGCGCTGGAGTCGGCCAACGTGGTGGCCGCAGCGTTCCAAGACGCGCGAGACCTGGGAATGGCCAGGCAGCGGCTGATCGATTCGCTCGCGACCGTGGCCTTCGATGTCGAGCACCACGCGGGACGCGTGGATCAGGAAACCGGCTGGGCGTACATGGGAATCGATCTGTCGCCCGCGCCATCGAAAGAGGCTTCGATTGGCGTGGCCATCGAAAATTTGACCAAGCAGCCCTTCGGAATGAGCGGCACGCTCACCGCGGCGGCGACGATCACGGCTGCCATTAAAGACGTCAAGGTGAAGCAGACGGGTTATACCGGGTTGATGCTGCCGGTGCTGGAAGATACGCGGCTGGCGCAGCGCTGGAGCGAAGGGCGCATTTCGATGGATGCGCTGCTGAGCTATTCCGCGGTTTGCGGCACAGGCCTGGACACCATTCCCCTTCCGGGCGACACCAGCGCCGAGCAGCTTTCGCTGATCATCAGCGACATGGCCAGCCTGGCGGTGAAGTGGCACAAGCCGCTTTCGGCGCGGCTCCTGCCGGTCACGGGCAAGGGTTGGGGCGAGACCACCGATTTTGATGACCCCTTCCTGGTGAATGCGACGCTCCAGCAGCTCGATAAGAAGTGATTCGGCGGAATAGCGGCCCGTGTTCCGTGAGACGTGATGCGTGGAAGCCGGAACAAGATTTTCTCTAGCCGGGTTGAACCTCCGGCACCTGCGAGGCGAGTTCCAGAATGGGAAGAATACCCCACACCCCCGGTAGTTTTCGTAAGAGTGGCAAACAAAGGGGTTGCGGGATACGGAACTTGGAAGAGTATACGGAAGATGGGAGGTAGGTTGAATATGGAGTAAGGTGAAAAATCGCTTTCGACTGGTCCCCACCCCCTGTATTTTGTAAATGTTGCAGCTAAAGGACTTAGGCAAGCCGTAAGTCTTTTGTTTGCAACGCTTACGGGGACGACCATAAGTGTTGCAGGTAAAGAACTTAAAGCAAATAGTGGGCAGTGACTCCGACCGGGTCGGGACCTTCCCGATGGAACTGAATAAGGGCGGTCGGCGAGGCTGGAACTTGACAAACACGGGGAAGGATAGCATGCCGGTAACAATTGGTCAAGTGATATGCAGGGAAAGGTCGAAATTGAGGGTTGAACGGCAAGGATGGCGGGCTGAATGGTGTGGGAGGACGCAAGACGGACCAGAAAAGGCAAAGTCAAGAACCCCAGGTGCCAAACCGGCACCCGGGGCACCCGGCCGGTCATGCAATTGCCGCTGTCGATTGACCGAAAGATTTCACGGCCGCCGCCTCATCATTCATAACGTCGAAGACGGTGTACAGTCTTGTAATTTGCATCAGGTCGCTGACCTTGTCCGTGAGGTTGAGCAGTTTCAGCTCTCCCCCCTGCTTCCGCACGCGAATGAAAGCACTGACCAGAGAAGCCAAGCCCGAGGTGTCCATGTATTGTACATCGGCAAGATTGAGCAAAATCTTCTTATCCCCTTTGCTCAACAGGTCGGAAACCAGGTCACGCAGTGCGGCACTCTCTTCGCCAAGTTCGATCCGTCCGCTGACGTCCACAACCATGACGCCGCCTACTTGTCGAGTACTTGTCGTCATTTTCATCGGCAACCTCCTGAGACATTCAAAAGCCCCTGACAGTTCTTCGTGCGGGAACTCTGCAAGAACGTAATGCTGGGCTGCCCAGTTTCGGACGAAGACCTTCTCAAAACTTGCTGCGGTAATCGGTCGTGTTGTTGGGCGCATATTTAGTATACGCGCGCTCGCGAAAAGTTGCATGCAAAAAATCTGTTCAACTCACTTGTTTTCGGAGAAAGCGAAGGCGTGCGCAAGACAAGCAAGAAAAAACAAAGTCAAGAACCCAAGGTGCGAAGCCGGCACCCGGGGCATCGGCGCGCGAGCTGCTGGCCCATGTGGCCGATGTCCATGCCAAGGATAAGAAGGGCTTCACCGTATGGTCCATGACCGGGGATTCCGGGGTACGAAGACTCCTCATCCAAGCTGGGGCAAAGTAGTTCCTTTCTCTTGCACCCAGAGCACCCGGTTCTAATGGTTTAGCTAAACGATTTGCAGGGGACGGTGTTTCTGCGGGCGGGAGACTGGGAGAGAAAAAGCAAAGTCAAACTCCGCACCCTTTGATAAGCCAAGCTCCAAATGGTGCGCCACCATGATCGTTTCGTCGCCTGTCATGCGCTTGTGAAAAAGCAAAGAGAGTTATAGCCTCTCCGACGTGGCGCCGCAGACTCCTAGCGTTAGGTTTTGGAAGCTATTCGGGGAGGAAACCATTGCCCCCGCTGCATACCTTTTGCGGGACGCCACAATCACGCTGATAGCCCTCGCCTTGCTCGCCTTGATCTTGCTTGTTTCCAAGGGGTTCTCGGCCCTCGGCGCTCCGGACTGGTTTACAGCAAAGCTGGAAACCGTTGATCTGCTTTTCGCGCTCATCGACGTGGTCATCCTAGGGATAGACACTACTGGAAAACTCTTAGCGAGCGTCATTCGTGGGATAAAAGCATGAATCAACTGTTCGACTTCTTTTTCACTAACGAAAAACTCAGATGGAAGGTGTACGTAGCTGCTGGCGGCGCGTCACTGATTTATGCGCTCGTGAATTTGTGGGTCTTCCGTAGAAACGAAGAAAGAGTCTTTTCCGAGACCGTTTGGGTTCTCGTGTTTCTCGTACCGAGTATCGCACTCTTTGCTGCTGTCTATGCCAGAAGAGGAAGAGCGGTCACCACCGAACCCGTTTACTCGTACCAACTACCCCGGGGGTCGTTGAGGCTCATCGTAGCTGGCGCTGGCGCCGTGGCCTTGCTCACGAACATGTTAAGAATTGACGTCGCGACTCTTCAGGCGTCCCTCGCCGATTTCGCCCTAGCACGCATCGCCAGCCAGTTCGACGCTGTTCATGCCGCGAGTCTATCACCCGAACAACTCCAGGCACGCTTCCAAAGGATTGAATCCATTGTTGCAAACTCCTCTGCAAACCAAATCCCAGTCGACGCGGCCACTTTGAAAAAGACGCAATCTACCCTCGCTGGCTACTTAGAGCGCCGCCCTCTTCCCCCCCAGACAAATCAAGCGGGTTGGGCT